>ENA-UOTX01000315-UOTX01000315.1-compost-metagenome-genome-assembly--contig:-NODE-315-length-54590-cov-15.321318_pt1 | contig 54590 bp, 42 predicted proteins | sample MGYA00238143_ERZ746982 | MGnify/ENA primary metagenome ERZ746982 (study PRJEB28758, sample SAMN06268862) | compost metagenome | isolation source: single cell | place: USA: California, Emeryville, Joint... | reverse complement strand
ATATTGTTCTCAATGCGAAAGACTTTCTCGCTGACTTGCAGGCAGATCTGAGAGTGATTATCTAGAGCAATTTTGACCCTTCAAAGACATGTAAATGAGGCTTTTACCAATCAGATCAATGGGAATCAGCTCTTGACAGTTCATACAGGGTATATCTGTGATTTCAGTCATCAAGTCGTGAGTTTTCATTGTGGTCGGTTTGGGGTTTGAAAAATTTTGAATTGATATGTCCTTACTAGAGCTTCTAGTCTGATATAAACCGCCAGTCTTCATCGTAGTAGCCAGTTTGGGTTCTGCAGGTACAAATTAATTCGAGTTACAGCTGAGGAGATGGGCTTACATGAGGTTGTGCGATAGTATTTACTGAGAGGGGTTTCTGGAGATTATTCTGCGTTAAAGGGGTTAATTTAAAACTGTACCTATAATTTTTATTTAGGGCTTCCTGCTTCCCAGATGACTCCGAAAAAACATTGCCAGATAAGTCCCCCGTACCTCAAACCGCTTCGAAAAGAGTTAAGTCAGAGGCTATATCATATCACAATAGAAGTTGAGAAAAAACGGGTGATTTGTTATTTATGACTGAAAAAGTAGAGACCAGATCAGGAAACGCATTGCTTTTACATTTTATAGCAAAGATGGAGAAGTAAGACTTAGGAGTCTTCGTTTTAAGAGAAACGTGGAACTGGGGAGTATGAACAGCAATCGAAATTTTGAAAGTTTATAGACCGATTAATCGTTCTACATATTATCAGTTTTTTCAAATTGTTTTATCCAAATTGTGAAAAGATTCGGCCTATCGCATTTGGATGCATTAGAGAGTTATCATCGGGATGTTGTTGGATTGCTAAAGTTATAATGATGCTGCGAATTCAGGGAGGGACTTGAGTTGCAATATTGTTAACATGATAGATAGGGGCGAAAAAAAAAAAGGTACAAGTTTTCGAGAATCCCATGCTATCAATTCTATGTCAAATACCTCCCGCAGATTTTCTCAAATTCAGAGCCAAGTAACCAGGCCCAGATGGTTTGACTTCTTTTAACGATTAAAAAATAAATACCTTCATTTTTAAAAAACGATCGAATTGTGATGTTTGTTTAGTTAGAAATCAAGTCATAAAGCTTCATAGTTCAATGTTATTTAATTATGTTACTCAAATCACAATCATAAATACACATGAGGGGTAGTAATCGCATTTTTTTGTTTGTTGATTTGAAATGCAACAATGCCCTCGCTGAAAATTAAGGAATAATTATATAGATCTTATGCAAGTAGTAATGGCAGTAGGTCCTAACCTCTTCTTAGTAAAAAATAAAGTTTTTACTGCGACTTTTTACAATAGACACAAATGTACTCTTCCATAGCGTTTGCTTCTTCATTTGACAATCCCAAGCACTCCAAATGGAACCACATCACGCATTTATCACATTGAATGTACACCAGATCGGGATTCAACGGACTCTTGCAGATACAATGCTTTGGCCATTCCTCAATCGGAGGAATCAGCGCCTTTTTCACAACATCGAAGGAAGCTCTATTATTTATTACAATATAAATAAGTTTCCTGAACAAACCCTTGAATCATACCTTGTAAAGTAGGTATTAGGAGGAGGATCTACCAGGCTATCATATTCATCATATGGAAGGATCTTAAAGAAGCCATTGATGCAATCAACCATGATAAAATCTTTATGCGATGACAAGAAAATCTCATTTTCGCTTATGTGCCGCATATATGACGCGTATTTTTTTGGTAAATCGCTCTTTTTATAGTACCTAAATAGATTTCAGGAAGGGTTAGAGGAAGAATAATGCAAGCCTCTCTTACCATTGAACTTCGAGAACAGCTAAAAGTTTCACATCTTCAGGGTTATTAGGTCGAATTACCCTTAGAAGTTTGCAAAGAAAATCGTTTTCTGGGTCAGATTCGTTCCTTACGAGTAAATTGTCATTGATACGATAGGTCGTGTTTTTATATTTCACGCCTGTAAACGTGTCGTTGTATTTTGACGGGTCATTCAAGAAAGCCTTCTTCAAATTCATAATAGATAAATCTGTTGAAATGAGTGGAGTCGAGGGTTTGATCTCGATTTTCTCGTTTGCGATTTTGATGCGAATTCCAGGGACATCAGAGACATCTGCTGCCATATTCTTGTAACTGCTTTTGTTATATTTGATCTTTTTCCTCAGTGGAGGCTCGCCAGCTCTCCGGTCTGCTTCAATTTCGTTGTCAGGGTTGCTTAACATCCTTATGTAATAGAGACTTTTCGCGAATTAATTTTTTATTAAACGAAGTTTCTAATTGAAGTTCTCTCTAATTAACTTGGATCAGTAATTTGCTTTTTTTTTTAGTTAAATAATAAAAAGAAAGAACATTCAAGTAATACATTATGATAACTTGGATTATGTCGAGTTTTTTTCCCACCAAATGAACCTCTTGATCCGACTGCAAAATCTCGATTGTGGTATCACCGATGGGTTATTTTGCTTCAATTGATAATAAAATCTCGATTGATTTGTTTTTGAGCTTTTCTCATTGAATTAACTATTAGTTTTAAATCTCCAGATATTTTTTCGACTGTATGAGCATTCCAATTGAAAAAGTAAGAATTCAAGTCTTCATCACTTAGCAACTTTTTCACTTCTTATTTTTCGATATTCGGGCTTCCTTTTTCTCATTAGCTACACTACTAAACAGACCAACTCACTGCCAGGTGCAAAGTCATGTATTAATCACAGAGTGGTTTATAGTAGGTTGCAGATTAGGTACTTGATTGAGATTTTTTCAGAATTAACTATGTGAAGTTTGTAATCAACTTATGAAACACCAACTTGCACTTACACTCAAATAAATTTTACTGGATGAACCAATTCTCTGCCGAAAGGGTTGCTACGAACTCTGCAGCCATCTTCGATTGATCAGCCAGCGATACTGCTCCTGGTGATCTTAAATGATAGAACGGCGTAGGTGACGCGAAATCTATTCTAATCGGGAAAAGATCATCTACTTTCGTCTTCTTTGAGAATTGAATCTCGACATTAGCGTTTGGATTCGACTCAGACAGCTCAGTCACGACCCACTTGAGATAATTCTTCTTCGTGTCCACCTCAAAATCTCCATTTTCAATCTGTTTCACATTCGGTTGTTCATACGCTGGATACTCAATCACGAATCCCAAATTCGTAAGCTGCTTAATTCTCTCTTGTGATGAGTTAAATTCCGCTTCCAGCGTTAATGAACCATCATCTGAGTACCAATAATTGAACTGGAATGGTACGTCATTGGTGTCTGTGCTCGCAAACCTGTATTTCACAGTTGGGACCCTCATACCAATCGGGAAGCTCTGATCAGCCTCTTTGGAGACCAAAAGATTCTTCTGACTCCAGGCTGCTTTGTTCAGATTTGGATGCAATGACAATTTGAAGGCTTTGTTCCCAGTCTCACATTCTAACGCAACACCACACATACCTTTCGAAGGGTCTCTCACAGTGATGAATAATTCTCCGATCACCTCGAAGCCAGTCAACGCACCATCTCTGTGCATATCGCATTTGATTTTTTCCTCAAATTCGACCAAAACCGGAGCTTGAAGCGGATTATACTCTGGCTTGGATCTCTGCTTCTCTTCCTCCGCAATTTGTCTATCATACTCTTCTTTTTGGGGTTGCTGTGAGACGGCCTCTTTCTTCGTTGAAGTGGACTCGGGCTGCTTTTTAGGCTTGATTAGTTGAAGTCCTTTCTTTGTAGAAGTAGAGGTGGTTTTGATGTTTGCATTCGAATCACTCAGTTTCACTTCTTCGGATAGCGGCTTTTCGTTGATGACTACTTCTCTTTCAGCTTTTGCTGTCGAAGACTGTGAAGAGGAGAAAGAATACCCCATTCCAGGAGATTTCGAGCCTCCGACTTCTTTCATTTTTTTCATCATCTCTCTCTGGTGCTTTTTCGCGGCCTCTGCGGCTTCGTTTTCTTTCTCTCTCTTCAGCATCATATGAAGTTTCTCTTCGCTGGATTCCATGGAGAGGTATGTTTGAACTTGGTTAATGTTGACACTCTCGCGGTAGCCAAAGGCGATGACATCGTCAAAAGCCAAGAGAATGTCAAACGCATTTGTTATGATGTTAGATTCGCTGATTCCATGGGAACAGACGTCGACGATAACTTTTTGAAGGAGTCTTATGGTTTCTAGGTCTTCGATGATATTGCTGGTTTTGTTGGTGATGAGAACGAGATACATGGTTTCAAGTGGGAGGTAAATATATCTGACAGTGTCGCTTTCGACGTAGGTGTGCTGTTGGGAAGATTGAATGAGTTTTGGAAAACTCTTTATGTACTCTTCAAGGGCGAATTTGGTGATGTGGGTGAACTGACGAGAGATGAGGATCTTTCCGGCTTTTGAACAGATTGTGGCGGCAAGGACAACCATTTGTTAGAGCAACTGAATCTGGTTCGTATCTTAAATTTGATCTGAAATATTTTTCCTTCTAAGAAAGCTTCAATAAATAGTGTGTAAAATAAACACGTAATTTATACTAACGATACTGTAAGTAAGATCACACGAAAACATTTTAAAAAACGGTATAACCATACTTTGTAAGAGTATTAATGAGAAAGTAAAAGAAAATAATGAAATTAGTCTGTAAATAGTGATAATTGAGGCTAAAACGCGCATTTACTTGTATTTTGCGATGATATAGCTGCTAAAATATTACGAAAATGCGTGGCGTTTTACTGTGAAAAATACAAAAATACTAATATTTTATTCTCATTCCACGTATTATTATGATTTGTGCTTTACGTCATCTATCTGCATGTTGCTTTCAGAAATCTATCTGCATGTATGCTTTCTTATAGATCTAATACCTTGCTTCCGCTTTGAGTTAGCATTTTCAATTTGCTCAGCAATGTTTTGTTGGTTAATAAACACAAGGAGATCCAAATGAACTTACGATTCTTTAGGAAAATGCAATTCTTCTCCTTTTCTGACTCGCAAAAAAATATCTACAATTGAGAAACTAACGTGAGGAAAGTAATTATTTTTGGAATTATTTATTGTTGTTTATTCATGAATTCTCTGGAGTAATTTTGCCACTTTATATATGAAGTAGACTCTAAAACTTATATCCAGTTTGTTTTATCAGTTGAAAGATATTGATACCATGGAAACCTACAAATTTTTCAAATTAATAATCATCTTGCTGGTTCTCGTCCTCTTCCTCTATTTCGTCATCCATTGGCTCTTGTTCTTCTTCATCATATTCCGCATATTCCTCACCTTCTTCTATTTGCTCAGGATATCCACCGTGTTCCATTCCCATCTGCTCATACTCCTCCATCGCTTGCAGTTGCATTCTGCGAGCCTTTTCGGCCTCTAAAATAAATAACGGTAAGCAACTCGTGATTATAATGCATAACTCACCTTGTTCAACAAGTAATGGTCTCTCCTCAAGTCTTCTCTCAATTTCAGCTTTCATCATCATGAAGTGCTCATGGTCCTCTCGGAATTTCTGTTGCACCATCTGCTTAATACGAGCTGCTGACTCCTTCTGCTCTGCAGTTCGGTCCTCAATCGCAGGAGAATGCTGAACTCTTGGTGCAAGCTAAAAAATTCCATGAGTCTCCTGAATGCGGTAAAATCTAAAATTACTCTTCTTCGTCTTTCTTCTCTCTCTTCAGCCTCTCTAAGCTTCTGTTGGGCCTTTCTCTCCTCTTCTTCCCTCTCAGCTCTTCTCAAATCCATCAGCGCAAGCATCTTCTTTGTTGTTGGTGGCTGGTATTTGGGTTGGATTTGCTTCAATCTTTCCACTGCTTCGAATGGATCGCGCTTCGGGATACCCTCAGTACCTGTTCGCTTGAACTGGTTCTCGGCGTCAAGGTATTCTCTGGTTACTCCTTTCTGTTACGTTTCGAGAAAAACAATAGTGAGTCAACGAATGAGTATCGAGACGAATACCTTAGTTTCTTGGAAGGCGAATCCTTCAGGTACAGTAGGTTTAAAGGATTGCTTCTTTTGGTCGAGTAATTCTTGGAAGGCTCTGTGAGCTTTCTCGAAGTCAGGAATTTCCTTCGCAACGAAAGGCTTTCGTTGTCTTGCTTCGCGTAATTGCTTCTTCTCATTCTCCTTTTCTTGATTAGCTTTCTCTTCCTGTATTATATTTAAATGATCGGTTACAATTTGATCCTTAACAAACAAAATATGTACCAAGAATCTCTTATAGCTTTCCATTCGAGGTGGTAGAGACGCTTTCACCATATTTTCCTCCGCTCTCCTTCGGACTCTTTCTCGGCTTTCTGCAGCCCATTGTTCCTGCAACTGCTCCCATAAATTAGTAATTAAGCTGGTCCTAAAGCAATTTTATAGAGAATATTAGCGGATCTGCCAATGCGTTATAGTTACTGTGGGATCGGTTTCGCTTTGAATCGGACGTTGAATTCCTCGGAAAGCGAAGCTTCATGCTCCTTCTTCATCACATAGTTCTCATAGTCTCTTTTGTAGAAGCTGAAAGGTTTCTCTCTCTTTGCTGTGATCGCTTTGGAATTTTCTCTAACATATTCTCTTCGCTGCTCCTGTTCCATCATAATCTTTTCATATCTTTTTTTTTGTTGGGATAAACAATAATTCTCAAAGAAAGTAAAATTACAAAGGCATGAGCGTTGTGATTGGGATCGCTTTCGCTCTAAATATGTGGTTTCTGTTCCTCAGTTCTTTTGCTTGGATTTCCAAAATCATTTCTTCTAATCTTCTCTCTCGAATTGTCTTCTTTCTGCCCTTTTCTCTCTCGTCGAACTTGAAAGGATTCGGTGTAGTAAACCTGAAATCGAAATCATCTTTGTAAATCGCTCCGAATTTCTTTCCGAATATCGCTGTCTGCAGTGCTTGCTGCTGTTGTGAAGCTTTCAGTTTCGCTCTCTCTTGCTCAGCTAAGCAGCAATAAACACCTCGAACGATGCTATCAAAATTACCTTTGAGCTTTTTATAGCTCTTCGGTTCTTCAACGGATTCATCTTCAACTTGTTCTTGGGCTCTCTGAGGAATATTGGCAAGTGGTTCCTTCGCATCTCTCTTGTAGGTCATCCATTTGACTTTAGATGATCTCGACGGACTGAAGTTTGTCACAATTTGTGCTGAAAAAGCAAGAAAGATGAATTTGTTTCAATAGTGGCAATCTTACCTTGATATTCTTCGAAATAATCGATAGGTTCCTCCTCTTCGTGACGGCTAAACTCAGGTTCGGAGTCATAATCTCTGAAGGTTGTTTTCTTTGTTCCTTTGCCTAAGTTGTGGAAAGGATCTTCCGCTCTTGCAGACATTCTTTGAATCACCGCTTTTGGTCGGCCTCTTCGGGTGAAGAAATCCATGATATCTGGCCATTCGACAAAATTGTCTCCTTCTTCATGGAGTCTCTCAATGACTGCGGCCACGGTTTCTTCCTCAAGCTCGCCTCTTTTCGCTTTCTTTCTTCCGATCTCGCCTCTGAACACTTCATATCTTGGATCATCATTAACCGCTTGAATATAAGCCTCGAGCTCAACGTAGACTAGAAGAGAAGAAAATTAGCAGTTTCAAAACGACAGATATCTTACTTCCAGCTCGTTTAGGCAGCTCTTCGAATTTATCTCTGAGGAGATTTTGAATTTCTGTGTGGATATCGATCACCTCTTGATCATCATCTTCTTCAAGCTCAAGTCTAATTGCGAAAACAATATGATAAAAAATTTCCCAACAATGGGTTATTTATTACCTTCCTTTTCGAATAGCTTCCTTAGCACGAGGAGAAAGCCCTCTTTGGATTTTATAGTTCGTGAAGTACTTCAGGAAAGTTTTCTTGGAGATATTTCTCTTGTTTTCTGCTTCTTCACCATCGTAAGTGAGCGCCTCTTGTTCGATTTGGTAGAGTATTCTGGCCACAGTGAGTTTCGTGTCATTTTCCTCGTAGTAAACGGCAGGCGCGTCTAACCAGGCAGAGGCTTCCATATCGTTTCTTATGGCCTCTACTAATTCGACTCTTGGTACAGCATCAGTGCCTTCTGGGTCAATAGAATCGTAGACTCTTCCGAAGAGTTCAAGGACATCATCTGGGAGAAGGCATGGGTTGGCGAAGGTTTCTTCGACATGAACTTTATAGATACTCTTCTTCTCCTCAGGCTTTTTCAGAATCATCTCAGCGGTAACGACCTTCAATCCTTCAGGATTTGGCTCTGCTTGATCAGCTTCGTCTTCGATGAATTTAATCTTTGGAATGGGAGGTGCTCCATTTTCTTCTCTTCTTTCCATGCCAGCTCTTTTCAAATCAGCGAAAACGTCGAGGAATTCTTCAAAAGCGATGGAATCGTCAATTATGGTTTCGAGATGAGTGACAGTCTATTATTGAAGCGGTTAGAGACTTCATACTAGCGAGTAAATATAACTTACATTTCTGAATTCCTTTGGGACAATATCGAAAACCTCCATCAGCACTGGACTCTTCAAGACGAAATTCAAAAACTTGGATTTGCTAATGTTTCCAAGATAATCCTACAAAGCACAGAATTATCAGTGCTGAAAGAGAATGAGATTAATACCTTCTTTATAACGGAGTAAACGAACTGGAGTAATCTGACGTCTTCAGCTGTAAAAATCTCGTCATCGTACACAATCTCTCTGACTTGTTCCTGAGGAGGTTGAAGCCCATCATTCGATTCAGTATGCGCTACTTCTCTTAAGATCGGAGAAGTTTTCTTCCCGAGTCCTCCAGTGCTTTCTCTTTCTCTTCCTCTTGGCTTCTCTCCTGATACACTCGATCCACCTAGTCTTTGGTGGCTCAGTCTTCCTTCGCTTATTTTACTCGCGCCTAGGATTTTGCTATCGCTCTTCGCTTCAGCCATTTCCCTCTGTCGCTTCAGCTGCTCTATTTCTCTCTGGAGGTTTGGTTTTTCCTCATTTTCTATCAAATTATCAGGGTCCCATTTGTTTGCTGTTCTTGCACGAGTTCTATTCGCAGATGTGCAAACAAACCGATCGAAATCAGGCTTCTTGGCAGGTTCTGGCTGCATTTCGAGTCTTGCCTTCTTCTGGTCGATGTAGTCAAGGAATTTCTCAGCATAGGTTTTCTTATCCTCGGTCTTTTTCACCTTGACATAACGAGACTGAGGTCGCTTCTTCATGAAATATTCATTCAACATATACGAGTTCAGGATTGGTGGAGGAGTCACAACACCAAAGAACTTTTGAACTTCTTTCTCCTTGAAGAGCGTGTTTTTCGACGACTTGGAGGCAGAGTGTCGTCTGCGTTTGCTGGATTTAGGGAGATTAATTTCTGGCTCCCAGCTCAGAATCGCTGCAACCTCCTGCTGTTTATTCCTGTAGTAGTCCTCAACTTCGTTGATTTTCTCTTCGAGGTCACCTTTGAGAGTTTCTGTGACGTCGAGCACTGCTCCTTTGATATTTGCGATGGTTTGTGCGAGTGTTAACACTCTTTTTGGATCTTCAGAGAAAGGCTTTTCAGCAATCTCATTTGCAATTGACCGGATTTCCATCGGATTTCCTCTTATAGTCTGGGTAAAGGTTTTCTCCTGTTGCTCATTTTCTTGCAATTTTCTAGCAGAAATATCATTTATTAGCCAACTGAAACCCTAATATGAAATGTTTTACTGTTCAATTTCTCTCTTTAGTTGGAGAGTCTCAGGTTCACCTTGCACTGGCTTTCGAAGCTTGCGGAGTTCGTCGTCAAAATTTTGAAGAAGTTTTTCTTGGGCTTCGAGTTTTTCATCTTCGTCGCCTCCGTACGCGATCGTTTCACGTGAGTGGGAGTCTTGTTGCTTAGAGGTGTCAAGCAGCTTCTCGATAGCCTTTTGAGGAGTGTCTTCTTGACCTTCAATTTGAGGGAATTTCAAAGCCTCTTCGTAATCGATGGGAACGCGTTCTGGGGTATAAAGTTTCTTTCTTTCGGGAGATTTGGATTTCTGAGGAGAGGCTGTTGTGTGCTTGCTGTAACCCACGAAAGTATCCTTTTTCTTGGAGAGTTGCTTGTCTCTTCCAAAAGAAGAAATAATATGCTGAGCTAAGGAAAGTTTCTTTTCAGGAGCTTTGTCAGTTCCTCCTTTTGATAAAAGTTACGCTGGTTAGATTAGAGTGATTGATACCTGCAGTTTTTCCTGGCTCTCGTCGATCAACGACGGAAAATTTGGGTAATTTTTTCAACGATTGCGCTTCTGATTCTTTTCCGACGTCGTTAGGATCAGAGATGGCGTAGATTGGGGGTTTCACATTGGTGGTCAGTGGTCCGAGAGGATTTTCAGTTCCGGCAGTAGCCTTGGATCTTGTGTTCTCTTTGCCTTGCTTGGTAGGGCTGGCAGTTGGACGCTTCATTTAGTTGAAATTATTTTTCGTTGATAATTTGTTCGTTAATTTGATTATTAAAAAGATCTTATACAGATAAAATAAATATACAACTTATTATCTTAACAGAAATAATTTCATTTGTATACATATGCCTTTATATTCTATCTAATTTGAAATACCTTTAAAAACCAAATGAAAAGGAAAGAGATGAAACACCTCTATTTTTGATGACTGTAGCCTTATTGAGTTAAACTCAAATTATACCCATTAATGAAAATGATGGGTCTATCTATATCCACAGTGTATAGCCATCGCAGTTTTATTCTACCAATAGTTCCAAGCTAAACTATATCAAAATATAAATATTGACTCTAAACATCTGAAGGAACTGAATGACTATTTATTTCGACAGCACTATTGGAAGTATGATTTTTCTCCCTACCTTTTCGAAACCCTCCATCCACCATTAAAAAGACTGCTTTTTCCAGCAAGAAAAGTAGGATAAGCAAAGCGGAAAAATCATGATTTTAAGCCATCCCTAATCAAACATATAAGTTAATAGAATGTTTAGAACAAATATCATCAAAATGCAGCCGAAATAGTCGCAAGCTTGTTCACCTTCCAAACCAAGTCGACACCCTTTTTGCCTCGAAATTTTTGAAAAAAGATACTTTGTTACTTCTTTGTTCATGATATTACAGAGAGTTTGGAATGTCTTTTTATGATATTTGGAGAACGAGAATGAAAAAAGCTATTAATTAGAGCTGCAAAGTACATTACATAGCTGTTATATCTCAAAATAAACTTCGGTTCTTGATCTTGTTTGCGATGTCCACTCTCATTCGATCAAAAACCGCTCAGTCATGCTTCAGTGAAGAATTTTGTTGGTCTTTGAGGTTTGTAGCTAATTATTTCATTTGAAAATTCATCATATTAACTTAGGAATGGTCAATATTATGCTTACACGCCATGATGCCAAAGACTTGGTTCATAATTATTATCGTCATCCAGGAAAAAGAACATTTTGTCAAGTTCAGGGACTTCGTCAGCCTTTTCAAATACTGGAGCTCCGATGCACAAGGTTCTGAGCTGAGCGTTTCCTGTGGTGGACCAGTACATCTTTGGGATGAGCCATTGATGGGCCAAAACCAAAGGAAGAGCGACACCAGCAACTCTGTATTCCAATCGTTGCTTGGCAAGGAATGGAATTCGATTTACGGCTTCAAGTAAACCGTACAGAGTCAAAAAGGAGCCAGCGGTTGCCCATTTTTTTTCGCGTCTGTAAACCTGTTGGATTTTCTCAACTTTATCCTCTTCAAGGAGAGAAGTATGTGTGAAGAGTGATTTTCCTTCTTTATCTTTTATGGAAACCAACATCTTTTGATCAAAATTAACTTATTAAGATACTTTTAATTTTGAGAAACTATTAGCTAAGAGAAAATAAACTCTGCTAATGAACGAATGAATTGGACGGAAATAATCTGCTGATAAATCCAGCAGATTTAATCAACGAGAAATACCCTTCAAATCTCCCTAACAAGCTGTCTTTTGACATACTTTGTCCCTGATATCTGAGTGTACGAAAAAATGTTTATTTTCGGCGTTCATCTATATAAGTATTTTCACCATCAAGACTGTGATTGAACAAATTGCATGGGTGAGTATGTCTTTCAATTCTTTTTTATGTAAATTCGATTTCAGCTTCATTGAGGGAGAACAATTGATTTCACTTTGTCTCTCGACTACGAATCTCCTACATCACAGCTCGAATTGTTGATCTTTTCTTTTTTTGTGTTGAACTCGATCAATAAATCCCAAACTTCAATAGCATGTTTCCTGCATCACTCAAATGATCAAATTTATTTGCTACCAACTGAATGATCCTAATAACTTGCTTCATTGAAAAAGAAATGAAATTGCTTTATGGCTCAAAGATACGTTATTGCCTTATGCCAGCCAAGCGCATCTGAGAAAAAAAAACCCTTGAAATGCAACAATAATTCGATCAGCATCCTCCAAGTAATTTGCAAAAAAAAACTTCCAAACTTGTTTGAACTTAGTCAAGTTTTTCTCTGAAATTACTTTGTTCAGTTAGGCACTACAATTGCTCATGATGAAAAGGAGATGAAGCAAAGAACATCATCCTCGAAATTTCGTTTAGCACAAAAAAAAGTAAAGTAATTTAGAATTAGTTCAATTGATGGCTTATATTTGCTAAATCTGCTTGGAGAGAGAACATCAACACTTTTTTTTTGATATCAAAGAAAATCTCCCGAACTTTTAGGTTTCTGCTCGGCCAATATTTGAGGGTGAATATTAGTGAAATAAAAAAAAAACTTACCAGGATAAACTCAAACTATCAAGAATCTAAGGTCACTCCAAACTCACATTAAATGAAACCAACATCACATGAATCAATACCTGATGCCGTACCTCTTAAACGCGGTAATGAATTCAACCTTGATTTTCCTTAGTTTGTATTTATAACACAATGATAGGTCCAAGCAATGGCACCGGTGGTTTAACTCCACGAGGATCTATTGGAGCGAGATTACACATCCCGAAGAAGTCTCCTTATGCGTCTACCTTTCGAAAATCGATAGAGGCTTCAGAGTTTCAAGCGCTCGTTGAAAATGCAGCTAATGAAGTTATGAAACAAGAAGAAGAGACAAAGGAAGATGATGCTATTGTAATCTAGCAATTCTTTAACTCTCAGCTCTTATCACGCCTATTTCAGTCTCATAATACTGTGCTCATGGAAGTGCTCAAGTACAGAACGAGTACAAAGAAAGCGCCGCCATTAGAAAATATGAAACTGGATACCACGCGAGTGAAGTCTGAAAGTGATATCGAATTTATTAAAAAGAGCATGAAGATGCACTTCATCTTCTACAATAGCTCCATGAGCGAAATGTAAGCAAAACTAATTATTGAAGAAAAAAATTTAATGCTTCTTGGATTTTTTAAAGGGAAGCTATTGCTGAGAAGATGCAGTATTTTACAGCTAATAAAGGCGAATATATTTTCAAACAAGGCGATGATGCCATGCATTTCTTTATAATCGGTAACTACATATTCTCGGCCTCGGTTTCTTACCTATATCATATTTATTAGAGAAGGGAGATGTTGAAGTATATGTAAATGATCACTTGCGAAGGACACTTATTTCAAGCGAAGGATTTGGAGAACTGGCCCTTCTATACAACGCCCCGCGCTCCGCTAGCATAAAAGCGACTTCAGATTGTGGCTTCTGGGCTATCGATCGGAAAACATTCAAAAAAGCTATTAAGGATATTATGAGCAGGCAGTATGACGAAAACTACAAATTTATCAAAGAATGTCCACTTTTTGGTAAGGACCTGCTTTTATTGCATGATATAAATACGAATACGCTACAATTAACTATAGACAATCTTACTCAGGCGCAAAAAGAAGCTATTTCGAGTTTTGCGATCGTTTCGAAATATACCAAAGGGCAAAATGTGTTCATTGAGGGGGATCAGGCTACGTCTTTCCATATTATAATAGAAGGAGGCGCAATGGGATTTAAAGAGTTTAAAGAAGTGCAAAAACTGGTAAAAGGAGACCATTTTGGTGAAGAAGCTCTATTTCATGACAGTCCCCAGCGAATCATGACAATAAAAGCGATAACCCCTATTCTCAAATGCATTACCATGTCTCGCGATGCATTGCAAAGCACCCTTGGAAGCGAATTACTGATGATAATTTACCGCAACTTACAAAGGTCTGCTCTCTTGAAAAGCAAACTTTTCAAGAAACTCACCGACTTGCAGCTTGAGAAAGTCGCAGACGCCATGGAGATCTGCAATTTTTCTGATGGAGAGGTTGTTTTTCCAAAAGGAGTCTCTACCACCGCAATGGTAATCATTATGCTTGAGGGTTCTCTCAAAAAGGTAGCAAAGAACACATGGACCCCATTTTCTCATGAACTGCTTAGAAAACCACTGGTGCAACGGTTGTAAAGAAAGGAGAGTGCTATGGTGACCAATTCTTCCTTGATGACAAGGCGCCGAAAGAGTAACTTGCTTATATCGTCTGATCTGATTGTTGCTAGATATGATGATGATATTGTCGTCGATTCTCAAGCAGTCATCAGTTTCATTCAAGGCAATCCGATAAAAAAAATTTTTGGATTGACTCTTCATGAAATCACTTCGAAGAATCGTAAATCCGAAGAGGTAAGATTTGGTGATTTGTCAAATCGTTTGATGGTGTAAAAGCACAAAGCAACAACGAGAGCGAAGGTCCTTGAAGCTAAGGACCGGGCCAGAAGTTACAGGCTGGTAGATATGATATACTACAAGACCTTGGGAAGTGGTCATTTTGCGAAAGTGTATCTTGTCAGAGATAAAAACTTCCCTTACCTCTTCGCCCTAAAATGTGTGTCTAAAGATCAAATTATTGAAGAACGCCTTGAGAACATAATTCAAGTAAATATCTTCCGTGTTAAGTGTTGAATTAACTTTTGAATCTCATAGTCCGAGAAAAAAGTTCTTGAAAAGATCGATTCTCCTTTCATGGTTTACTTCATAAGAACCTTTAAAGATGAAAACCATATTTACTTCCTCACGGAATATATTAGAGGATTAGACCTGCATACAGTTTCAAAAAAGCTAGGTAATTCTCTTGCCATTCATTTGGTCTGACGCTACCTTTTACACACAGGAAAAATGGAAAAGAGCAAAGTGCAATTTTATATCAGTCAGCTGATTTTAGCCATCGAGTACTTGCATTCTCTAGATATTATTTATCGTGACCTGAAACCCGGGAACACGATGGTAGACGAAACAGTAACTCTCTCTTTCTTTGCAAAAGGTTTTCTGATTCACCTACTCAATAACCAAAAGGGATACCTAAGACTCGTAGATATGGGAACTGCGAAATTTATGAATGAAAACCGTACAAAAATTGTCAGGACCTACACTGTCATTGGAACGCCACATTTCATGGCACCTGAAATCGTTTCTGGGAAAGGCTATGGCAAGCCAGTTGACTTATGGGCTATAGGTATATGAATGAGTTGTAACACATTGAATTCATCGAAATATGTGCATAAGGTGTCACTATGTACAAGTTCTTGACAGGCAACTATCCTTTTGGGAACAGTTGTGAAGATCCACAGCAAGTATTTGAAGAAATTTTGCAAAAGCCATTGCAGTTCCCAGGATCTCTAAGAGATTCTGCTGGAATAGCATTAGTGAAGCACTTGCTCAACAAAACGCCAGAGCTGAGGCTAGGAGAGTCATATTCCAAGCTCAAAACTCACCCTTGGTTTGATTCATTTGATTGGGTATCAAATCTAACACTGAACAATCCTCGAACCTAAATCATGTTAGGATAAACTACAAGACAAAGGGTACCCTCCTCCATACATTCCTGAAGGCGAGAGCATTATTTCTTCTGAGGAGATAAAGAAGAGGGAAGCTGAAGCAACACCGATAATAGCTCATATTAATTCTCAACCAAAAGCTATCGAAAAAACTACAAGAAAACCGAAGAACCCGAATTGGGACGAGATATTCTAATCCAGTCAAAGGATTCCTAAGCAAAAGCATAATATGGGTCTATTATCACGTATTTTTTTAATGAATAGAGAATCGATTTCAATATTTTAGTGGATGTGATTTGAATTAAAAAAAAAGTTTTGCTTTGTGTTGTTCAATGTGATTTCTGAAAAAATTTCGAAAGCAGCAAGCAAATTTATTTTAATTACCGATAAGATACTTATTGATAGCATCATGCCCTATATAATCTATTTGATAAAAAATATCATTTCAAAATTTTGCTTCTACAAGTCTTACATTCATTTCTTGATGCCTTTAAGAAGTGGAATAAGAATGGAGTCTTTGCACAAAATTAACTTATGATGAGTTTTTTCAGTGAAGGCGCATTGTGAAAACGAGCTAATAATATCTCGTTGTAGCAATAGAAAATAATGTATTGTACTAATCTAAGACTTATTTAATATTAACCAGAAATGAAAGTATGAATTGACGATAATTTGCTCTGAGGCTAACAATATAGTAACCTCTTATAATTTATTGAAGGTCACCAATCAATTTGATCAATCTGAATATGAAAAGTAATTAATACCATCTTTCTCTAACCAACAACAAAAAAAAAAAATTTGAAATTTTATTATTTCAAAGCTAATCAGAGATTTGATTAGCCATACTATATTTTCAAACTTAATTAGAGGTTCAAAGCTTTTTGGGTGCTTCGCTGGAGAGAGCGAGCTTGACAATTTTATCAGCTCCGAAAGCTTTCACAAGATACTCGATTGTTTTTTCTGGATTAGAAGTATCCGGTTCATCTTTTGACTGAGAAACTGTATCGTGCTGCGCTCCCTCAATAGCGCTTTTTTTCTTTTTCTTCTTTTTCGGTGGCTTTGTTGGAGATTGCAGCAAAAATTCCGAAAAATTGTGTCCTAATTCTTCATTCGATGCCACTTCGCTCTCTTGTGGTTTGGAAAAACGCGATTTCGGTGCAGCGATGCCCACCATGTTTAAATTTGGACTCATAGATCCTGCATTCCTTGGAGAATTGGACTCTGAGCTATCTTTGCTTGCTACTTTTTCACTACTTGGAAGCTCTTTTGATCCTCTTCGGCCGAGCAAACCAAAAAGAAAGCTCTTTCGAGGCTCATTTTTCGCTCCTATCTTAATACTGCCTCTTCCTGCTCTCGGACTCAGAACTCCTTTAACAACTGACCAAACAGACTTTTTTCTTTCAGGATTTATTGTTAGTGCCGGCTGCTGAGACTCTTGAACGTCTTGAGCTTCTTGAGCCTCTTCTGCCTCTTGCATTGGATTACTGGTGGCTCCTGCTGATTTTAGCATCAAGGTCATAATTTTTCTAATGACAACTGTATAGTTATTATGAGGGAAATAAATCTCAAACTCTTCAGCCTCCTCAAAGAAACTGTCATCATCATATTGCTGTTGCTCGCCTTTTTCTATCCTTGAATTTTGCCTTCTATCAATCCTCATGAAGCGACTTTCAGTCGCTATTTTCTCTCTCAACGTATCGTCAACATGCAATATATTGCTTTCTCTTTTACTTCTCGGATCTCTTTCAACTTGCACATTTCTTCTTGCCGCTGGTGAGAATGAATTAGCACGTTTTAGTTTAAAGGTGTGAGATTTTGAGAAGTTCTGGTTTACAACGTCGGGGTTCATGGCTCTGAATTTCTCAGCGGCTTCCTGTAGCTTGGAATGGTTTTGGAGCTGATAATTTTTCCGTGTAGAGATTCTTTCGAATTGCTCTCGGAAGGTTTTTAGATTATCAAGATAGCCTCTAATGTGCCATTTCTGGTCAATGACGAAGTGGGTCGTTGGACATTCAACGCTCAAGTGATTTGCTTTGCCACAGCAGAGGCACTTCAAATTGGCAGCGGATAAATCTTGATAAATTAGTATTTTGTCTCGAATCGAACAGAACTGCTCGTTGTCTCTGGGATAATTGTCTAGTAAATTCCGGAAGTCTTCTCGCTGTAATTTAAAAACTTTCGTGAAGTTTTTAGTTCTTGCACTTACTTCTCTGAGACACCCAGTAAAGAAACTGTATTCTCCAAAAGCATCTCCTGCCTTAAGTCCATGCAAGGTAGTGCCAGATCTTAACGTAAAAAGCTCGATCTCTCCGTGATGTAAGAAGTACAGAGCGCAGTCATCTTCCATGTCCTCTCGGAAAATGATCTCTTCGTTGCTGAAGATCGCTTCTTTCATAACCAACGTGGTCTCTCCCAGGATTTTCTTAGAGAAACTATCGGACAAAATTTTCGCGTATTTAAGCACTCGTCCGTTGACGTCAATAATGATCTCATTTCTCAGTTTTTCAGACAGCAGCTCCAAAAGACCATCTTCATTTACCTTCGTGACGTTATCCGATTTTAGAACGTTTTCTAAATAGCGTTTCACTTTCATTTTGACTCCCTTCCCCACTTGCTTCCCTTTGGTATATTCATTGAGCGATACAAGCGCTTGCTTGAAGAAGAATCTGCTTTGGTCCATCTGCTGAAGCATGGTGCTGATGCTACTCATCGTGAAGGCGAAGACTCCACTTGCAATCAGCATTATGAAAATCGCAAAAATTTTCTCATTGGTAGTGACAGGAGTGATATCTCCATACCCAACGGTGATCATTGTCGTCGTCGCCCAGTAAATCGAGGCAATATACTCATGATACCATCCCTGATGTCCTTTTGAACGCAGAGTGCTGAGCCAAGTGATGCTATTATTTTGACTCTCCAGCTCTCCAATGAAATGCCAAGCGCAGGCAATCCAATGTGCGATAGCCAATATGATCAAAGAAAGTCGGCAGAACCCGAGAAGAGAGTTGAGAAACACTGATGCCTCTACCCAACCCTCTATTTTCGTGAGGATATGCCCCAACTTAAATATCCTAACCAGCCTCAAAATTTTCAACATCCTCGCAAATCGAAGCAGCATCAGCATATTCGAAGTTTTCGTTCTCTCGCCATTAACTGCAAAATCAACCCAAGAGTACGGAAACGAGGCCACGAGATCAAACCAAAACCAAAATTTCACGTAATTGATGGCGATTTGTTTCCTCGTTGTTATCAGAATTCCTTCGGAGTAATAGCTGGTTGTGAACGACATCAGCATATCAGCCATGAAGAACGTGTCAATGATCAAGTTCGTTTTCTGGAAGAAATCGACCTCTGACATGTCGAATCCCAGCATAAAAGGTATTACGAACATTTCATAAATGATGAGCACGATGCTGATAAAGTCCCATGTGATTCTAAAGTTTCCTTCAGGATGAAACGGTTTTCTGAATACCGCACAAAATAGTAGCGTAGTCCATTCCACAATGTAGTGCAGGCAAATCCCAATTTTGCTCCTATACAAAAAGCTATTTTTATTCCGAGCAGCCTTCAAACTGGCCATAAGCTTGATTTTCGCTGAAGATTTAGCGAAATTTGATTTAATAGACTGGAAAGTTGAAAGTTTCCGTCGTCGCGATCTGGAAATTTGCTGTTGTCCTTCTATTCTTTCAACAGAGCTTGCCTTATCTCCCACCACTTGCGTCAAGGCAGGTGTAAGAGGCTTCTCGATTTTTAGTTTCGCTCGAATTGTATCCATGAATTTTCTGCGAGCGAAAAATTTCGCCAGAGGCTTAAAGGTTGTAGTAGTTTGCGAAAGTTTTTCAAGGAGCAGCTGTAGTTTGGGTATAGGCGTTGAAGGACCTTGTCTGTCGATGACGGGTTCAAGAAATCTATTGGTTGTGGTCCAGTTCGTTTTTTTATCGGGTTGAGCTCTCCGCTTTTTGATCTGTAAAGCCATTTTAGCAGCTATAGTTGAAACTGCCACAGTTTTTGATAATTCACGTGTTATTAATCTGCCTTTGGAAATTTGATCATCACCTGAGAGGTGTTGAAGGTGACTCCTAACCCCTTTTCGAGGTTTAGGATACGAGGATTTGCTCCTTTGTCTGAGAGGTGATGGCGCTTCGATGTCTTCCTCTTGTCCTTCAGGTATTTGAGCTGTTCCCGTTTCTGATGGCTGGTTAGAGTTTGTATTGTTGATTGTTGTATCTTTTCTTTTGGATAAGTCGCCATTGATGTTAGTTCTTGCTTTACTATCAGGTGAAGAAGATGAATCATTTGCTTCCATTCGATTTAGAGATAACGAGATGATTTTTGAATGGGATGTAGGTTGGATTGTTTGCTCACTCATTTTATTTATTATCTAAATATACTCAAGTTGCCTGTGAATTATTTATCTTAATTTTCACTTTTCTACCAAGATCTTTCTAATTTGGATCCAACCTGATTTTCCACAGCAAAAAGCAAAAGAATTCATAGTGTTTTTGGCTTGATTCGAGTCTTCAGGCTTTGAGAAGAAGAATGCCAAATCGAACTGAAACATCTTCATTGATTACTCATTATGCTCAAAATAATTGTTATTGCAACAGCAAGATATAAAGCATGAGACGTGTCAGCAGAAGTCACAGCAAGGCGGGCAAGAATCTCATGAACACTGTACGGCAATCAAAAAAGAAAAATTGATGAGATAGTGTCATTCATTTTTAAGTTAAGCTGTTTTGTATTTTCCAAATTCAAGTATTCTGCTGGAAAACATCATCCAAGCTGTGGCCATCGAAAATTTTGAAAGGATGAAAAATTTGCAGTTCAGATTATTTCACCAAATATTTGTTGAATTTAAACAGGGCCCCTATTACTTACGAAAACCCTATTATATCCCAACTCATCCGCTCAGCTTAAGGATATTTTAAGCGCTTTAATTAAGATATCTACTCGGCTTAGATTTATAACCAGCAGTCCCAATGTAAAAATAAATAGATGCTTCCACCATCGACTAGGACAATAAATGAGTGGCTTTCCAAAATCTAGCAATTAGATTCTTTTTCGTTTCCACGGAATCGAATAGTCTATTTGTAATTAACTTATTCCCAACCTCCTAATTGAAGGAAAAAGCGAAGGCGATTCTCATTTTCGTTTTCCTTTCCCAGCTATGCTGTATACACCTAATACGAAGACTTTCATCGTTGGCATTGGAGCTTATGAGCTGCATATAATGGAATCTCAATGCATGAAATGTTCAGATTATCGCTTTCTTGGGCGCTCTTTTGAAGATGTCATCAGCAATGACATTCAATCATCGAAGATAGAATGCAAAAAGAATCCGGTTCGATATCATCTTTCAAGTAACGAGCAAAATTCTTTTTTCGAAAGTGAATTTAAACAGGAATTTCCACGAAAACTAATTTTAGAATCAGGTTCAATCGCTTCCTACAAAAATTTTTCCATGAGACTGGTTTCCCGATGGTCGACACTTGAGAGGAAGATTCTTAAAAAGAGACTCAATTTACAAAGACAAACTTTTCATTATCTCCTATTAGAATTCGTTCTTATCAGCGAAATTTTTCGGGTTCCTTTCTTGTATACACTTACTTAGCACATCAACCTAAGGCAGGTTTAACTAATATCTCATCGCTCTACAGCAATTGCCGCCTAGATTTCTCCAGAACTTGTCATAATAGGTACCATCGCGTGATTTTTCGTTCAGGAACTCTGAAATAGCAACTATAGAAGCGACTTTCAGCGGAATGGAAGTCGAAACTCATTTTTCAAATGAAGATTCGCTTATTTGCTTACATCGAAACATTAAATTACTCAATGGTTTGCTTTATTAGTTCCGCTCTATTTTTATCGTAGGTAATCTTAACCGGTTAAATCTGATCTGCGATTCAGTCCAGTAAGAATTCCTCGTTGTTTAAATAGAGAACTGTAAGGATTCTATGATAATTTGAATCTCTCAAGAAAATGTCGACGGTAAAAAAAACTGAAAACAAAACCAGAAAATGCGCCCCTGGAGAAAGCATTGCGCCTTTTGCTGCTAAATTATATCAAATCCTTCACGTAACTTTCGAAACTTGAAATTCATAAATCTCATTGTAATTTAGAATTCTGAATACGAATCGGACATTTGCTGGAACGACAAAGGAGATACTGTTCTCATCCTAAACACAGATGCCATTCAACTTAATGTATTGTCGCGAAATTTCCGCGATCCTCGCTACCCAGCGTTCGCAAAGAAGGTAAAAAGCTATTTTAGATGTGATGATTGACTTTGTAAAAAAAAAAGCTCACTGCACATGGATTCCAAGAGGTCAAAGTCGATGACTCAAGAATCGGCTTCACACATCCCGCCTTCAGAAAGAATTGCAAGTAAATATTTCTAAAAGTTCTTTTTGTAAGATCGCTTCGCAGAGCTCAACTCCATAAAGTAAAGAAGATCAGAGGAACGAAGAGAGGCCACAAAAAGCGCTCAAAGAAAGCGCTGAAGAATAAAAACCAAGCCGAAAGTTTGGATCCTTCGAATCCTTTTAAAGTGATGGCAGCGAAGGCAAGCCAAGCGCTTTTGTTGAGCAACCTTACGGAGTCTGTGAAACTCATTTCCGAAATGACTTCATACTTGCAAAGCCTGGAAAGCGAATGTGGGGAGCTATTTACTCTTGCTAAAACTCAAGCAGAAGAAATAGTTACCCTCGAGCAAAAAATCACCGAATATAGAGAGAACTACGACACCGCTTGCGCTGAAATTTATAATATGATAGTCGCTCGTCGCAATGGCGCAAAAGGTAATGGTCAAGACCCTACAAATTCAGGCTAATCGTGTCGAAAGTATAGGCTCTCATAATTTGCTTATGGAAAAGAAGCCTGAAAAGACCATCACTGTCAATGAGGCCTCTAAATTGTCTATTGCTGTGAGGGAAAGATATAAATTTGGATTAAACATTGCAACTGATGTTATCAACTCAGAAGCGAAAACGTGCCAACCGACTCCTACGTCCGTTACTTCGGAGAATATCGAGTACGATAGAGACATCATGGTTGTGCGCGAGAAATTGGTGAAAAAAGATGAAAACGCTCCAAATATGTTTGCTATTCAAAAGAAGTCATGTGAAGGAACAAATCTCATTAGCTACAATCAATGCGAGCAAAATGCTAGCACAGTCATGACGAATGAGTCCCTTTCGAGTATCTATTCAGATGCCACGAATGAAAAAGGAGAGTTTAAATTGGATAGTTTTGAAGATTTTGAATTTGGAAATGCCAACTTCTTGGAGTAATTCAATTGAAGGGCCTGATTGTATTAGCTAGGTCGTGTTGGGATATTGTATTTTATATCAAACTATATCTAAAAGCTTCAATTTTCTATAACATCAGATGATAATTCAACTACTATTGCCATTTACTTCTTCATTCATACCTCAAAACAAAATTTGAGTTTTTAAATAAACTCTCGAAGTTTTCTGTTGTGGAAAAATAAAATCAGAATTCTTCGGAATTAATGGCATCATGAATTTATCATTGTGCCAGTGAACTCATTTTCGGATCAGGCGAAGGTGTTGGTAGGCACCTGTTTTAGCAACCATAAAAGTTCTTAGGCGAATCTCAAACAAAAGAATTTTTCCATTTTTCTGTAAAACTTGATACCGTTCTTTGGTAAAGCTTTTCTGGCTTTAAATAACGAAGACAACATAAGCAGTTGCCTAGCCTTAGTATTTAAACACAGCCTTTTTAAATGGACGAGATGAATATATGACGTTCAGAGCCGCCTCTTCTTTCGCTAGCAAATTGGTTTAGTTGAATATTTTGACCCAGAAAATTGTACAGGAAGGATCGTAAGGCGATGTTTTTTAAGACATTTTGACACTGCTAGCACCTCTTTTTATCATGGCAGAACTCTTTGTGCTGCAAAGGTACCGGTTGTATCTCACAAATTGCGCTTTATCTTTTAACTTTAGAAATGAGTAACAGTAAAGGAGAATTGTATCGAAATCGCAAACTAAGCCCAGCGAATTGATTGAAAAATAGCCAATGGCCCCCCAACTCTTTTCGAATTCTGGTTCTTTGTCACTAAAAAACACCTCATTCCGGAAGAAGAATATATCTGAACCTTCTAACAGTAATTTGTTATGAGATGATGTATTGGCTGTTGATACAATTTCTTTATGCCACACTATTGAGTATATCAATATTTTTTTGCTAAGGAGACCGAGGTCATAAGAAGATATGCCCCAGTCAAATAAATGAAGGACCGATCTGATATTGGATTAGCACTCTCTAAGCATCTTCAAGTATTGATAGGCTACTCGGGCTATTCTGATGCACATAGCATAGCAATAATCCCTACACCAGCACTATTGCTAAAATTTTGCAAAACAATGTTTTTCATAGACACCTGTAAGCTTTCATCATCGTTTCACGAATTGAGGACTATTATCCGAAACAAATCCTGAGACCAAAGGAAGCAATCCAATCGCAATTCTGTATTTCATTTCATTCACGGTCAAACCTAAATGCCAAATTAGTCTTCAGATTAGGCAATAAATTTTTGTATCAAATCATGGGAACTGGAAAAGTTGGAAGAGGCTTAAAAGTGCTTAGAAGCAAGAAGAACGCTGTCAAGAAGAGTACAGGAAGAGTGCTCAACCCTAATGTGTCTCGAAAAGATATGCTGAGAGTTAAAAGCCAAAAATTCGCTCGTGTACACAAGAAAAAAGAAACTTTGTACAAAAAAGTGGACGATTCAAAGGAGGTCCCAAAGAGTGCGAAGAAACAAATCAAAGGAAATAAAGTAGAAGAGGAAGAAGACGAAATTGACCCAACTCTCGGAGCCAACGAGGGTTATTTTGTTCCTGATCAGAATGCTGTAAGCCATTTCTTTGTCAACCAGCCTAAAGAGCATTTTTATTCTAGTATCAAATCACAGAAGAAGACAATCTGATTTTGAAGCAATTCCAACTCGGTGATGCTAAGAAAAAGAGAAGACCGAGCATGGATTTTGGTGCGTTGATTGTCGATAAAATTGACCACCGTGAAGAAGAAATCAAACAAATTGAGTACGAGGAAGATATTCTTAAAGACCCAACAGTTCAAAAAGTCTATTCTGAGTAGGATCATTCATAATATTCATTTGGTTTAATAACTCATCTGTAGAGTTGCGGAGTTGATGAAAGACTACAGACACGGCAAGCTCCCAAAAGCGTTTGCAACTATTCCTTATATGAAGCAATGGGAGAAAGTATGGACGAAATAATTTGACTGGTAGAATAATTAAATTCATTTATAGGTTCTCGAGCTAACTCAACCAATGAAATGGTCGCCTCAAGGTATGCGAGCTGCAACTAAGCTGTTTTCATCCAATATGGATGCCTATAGAGCTGAAATCTTCTATGAAAAGGTATCTGCTGAATTATTTCATTGATTTCTAATTGATTATGAACATCTTTAAAGTACCTCGTTGAAACCATCAGAGCAGATATTAAGAAACATCACAAGCTCAACGTCCACTATTACTGGTCTGTGAAAGAAGCTATTTATAAGCCACAAGCCTTTTTCAAAGGGATTATTTTCCCATTCTGCAAAGCTTCTGACTGCACTGTGAGAGAAGCTGTCATCATGGCCAGCATTTTTTCAAAGGTAACAATATTCAACTATTCATACCCTCATCCCTGAAATCAATATAGATTTCGATTCCTACACTCCATGCCAGTATTGCGGTAATGAAGATCGCTGATATGGAATACTCTGGGCCAAATATGATTTTCTTAAAAACTTTAATTGAAAAAAGATACGCTCTTCCTAGCAAAGTAAGAGTCTTATACTGCCAGCCCTTGTTAACAAATTGCTCTTTAGGCTCTGCAATACCTTTTGGAGTATTTCTTACGGTTCGAAGATAGCCCAGGAAAGTTCCCAGTTATTTGGCAGCAAACCTTGCTCAGTTTTGCCCAAATTTACTCCAGTAACACTATTCTGCTTAGAGAAAAGGTCTAATTAATCTTCCGTTCATTAGAAAATCTTGATGAGATGCAAAAAGAGGCGCTCAAGGCTTTGGCCAAGAAGAAACATCATCATATCATCACGACTGAGATATTGAATTCTATTGATAATAAACTTAAACAGGCAATTGCGAAGAAGAACTTGAGTAAATCACTTGGAATGGAAGAGGAAAGCAAATCAAACAAAACCGATAAAATGGCGCTAGAATAGAAGTTTCCTCCCTCGTAGTTAGAGTGCTAATTTAGTTAGGCATAACGAAAATATTCACATGTAAATGTTTATGGTTTATTCTTTAGAGTTCTGAAAAAAATCTTGCGTCAAGGCATTACAAGGAAAATACTTATCGGAAATATATTTTTTTTATGTTTCTCTGTGATCGAATATAATAATTATTCAGAATTAAGGTCAATAGTCACAGATCGCATTGAAATTTAGTGCGATTGCTGTTAGTTTTTCTGCAAAGCTTGTATGCCAAAAAAATAAGCTTGCAAATCAGAAATATAATATCCAATATGTATAATAGATAGAATAAGCTCAGATCTGGCGAGTGTAAATCAAGCAATTTCAATCGATTCAATGTTTTAAGTCTGCGAAAAAATTTACAAAAAAGTCCTTAATTCATTCAAAAGAAAAGAATGTTTCCTTCACACTCGGAGGGTCACCTTTATTTATTACTTCAAAAATTCTATTATGCATTTATTATGAATAAAGAGCAGAAAAGGGGAGTTGTCTCTCTCTCCCATACAGATAAACACTGGTGTTCACTTAAGACGCAAAGGCAAATTCAGTCAATTGAGTGACGTCGCTCCAACGAGCATCCGTCGTACTCGAGCACAATACTACACAAACAATCGTCTTCCCTTGTTTTGTCAAACTCGAAACCAAGCAAGGACCAGCAGTAGATGTGGTCCCTGTTTTTACTCCATCATATCCCTTCTGTAATAACACATTCGTGTTTTCCCACACATATTCCTTAGTTTCATTAGTCTTATCTAAAACAGTCGCTACATGTCGCTGCGTATTGACTATTTCTCTGAACGTTTTATCCTTCAGAGCTATCAAAGAGAGTTCACCTTGATCTTTTGCTGTCGAGAGATTCATCTTATTTGAAAGGCCATGTGGATTCGCATAGTTCGTATCACCTAACCTCATCTCTCTCGCCATGCGGTTCATTTCACGAACAAAATATCCGATAGGTTTATTGCATTTCACCTGATTTAGAGGGATTCCCTCTTCCTCGCTTTTTTCCCTGCAATCATCGGACTTGCGAAATGGTAGTCTACCAAAATGCTCGGCAAGAGCAACGGCAGCATCATTTCCACTGGGAAGCATCAAGCCATGCAGCAGATCAATTAAACTGAGTATGTCTCCTGCTTTTAAGTTTGCACTGGTTCCACTCATCGAAGCAGCATACTTAGACACTTTGATTTTTTCATCTGAAAGACTGAGTCCGATGCTCTCTGAAAACTTTAAGCAGATATAACAAGTCATTATCTTAGTAAGACTTGCAATTTCTCGAGGTTTACTCTCCTTCTTTCCTCTCAAAAAGCCAGCTCCAGAGCTCAACAGAGCCCAACTTTTTGCTGTGACCTTGGGAGGTTTGTTTGTTTTCTCCTTCTGACTCATCTGACTTCCAAATAACTTCCCACCATCGATTACTTTGATTGCAACATTTCTATTCACAGTTTTTACTGGTTGAACACTAGAAGAGCGAGGTCTGATAACAGGATTAGAAGGGGTAGTTGGAGTTGCTGCTTCGTTTGAGGTTGGATTTTTACTTTGAATATTTGGCTGCGGAGTTTTTGATGGATTCAACTTTGGATTCGTGCCTTCGTCCTGCGAAGAGTTAGCACGATTGGCTATTATTTTTCTCATTCTTTCCATAGTGTAATGCTCAACTCCTGATCCCACAGATTCAAGCTTGTCAATGCTTTCTCCTGCTCTCTTATCAGATCCAGCTGTGCTTTGCAGTGGAGGGAAGAGTGAATTTGTCTGACGCATGGTATCTCTAAATGGCGATTCTGCTCTTTTATTTGGCTCATTTCTTAGCATATTCGCGAGGATTTTGTTGCTAAGGGCTGTGATATTCTGAGTGGCAGCCATTACACCAAAACCAATCGGGTCATTGGGTCTTACTAAGTTTAATGGAGAATTAGATCTTTGCTTGGAAGTTTTTGAAGCGACAACCACGATATTCTTAGTTGCGGTGTTATTAAGGTAGCTGATTTGGAGTTCTGGGTCTCCGCTTCGTGGATTGACTGTAGGTAATGCTTTAGTAGGCTGGATTTTGATTCTTGCCTTCTGGGGGAAAATAGAATCGCCATCGGAAGTGGCATAACAGGTTTGGTTCATATTTGATGATTGTGCTCTACGACGCTGTGACTCGACAACTGGGTTGTATGGCATCTTAAACAATTTCTTTTTGATTGGATCGGCTTCAAAAACACTACGGAACGGGTTAATGTTTCTGGCCTCGTTAGGGAGCTTTTGCTTTAGATTGTCATTGGCTGCTAAAATAGCCTTGCAAAACTCGAGCGCCATGCTTCTCTCCATATCGGAAGTGTGGGTTTTTGATAAATTGTTTTTATTTTGGGCATGGAGTCATATAAAACTCACTAAACTAAGCTATAAAAATTTACTCAAGAGTTGATGAAACTTATATGGATTCAAGCGAGAATTAGCAACACGCCCAATTATTCTTTTAGAGATTTGTGAAAATTTTTGTTGAAAAGACAATTAAAACCGAGAGATTTCTCTGGAGGAGCAAGCAAAAAGGGAAAAGAGAACGATTGTTCGGAAACCACATGTCTGAAACACATTCATTTCAGGTGAAAATCTATTATTGAATCAGAACATAACTTAGACAAAGAATAGACATTTGTTCCTTCCCTCTGCAATTGCAATTTCTTCTAACTTGTTACTGAAAATTGCAAGTGAATTTTTACTCATGAGCGCGATTTACTCGTATTAAATAGATTGCCTATTTGTGAAACAAACTAAATCGAATAAAAATATCATTAAATATTTCCATTACACTTCTGTCTGAAAAATGTCAAAGAGTAAAATGGGTAAAGGAAAAAAGGGAGCGAAGAGTAAGCTAACTTTTTATCTTAAATCCGCTTTTCCAACTTTGCTCGATCAAGCATATGATTACACTCATCTTCACTTATCTACTCATCAGAGCAGGATTTCGAGAAAATCCCGGTCAGCGAAGAAAAATTCAGCTTGGAAATCCAAGTCGACGTCTTAAAACGCAAGCTCAGTATTATCATTCAGCCAATCAGCGCGCTAACTCTTTTACTTTCCAGTCGAAGAGCGAGAGATCGCGGATAAAGCAAAAGCAGCTGAGATGGAAATCAAAATTAAATATTTCGAACTCGAAAAGAGATATGAAGAAGAAGAATCTACACGGATGGACATCATGTAATGGATAATATCCCTACCGTATATCAGGTCTAAGCACTCTCATTTGATAGCGCAGGTATGACGCGGCAGTATAAATCTATGCAGGAAGAGCTAACGAAGGATAATAATAAACTAAAAATGATAGCTGAGGAACAGAAGAAGATTCTAGGTATTCTCCTGAGCATCTTTTTGATGACTCATGCCGGTGTTATAAGAGGAAAGAGACGAACAAATTGAGCAAATTAAAAAAGAGCGAGATGCGGAAATGTATAAGAAAGATGAAGAAATTCATGACTTGAAGCAGAAAATAAATGAAATGTCGAATGAATTTGCACAGATGCTGAGAGTAGGGTTCTTTTGGTGTGGCTTTGGTTAACTGGCATCGTTTAGGATACACTTGATAAAATGCATGAAAAAATTGAGTCAGCGCCTTGGGATGCTGATTCGGATCCTCAAATGATGAAAAGACTCAAAGAGATTGCTGGTCTGTCTGGTCCATAAGTTGAAGCATTGACTGTTCATTCTGTTTGCGAAATGTTAGAGGTATTGTTTATGTGTGGATATCCCAACTAGGTGGTTAGTTATTAGAATCGATTGTATGAGTAGAATTCTTAAAAACTGCAAGAATAACTCTTTTAAACTCGTTTCATTGTGAAAAAGTAATGTTGGTTGACGGGTGACTGGAAATCGGATTTCTGAAGCTGAACATAAGTAGTAGACTGAGCAGATTGCCAATTTTCTATCTTCGCACCGTGCTATTCACATTCAGAGGGTGATTCTTTAATCTTCAAGGTTTTAATCGCGTTCATCGGAAATTTGTGTGTGAAAGACTCATCATTCGGTTTTTCTCCACCTCCTGTAGATATCATAGTAAAATCAAGTGATTTGCATAAGTGAAGCGAAATCATATTCCGCACTTATAGACAATTCTACATCAGAACCATACACAACACTTTCTTACAAAATAGCTATGAATTCGGAATACTCTAATACTTGCAACATTGATATATAGCGCTTATTTTGCTCTCAACAAGGTATGATAGTTATAGCAAACAAATAGCGTATAACTAACGTATCGATCTAAGATTAGCTTCACATAATACATGCTTCTACACTGAATATGTAGAAATGAATTAATCGTGGCCCAGAATATGCATTCCTCCAAGAGGGCAGTTTCGATACAGCAAACAGGAACAATTAATTACTCAAGATATCAGTTATTTCCACTGACAATGTATAGCTGCATTTAAGAGCTTGCACTGTCGACAAATTTTGATTTATAACATATCATTAATTCACATAAACAAAAAAAGATAAACGCGATGAAAGAGAGTTCGAAAGAACTTGTCCAGCATAGTTTTGCTTCTTCTTTTCGATTTTACGTTCGTTCTGCCTGCAAAGAGATCAAAAAACGATGCTGCTTTTGGTTTCTCGCTGTACTTTCGGTCCTTATCGTCGTCGCTGCAACCGCCGTTGCTCGAACAGTAATTGACAATGCTCCAATCATCTTCCTCAGACAAGCTGAAGTTTCTTCAGGCGCGTACGATGTCCAGATCACAAGCAGAAACCTTGGAACTGGCCCTTTATACATTAATCACACCCAAGTGAGATCTCGTATGGAAACTTCCAACTATCGCAATCGCTCCACCCCCAGAATTGCGTTCAGCGCTGGTCTCGCTCCCCTGCAATCTTCAGAGGAGCTTTGCCCTGCCAACCCAGCTTCTAATGACACTGCAGATCTTCAGCAGGCGGTTGAATGCCTCAACGCTCGAACAACCCTCTACTTTGTTGACACTCAAAACGAAGAAAGATTAGGATTAGGGCCGAAAATCATCCCAGGTCCCTTAGGTCCCCAGCTCACTCAAATAAGTGGGCCTTTAGCACGCAGTTTAAATATTTCACCAGGAGACATTGTTTTTGTGTTCTTCTCCGCTGACGATTTAATAAATGCGCTAATTCGCTGCTATAATTTGGACCCAGCAAATGCGGGCTACATAATTACACCGGGATCATACTACACAAACCAGATTGTGATTCCTGTGCTTGTTAACAGTTCATACGAGGATCTGAATGGCAAACTACCACAAGAAGATATCGCACAGTCAATGGTGATGGAATTCAGCACTCTTTTTCAACTAATTGCCAAGTATTACCCTAGAGCGGATGCTGCAAGCAGATTTAACGGTAAAGCCGATCGATTTTTCCAGTATATTTCAACAATTAATCCGGAAGAATTTTCTCCACAGATTATCTTTATGCTAGAGAACAGAGAAAAAGTGTACCTCGATAATAACTATGATAATATCCAAGCGAAAACGGTTGCGTTTGGAAGTGAAATTTCGGAGCACCTCGGTTTTTTCCCCTTTACGATGGATCTTCCTGTCACCTCAAGTCTATCACCTCTGCAATACGCAGGACTTTTCTTTGGACTCGTGTTGAACTTGGTTATAGTCGTGCTTTTCCTGCTGAGTTGTATTCTCATATACAATCTTTTGATGGTTACCGTTGAAACAAAAACGTATGAATACGGAGTTATGCGACTCATCGGAATGAGCAAAAGAGGAATCGTAGAGATTATCCTCATCCAGTCATTTACGTTCTCGTTGCCTGGCGTGATCGTTGGGTTGCTTTTATCATTCCCGATCCTGAAAGGATTATCCACGATTTTGGAGAACTTTCTCCAAGCAAAAATCAGTGCAGTTCCGACGGCATCAGCATTCATTCTGTCTATCTTTATCGGGGTGTTGATTCCATTTGTTTCGTCGATGGTACCCATCATAACCGCTCTTCAGAAAAATTTAGGGGGTGCTCTTGATCTCGTGCGTTCAAAGGTAAATTCCGTGCTAATTCGCATTACTCTCACAGCGAATGAAATTCCTTGGACAAAGATCTCGTTCTCCGTTGTTGCAATATTATACGGAGCCTCAGTCTATTACCTCCTTCCTCTGTCATTGCTTACTCTCAATATTGGGCTACTGCTGACAATATTCTTCGCGATAATAGTCGGCTTGCTAATTGGTCTCGTGCTTTTCGGATTAAATGTGCAGCACTTGATGGAGCGGCTCACAACCTGGACTTTCTTTTTCTACATGAGTCCTAGTTTCCGAGAAATTCTTGTGAAAAACCTTGTTGCCCATAAGCTTAAAAACCGAAAAACAGCCTCAATGTACGCGTTAACGCTTGGATTCGTAATTTTTCTCATTGTCGCTGCCAGCACAGGCCTTCAATCATTTGCGTATATCAACGAGCAAGAGTACGGAGCCACGATGCAAATTAGAGCCAGCGGCTATTTTGACGTCTTAGGTACTGACGACTTTTTACAGAGTAACGCCTACCTTCGTGAACACATCCGAGGATACACATACGTAACAGATAACTTGAGAGACTTTCTTCGCAACAAAGGCGTTGCTTCTGATTCATATATTACAAACGTGGGAAAACTTTACAATTTCAAATTCAACGTTCACGGAGTGACGCCAGGATATTTAAACTACACGTTTGCTGATAAATTCTACAAGCCCTACACTTTACGCAAAGACACGGGACTTGAGCTTATCGAGCAGTTATACACGGTCAGAGGCTCACAATCAGGCGTGATAGGAGAATATCCTAGGTCCCAACTGAATTTGAACATGTCGAAAGAGTCGCGGTTCCTTGTACATAATTATGCTGGGGTGAACTCGGAGATCCGGCAGCTCCGTGTCGGCGCGACGCTTGGGTCGGCGCCTTTCATGTATTTTTCGAATTTCCCAGGCTCGAAAACGCAGGGAGTTATGGTGTCAGTGCCTACGTACATGGATTTAGGAAGAAAGGGAATAAAAACTTATCAGGACGTTCCATTCAAATGGATAATGGTGGATGTCAAGAACTCTTCATCTGCAGCGAATGTATCTGCAATTATTCGAAGTTATAGTGATACGAAAGGTTATGGTTGGAATATATGGAGCTACTATGAGTTTAATGAAAAATTGAGCCAGAACACTTCAGCGATTAATATTATTTTCATCGTGATGCAAGTCGTGGCGATGCTCTTCTGTTACTTCAGTTTAATAACGACGATGACGGCGAACATCTATGAGCAGACCAAGGAAATAGCTATCTTAAGAGCAGTGGGACTAACGAAAAGGAGGATAATCTTCATTTATATTAGTGAGGCATTTGTTCTGGTATTCGCGAGCTCGTTTGCAGGTGTTGCGATAGGAACGATTATTGGATACACGATGGTCAAGCAGAATACGTTGTTTTTGGGAATCCCGATACCGTTCGTTTTCCCTTGGCAAAATCTAATAGCTGTTTTTATCGTCGCGATACTCAGCTCTTTTGCGAGCACAGCTGGGCCAATCAGGAGAATTGTGAAAAAACAAATCGCTGATATTGCTAGAGGAGGCTAATTTTAAATATATCGGGGTATATATATCATTTGATTTGACTTATCATGTGTAGGAGAGGGAAATTGATAAATTTGCTACGCTCACTGATTTTTGTTGTAATTAGCTACTGCCCTCACTTTAAAATCACAAAAAGAATAAATCAATAAAATTGTTCTGCTAAAAACTTATTTGAGAGATTTAGTAGGGATCTGGTTATACTTGTAAATGCAAAGGAATTTGGAAAAAAAATCTTCTAAACACCTTTTTGTGTATGGAAACAAATGTGCTTCTTTGCTAGTGTAGAAAGGTCCTTCTAATCACAGTTTTCTTTTATTAATGAAGAATTCTCATCAGAAGATTATTGGGAATTCATCGAATAATGTTAAATAATAATATTTCAAAATCACCTACAATTCAATGGTTGCGATCATCTGAGTTACGAGGTATTGAGCCGGAATATCTTTTATAAAATGAAAGTTGTGAATACATTCAAAATATTCAAGAGCTATTAGAAGAAAATGATCTTGAGATCATAGCATATTGAAAGTAATCTAGCACTTCTGCGAGTCTCACAGCTCTTTAATTTTAAAGTAATTTGTCCAACTTTTTTTTCAGACCATCCAAATCTTCAGGATCATCTCTTGTTGGATCCTTTGTGCTGTTTCCGTTCTCTGCAACTTTAAAAACAGGTTTCACTGGCAGCGAGTACTTCCCATCATTTGTGACACTCTCTATAATCCTTCAAAAGTAGCAGATAAATACAACTGCTACAAAAATAAGTTTTAAATACTACCTCATCAGTGTCACAGCCACTGTATCCATCAGAATCGACGACACTAAATTTATCTTCAGGAATTACTCCGAACTAGAAAACCATGGAGTCATTATATCCTGACTGATTTGATCGTGCTACCTGTATCAGGGAACTTTTAATATCTTTCAGCACTCCACTCAGTTCTGCATCCTTGACAGAATTCATATATTTGATGACTGCTGGAGTGTCTTCCAATCTCTTGCCCGTCTTTAGACATGCTAACAAATAATTTGTGATACAATGATGTAAGTTAATCAAATCTTCCTACTAAATATAGATCCAGTAGAATAAATGATTGCGGTTAGCTGATACTTTCGTGTAATAAGTTTCTCTTTCATTTTTTGAGCACGTAGGATTTCTTTGGCAAATTTGACAAGAATTTTACGGTCGCTGGTTTCTTTCAATACTTTTCTGAGTTCGAGTTCGCATTTTTTCATTTCTCTCTCAATGGCTTTGTATTATCATTATATTACATCCTGCCATGAAATAGTTTTACTTAAGATGGATCTCTCGATGTCTCTTCTTTCTCTCATCATTTTCATTTTCAGGCCTTTTTCGGCGGCTAGAAGCTCATCTAGGTTACTAACTACTGGTTTGGAGTTAAACTCAGTTTCTTTGCTCAGTTCCTTTTTGGAGGCTGAAAGACCCATCATGGCTGCTAAAACAAATCAGCTGAAATATATATATCACTAAATCAGCATCCTGGCACTCGAAAGATCGAGTCAATAAAATATTATTCTAATCAGAAATTAATCAGGAGTTCAAGACTGAGCTCGTTTTTTATCTGTTGACATCGTGTTTTTAGGGCTTGGCTTGATTCTTGAAGGCTATGCTGCTCCATTTTGTCATTTATAAATCCATAACATTTTGATCTTCTTCTCAAGGAAATCATTGGATTGTAGACATGGAGAATAGTCATGATAGCAATATTTACCTAGTTGTTGTGCTACATTATAGATTCGTCAGGTATCATAGCTTAATAAGAAGTCCGCATTTCATATATAAGTTAGACCTCAGCAATTATTCTTGATACTAATAGTATCGAACTTATTTGAAAAAAGAGTTATATCGAAATTAAGAGCGGCTATTGATTCAATATCAACCAAGAAATCTTTAGGCATAAAAAGAGAGAACAAGCCACTAATTTTTGGTATACCTTTTCTCAGATACCCCCAATTTTCTTAAAAGAATGATTGAAGATCTTTAAGAATTTAGAATTCGAATAGTCCAGTAATTCCTCACATAATTAATCTAAAAGCTCAGCTACAAATATTTTCGAAAATTCCACTTCAATAAAATCATGTTTAAGCTCCTTGCTAAGTCCTCCCGTTGTCGTTTCCTCTCAATTTCAAATATTATGACTCGTAGCTTTTCAACCACAACCGATAATCCTCTTCATAATTTGCAGCAAACTATAGAAATACCTTTTGTACTCGGAGAATCGTTTTTCGGACGTGAAAAGGAAATGCAAAGACTCCACAAAGAGATCTGCAGACATCAAAAGTCAATGTATTTTTTACTCGGACCACCAAACTGCGGCAAATCACGCTTAATGAACGAATTTTTATATCATCATATGGGAGAAATTTTTGCCGTCAGTCTCGATCTTCGGAGCGTCAATATGAATTCGCATAAAGACTTCATGCATGCCTTAGAAAAGTCCCTCCGAAGTGGCTTGGAAATGATTTCCAATATTTTAAAAGAAGTGTCAAATGAGTCTCTAGCAGAAATCCAGGCTGCTGCTAATCCTACTGGCAAAGCACCGCTGATCCAAAAGATCGCCCAAAAAGTCTCACGATTTTACCCGAATATTCAACCAATGCTCCAGGTTATCGGAACGCATTACGAAAACGCTGCCCGTCTCGCGCAAATGATGGATAAGATTCTCGAATTTGAAGCTCAAGGAAAAAAGATTCTCGATTCAGGTGAGTTCGACATCGAAAAATTGGACCAAATTATTGATACTTATTGGAAGATTTTCAATAAGCGGAACTTTGAAAATATCTCAAGAACGCCAATGGTCGAACTTTACACAAAAAAAACTATTCATTGTCACAAAAAAGAGTCTGAAGTCACTTCTGATGAACAGCAAAGTAATCCGGTTCAAGAGCAGAGCGGTGAAGTAGCCACTAATCAACAAGATAAAGAGACTCAGTCTCTTTCTGAACTACCCACAGAAGAGTTATTAGAAGAAGACAATTTTAATAGTTCTCGTCAATTTTTGATTTTCATCGACGAGGTCAATCGGTTGGCTCCTCTCGTCTCCAAAGGATTCAAAGAAATACATGACACAAAAGCTCAGGAGGAAGATATTTGGAACATTGATAATCTCCTCGCGTGTTTTATTCGTAATTCGAAGCAGCTGAGGAAATGCACTGTCATACTCAGCGCGACAGATTCCTTCCTGCATTATATCGTCGATGAGCTTCCAAGCATCAGATCTCACACGAATACATATAAAATCCTAACAATGGGGTTCATGAATGAGAAAGAGACTAGACATTATCTCAGAGAGGTCAATGGACTCGAAGAATCATTTGCAACAAAGCTCCAGGAGACATTTGGTGGGGATATTATGTCATTAAATGACGCTTTGGAGATAATAGCAACGCCGAACCCGAGTCCTGAGGTGGTAGATCACTATATCCAAGGGAAAATCGCCGCAGCTATGGTAGATATTGATCCTTCACGGTATGCAAGGCAGTTTAAAAAGCTTATCACGCCAGAAATGATTGAGATAATAATAAACTTGTACAAACAGTTGGCTTCAGAAACCTATGTTGAGAGGTATAACGCAGAGGTGATGTATGGGATCGAGAATATAGCAACTCTGGTAAAGATAAATGTGTTTTATGATCGAAGACCAGAGAATATCAGCGACGATATTCCTCCAGAATTCGCTAATAAAAGCTTGCTAACGGCAGCATCTCCCCTTCATCATAGAGCGATTATCGAATATGTGAAAAAACTCGAGAAAAGGGGCAAGTGACATGCAACAATAATTAATATTTCTATCTTATTATGATAATTCAGAGGAAATTGCTTTAATACATTTGCTGATATTGAGCCGCTGCTATTTGAAAGATAATTTATCCTTTTTTCAATCTGTATATAGCTGACCTGGAGAAATTAAGCAAGGAAAAACGGATTTCACATTTGACTATCAATAACGGAAGCGAATATTATTGGTACATTTAATATATTAAGACATCATGCAAGTTCGTCTTAATTGCATTGGACACATAGGTAAAATCAAACTCTGTAAAATATGCACAGGTTATCCTCGATGAAAAATAAAAAATATGCATGCTAATTTTATACTACCAGGGCTGAATGTATTCTTCGTAAATAGAGAGAGAGATGTACATAGCTTGCTTAGCAAATTACAAGGTGACGTTCTTAAGAACGTTATTGTTTACAGTCGTTGGTCTTATCGGCTTTGGGATAACGATTCCTTGCCCAAAGACCCGCTTGGGTTCTGCTGGCATGGTGTTCTCTTCCGGGTTTTTATTTAATTTATGAAGCGATGATAACATCGCTTTATTATCGTGCTCATCGTGAGTAGGCTCCGTTTCAATTGAACTGTAATTCGTCGATGAAACCATATTGGCAGAGCTTTCACATTTCTTCGAGACTGTTGAAAGTTGAACATTGTGCCTGTCTTTCTCTGGAGTTCTGAATTGAGACAGAGCTCCTTCAGCAATATTTTTATACATTTCTAAATGCATTTGGAGCTGCAAAGCACTTGCTTGTGGAGGCATGATAAGCGGTTCAATTTTCAATTTCGAGTCAATCCAAGCTCTCGAATTCTCATCCCAGAAACTTAATAGGTTCTGGACATTTTCTTTTGTTTGTAAGATTTCAAGTTGAGCGTCCGGAACATTATAGCTGGTTGGAGTAGTAAACTGCTTCTTTTTCACAAGTTCATCAGATTCATTTCGTTCGAGTTCCTCCAATGAAGGCTCTGTCTTGGCTTGGTTCTGATGGGATTTTAGATGCTTGTTAAGGCTAGCCTTGTAAAAGTATTCTGTTCCGCAGTGTTCACAAGTAAACTTTGATCGACCCTCCTATTAATCTGGATTAATTTCTGTTCGTGGTCATGGAAACTACCTTTGATTGATGAACGAGAGAGTGCTGTTTAAGGTTTGAAGACGTGCTAAACTTCTTGTCGCATTGATCACAACTGAAAGGTTTCTTGCCGTCATGAGCTTGCTTATGTCGATTGAGATTAGAGACCTGAAATAGGACGTGATGAGTTAAACTCAATTAAAGAAATTCCTTACCTGAGTGAAAGATTGCTGGCAGATTTCGCAAACATAGCGCCTTTCCTCTTTAGAACCTTTTTCTTGAGAGAGATTAGAAGATAAGCTGTCTGATTTTCTCAAGTCGGTGGTCTTAGAGCTAAGAACTCAGATTAAGTTTGGTTGAAAAATAGATTTTCCTTACCAGCTGTTAGCAGCTTCAGTGTAATGCATTCTGAGATGCTGCGAGAGGCTCCTTTGATCACTGAAAGCCTCGTCGCATCCGTCATGAGTGCAAGCGAACTTCCTTGCGAATATTTTTTCGCTTTGATTTTGATGGCTCATGGGTGAGCTTTGGATGTCAAATTTTTTTGAAATATTCTTTTAATTATTTAATAATCAAGATCAGAGTGAGTTAAATACCTTCACATATCGCTGTCTAGACAGCATATTACGTGTAGAGTGTTAAACCGCGGATCTGTAATACCTTCCTTTTTATTCTAATGATGAGTACACCAACCTATTACGCTTTGGATAAGAGTGATTTCGTACATGCGCAGACCAATTCGAAGGACTAGGAAACTTTCAGAGATAATTTAAGATAGAAGCTCTTGATGATGAAAGTTCTATGCTGCCTTCAGGCGAAATTAATGAATTAGACAGAATACTAACTAGTTGACCTATAATTCTGAGGACACACGTGTTTTTTTCAATATCACCATCACTGGCCAATATTTTGTGAGAATTTCTTCTCATATCGAAAGATGCTAATTCTATTATCCGTTTCCGAAAAAAAGTCCTGTGAAAACTAATTACTTGGGAAAACCAAATGTGAAAAAGTGATTTTAGAGAGAATTAAAACTGGCTGATTTTATTCTTTTTATTCTCAAGAAACCTTGATGCATCAGGAGTTTCGAGTGAATCAGAAATTTGATCCAAATATTATAACTCCCATTCACCTCAAATTAAGAAGCGTTTCAATTAAGCCTTTTTAATTGCAGACTGTAGCTGCCTAAAGTTCAAGGATTACAGCTGTTCTCTCAAAGTCACAGAGTAAGAGAATTCAATGAAGAAATGATCATTTCTGCTTCCACAAACACTCCGGTTTTATCTGAAAGAATTTCCCAGGAAAAGCATTAGGATGCCGTTTTCAGTGAAAATCTACTAGTTTCAAAATCTGTCGATAATGATAAGTAACAAACTGCAAAAGTTATTCCACTTCAGAGAGAATCTCGCCACATTTCCTACTAAGCGAAAATCTAAGCTATTCTTAGAGAGTAGAGTGTTGTCTTGTACTCAGAGATCTAATGATTGCTACTTAAGATTTCTTAAGTTATCGAGCGATCATGTTATTCTAATCTCTCTAGGAAGCGTATCTTAGTTGGTTCAGGTATGCTGTCTCCTAATGTTACCCATTTTCAATGTCATCACTACAAACAGAATCTTTTTGAAATTAATTTCTCAGGGCTGTCAAGAAGATGTAACTTCTGCACTCTCTTAGACACATGCGAGAACATATCTTCCTGGGTTCAGCATATCAGAATTCACTTTTTATGACCTAACTACCAAAAGAAAAATTTTCGGGGATGCCTCTTTTCTGATTTGATAAGAAATATTGAGCCAGGATCAAATCCTATTCGTTAATCCTAACTTATTAACCCAATCACAGGAAGATTTAAATCAATCATTATTACATTCAGCCAAACAAAAAACCAAGCAAAAATGATCAAGCTCTACTCTTTACAAGGAGATTTGCAGGGTTCCAAGGTTCTCTTGACGGCAAATTTTCTTGGAATTCAAGTCGACGCTATTAATTTTTCCGAAAAAGACCTTTCTAGCACCGAATTTCTCAAAAAAAGCCCATTTGGTACTGTTCCTCTCATCGACACAGAGTCTGGTCCTCTTACAGAAGTAAGCTCAATCCTCAGATACCTAGCTCGACAAGCCGAAGGGAAAGGGCTTCGTGCTTATGGCAAAGATACTTTTGAATCGTCCAAGATTGATGCCTGGTTAGACTGGGAACTTGCGAACCTGACACCTTTAGTAAAGCTATCAAAAAGCAAGTCTGGAGAGATTGGAGCCACTCTTGAGAGCCATTTTAAAACTCTAGATAACCATTTACTTCACAACTCTTTCTTAGTGCTGTCTTCATTATCAATTGCAGATCTCTCGCTCATTCTTACTCTTACAGCAATAGTGAAAAACCTTCAAGAGCCAGAGTTTAAAAAAAGATTCCCGAGTATCTCAAGATGGGCTATGTTTATCACCTCGCAGGAGCCTTGGAAAACGGTCGTAGAAGACTTCAAAGGAGAAGGCGTGGCTATGATAGAAACGAAATAGATTTAGCAACCCTGATAAATATTTTGCTACAGTAGCTCTTTTTGATTCTCTTCTAAAAATGAGTGTCAATTTCTAACGCTGTCCTGCATATAGATACACCATCCGTAAAGCTTAATAGCAAATGAATTTGAATATTTCTTGAACTAATTGACGAAAATAACCATTTAGCAGATTTTGTAGAGATTAACTAGTAATTCGGTCATCGTAGATCTTTCAGTCAGTATTCATATTTCCAAGACAGATCGCAAAAAAAGAGAGATTCCTTTAGATATTTAAAACAAATAATTTTTTATAGCTAGGCATTTAAGGACCATCCAAACGACTGCAGATTCTTCGCTGTGCTTAGAATCTTTTCAAGCTCTTCAATTGGATGATCAGTGGGATTAATATTACATCGTGTGAGATTAAAATTAAACACATCAAGGCTCGGATGCAATTTAACCTCTCTCGCTAAGTCCAGAATCGCGTTGTTATTGTTCTTCTTTTCGATAACAACATCAACAAGATAAATCTCAACCTTGATCAAAGCATTCAGTTCCATCAGCGTGTGGCCCAATTCTTTCGCGCACTCCATACTCAACACAAAATTTTGCAAATTCAGCTTAAGCATGGTTAAACCCTTTAAAAATTTCAGACTCTCACAAAATTTCATCAGGTTGTCAGCTTTACTAGTACTCACTTGGTACTCTTTCAGTGCAAAAAGACCGATGTTGATATCCGAAAGCGTCGAGAGGAATTTTCCAAAACAGAGCTGCAAATCCAACTTAAGCACTTGTAGTTTCGGTAGACTCTTCAAGCAAGCTAATCCTGCCAGACCCTTCTCGCTGATGTTGGTATTTTTCAAATCGAGGTCCAGAGACTTTAAGTTTGTGAGGGTATCGAGCTTTGAGACCAGGGCTGATAGAACTGCATTATCAAAGCTGGGTTGATCGACGAATCCGAGTTGCAAATGCGCGATTTGATTGAGAGTTTCAAGGAATTTGGTTATGAGACCGACCTCTCCATCCCAGATGAGATGCGAGACTCCTTTGCATTCAAACCGAAACTCATCGATGGATGTTGCCTTAGTTTTACTGTTGAATATTGACGCAAAAGCTTTAGAATCAAGGAATAAGCAGCTTTGACAAGCGAAACCGAGTTTTTTGAGGCTTGTCATTGTATGTAAATGATCGAAAAGCTGAGTGATCCATACTGAGCTCATATTAGCATGCGCTTGAGACTCCTCGATTTTCATGTTATTTGACAGTGTATACTCTAAGCAGAAATTTGTCAGCTCCTTTTTGCTTTCCTCCAGGTTTTTTACAAAAAGCAACATTTCACTAGTTCCGACGTTCACGCAGTCGATGATTCGGAACTTGATCCCTTTGACAGATTCGATTTCTAGAGGGATCATAAGGAGCTTTTGAATCATCTTAGAAGGAGCTTCGATAAGCTTCAGCGTAATTGCAATTTCTTTGAGCTCTTTGTGTTTAGCCAAAGTCTTAACAAGCGTCGAGATCGCTTCTTCTGTTAAGTTGGTCTCTTCTTCTTCAAAAGGCTCGAAATTCAAGCCGATAAACTCTAGATCATTGCGAAATTTCTCAATGACTTTAGCGAGTCCAAGCAGCGAGGCAGATTGGTGGCAGTTGCTGAAATTTATGTAAAAAGATGGCCTAGCGAAGGAAAATAGATCGTATATTTGTAATAGGTGATTAAGGTGTTGATCTGCATTGAAGTTATCAAGGCTGATGCTATTGAATTGAACTCTTTTGATAGCTGAAGATCCAACTTTGTCGATCATCATCTTAAGCTCGATCTTAGCGGCTTCCATGAAGGTGTAGGAGTCCTGGCAGGTGTATTGGTATATATCTGGTCCAATTGAAGAGATGCGTCCGTCAGTTCTCAATTGTTTTAAAGAGCCGGGACGCGGCCCGTAGCAACCAATTCCCATTAAACGGTTAACTTGATTCGCTCTAAAAATATAGATATTATCTTTTGCTTCGCAATTCTGTATTAACAGTCATAAATTTTTTAATTTAGTCTTAGAAGCCAAAGAAGTAGAAGCCTTTTTATCCAAAGACAATTTTACGTGTATTCCTGTGTGCCCCCTTCAGGCAACGTGCTGTCAACTGTCAACCGATAAGTTGTGACGCAGGTTTTAGAGATTATCAGAAATTTTCTATTGATTATCTTATTTATGAGTGAATTGTGTTCGAACTACCTCATTCAAGCTATTACAGTCCCAAGCTGTCTGCTGATAGAGTTTGGGGACCAACTCGATAGCAGATTCCAAAGGGTTATCAAAATGCCAGAGGCTGCGTAACAAATTTGGTAGAATTTATCATTGCTTTGCAAGGTGGAAGGACAGCTTTGAAAGCACTTGAGGGATTTAGATTGAGATCATGAGAATATGGGCAAATTGGACATTCAGTTTATTCGGTTGTGAGACTTCGAAGGTCTTTGAAAAACTTATGAATTATGGATTACAGCAGCATTAATCTTCAAATTTGTTACAACAATAATTTAAATTTGATTGCTTGTATCACTGACAAAACGCTTGAAGAGATTGGAAACTCTCATCCATTATTGGCTATCCCGGATGAAATTTGTATTCCCTTCGTATGAAATCGAGGACCGAAGACACACTTTTGATTTAGTATAAATATATGCAAAACACATACACATTCACTATTCAATAATTTTTGAAGGGTATTTCGATTGACAATATTTTTTTAAATTATTTGCCATTATTTGAACTAAATGAGTGTCCTGAGCAGCGGTCTTCTTTATATTTTTAAAAACAAAAACAAGTCGCTCATACTTGCTTTTAAGATTTTCCGAAATTCCAATCAGATCGAAGTAATTCTGATCTAATATCATTTCGTTGTCATCTATTCCTTCAACGGGCACTTCCAGACTCGAGTTCAATTTCTCATTTTCCTCGAGTCCGATGCCATTATTATCGCCATCAGCAGCCTCTCCATCATCACTAACAGCGTCTAAATCCTCATTACCGGCATTACTAATGCCATCCAGACTCTCATCCTCATTTATTACTTCATCTTTATCGTCCTCGGCTTTCTCACTCATGGGAATTGAATTCGTCCTCGGAAGATGAACAACCTCAGTTTTGTGTTTCTTACTAATCCTTCTGAACTCGGGAACTGGTGCTAACTCTCGTTCATTTTTTGGAGAGAACTCAATTGAATCTTGAGCAACCAAATGCCTTGTGAAGCGCGTATGTACATATACTCTTCGCTTTGGTAATAGAGGTAGTAGCTGCTTTTGCTCTGCGGAAATAGAGAAGTTGTCGCTCACATTATTCTCCATCGGAGTGCTTGGATCATTGGGTGACAAACTGATTGGCATTAGTTTTAGTTGTTTGAACGCGTCTCCAAATGAGTCAAGAGCGACCCTCTCACGCACAGGCGAGAATACGCCATCGCTGAATAAAGCAACTGCGCTTAACTCGCTTTTTAACTTTTCCTCTTCTTGCTTTTGTGTTCTTCTCGGACTCCTTGCGTGGGCTGCGTGGGGAGAATAATCTTTAGCTGAAGTATTTCCGAAAGGGGCATGGGTTTCTAACGTACTCAGAGCTAATTTTTCAATCGGGGCAACCTTTTTGCCGAAAGGGAGAGGTTTTGGCTGGAAAAAGCCTCTTGAATCATTTGTCGAGGGCGATAGGGCAGTACTGCTGCGATGTAGCCCTTGTTTATTCTGTTCTTGCCAGGTAATCCTTTTCTGCTGCCTTTCTTTAGCTTTTTTGGAGGCTGGTTGGACCATTTGTTTCACGACTCGCTTTTGTAGGGCTCGAAAATCACGTCTATTGATCTTGGCTAACTCGAGGAATTTCGCTTTTGGAACGATATAAGCCTTCACCGTACTCATGGTCACGTGTTTCCTCTTGGGTTTTCTATCCATAACAACGTATTTAAGTCCAACCACCGAACCCTCATGGAAAATATTAGCCATCTTCTCTGTGTTATCAAGCAGTTCACCAACAGTGCCGCCAACGATAAAGTACACACCATCGCATTCAAAACGTTTTGGGAATAAATAGTCTTTATCTTGAATAACAACAGGCGACATCTCGAGAAGAACTCCCATGATGAATTCATTGGACAGTCCCGTGAAAAAGCTGTTGAAATTTCTGTAGTTTTCTCTAAAAATGTAGGTCGTCAGGTCCCATCTGAGAAAATAAGGCAAATCGAGATAGAACTGGTTTTTGATAAAGACTTCTGAGCTATTGTGAGCTTTGATACTTTCGAAAAAACTTTTTAGGTTCTCCGAAAACTTTTTACTGTAGAGATTGCTATCTTGATTCGAATTATAAATTCGGAAAATCCAGTTCAGCATCTCTTCGCTCTGCTGCTTGAGTAGCGTTTCAAACGCGCCGAGTTGTTGAATGACTCTTTTGATGGCGAGAATCATCTGCAGTATGAAATACGTGGTCGTCAGTTGAAAAAACATTGTGATAAAAAACTCCGAAATCGTAGTCGGAATCACCGAGCCCCATCCAACTGAAGTCGCAGTTTGACAAATAAAGGAGAAAGCTTCGACATATATGCTTAGTTGTTTCATTTTCTTGGGACGATCGAGTTCAATAAGCCAAGACTGGTCGATAGAAATCTGACCAACCGCAAGCCACATACAAGTCAGCAAATGGAGATAAATCGGTGTGAGCAGCAAGAGTTCAATAAACCAACTAAAAGCCTTCAGCTCTTTAAACAGCTTAGTTTGGTCAAAAGGAATCGAGAGTTTTATCGTCGTCTGGTTAAGCGAATGTACGCTTAATATATGTATTATTTTGATCCCTATATAGTTCCTCGAGATAAGTTCCCATGGTAGAGAGATTAAGATTTGAATGACTGTTTGGTAAAGTAAGAAATCTTTAAAAACAGCCCTGTAGTAGCCATAAATGGCAATTTCAGCAGAAGCTTTCTTTTCCTGAAACCTGAGGTAGTACCTTCCAACGAAAGCCAAGATCGTTACAAAATCGATAAAGACGTCAGCTATGAGAAAATCTGTCGTGTAGTAGCTAAATCCCACACGGTAAGGAACCACTATGACATAATAAAAAGCTAGAAGTGTAACGATAAGCTTCCAGATCCATTTAAGCAGAGTTGTGATAAACTTTTTGGTTGAATCTAAATATCTTAAAGGTTTATTTTTCCTCAAAATTCTGGCAGTTGGCTTTCTATCGTTCACTATGAGGTCGGTTTGGATTCTTCCTACAGTTTTTTTTGCTTGCATCAGGATCTGAACGCGGGACCAGTTCCTTCGAGCTCTCTCTCTGGCCGTCTCCTTTCTGAGTCGAACTGTTGAGCTCCCGGCTGCGTCTGTGAGTGGGTTTCGTTCTTCCATTGTGGAGATGCTGCGCTCAGTCGTTGACCCTCGACTAATCTTGGTTTTGAAAGAAAGACTCTTCCTTGAGAACATTTTGAGTCCGACTATCAATAAATTTAAACTACAGTTTAATACTCTGGAATCAATTCAAATCATAGATAATGAATCGATATTTTTGACTTTTATAATATGACTCTAATTGAGGTTTTCACTTTTCTTCAAAAGAGGAGAAACGCTAAACAAGTTGATTTTTTTGTCCAGGTTGCTGAAAAACGTTTCCCATGAAGGTTCACTATATGATAGAACCACATAACCTTAGTTTTCACCAATGAGAAAAAAAAAAAACTGTTTATTGGAGAGATTTTGCTATATTCTAAGAAACCTCATATCAACTTAAGGGTTCTGAAGGTCAATAGTTGGCTCTTTTCTAAGCTTCTCAAGCTGAAGTTTTGATATTGGAGAATAGTCTCATTTTTGAAAAAAAAATTGTATTCTATTTTTGAAAGTTCGCAAAAGGAGTATATGGGACTAGAGGTGAAAGCCCACATTGAATGGAAGTAACATTTATTCACTGTAGAAGTAATTTCCACCCTACAATTGTGATAATCTTGCTGATTTAGCTTTTCGGTGGAAATCGTGTTTTCAGCGGAAAGTAAGATCATCCAAACATATCGAGTACCATATAAATTGACGAGCTTATGCCAAGGTGCCTCATTACAACGTCGATAATTTCAATTTCTTAATACACAATAAAATTGAGAAAGCAATATTTAAAAATTATTAATTTGTAAAACCGGAGATCGAATGCAAAACCTCAGTGAAGAGGAGCTTGAGGAATTCAAGCAAGTGTTCGCTCTGTTTGATAAGGACGGCAGTGGGACTATCAGCGCGAAAGAAATCGGAAATGTGCTGAGAGCGTTAGGTCAGAACCTCACTGAAGCAGAATTAGTTGATTTGGTCAGAGAAAGAGATAAAGACGGCAACGGCGAGCTCGATCTGGAAGAATTTATCAGGCTTTGGGGAAAGATGCTGAAGGAGGATGAGACTGAAGAAGATCTGTTAGAAGCGTTTAATGTATACGACAAGGACGGCGACGGATTGATCTCGCTGGAAGATCTTAAGCACGCTTTGCTGGGATTTGATGATGAGATGTCAGACGAAGAAATAATGGAAATGATTGCTGCGATAGATTTTGACAAGGATGGATTTGTGAGCTATGAAGAATTTGTTGAAATGATGACTCAAGTTAGTGGACCGTCTTCTTAAAATTTGCTTTTCATTTTGTTCTTATTGGCAGTTGTTTTTGCTTATTTCGATTAGGATGGTTTCATATTTTTAGTTGATGTTACTTTATTGATTCTTTGAATATGGTCTCAAAATAGTTTATTATTTTATTGGGATGCAGGCGCGGTATGACCAAGAAAACAAGAATTTTCCAATATTTCAAAGCAAGACAGAGTGGTACTTGCCATTTATTGTTTCGAATGTCTGGGATTTATCAATTTAAAGAAAAAAGTCTATGCCTCAAATTTTTGAATTTTTAACGAGGAAAAAAAAGTGGAGAGATGTTCGGAAAGTGATCGATTCTTCTTCCTGTAAGATCGTTTATAATATAGTAGCTACGTCAGACGTAAGCAAATTCAAGACAGTTCATTTTTCTATGAATAGGCACCAGGTTATTCAACGAAAAATTTCACACTCATAGATTAAAATCTGGATATATTATCAACACAAAAGGGTCTAGTTGATTAGAAAGATGCTTTCTAAATTTGTTTTTCCTCAAAAAATTACTCTTGAAGACAGTAGATCTCTTTTCAAGGTTAATTGACTCACGATTCAATTTTTGCCTTTGACGCTAATTTTTTTTTTTTCGTAATTGAGTAATTAATTAAAGACTAAAAACCCTAGCAATGAAATACAAGAAACTTTCCCACAAGTCGTTATGTAATACAAAGAAATAGATGAATTAATTTAATACTTGCATAGGACGTATCAGTAGGGCTGCATGCTAAATGGAAGTTTAATTTCCTTCAATTTGATGAAAATTTCATCAAAAGTTATTTTATTATTTCTTTCATCGTGATCAAAATGATGAATCTTTTATCTTAGAAATTTTACCAAAACCTCTCGCAGCTGAATACAAAATTCAGACAAACCTCTCAGAAACTGTATATCCTTTCCAGTTTCTTTTCGAGCTGAAAAATTTGTCCGAATGGCTGAATCAGTAATGTAAGATTAATATTCATCCCAGAGAACTTTTCAAAAAAAAAGATAAAATGTTTCAAAAGTAAACGGAATTTAAAACGGCAGACATTGCTCTGGTTTGATGAGATACACTCAACAAATGTGAAAAAAGGATGTTAGCTCATACATCTCTCTATCAATAACTGAATCATACCCAGTATTATATAAGCATCCAAAGGCCATTTTTTCAGAGAGAGATAACAGGCAAGCCCAGCGTGTTTTTCTACTCCATCTGCATAAACAGGATTCTGCTCAGAATCCTCTACTAAATTAGAAAATACTCTCAAAATTCCAAATTCTTTTATCATTACCTTACTGGTTGTAAATTATTTCTTCCTTAATTTATTCTAAATTCTATTCTTTTTTAACGATTATTGATCATTAGCTATGAGTAAAAGACCGCAAACTTTTCCAGTGACGCTGCTAAAAGACAAAAAATCCAGAAAAGATTGATAAATAAATTTTACCGACGAAAAGAATAACCCTTCCATGGCCGATTCACCTCTAAACAACCTTTATCCACAAAGATCAAGGGAAAAAGAAAAACTCCTTCAAAATGAAGAAAGATACAAGGTTTATCGTTATAGGTAATCAATACCCTTTTTCTGACAAAAAACACTCATCATGATTCATCAACTCTACAGATATGTCATTGGAGCGCTCTATGCAGGTGTTAGCATAGTCAACCAGATGTTCTGGGTGACAACATCCACTCTTACAACTCAAATTGTTGATGTAAATTGACTACTTACAACACCCGATTAACCAATTTATAACCATCCCGATGTAGATCTATGGCTTGAGCCTTTTCACTGTGAATATGACAGCATTGGTTTATCTAATTCTATACGTTCCGATAAATTTCCCTTCGAATTGGCTGTTGGATCAATGGGGCCTAAGACCTGGGGTATTCGCTTTGCACGTACTTTGATGTCTCATTCAAAATATTCTTGTAGGTAGTATTAGGGGCTCTCTTAACCTTAATCGGAGCCTGGATCAGAATTGGCGCAGGAACATCCTACACTTTTGTCATAATTGGACAGACTATTGGAGCTCTTGGTCAACCATTAATTTTGAATGCGCCACAGAAGATTTCAGCGGTTTGGTTCCCTCCAAAAGATGTATGCTATCACTTGGAAAATAGATTTGAATAATTTTTCCTCTCCTATTTATTATAGAGAGCTCTAGTGACTACTCTTTTAAGTGTGGCAGCTCCTGTAGGAGTAGCTCTTGGGTTTATCGTTCCAGGGTTCGTTATCCCTCAGCATATGTCGAAACGGGACGGAAAACATCACATCAGAGATCTAATGCTGATGGAAGCAATTATCGCCTCGATTGCACTCATTCCAGCTATTATCTTCTTTAAGAGCAAGCCTCCAACTCCTCCAAGGTTTTTTTGTTCTTATTACGAGTTATTTTAAGATTATATATTCCTATGATAGTTCATCCTCAGGATTCAAAAGATCGAAGTACATGGAATCGTTGAAAAAGATCATAACTAACAAAAGCTACTTGTTCCTTGTGATTGGAGGCGGTTTCACCATCAGCACTTCACTCACGATTGCTACGGTTGCCCAACAGTTGCTTAAACCATTTGGATTCACTCAAGTAATTTTGAAAAAAACTTCCTCCGAGTAAAATATTCATTCTGCTCTAGCATCAAGTTAGCATATTTGGTGGAACGATGATACCTGCAGGACTAATCGGGTCCATCTTCTTTGTGTTGATCGTAAAGAAAACAAAGGCCTTTAAGAAAGTCCTGTGTCTAGTCACAATTCTGGGAGCATCTTTCTTCGTTGTGACCATGATTGCAATTGCAACCAAAAGTTTTCTTCTTGTGCTAATCAGTATTGCGCTACTTGGATTTACAGCCGCTCCCGCGCAGCCCATTTCTCTTGAATTCGCATGCGAGCTGACTTTTCCAGCCGGAGAAGCATCAGCAGGAGGACTTATCATTAGTATTGGGCAGCTCACTTCGGCGATAGAGGTAAAATTAAGTGAGAAACTAATATTAACTTTCAATTGATAGGTCGTGATTATGGATTCAATTTTGGCTAAAGAACCAAGCTATTGGGGCTCGGTGTACTCTGGAATTCTCATGACTAGTCTGCTGGTAGTAGCTGTTGTCTGCACGCTGTTGATAAAAGAGAGGTTACTCAGGACAGAACAAGATGAGAAAGCTGATGAGACTGGAGAGAGTGGAGAGAATGGAACAGCAAGTAATAGTGTACATAAAATATCAATCAAGGACAAGTCGGATTCTTTCGTTAATAATGAGACTAACTTGGTGATCAATCCTCAAGATTCAGCATAGAGATTCTTTGACTTTATTTATTATTCATTCATAAGATCAACAAGAATCAGAAATTTCGATTTGTAGAACAATTTCTAAACTGTGTAGAGCGAGCTAATTTGATTTAAATTATGGTATTTTCGACTGTTTGTATGAGGTATCCACGACAATCTGAATGTATGTATTGAAATAAACTAGTTCTTTGTTTGTTTCAAAAATTTCAGCTAAAGGAATAAATTATAAGAAAATAGATTATTGTTACATCTCTCGATGCTGATATTGGTGTTCAAAGTTTATAGAATCGAAATATTGAACAATTATGTCATTCAAACGAAAACCAACATTTCAAATATCGGCAATAAGATAGGCAGCACTATCATCAAAGCGTTTGCTATCAATCTGAAAGGATTTCACACTTGTAGTTATGAATCTACTGACTTTAAAAATTATTTTTTCCATAAAATATTCTAAATTCAGTACTTTATTTGATTAATATAAAATCGTCTCTGAGAAACTATTGCATTGTTCATTCATAAAACAAATCTTAGCTCAAAAAGAACTGCTCAATTTTATCTCATAAAAGCCGATTTTCCAATGACAGATACGCCTCTTAATAGCATTCCTACAGAAATATCGATAGATAAAGAAAAAAATTTTCGAAATGAAGGACGATACAAGGCTTATTCTTACAAGTAATTTAATTGCAAATTCAGAAATCTCTAAGGAGAACATAACAAACTCAATAGATACATCATTGGCTTGCTATATGTCGGAGTTAGCATCGTAAACCAAATGTTTTGGGTTTCAACTTCGACACTCACGACTCAGATTGTCGACGTAATATGGTTAATTTGCAAGACTCGTTAACAGTAAAACACCGGACTTACAATAGATCTACAACTTAAACCTTCTTGCTGTGAACTTGACTGCATTGGTCTATTTAATATTGTATGTGCCGATCAATTTTCCCTCTAACTGGTTGCTGGATCATTGGGGTTTGAGACATGGAGTATTCATTTTGTTTGAATTCAGACGGTCTCATGGGTTTTTATATTTTTGATGTTAGGTCGTCCTTGGAGCTCTACTCACCCTAATGGGAGCTTGGGTCAGAGTTGGAGCAGGAGCATCCTATACCTTTGTTATAATCGGACAGACCATTGGTGCTCTTGGCCAACCGTTGATTCTGAATGCACCACCGAAGATTTCAGGAGTGTGGTTTCCACCTAAAGATGTATCAATCTTACCAAAATAGAGAGTCAACTTTATCCGATGCTGTTAACTAGAGAGCATTAGCAACGACACTTCTAAGTGCAGCTGCTCCGGTGGGTGTAGCTGTTGGATTTATCGTCCCTGGATTAGTTATTCCTCAGGATATGCAAAAGGAAGACGGAAAAAGATATATAGGAAATTTAATGATTATGGAAGCGATTATTGCTTCAATCATTCTAATTCCAGCAATTATCTTCTTTAAAAATAAGCCTCCAACTCCTCCAAGGTTTCTATCGTCGTTGCTCTACTTCTATTTCTATAATACATTTCTCATCATAGTGCATCTTCAGGATTCAAAAGGCCCAAATACCTTCAATCCCTCAAAACAATCATAAGCGACAAAAACTACTTATTACTGGTAATTGGAGCTGGATTCACTATAAGTACATCGCTGACGATTGCAACCGTTTCGCAGCAGTTACTCGAACCGTTTGATTTTACACAAGTAACTTCGTGTTTACAAAAAATATCAAAATGAAATGTCTGTATTATATTTTAGAAACAAGTAAGTGTCTTTGGTGGAGTGATGATTCCTGCAGGACTTATTGGATCTGTATTCTTCGTTCTGATAGTGAACAGAATAAAGGCCTTCAAAAAAGTGTTCTGCGTTGTCACAATTCTGGGCACCGCTTTCTTTATTATAACTATGATCGCAATTGCAACCAAAAGTTTTCTTGCAGTACTACTCAGTATTGCGCTACTCGGATTTACAGCTGCTCCGGCGCAGCCCATCTCTCTTGAATTCGCATGCGAGTTGACTTTCCCTGCTGGAGAAGCAACGGCTGGAGGACTCATTATCAGTGTCGGACAGCTCACATCAGCAATTGAAGTAAAATTAGGGATATATGGCAAGCAGAGTTGATTTTATCAATTAGGTCGTTATCATGGATTTAGTCTTGGCTAGAGAGCCGAGTTATTGGGGTTCGGTGTGTTCAGGGATTCTCATGGTTAGTTTGCAAGTAGTAGCCGTTGTTTGCGCTCTGTTCATAAAGGAAAGATTGGCGAGGACCGAGCATGATGAGAAAAACTGGGAGAATGAGACAGCAAGCAGTAGTGAGTATAAACCTTCTGAGCAAGAAAAGAGAACTTCTTTTGTTAGCAATGATTCAACAATGGTAGTCAATCCCTAATAGCTCTCTCAAATGCACACTCTAAGCCGTTGCCTTTTAATTATAGAATCAAAATTCATTAAAATCATGCTTGTACAACATCCTTTATGATGTATTTGAAAGAAGAGATATTTTATTATTCTAATCGATCATAATGTGAGGAATGCATATACTTCAAATTTATGTAAATGCATCCAAATGGAACTTGGTCATCCTGCTGATAACTCACATTGTTCTGAATTTACATTTTTACATTTTCATATGTGGCATGGACAGGGTTCGCTGTATAGGAAGATAAAAGCAGCCAAGTCATTCACTCGAGCAATGCTTGAACAAACCACTCATAATTTTCGAATTATCACGACATCAACCACCCAGTTTTTGGCCCGTAAACTTTTTCACAAAGAAATTAATTACATTTTGCAACTCTTTTATTATCACAAGTAAATATTATATATATATTAATCAGTGATATATTCGTTAAAATTATTATTCTCTCCTCATACATGCACGGCACGAAAAGCACACTTGTTGACAACTACGACTTCTCCCGATCACGTTGTAGCGCTCATGACCTTCCGATCAAGGCTCTCAACTTAGACAGCACTTCCAAGAAGATTTTACTTTGCGAAAAATGTTTAAAGTCAAGAGCATATCCGAATCAGATGTCCATAAATGATTGCTTTTCTCTACCAAAACTCGAATCAATGTGCGAGGAAGCCGAAACTCTTCTAAAAGTCAAAGAATATAATGATCATGGAAATACTTCTGAACTCCATGCCTGCGTTGACCGATACTTCTCATTTATCGATTCGCAATTTGACAGTTTAATCTCAAAACTGGTGTCATATAAAATGGAATTTAAAGCTAAAATTATCAAAACTATCTCTTTGGCTTCACTTAAGGTCAATGAGAGCGAAATCTTAGATATAAAGGACAAAATTGAAGATTTATTGGGCGCTCTCAGCACATCCGAAGAGTTGGTCGAAGATTCAAATATTCAATCTTACTGTGCGCTGCTGGAAACGTTGAATAAATCGTCCATTACTCAAGGATTCAGAGAACATGAGCCTTTACATGTTGAATTTAATAGTCTTTGCAGAGATTTTTCAAGAAGGACAGACGAGTTTTTCAAGCGGATTAACTCATTATTTGAGCACAGAGTAAACCTTTTCATTCTCTCGCAACAGTTCCAACTGTTTTATCTTTTTCCAAAGAATAAAGGCTTAAGTGTCATGGAGCAAGTCAAAAGCAATATACTGGTTACCAGCAATATTCTACCTGACCTACATAATAGTATTATCTGTTCGAATCAAAGGAGATTAACCGCTTTGTCGTAGCTTATATCTCTGCTCTAAAGATCTCTCCAAATGGAAAGTTTATTATAACAGCGGGGTTAGACGGTGGAATCAAAGCTTGGGATTCTAAAGGAATGGAGCTGGTCTATGCTCCAGTTAAAAGTCATCATGGTACATAGATAAATGTGTCTATATTCAAGACTAATACTT
>ENA-UOTX01000314-UOTX01000314.1-compost-metagenome-genome-assembly--contig:-NODE-314-length-54618-cov-6.977723_pt1 | contig 54618 bp, 29 predicted proteins | sample MGYA00238143_ERZ746982 | MGnify/ENA primary metagenome ERZ746982 (study PRJEB28758, sample SAMN06268862) | compost metagenome | isolation source: single cell | place: USA: California, Emeryville, Joint... | reverse complement strand
CCCTCAAAATAATCCTGAAGCTTGAAGTTATCGATGAGTTGGACCGGGCAGCTCTTGTCTCCAACCCGCGTTTTGAGCTCGTTCAGGAACACACTATTGAAATTTAGAAACATTTACCTTTGTATCTTTTTTGACTTCTCCGAGGTTGCAAATCAAATTCTAAATCTAAAAATTTTTTCTGCGGAGAATTAAAACTCATGGCCAGTTAATCTATAAGATTTATTCCATTTAGGATAATAACGCGAATTTCTTACTCCAAAGTCTTCTTTTTGAAAGCAGGTTGGGTTTCCCTTAAACAAATAAAAAAATTAAATGGAGTCTCCTCAACAGAGGTATTAGTATTCAGAAGCCTGAAGATTGGTTGATACAGAGGTAGGTAATAAATTAGAAAGTGTGCCTTTCAGTAAATTTTATATGAATTCAAAAGCATTAGCGTGGATAGAATGTGCTGAAACGAGTAAATTAAGGCAAGGAGGACTAATTCGAGCAATAGAAGTAATAGAACCCTTCTCGAGTTCTAAAAGTTTATTTAAGGCTCATTAAATTTAAAACGAGGTTGTTTTCCATTTAAAATTTGGAATTCGAATATCGAACATGGAAAATTTCTTCTTAACAAAAAACGTGTATAATTGCTTCTTTTGGAAACAAAAGTGCCTAATGATGATTCCAAAAAGAACTTTAGGACGGTTAATACCGTGATGAAATGGGAGTCAGAATATTTCATATGGCATCAATGTTTTTAGTAAATTTTTTGTGTATATCTGATTTTTTTCCACTTTGCAATGAACCTAATCCCGTTAGATACCTCTTTGTATATTAGCAAGCCTGAAATTAGATAGCCCAATAGAAGTTATAAGCCTTGGTTGGAGAGCATGAATATTTTCGATGCTTATATCGGTCTTCTTGAAAATAATCTACGAATAGTGACTTTTGTTGTGAAGTGGGAATTCTTAAGTGAGCCAAGATAGTTATGAATGTAAAATGAGTATTTAAGCCAATTATTAGGAGATTAATGGGAAACTTATGCTGACTGAGAAGGAGCCAGAGTCGAAATCAGAAAAAAAATTTCTGATCGTAAGATAGTGTGACATATTTGAACAAAGCAGAATGCCTGAGGTCTGAGAATTCCCAAATTGCATAGATTTCGAAATTCGTAGGTACATTTAATCAATATTTCTCTCCGTTTTGGCGATACGATCTATGGTGCTGCTCTTATTTATTATTTGAACTCGTGGATAGAAACTACCATGTCATGCGTAAGTAGTGCGACAACTAGTAAAGTGGATAAAGGTCCTTTCAACTGCAGTCTTCCCACGCGCTCGAGTTGTGTTTCAAATTTAATTTCTAGAAGAATTCGGCTAGTTCTGTCAATATCATTTGAATATCAGCTAAGATTATCTTGTTAGCTGAAAGTTCTATGAGAGACAATCAATTAGAGCAAGTTAAAGTAATGCGGATAAGTGTTAAAGTTTATTACACAATTTATCAACATATGCACAATTTATCAACATATGCACAATTTATCAACATATGCACAATTTATCAACATATGCACAATTTATCAACATATTGAATTTCATTTTTCAGGACTCAGAAATGAAAAAGATTTATTACAATCTACATTTTCTTCAATATCAGAATTTTGCTCTACCTCTATCATCACTGGAATCTCTCTTTTTGTTGTTGTTGATTCGTGTGATTCGTTTATGGTCATCTTCGGAAGAGGCTGTTCATCATCTTCATCGTCTCCATAAAACATTGTCGACGTCCGATTGAACAACATTATTTTTTCCATATTTTGATATTTAGGCTGTTTCTTCTCTTTCTCTTCAGCCGAATCTCCTTTATTCTCTTCATCAGACATATCAATCGTCTTAATCTCGTCACCAACTTCACTGTTAAATGCGATACTATGTCTCGAGACTAATAAGGGGTTTGCTCTTACCCTAGACTCTGTATCTCCTCCATTCTTGAAATACCTCCAGCATCTTTTATCCAGCGCTTGGAAAGGAATATAGACCTGAAGCATCTTCAAAGGACTCAACCTGTAAAAGAATTTATTGGTCAGAAGCCCTTCAACCACTCGGGACGGGAGCCCATTGATCTTTTTGATAGCAGGATTCTCCAGCATCTCCTTAAAGGTGACAGCATCTTCATAACCTGGGCTGCTCAACGAAAGTAACATATTTGCGATTTCAGCTTTGCTCAATCTCTCCAGGCTAAACTCTCGGGACACAAAGGAGGCCCTTACCTTGTTTTGAGTTTCTTTGAATTGCTTCAGTATGCGTTGAGAAGTCTCATCCGTCGCTTCTCTCAAGTAGTATTTCTTGCAGAGGACGATCACGGGAATTTTCGCTTTTTTCACAATAGATAACAGCAGAGTCGGCAATTCAACGTCTCCCGAGTAGAAAACATCGAAATCGTCAAAGATCAACAGAATTTTCTTTTTCCTGAAATAGTTAGCATGGTTCTTATCGAGAGGAACGCCAAGCTTCTCTGAGGCGATTTCAATCATGGTTAGAATGTTCATTTTATTCAATTTTTTCAAAGGTAAATAAAATATGCCGTCTGGAAAGGCGTTCCTTTGGTACAGATACCAAGCGACTTCCAAAGCAAGGCGTGTCTTTCCTACTCCTTCTTCTCCTACTATCTGTAGAAAACCATCAAGTTGGTCAGGGTTCGTCATGACGTAATCAAATATTTGACTGATTTCACTTGAGCGGCCGAAAAACGGCAAAATTGATTTCGATATTGTTCCGGAAAACCTCTGAAGACTTATATCTTCTACTTTACCTTTTTGCAGAATATACTGGCCCCAACCGAATAGGGCATGATCGTGAGGTGCGTCCAGAGTATTAGTAGGTGGGAGAAGGAGAGCTCCTTTGCCAAGTAAACTTGAGACTTCGCTTTCGCTGGCTTGATTGAAGAATGAGTAAGAAAGGCAGTCGATGGTGTCTTTTTTGGCATTCTCAAATGATTCTTGGATTGCTTTATCAGCTACGAGGTCGTTTAAAAAGAACTGAACGAATTTATTGATGTATTCAGTTTGATAGAGTTGACTTCTAAACTGTTCGTCCTCGATCTCGTTGAACTCAAAGCAGACAACATGTGGCACTTGGATCTCTGTCACAAAGAATTCCGCGAGTTTTACATCGTTTCTAGATCCGATGATCACGGTTTCGAGCTTATATTTGTGAGATGTTGTCGGACTATCTTCGCTTCCAGAGTTAGAGTCTCTCTTTAACTTTCTCTTCTCAAATAATTGCTTTAACTCTTTGAATTTCAGAAGATGAGGCCTAAACTCGCTGTCTTCAACTATCAAACCCTCTTCAGATATCATTTCCGAACTTATATAGAGGATCCTGCAGCCCATACTTATACTAGCTTCGAGAGACTCCTTAGTGAGTACCTCAAATTTTACATTCAAAACGCGGTTTCTATGATTGAGAACGTCGATTAATTCGGATTTGAAGAAGTTTGGTATTGTAATGTGACTGTTCTTGGACATTTCCTTTTCAATTTCAGAGATCGAAAATCTCATTGGCTTCGCGTGAAGAAAGATCAACAAGTTGAAAAACCCGCGGCGGACCACTAAATTTATAAGATTGATGAGCTGAGTCGACTTCGAAACTAGTTTCGGGTTGTTTATCTGAAAATGGAAGGGTAAGTTAAGACTTTTGAGTAAATTTTCTCTATACCAATTGTGCCTGGCGAAGCGCTCTTCTTTTCAAATGATTTTTTCTGATTTGATCTAAATTCGCAGATTCTTCCAAAAGCATGCGACCGAAAGAACCTGATTTGGTTTTCTCTAAGAATTGCCTAGTAAAATTTATCGTGGCTCATATAATGCTAATTTGAAAAATCGATGTTTACGTGAAATAAAGCCGGGTGAGGCAAATATGTGTACGCACTTCAAGCTGAGTAGCACCGTACTTTTCAAATACTTTGATCGAGTCCAGCAGAACATTTTTATCGGTCTCAGATATAGTTTTATTCTTTATCTTTATTTCGCAAGTGTAAAGCATGACTTTTGCGGACGCGAATTCATGGTTCTGAGTGAGTTTATTCAAAAGCGGATTGCATTCATATTCGAGAGTGTCGAGAATGATTTTATATTTATATTCCTTGTGTTGAGTAGCGAGTTTCTCATTATCATAAGTTTGTTCTCTCTTCGTCTTCGCACAAACTGCTCTCGCGAATGCAACTTCAAAATTAATCCATTCTTTAATCGTCTTGTCTTTCATTTCAGCTTTAATAACTCCAATCGCTTCGAAATCTGTTTTGTAAGTGCGCTCTTCCTCCCCATAGGTCACCGTATAACCCAAAAGAAACAGATGTAGTTTCACTTTTAACAAATTGACTCGCGGGTCGTCAAACTGAAGCTTGTCTAGAATACTAATGTATTTAGTGGCCATATACACGGCAACTTCTTGGCCTTTTGTAAAGATGTTAAAAATCGTCGGGATCGCAAAGAAGAGAACTTCTGCGACATCCATTAGTCTGCTCTTAAGCGCTGAATTACAAAAGGAAAAAATGGTAAGGTTAAGCTGAAAGAAAATGAGTTTTACTCTCTTCTGCAGCGATTTTCTGGAGCATAGCAAGCTTCGAGCAACTTCTGAAGTTATATTCGTTCCTTCTAAAAATATCTTGAAGCGTAGATGATTTAATGGGCTCTTCATTTGTAATCATCAGCTCTGGTCTAACTGTTAAATATTTCGAGTATAGTGCATTATTTCCTGCGACTTCCCATAACCCATGTTTACAGATCGCAGAATTTTCTAAGAGCTTCTCGCTGTAACTGTGCGTTGAGATCAACATTTCAAGCAACCAGAGGGAAACGAAACTCAAGTACTCCATTTTTTCCAATTCAGCTTCAAGCGCATTCAGGTCTGGCTTGTCGTATACAATCGAGCTAACTGACTCTGCAGGCTTAAAAATGAGCTCTCCTTCTTTAGGGCTCACTATATGAAGCCAAAAGTAGGACCCTGCTTTAAATTCAGGCGTAAAAACGTAGGACCTATGAGGTGAGCGTTTTCTTCGAGACCTCGATCTTCTCAGCTCGGCCGATGATGTGGTTTCGAGTTCCGATGTTAATTGAGCGACCTCTTTCTCTTCTTTGGCCGTCAACAGCTTGACTAAAGAGTTTTTCCAATCAAACTGAAAATCTTCAATTTTCGATAGCGTTTCAAGATCCAAAAAGCTTAACCCTGATGGGAAGCTGCAAATTTTAAGAATGAGCTTGTAACCGATCGAATCTTCCTTCTGAATTTGACTATCATAGGATACTAAGCACCATCGCATCTAAAAAATCTTACCTTAATGTGCTTGCAACTAACTCCACCGAATCGTTTTGAGACGATGCTGACTGGAATTGTGTCAAAAGCTCTTTTTCAATTTTATCGAATTTTTGACCCTGCAGGAGCTTTCGCTGAATCCACCACAATGTTTTCGTTGAAATTTTATCAAAGTAATTTGAAAATAGTTCTGTGTTCTTGAGTTCTTCAATGTTTCTGTATCTCATCGGTTGAATTCTATCCAATGGAGTATTCAAGAGGAGTAATCTCGCAGCATCAATCGGGAACAAATTTCCTAGTTTTATAGAGACCTCTTCTAAGCCCAAGTCAATAGGCTTCTCTATGATTATTAGGAATTTTACGCATTTTGTATTAAAAGTAATTTTCTGCAAGCAGTCTGAGAATCCAATCCTATCGGTTTCAATAAAAGCGTCCACGTTATCAAGGATGAAAAGGACTTCCTGCGTTCTTACTGCATCAAGGAACGATTCCATGTCATTTGCCAATTCGATCTCGTTAAACATTTTCACTAGAAATTTCGAAATCGAGCTTGTACTGTGAAGATCTAACATGGAAATCTTGTATCTAAAAGCATTTCTCGAATACAAATAATTTGCTGCGTATCTAGCCGTTGCCGTTTTCCCCACTCCGTTAGGGCCCTCGAGTTTTAGGATCTTACATGAGCTTCGAAGAACCTTGGAAATCTCATAAATTTGTCTGTTTCGACCCAAAATTCTTTTCTCTGGGAATCTTTGATCAATCACCGAGTAGAACTTAATATTTTGGACTTTTCCAGGCTCCAATTGATCAAAAAGTACAAGCATCTCGCTCTCTTTGCTTTTCGAGAGTAAGATAAACTTCAGCAGTTCATTATGGGCAAGCTCCGGAGAACAACAACATGTGCTCACTGTAATTTCGCTTCCTTCGAAGTTTTGATAGTCCTCAATCGAAAATGACGTCCTGAACTCCTCAGCCCATGGACAGGTGAAATTATGAATGTTCTCACGTTTTTGCTTACAAGCTGTGCATAACGGTTCATGATAAATATGCGCTTTATAATACCCTTCTTTCCTTGCGAGTGCTGCCCACTTGCACTTTGGTTTATGCGCATGAGCGCAGCAACAAGAATGTGAAAGCGGGTCAGCTGATGCAGTCCTAGCGAGATTGAAAGCCTCTTTGACAGACTTCCCATCAAAAATAAAATGATAGAATAAACTCGCGAATTTCTTCGCGAAGGTGTCCGCGATTTGCAGCTGTGACTGCACTGCGATCACGCAAGGGACACCGGCATCAGCAAACACCTGGGCCACAGGTTCAGAATGACATGCGTTCACAAATACGAGTTGGACGGAGGTTTCGAATTTCTGTAGGATGTCTCTGAGGTCATCTGCGTAGAGCCGATCTATCTCACTGTTCGAGTTCTCGAAACACAGGTAAAACTTGTTATTTTCTGAATCGTACTCACCATGGCACATAATATGTAAAATAGAGGGATTTTTGCTTAAGACATTCACAAGGTTTGTTCTTGTAGCAATTTCATAAGTCATAAAAATTTTTCCTTCTTTATCTCGAAGCGTTGAGTATATTTCTCGGCACTCGTCTTCGTAGTCAACGGCATCAGGTAGTGAGAAAACAGCCTTTGATCCGACGATTTCGACCAGAGGTTCTGCAATCATAATGGCAATATCGAGTTTACGATTGCTATTCAGGAAAGGGAGGAACGCAGAATCGGAATTCCCTAGAGAGAGAGCTCTCCAAGTGGCATCTGAATCTCTTCTTGAATTTCTGAGTTTAAAAAGAAGTTCAGATTGGCTATTCCGCGAATTTTTCGGGGTAGCAATTTGACTTGTTGTTTGCAAACTAGCGATGGTTTCTTTCGAGCCCTCTTCTTCGAGTTGATTAAATGTGATATCGTGTAAAGGTGGTGAAACCGTTTGTATAAAATGAGATCTTAGCAATTTTTTAGTAAATTTAAACTGTCTTTCAAGCCTCTGCACTCGATTTGAAAGTTTTTTTAGTTGATGCTTCAATTTTCTGTTCTCAGGCTCCAGTAGCAGCAGCAGTCTCCGTCTCTCTCCGGGAAGGAATCCTGCTAACTTGAAGACGAAATCTTGTCCCATGCGGAAAAAAGTATTTAAGCCACCTATAGAATATCTAATGCTATTGGCACGAAAATTTGCTCCGTCTCTTTGAAGTAAATTGATAATATCAGTGTAAGTAATACTATTGATTGCATCTTGCTCCAGAAAATATTCTTTAATCGCAGATGAAGTGAGTTGATGCTTGACAGCCTTGTCAAAGTCCACGTTGTTCCTATTGGAGAAGTAGAAGTATTCAATAACGACAGGAGGATCCATGTTGGATTAATGGAGGTAGCCAATAACACTATTTCTGAGCAAAAGTTTTGAATAATCCACAAATAAAAATCTTAAAAAGCTAACTTTGTAAAAAGTAACTTTGTAGTTAGATTTGTTCGCAGAGCAGTTCAAAATTATCATTGGCTTATAATAGACTCTCAAAGTTTATTCAGAGAAACGCTATTCGAAGTATGGGCTGAATCCAAGACCAATTTACCTACTATTCCTTACATGTAGATGATGATTCTGCTGCTTCGGAATGAGACACCTAGCTTTTTTACATGAACAAAAAATCATATGTTCAAATCAATGATGCTTCTGGATCAAGAAGCCGAACGTAATGAGGAAACATTCGGAAGTCCAGTCATTCTACGCATTCTTCAGAAGAAGCTGTGGATTAAATTAGTTATTTCAAAGGACAACTTTTCAATCCTAATTTTGGAAAAACAACAAATGTGCTTTAATGGAACAACATTCTCGCATCTATTCTCAGCAATCCTGAGCTATCTAGCCGCAGGTTATAGTGACTGAATTACTTAAAACGAAAAGTTCTGACAAGATCCGTTCGAGTAGAAGCGAATTATTGGGTTTTTTTGGGTAACTCTACATTGAGGTCCCATTTTTCCTTAGTGAGGTCACAAATTTCTTTTTGTCGCCGATTTGACTTATCGAGATTGCAAATTAGACTCACTGAGGTCGCGAATGGCCTTATTGAAGTTTGGTTGTATAATGTGGGCGCAATGAGTTATTGAAATTCAACTCCAAAATTCTCCAAGTAAACTTTTATATTCTTATTCTATCAGGCTGGTGGTATTGCTTCATTTGAAACAGCAGCATCCGTCATTTTATCAAGGCATTTACAGTTTTTTATTTTCCCAGCACCAAATTTCTATTAATTCGAGAATAACTCCTCGTCTTTTCGCATATAGAATCTAATTAAGAATCCTAAGCATAGCCAATATGATGAAAAAATTCTCTCTAGAGCAAAACATCCCCAATTTCAGCGAAGAAAATTTCTGATTCAATTTGTAATGCCTCATCAAAACTCCATTAATCTATTAGACTAGTCACCAATTTTCAAGTCTCTTTATCTGAATAGCAAATATTTCTTAATATATTTTATTACTGATATGCAAAGGAACACCAAGACGTAAATATTACTTTATTCTATACTCATGAATACAATGCAAGTTCTGGCTATCTTTTTCGTATTGTTGCCTCCCTCTGCACCGATATTATTCCCAAATAAACTTAGTGTTGTGAGATTCGCCCATGAGGTATTCTTGCTTAATTCTGTCGCGCCCTCTGCACCGATCCAATTGTCTGATAAATTAAAAACTTTTAACTTTTTGAAATTAGTCTTCTCACTCAGAATTTTTACACCGATGTTACTTATTCCAGTCCCCCACAAATTGAGAGATTCAATTTCCAGAAGAAGGAGTTCTGATAAGGCTTCCATCTCTACATCTCCAATTTTCATTTCGTTTAGATTTAAATTCTTGATTATAATTTTTCCGTCTTGGGTTTTCTGTGCTATTATTCGAGCTATGAGATTCTTTCTAGCTTGACTTATCCATTTTTCAATTTGAAGAAACCTTGCTTTCGTTATCCACGTTCCACTGTTATAACCGCTTTCGCCTCCTCCTCTTCCTAAAATGTGCACCCAATTCCATAATATTCACCTGTAACCTCATCTTGATAAAACACACCACTCCCTCTTTGGCCACCACTCGTCATGATATTGTTATAATGAATCAGAAATTCGCCGCTCTTTTCATCAGCTTCATACCAACTTTCTCCTTTCATAAAAGTGATTCCATAGTAAGTCTCTTATATCTTCAAAAAAATCAGTAGTTATTAGCCTCTAGAGCTTCATTGAAAAATACGCGATCGCATTAGGGCATTGCGACCTCATTAGTGCGCTGCGACCTCATTATGGCTACATTTGAGACTTCAATATATCGATTTTGCGACCTCAATCGCAATTAGAGGGTTCTCAATAAGTCTTTTGTGGCTTCAAAAGGGGATTCGTGACCTCAATTGAACGACCTCAGTCAGGTTTCTCTTTTTCTTTATTCGATAAAGACAATTTCAAATCTGGGATGTATTGAGTTTAGTGGTTTTAATACTCAATTGAGCAGTCTAAGGTGATCTCTGCATTATGAGAGGCTACCAATCTTATGTTTTATCAATTCTCAATTAATCTTCAATCAGTAATTTGATAAGGCAATCAAAAATGTTTTTGATTGCGTTTGGTTTTTTTTGGCTAGAGGTAAAATCTGTAATATCTTCTGGAGGATTGCTACTGTATCCACGCAGCTCCTTACATAAAACTTTTCCTAGCATTCAAGGAAAAAGAGAAAAAGATAGTAGATGGTTCAAGATGAGCAGCCAATCAATGAAGATGAATTCCTCCAAGACATTAGATTCAGATTCTATCCTCGATCTGAGATATCTCAACAAGTACTTCAGCCTGTTATGGAGATAAATTTAAATATTGAAGCACAAATCCGAAATAACGAAGTTCAACGCAATATTCATCAGGAAAGAGCACGAAAACTGAAGGTTCTTATTGCATCTTTTGCAGTTATTGTAGCGGTATTGTTGCGTTTGCTAATTGCATTTAGATGCACTAATTGACTTGGACTGAAGACAAGATCTAACTCTGAATTTACAGAGATCTTATGAGTTACGAGAGCTATGCAAAGTATTATTCATCAACCGCGAATGAAGTGGAGATTTTGTTTTTGCGAATAATTATCATGAAGATTCAAGGCTGGTTCTCCTATTCATGCTTCAATCCATTTTGTTATTTGATTGGATAGCGCTAGTGAAGGTTATTACTCTGTTTAATTAAACTTTTTTGGCTGTGTGCCGTAGTTATCTTACTTATTTATTGATTAAAACTCCATCTGATAATTAGTTTCCAGAGAGTTTGGATTATCCAAGAGAATCTAGGCAAAAGCGATTACTAAAAAATCTTTCTGCAATCGACATTATATCGAGATTTTTCATGAATAATTCTGATTTTTATTTTTTTTTTTATCAATCTCATGTGTTGTCTTCAGATGAACAGAATTCTTGAAATAGCATATCCTTTTCAAAATTTGATTCTTCAGCAGCATATCAATTTCAATCAAACAAGTGTAATTTTATGGGTGGAGAGTTTGAAGAACGAATGTTTTTTCATAATTTTGAGAAAATAAATTTTCAAATCGGCTTTCCGGAGTCCTTAAGTCAATTTGCATTGAGTCCTTTAAATCACAGAACCTGGTTTTGACTCTCTAAGGATTTGCTTCTCTACTTAGAAGTTGGACGTGAATTACAAAATCCTGTCGTTCTCAGCATTGATATCATAATTATTTTCGAAAATCACGATAAATAAGTCAATTTTTTTCAAAAATGCTTTTCTTTTTTCAAATTCAATCTTTCAGCACTTTTTGTATCATAGATATAGATTCTCCTTTAGAACATAGAAAAACATCAAATTATCTGGTTTTTCCTTAGTTCTCTTATAATAATCATATTTATTTAGATTCGTATCTCTGAATCCTTTGGGATTTCTCTCCAATTATTGCTTTGTATCTATGATTTGCCAGAGCTAGTAAGCATAGCAACGGATTCTTCCTGAGTCAGTTGACATCTGCACATTGAATGAGAATCAATGAGAACAAAACAACTTACGAAGTGGAAAAGGACGAATATGGCACCGATAGCCCAGAACAGTATGTAGGTAACGCTTCCCATTCTATTCCCAAGAGCCATTATAAGAAAAGTCACGGAATAAATTCCTTACGCTTGATACCAGGTGTTCCAAACCAGTCCAGATGATCTAATCATAAACCAACCGAGGCTAGCATCGATAGTTAATTGAGAGTCGTTTAAGTATACTTACAAAATGCAAAACATGCCCCTGCCCAAGTACATGAGTGTGAATCTTGTGTTCTCAACCAGAGCAGAGATTTTGAGATCCGCAGCAAGGAAAATCAAGGCTAATAAGCTGACAAAAGGTTAGCGCTTGAAGAAGGGAGAGTGCCAATACAGGTAGTAGATAAAACCGACTGTGCCGATGAAGATTGTCCAGGCGTCACCATTGAGAGTGAAGTTAACATACATGATTATCTCATATGCAAGGAAAACTAGCATGATGAGTGGCAGGAATTATTATGGAGTTTATCTGGGAACATTTACCTAATCCAGTAATGAAACAAAGCGGTTTCATTATTTTCTCTGTGAAGTGGTGGATGTCAGCGCCCATTTATCTTGCTCTGCTGTACTCTGATAAATTAAATACGAATAAATCTAATTATATATCAAAACAGCTCATCTTGAGTTGAACTGGCACTGAAATAAGATTTTTGAATAACTGTAAAATGTCAGTCATCATTCGCAACGGTCTCATTTAGAGATATTCAAATCAACTCGGTCAATTCACAATGCTTTTTCCACCGCGGATTACTATCTATTGATTGTGGGTGAAAATGAAAAAGGCTACATTCTACAGTAATTTTATTAGAAAGAGCAAAAAATTTGAATTGAAAAAATTCTTTTCAGTACTCATCCCAGCTAATAAAAAAATTAGCCAATCTCTAAGACGTTTTGTAAGTGTCTCGTTATCACAATATGGGGAATTGAAACAAGAGTAAATAATAAAGGAATGATGAGAAAAAAAAATAAAAAAATAATCATCACATCTGCGGATTAAACAATAAGAACATAGACTGCATCAACGTGTTTATAGTTGATAGCAACTTACACTTTAGGACTTAGTTTGCTTAGTACCGGTTTTGTTGATATCATAAAAAAATCGTTTTTCTTTGAGCCATTCATCCTATCTTCCACATGACAACCTTCTTCTATCGACGAAATTTCTGCATCCTTAGCTGTCATTCCGAAAGCTCGGACAGTGGGTGAAAATGAAATTTTTCTGTCTTCAGAATCCTCCAGAGAAATTGTTTTATTCAATTTATAATTTTCCTCTGCCTCTTCTATTTCAAGGGAGCCTCTCGAGCCTGTTGACAGAGATCCAATATTTCTTCTCTTGACTTGATTTTCCTTCGCAAAAAAATCGAACAGATGCTTGGCCACGGGTGTAACGTCTTCAAGCTACAATAAATTAAATACCACCTTCTCCACTTTCACAATTACCTCTGCAAGATACTTGAAAAATGGAATCAGTCGAATTAGCTCTCGGTCTTCTTCATCTCCAAAAAACCTCTTGATAATAAGGCCATTCTTTGGTTGATTCTTCATCTGAATAGGAAAATCCTAATAATACACTTTATTAAAAGGCTAAAGCAGGTTCAGCTACATCGATTAAAACTGTTCTGTCTTCAGGAAACCCGAGTTGTTTCAAGTTCTTTATGTAGACGTTTTGGGACACTTTCTGGCAGTGTTTGCGAGAGTAGAGACCATAGAAGTACTTTATTATCCCGGTCGCTTCCATGACGCTCAATGCGTACTTAAATGATATGAGAATAGTCATCAAACATTGGATTTACTTCTTCTTCGCTCGATGTATAAATACAGATATTATAATACTCCATCACCTCTTCCAGAAAATCATTAACTCCAGGTCGCTTTATTACATAGTATAGTTTCAAGATATCTCTAACCTTCACCTGATGGGAGCATACAAACTTATTGGTAAGTGAAGTGATAAAGCATATATTTACCGGTACTGCGATCGACATATTACCGCCAGGATAGAATTTATAGCTATGAATCAGAGTCTCGTCGAGGTCAAGGACAAGATTTTTTTTATTCTAACAAAACGAGGGATTTGTTCAAGAAAAGGAGCGAAAATGTGGTACTTCATCAAATTGTTTTTGAAATAATTGTTTCCTGTTAACGTCTTTTAGGAAGGAAGGAACTTCCTGCTGTTGAAGTTGAAGCTCATCATTTGGTTCATATGAAGTTGTGTTTCGGTCTTCAGCCCCTGAATCTCTGGGATTGATTCGAAATAAAACGTCCTTATTTGCAATTTTACTAAGAAATGTTGTAAATTAGTTTAGCTTTTGAGTATATTTCTTACTATCTGTAGCCGTCTTTCATACTCAAAGCTTTGTGATAACGATAGCTTTTCGAGGAATAGCCTTTTGCAGCAGTCGCTGAAAGTTGGTTGTTTTAAATTAATCATGGAGTTAATTTAGATTGAATACAAGCGCTAGTTAAAATTAGCGATTTGCCATATGAATAGATGGTTGCGATTGGAATTTCAAAGGAGATAAATATAGCGATATTATATTTTGCGTGATCTGGAATTCAGTATAGGCAAAGTCGTTAATAGTTTGACTCACAGGGTGACGATGATTTAAGAAATTTTATTCAGCCGATGTACTCTCTGATATGGTAAATGATATATCTTGAAAGAGGAAAGCCTCGAGCATCTCACTCATAGGCTGAAATATTATTTCTAAAACTTTCATTAACTAATTGTTGAATAGTCACATCAAGCCAAAGTTTTGCTAAACGTTTCGTCATCTGAGAATTCAGTCAGAAACAGCGCTGATTTTTTCGATTTTCACAATAGTACAATTAAATTTGATTCAACGGATGTTGAATTCAAATAATACATGGTATCTGAGTCCGTCTTGATGAGACATATCTCTGAAATTGAAATTAAGAGCATGAACTGTAGGGAATAGATAAAGTACTTTCACAGAATATTGTATTATTGTCGGCCTTGCTTTTCCATTTAAGAGTCTACAATTTCGATTTTAACTATCATACACAATTTAACTGAACAAATTCATGTGTAGAGAGTTATGATTCTCTACTAAATTGAAAATCGTAGTCTCAAGAGTTAAAGCGATTTCTGTAGCATATATCACCTTGTTTGTTCAACAATCTACGTTACTAGTTTATTCCAGACTATCGAAGGCCCATTGGAGAAGTTATTGGAGAACTGCTTGAAATCTAATTGAAAGGTCCGGACCGCTCATAATCAAGGTTTTCCCTCTCTCATGCTTGTGTCTCTCTGAGATGATAAACCTGTAGGCATTTCTTCTTTTTCGCAATTTGTAAGAAAGCTTAATTAAGAAAAGCTCTTTTCATTCCACCTCGATAGTTTTGTTGTGGAAATTGTTCGATTTTCTACAAATTCTTCTATTGCAAAGGGTTTTTCTATAGTGGGATAACTAATTCTTGAAATTTTTTCCTGCATATCGTTCTCTTATGCGACTATACTTGAAATGAGGTTTCATTCAAGCCTCTCATCACAAAGCTACCGTTTACTTCGCTGACTGAGCAGATTATTCGCCTTCTAATCACCAGTCCCTCCGTTCTTAAATCACCAATTCAATTTTCTCTTTCGGAAACTATTTTAGCTCACTGGAACAATTCTAAAATCCTGAAAATTAATCTTCCAATTTGGGTATTTAACCATGAATGAACCCATAAAGAAAAGAACGACGTAGACTTGACACACGCTTGAAGATATTTGCACAAAATTATGTGGGCAAAGCCATAGGAGCACCATTTAAATGAAACAAAGCATATTTCGTGACAATTAGAAAATTTAAAAAATCGGAACAACATGCTCCTCATATAGTTATTCCCCTATTGCGCTTGCCTATTTATGTGATTTAGAATGCCTAACATGATTTAGAAAGTGAGTTGCGCCTCTCCAAACATGGACATCTTAGTCATAGAATTTTCTTTTACAAATTTAATCCGAGTTCTTAAAATTCGCTGTGTTCTTTGTTCTTTGGTTCGATATTCACTTGGATAAAAAAAATTTTAACTTACTGTCCAACTGTTACTTTAATCAAAAGTTTCCATTCTATTTTTCGCTTACCTTCTACCAAAAAACGTCAGATTTCAAATAACCCTAAATTATTTCTGCAATTTTCTCAAGCGATGGCAGCTAAGCGGAGGTGTATTCTCTTTAACAATCATGCCTAATCTCATCTAACCTTCCTTTGACACAAGATTCACTCTAGATATTTCCGATTCGAGCAACTTTTTCATCGAAATTGTCTTGCGATTTCTCCAGCCAGGCATGCAGCGCGAAAGTTAAGCTGGCAATGTTTCAAAATTTCTCAGTTGAGGTGTCAGTCTCAACAACTCTGATTGAATAGTTCAATTGATTCAGAACACTCCTACCTCAATTTGAGTCAGGAAAATTAATTCTTATAACGCCCCAGACTGATTGAACGGTCAGAAAATTCGAACGCAACGCCGAAAAGTTTCAAATTCAAAATGTTATAGACTAATTCGATAAATTCTAGACCTCATTTATTAAAATTTTCAGTGATTTAACTGATAAATTTGTTGCCATTACAGGCTCCTAATGAATGTTTATTAATTCTTCTTTTTTAGAATTTTATTTTCGCTCAGGTTCTATAGAAATTATTCCGATTGCTTCTTTTTTAGAATTTTATTTTCGCTCAGAGCGCCCGAATTTAATATATAAAAAAATAGAAATCTGAGAAAATTCATTCCTCCTGAAAGTAAGTTAAAACACTCATGGAGCTATCGATAAAAGGTGATGAACAAGATAAGTACAGCACCTACGATCCCTCCGACGCTGTTTACAAGCAAAGTAATATTTCTTAGCGCGATAGAAAAATCTAAACCTTCCATGGAACTTTACAGTTAGGTTTGATGACAGCAAAAAACCCGAAGAGATCGGCTTCAGCCAGCCATCCTTGGACGAGATGAAGAAAGAGGCCGTTAAGACTGAGACTTCACAAGCTAGCCAGATTTCAACCAAGACTGACGTCAATTCCAGGGTTGGGTTTTCAAATCAAGCTTCTGAGTACCGGAAAGCCTTCTATCACTTCCAGAGGCTTGTTCAAAGCTGTGAGAAGAGCGCTCAACAATACAATATTGAGTTCCAGAAGAACCTTACGATCAAAACTCAAAACATTCTTGATCTCAAAGGAATGTCTGATTACTTCGAAAGACAGCTTTTCAAGCTGGCAAGAAATCCGAAACAGGTTCGAAAGAACTGGAGTGAAGACGAGACGCTCTTACTCCTGTCTCTAGTGGCTTATTTCTGCTGCCTGTACAACGAAGATTTCATGAATTTGGTAACTCGTTTTTCCTCAACTTCACCTTATACAAATTTTTCTTTAGAGTGATAATGCTTGGCAACACCTCTCGACGATGTACCCAGGCAAATCCGCTGAGCAAATCAAGCTCAGATGGCAAAACATTTTGAAGGTCCCCCTAAATAAGACTCCTTGGTCTAAAAAAGAAGATGAGATGCTGGAAGAGCTGGTGAACGAGCGAGGTGCAAATCACTGGAGAGAGATTGCTTTGGAACTGCATTCAAGGTCTGGAAGCTCCCAGTTCAGACAGAGCAAGCAGTGCCGTGAGAGATGGACTAATCATTTGGATCCTTCGTTGAAGAAGGGCTCTTGGAACAATAGAGAAGACGTGATCCTCCTCCAAGAGTACTTGACAAAGGGCAAGAAATGGTCGGAGATTGCGAAAAAGCTGCCAGGAAGAACCGAAAACAGCGTTAAAAACCGATGGGTGTCGCTTTTAAGAAAATATAAATCCGAGATGACACTTAACGATGTCAAGTTGTCTGAAGAGTTTGGTGAGGAAGAAGCCTGGAACATACAAATAGTCAAGACACTGATCACTATGAAAGAGAGAGATCTTTCAGAAGTTACATCCGAAGGCACTGGTATGGAACAGTCTCTTATCTCAGGCGCCGAAGAAAAAGACAAAGACACGTTATCGGTTGAAAGAGATACTTTGAGTTCTAACCTTAAGAATCAAGAATTTGCAAAACAAAACAAATTTATCGCGAACAAATTGCAGGACAACTTTGAAAAAATGGAGAAGGACTCCGTAACCACCGAGTCATTTTTCTCCAAGAATCCAACCTTCGTTGCCCAAGACTCTTTCAAAGATCTGATTGAATGGCAAAAGAGCAGCTTGGACCCAAGCAAAAGTCAGCAGCAACCACAACAATATTACCCTCAGCAGCCATTCATGCAGCAGCAACAGCAGCCACAACAACAGCAACAACAACAGCAACAACAACAGCAACAACAACCATACCAACAAATGCCACAACAGCAACAGTACCAGCAACCTCCTATGCAGGCTTCAATATTTACTGGAGTTGGTACTGACATGCAGAACCAAAATAATTTACAAAGCATGCCTCAAAACACTTACCCAAATCCTAACATGAACCAAGGCAATATGTATCCAACGCCGACTATGAACCAACCTTACAACCCATTCCCTGGAAACCAGATGATGGGATACCCCAATCCTTATGGCCAGCAGCCTAACCCTTACCAGCCAATGTATTATCCTGGAAATGCCCCATACTATCCACCTAACTCATATCCTCAAATGAACTGGGGAGCACCAATGTATGGTCCTAACTATGGTATGAACCCATACCAACCGCAACCGCAGTTCCAACCACAATTCCAGCCTCAAAATCAATTCCAACCGCAATTCCAGTATCCACAACAGCAGCAACAACAACCACAATTCCAAACCCCATACCCAATGCAAAACCAATATCAATCGCAACCTCAACCGCAATCTCAACCACAATCTCAACCTCATGTGCAGCTTTCTCCTCAGACAAGCGGACAATCTCAAGACCGTAGCGTTCCTCTCGGTTTAGAATCGCAACCCACTCATCAATTCCGAGAGACCAAAATTATGGATCCTAATGCAAATCCAAACGCGAGTCCGAACTCAAATTGCTATTTTGCAATGGTAGACATGAACAAAAAAGAAATCTTTTTCATGAATAATGTCGCTCCAAGTAACTACGGCAAGACCTTCGATGCTGCGAGTGAATCTGGAGGTTATAAGATGACAGACGATGTAAAAGTTAATGAAGATATGCAAAACCAAGGATTATTCGCAATGGACAATGATAAAAAGTTTGATAGATATTTGGATGATTTCCCTTAAGTAGTATCTAGCACATGTTTAGAAAAAAAATTATGTTTCCATATGAATCTTTTTATAGTGCTGGAGTATTTCTGTTAGGGTGATCAAATTATTCTTCAAACTTGATGTTTCTGTATTTTATTAATATCTATCCAACTTTTTTAGTAGTAGTGAACTAATATTTGGCAATTAAATTACCATTTTCTCGAGTAAATTTTCTAATTTTAAAAATCACTCGTCAATTAATCATTCATTTGAGTAAAGGTTTCTAAGAGTGACATGATGATGACAAGATATTACCTCCAGAAACTATGAAAATCATTGTCTCTATCTCCTCAGATCTTATAGAACTTTCTTAATTTCTTTTTCATAATTTTTAAGTGAAGCGTATCAAACTTATCTGGTGACTGAAATAAATTGGAAGATTCGAAGACCAAATCGATTTCACAGTTTTATCGAATTGCAAACCCACCGAATTTGAAAATAAAGCTGAAAGTTTTCGTCTAGAAATCTTATTCTTGCATACATTCTCATTATGATGAATCGAATTTCTCTGACTGATCTCTTGAACAGCAGAAGCTTCACTGCTATTGCTAATGGAGAGGAATACTTGTTTCTCGCGTTTAATCCTTTCGCATCAGCAAAATCGCCTAGAAATTTCGTAAAGCTCGAAAATCCGTAAGAACTGGAGACTCTTGTTGATGTCTACCTCACCCTAGTCCTGAAAAGTCGACTAGTCGCACACTCGAGAAAAGTCGCGGATCTTAAAGGACCTCTTCCTATATGCCAGAGTCAAAGTCTGAATTATACGGTGTTTTACGCATCTCTAAATAACTCTTTGGAAATTACTGTCTGTGGTGGCTGTTTTTCCTGTATAATGATGGCATTGCTAATAATTCTGTACCCACTCAAACAAAAAAAAAACCTGTTGATCTCTGCGCTCAGTCAAGGATAGAAGCAGGCATTGTTGTTCTTTTTCATCTCTTTTTCTTAAATTAAGAAGTTATTTTCGACTTTATCTCATTTTTGGACGAAGGATTATATGCCAAGGCAAGTGACTTGAATTTATGGTTATTTCATGAATACCGAACTTAATTCTGTATTTTGGAATAATTCTCTTTACACTATTACAGATGACGATTGAATAAGATGAGGCGCTCAAATAACAACTGCATAAGACTAAACTCATTATTAGCAAGACCTTGAAAAATATTATTATTAATAGCATTTTTGATTTGTGCTGAGTCGTGCAATATTTTGTCTTCCAATAACTTTTTTTATTCAAAATATCATTAGCTAATGACTATCCATTAACTTCTTTGGAAACAGAAGGAACAGCTGTTAAAAAGAAGATATACATATATATTGCTCATGATGATCGATGTTTTGAGCCCATTGTTGAAATCTTCAATGGGTCGAGGAAATATCTACTTGTTTGTAACAAATTCAATATGAATTCTTTGGTTTTGAAAAGTACACTCTGGATTTTTGTTTTTGGTACCAAGCTTATTTTTTTTGGGACTATAATCTGTTTTCATCTTGTAAACAGCAATTTTTCATTTCAAAATAAGTTCTATTTTTCTCCTAACGGAGGCGAAATATTCTGAGGCTCCGCTGAAGCTACTGAGAATGTTTAGATATATATATAAGATTTGTTAAGTAATAATTCTTCTATTCTGGTTTTTCTGAATTTCAGTACCATTTATCTAGAAAAATGAATATACCGTTATTCTCGACCGACAAGCTAAACTAACCTCTCATGGATAATTTAATAAACAATATTACCAAAAAACCATCAAAGCGCATTAGTTTCTCATGTTTACCAGGAAAAAGGTCCGTTGGTGTGCTATTTCAATATTACTTTTGATCAGTCTTGCTCATGGACTTGAGGTAGTAACAAAACCCTGCTTTTCCATGAATTCAATGTTCAATAGGATCATAACTCAGAAAATAGCGTTCAATTTATTGACGACAACCAAATTCTAGAGCTGAATTCGAGGATTCTGAGTCAAGATGCCACAAACAGCAGTAAAAATGCTAGCGAAGGTAGATTTCTTTCCATTTTCACAAAATAATTTTCTCTAGACGATACCGACGATGATGATGACGCCGATGCCTCCGATGATGATCAGCTCGAGCCATTAGATCCGAATAACATGGACGACACACACTCCAAATCTGACGACACTGATGATGCTATTGCTCAGGAGATTAAAGCTACCAATGAGAAAGCCGATCCAAAGAAAAATGAAGATGCCACTATTGCTAAGGAGATAAAAACCGCTAATTCTGAGAAAATCGGAGGTGCCACTATTGCCAAGGAGATAAAAACCGCTAATTCTGAGAAAATTGGGGATTCTACTATCGCTCAAGAAATAAAAGCTGCCAATTCTGAGAAAATCGGAGATGCTACTATCGCTCAGGAGATAAAAACCGCTAATGAGAAATCAAAGACAGCAGATGCTACCGGTAAAAAGGATACAACTGCAGATGATGAAAAGGATCCAATTCTCGATTCTAATGACGATACTGACTCAGACTCCGACGATGATGATGATTCTGACGCTGATGATGAGGATAATGACTACGATGAGTATTTAGCCGAGCCTCTTTTTGTTGTCGATAAAAAACCTAATAAACCTTCAGAAAGCCAAAGTTCATTCGGATTCCGTGGATTCATGCTCGTTTTGATCCTTTTCACATTTGCGTACTGCTTGGTACGGGTATTTATCAATATGTATTATTTGGGCCATAAAGGTCAAGATGCTATTCCTCACAGAGAGCTGATCAGAGAGTCCCCAAAATTATTGAGGGATGGTATAATGTACTCAAAGGATGTCGCTCAAGAAACTTATTCGAAGATCCACCGTTCGTTCAAAAGTCGAGCTCTATCAGAAAGGGGAAAGAGCACACTTTTTGGAAATGGATATACTAATGTTTGATTCAACAATTTGATAGAAAGTAAGAGTATGTGCATCAACTTGTTCAAATAAATGTATCTTTTTGTATCTGTGTCGAAATAATCTTTAGCCCCATCCGAAGCTTGATTGCCGGTAAACTTGTTGAGATATTATGTAGGGGCCACACAAAATTGTTATAGCTAGTTTCAGCTATTAATGGTTTACTAGGCAGTTTTATAAGAGCTATTGGAGTGATTGGGGTAAGCTTTGGTGAGAAGAGGATCTGTTCAAGTCTGTTGCTAAGGGCAGTCATCGCTAAAGTTTTGTTACTCTTGATGATTTAGAGTGGGGCTAACTTCTCTTAAGATGGTGCCATTTATGTTCACCTTTTGAAAATAAAATCTTTTTGAATAAGGTTATTTGATATTATATTTGAAAATATTTTTCGTCCGTTATTACCTTTATACTTCTTTATTTTTTACATATGTTCATTGAATCTAATCCTTTTCATATTGAATATATTTTTCAAAAATCATATTAGCTTCCTTCAGTTTTTCATAAGTACCATTACACATTTCTAATGAATTTGCCAATCTTTTTCTTGTTTGCTAACAATTCAACTTTACAAATGATCAGATGGTGCCTTTTAAAGAATAATGTTGTTAATCTGTTGATAAATTATAGAATTTCGAATTCAAATTTTTACATACCAATAGGAATTAGTACTGCTTAGTTTCCCTACCTCACCACTAAGTGATTTGTTGGCCTCTGAAATACGAGTCATAAACACAATGCTCTAGTTTCTGATCTTTTAAGCTTCAAACTAATCTATCACCTCAAATCGCAAGTTCTAATACAATAAGATACTAAATTATTACTCAAGAAACTACCAGCAACTACTTCCGTTAATATGATAGAGCCTAATTTCGAATTATTATTGAGTGGACATCTGAATTGAGACCATTGGGAACTGAGATCTAGCGCAAGCAAATCACAAAAACTGTTTCAAGCTAAGCAGTCTTTGAGAGGGGTTTTCATTGTATTCTTTTAGTCAAGGTGTTAGTTCCTTTGAATAATTGGCTCGTTTATTTATCTATGTTAGGATCCCTCAAATATTTTCGAAGAATATTTTGAACACTCCCTTCATGAGGTTGACTTAGAAAGTTCGAATTCGCCAATTTATAATATTTAATTAATTTGAAATGTTGTTTATTAAGCTATAACAAATTTATTTTTGAGTGCTTTCCAAGCTTGCAAAATTTAGCGAAAAAACAACTCGTCCACCAGCCCCTACACTCATAATCGCAATTGAATGTATTAGAGTAATGAAATTAAAACAGGAAACCATGCTTTCACTAACTTCTACATCATCCTTATTAAAACCAATATTATAACCTAGAAATAAACTCATTACAAAGGTGATCTTTTTTAAGTTTGTCTTTTACTCCAATCATTGACTAAATTGACTAACATGACACATTGCCAATATTTTTTTCAAGAGAATCAACAAAACAAATATTCATGTAGATGTACTCCTAGACACTGACAATTAGTAGTTGTATTGAGCTTTGAACCGATCTTCGAATTCAAATACTCAAGGACTATATATAAAAGTAGGACATTAAAGTTCCATCCTATAAATAGAAAGAGAGTTAGTCATACTATTTTAATATTGGAAAAAACTCACCTCAACTTCAATTAAGAATATATCTCATGGTTCGTTTTGGATTCTTCCATCTAAAACAAAATACGATAATGAACTACTCTTAACAATAATGGACTTCGCTCTGGGTCCATTCCCATCCAGTGATTCAGGTGAGTAGAGCATTGTCAAATTGCATACTCATATCAGATTGCACGATCATTCCCTAGATAGAACTTAAGAATGTGTGGATCCTGCAAAACACTCCCTCATTTGCTATAAGCTCTATAAGCTGGAATTTTTTCATTTAAATTGATGATTCGTCTCTTCTTTCTTCAAACAGCAAACCCCTTTATATTAGTGTGTCTATGGAAAGTTCATTCAAAAGATGCTTGAGAGTTGATCTGAAGAGTATGCCACTTGCACGTCTGATATTTGGAGGCCGGTTGGCCTGCTGAGTTTAAACATTATATTTATATTATGAATCACTCTTTAATCAGCATAATTAGATTTTTCTAAATCTTAAATTTTCAAAATCATTTAGTTGTTGGCCATGCCTCTCCAAGCTCTTCTTGATCTTTGGAAATTAATACAAGACTACCTCAATGATCGCATCAAGGGGCCTCTGATACCCTATGACGAAATCGAGAAGGAACTTAGAGGTACTTCCACTCGCATTAATTTACTAAAATTTCAACCCTGTCCTAGGAGAGGCAGCGATGTCTTGTGTCTACAGACACCATTATTCTTGCGGAGCACACTTTATTCTATATAGTATGCGAGTGCTTCGGAGAAGCTGGAAATACTTTTTGGTTATTCACGCGATTCCTCTCTTGATATTTAAAAGGAAAGAATTAATGAAGAAGTATTTTACTTGCTTTATTCATTCGCTAAACTCGGGAATATAGTCCATGGCCAGTTCTGAAAAAGCGATTTATTCTCTACGTGAGATCTCTCTGTTACTTATGCTTTTCGATGAGCTTTATCGCTTACGCCCAGTGCTGGCTAAGGCCAATATTTGGTGCTCGTGGTAATTATCCTGAGGTTCTTTGTGCCCCTAATAAATTTATTTGTGGAGATTTTGTTGAGGGAGCAGCGACAGGGTTTGGGTGTTTAAATATTTTATTTGAAATTGAGTCTCGGCAACGAGAGATCTTTCTATTTGTACTGCCAAGAATAATCGTAACGATGTGGAATTTTCTCAAGAGAAGAAAGGTTATAACGGGTTCTCTGCCGCATGCGGAGAATTTGCTCTTTGGCCTTGGAATGGGTTTGGTTCTTGATTTTATTCGAAAGGAGAGCCCAGAAATTAGAAGCACAGTTAAGTCTGGGTTGATGTTTATTTTAGGTCGAGTTTAGAAGCAGTCTGAGGGGCTCTCGTCTCTTAGCTTTGTATGAAAATATTACTGTTATATTTAACTGTCTCGAGTAAAGCTTGCACTATAAAGGTATGAAATATTAACCCATCGCTTCAGAAAGAAAGTACAAATGATATTTTTCCCTCAAAATTTTAGTATGAGTAATTCTCGGTAGTATCGGAAGAGAATAGAGAGTATGATGTGAACATTTTGCATTTTTTGTTCTTTTTTACAGAAGCATAACACTCAACTCAGCTTAATCCTATTGCTCGACAGATCGATGGATAATTTCATTTTGGCTTACACTGCCAATTATATATAAATTTGAGATTTTAGTTGTATGAAGGTTTTTCAATTATCTATGTTTATCAAATTCTCTTGTGCATTGATGTCCCTACAAATTTCAATATATATGATAATGAATTGAAGACGATGAAAGAAGACAGTTCTTGTCCTTAATTTGCATTAATTTGCATTAATTTCTAATTGTATTCGATGTTTGGTTCACTGAAATAGTTTCCAGAAATTATCCAGATACTCCTGAAAGACTGTGTAGAACCTGCTTGTAGAGTTCATTTCTTGACCTAATCATGTCAGATCGTCAAGTAGTAAAGTATAGAGAGCTTACCGCTGCTAGGAATGATCATTTTAATAGAGTCTGTGCAAACTTGCTGGACTGGAGGACAGTGGAATGTTATTGAGCCGTTTATATCTATATTTTCATTTATATTAGCTACATATTAAATATTTACTGGTTTTCGTGGCCAAAACGTTGCCTCCCGATTTCGGGCATTGGACTGATAGATGGTCAAGCATTTGGATATGAAGACTTGGTCCTCCGTCTTTGGCGTATTCGCACTGCAAGAGATGAGAGTCAGTAAACAGAAAAATAGAGCAAGTTACATGATGCTTCATGCATCTAATGCTACTGCTCTTCATGGTCTTATTTTTAAAAGTGAAAGGAAAGCATCTCGAATCAGAACCTTTGTCTCCTGGAGCATATGCGTGAGGGTTTCTACAGTCAGCGTCAACAAAATTTCTTAGCGTTGGGCATCCATCCGAGAAGATGTCCCAACCGGTTGAATTATCGCCAAAGTAGTTGAATGCTTCTGGAACATCGTTTCTTTGCACTAAGACACATCTTGCTAGATGGAAACTGTCTAATGAGCAATCTGATGTCTGATTCGTTGTGCAAAATTCAGGGAATTTGGATTTCTTAGTCTTTGGATCAATGCAAGGTCCATAGATGAAATCACATCCTCTTTCTCTCCCAAAGTACAGTTGTTTTGCGTTGCTGTAATTTGCCTGATACCAACCAGAATCCTCCAGCAAAGCGAGTGAGAAAGGAGAGAGCTTTGGACTTGGAGAGATACTAGATGTCATAAGCTATTTGTTATTAAAATCCAACAAAGTAAATCCAACAGTTATCTTAGAAAAATTTGTTGTACCTCATCTCCTAAAACCCTTCGTTCCCAATGAGATCCAAGACTGCCTACACCTCCTTCATTTTCCAATTCAAGTCCTTCAAGTCTGGAGCAATTGAAGTACTTTCTTGCAGTTTCGACGACTTTTGGAGTGGTAATTATGCGAGTTGGCACTCCTCGTAAAGTTACACTCCTAGCATTCGCTTTTTTAAAGATAAACTTGCAAAAATAATTTTACTTAATCACATTGGCTTCACCGATCAATTTTCCCGTTATTGGATTAATATAATGCTTGAAAAGGTGCTTGCTAATGCCAAGAATGTGTAAGACCTCGTGAGTCACTGTACTGAGCTGGGTTTCCCAAGCATCCTTCGTCGTTTTGAGTGTAAATGGGTTCAAATTGACTCTGCCTGCGAGAGGTCTTGTAATGTTTTTAATTAAAATGACTATGACATCATTCGAAATTGTCTACCTTCCTGTTTCAGGATGAAGGAAGCATGCCGAAGCGGTTGCCAGAGTTGCATTGTTCCTTTCTGGTTTTGCCATCACAAAAATAATTAGATCAGCATCGATCTTCAAGCCGCGAAGACTTGGCACAATATCTGCGTCATTGCAATACTCATCGGTCAGCACAAGCCTTCTCTGTTCTGGAATAATCGAGAGGACTTCCTTCAAATTTCTAAACACATTAGGCATAAGCATTTCGGAAATGAACTCTCTCTGTACAGCGCTCAGGTTGGCGATTCCTACAAGAGAGAACGAAAACTGAGCATTGAAGGAATTGAGGATCGCTACCTGAGAAGTCGGCCTTGATCCTTATTGGCTGGAAGGTTCGAGGTGCGTTTAGATCGAGGTCCTCAACCTCATCTAAATCTTCCAATATATCTGATTTGACAGGTTCGAACTCTATATCATCATGGGCGCATTCGTGAGCGTCTGCCTGCGAACTGCAGACAAGGAGGATGAAGATGCTGACATAAAAGAAGGCAGTTTTCTTCATTGAGTTGGTAGTTTGGGATATTTATCTCGCAACTAGTGTTTGTAAGTAACAATGTGAGAACGCAACTGATTTTAATTGCAGCTAGTTAGTTTCTGATTCGGCTCAAGATTTGTGTCGATGGCTTTTTGTCTTTAGTAAATAATCGCATCGCATTGCTTTCTCAAGCTGTAAAATGGATCCCACGTATAAGAAACTCTTATCATGAATTGTTTTCTCGATCTACGTACCGCATTTCGTTTTAAAATTCTTCCATCCAAAACAAAATGCGATACTGATCTTTAACAATAAGAGAATTTCCTTGTATTCTATTCCATCCACACTCGTAGTACATTGTTGAAATGTATGGTGATATGAATAAGTTTCCGATAGCGCGATAAATTCCTAAATAGACCTCAATGTTGATTCGATCATGCGAGCTAATCTCTCATTCGCTACAAACAGAAAGCATTTTCAATTATGAATTGCTTAGTTCTCTCTATTATGCTATTTTCGGACACCAGGTTAAAATAAGATCTCAAAAGATTTCTGTTGGGTTAATACACCTAACCTGAATGCTCTAGAATCGAACTGTTGGACAGCCAATTGTAAGCTAGAGAATTTAAAAGTAATTCCTGGTTGTGAGTGAAATTTGCTTCTTTTTTTCCCTCGTTTTATTTATTTTTGAGTTCACTTGCAAGGGTTCTGCTCTGTTCTATTTAAGATATGCAGCAGTCAATTCAGCATAATCTCATTATTTGTCAGATCAGCTGATAGTGTCATTCTAACTTGCACAGCCAATTATATAAATTGCAGCTTTTTTATAATGAAAGTTTTCAATTTTAAGTGATTATCAAATTCTTTTGTGTATTAATGCCCTTATAAATTTGGATATGTCGAAGAGTGAATTGATGATGATGAAGAAAGTTCTTCTTCCTTAATTGCATTAATTTCTGATTGCATTCAGTGTTTGGTTCACTGAAATAGTTTCCAGAAATTATCCAGATACTCCTGAAAGACTGTGTAGAACCTGCTTGTAGAGTTCATTTCTTGACCTAATCATGTCAGATCGTCAAGTAGTAAAGTATAGAGAGCTTACCGCTGCTAGGAATGATCATTTTAATAGAGTCTGTGCAAACTTGCTGGACTGGAGGACAGTGGAATGTTATTGAGCCGTTTATATCTATATTTTCATTTATATTAGCTACATATTAAATATTTACTGGTTTTCGTGGCCAAAACGTTGCCTCCCGATTTCGGGCATTGGACTGATAGATGGTCAAGCATTTGGATATGAAGACTTGGTCCTCCGTCTTTGGCGTATTCGCACTGCAAGAGATGAGAGTCAGTAAACAGAAAAATAGAGCAAGTTACATGATGCTTCATGCATCTAATGCTACTGCTCTTCATGGTCTTATTTTTAAAAGTGAAAGGAAAGCATCTCGAATCAGAACCTTTGTCTCCTGGAGCATATGCGTGAGGGTTTCTACAGTCAGCGTCAACAAAATTTCTTAGCGTTGGGCATCCATCCGAGAAGATGTCCCAACCGGTTGAATTATCGCCAAAGTAGTTGAATGCTTCTGGAACATCGTTTCTTTGCACTAAGACACATCTTGCTAGATGGAAACTGTCTAATGAGCAATCTGATGTCTGATTCGTTGTGCAAAATTCAGGGAATTTGGATTTCTTAGTCTTTGGATCAATGCAAGGTCCATAGATGAAATCACATCCTCTTTCTCTCCCAAAGTACAGTTGTTTTGCGTTGCTGTAATTTGCCTGATACCAACCAGAATCCTCCAGCAAAGCGAGTGAGAAAGGAGAGAGCTTTGGACTTGGAGAGATACTAGATGTCATAAGCTATTTGTTATTAAAATCCAACAAAGTAAATCCAACAGTTATCTTAGAAAAATTTGTTGTACCTCATCTCCTAAAACCCTTCGTTCCCAATGAGATCCAAGACTGCCTACACCTCCTTCATTTTCCAATTCAAGTCCTTCAAGTCTGGAGCAATTGAAGTACTTTCTTGCAGTTTCGACGACTTTTGGAGTGGTAATTATGCGAGTTGGCACTCCTCGTAAAGTTACACTCCTAGCATTCGCTTTTTTAAAGATAAACTTGCAAAAATAATTTTACTTAATCACATTGGCTTCACCGATCAATTTTCCCGTTATTGGATTAATATAATGCTTGAAAAGGTGCTTGCTAATGCCAAGAATGTGTAAGACCTCGTGAGTCACTGTACTGAGCTGGGTTTCCCAAGCATCCTTCGTCGTTTTGAGTGTAAATGGGTTCAAATTGACTCTGCCTGCGAGAGGTCTTGTAATGTTTTTAATTAAAATGACTATGACATCATTCGAAATTGTCTACCTTCCTGTTTCAGGATGAAGGAAGCATGCCGAAGCGGTTGCCAGAGTTGCATTGTTCCTTTCTGGTTTTGCCATCACAAAAATAATTAGATCAGCATCGATCTTCAAGCCGCGAAGACTTGGCACAATATCTGCGTCATTGCAATACTCATCGGTCAGCACAAGCCTTCTCTGTTCTGGAATAATCGAGAGGACTTCCTTCAAATTTCTAAACACATTAGGCATAAGCATTTCGGAAATGAACTCTCTCTGTACAGCGCTCAGGTTGGCGATTCCTACAAGAGAGAACGAAAACTGAGCATTGAAGGAATTGAGGATCGCTACCTGAGAAGTCAGCCTTGATTCTTATAGGTTGAAAGGTTCGAGGTGCGTTTAGATCGAGGTTCTCAACCTCATCTAAATCTTCCAATATATCTGATTTGACAGGTTCGAACTCTATATCGTCATGGGCGCATTCGTGAGCGTATGTCTGCAAACTGCAGACAAGGAGGATGAAGATGCTGACATAGAAGAAGGCAATTTTCTTCATTGAGTTGGTGGATTAGAATGTTAATTATAGCAAATTATTGCTTTAGGTAAATAGTACGAAATCGCAACTTGAGTCATTTATTTCCAACTAGTTTCTAATCTGGCTCAAGAATTAAATTACTTGAGTAAGGCTGTGAAATGGATACGATAAAATAGGAACCCTTCCCTTGTGATCTGAAAAATCAATTTTGCTGATAGCCTGACGCTTAGTTTTTAATGCGAAACAAGTCGTTGAATATAAAAGGGCCTCTTCTTCATCCTTAGAAATTTCTTCAGTTTGAGAGAGTCATCTTCAGCTGCATAAGCAAATAATCCTGGGTTTCTTGTTGTCTAGACAGGATTGTGTATTGCAGTCACTCATATCTAAGAAATTAGGAAATACAAATTTTATCATGAAAAATGGCAATCCTTTGAGTTCAATTGCCAAATGTAATGCAAGGACCCCCAATGTTAAGATAGATGACTGTGTGAAACTAAAAGAAGCTACACCAAAATATTTGGTAAAAACTGTCACTCACTTTTTCAGCCAATTTTAAATCACTCATCAACAATGTTTTTCAATCACATATGCACAGTTGGGGGTTCCTCCGCATTCCTTGTCAGCAGCAAGACTCAGATCGCATGCCATGACTCCAATTTCGTTGTATCATATATACTGATGATGAAGTGGTCTAATCACAATCATTTTTTGGGATTGGCAAATGTGATTTTATTTAGTATCAGAGCGTTTTTGTGATTTTCAAAATTTTTCAATAAAAACTTTTGTTCATTTTTTCAAACAAAAAAAAGTGAAAACCTAACAATGTCTTTTAAAGCCCTCGTCGAATACTGGAAATTCGTTCTAGACAACGTACACCATCGCATATCGCCTCCTACTATCCCTGCAGAAGAAATTGAAAAAGAGCTACAAGGTTTCTCAAAATTTTGACTCTAAACTCTTAATAATCCCTCTCAGGTATCAGCGCTGTTTCATGCGCTTATGCTCACAATGGATCGTGTGAGACAAATGCATTGGTTTTTATAGTCCGAGTGTTATTTAAAAGCTGGAAATACTTCTTGGTGATACACGCGTTACCCATTCTGCTTTTTAAAAGAAGAGAATTAAAAGAGCAGTAATCCAATCCTTTCATTGAGATCTTGCATGTTACTTCAATTTAGTCCCTGGGAGGTGCTTAAAAAGCGATTTGTATTATACGTGAGATCTCTGTGCTACTTGTGCTTTGGATTCAGCTCTATTTTTTACTTGCAGTGCTACCTGAGACGAATATTGGGTGCTCATGGTAATTTTATTGACACCTGAAATTTAGTATACAATCATATAATCATAGTTCTTGTACAGCCAATAGCTGCAAGTATCGGCTGCTTAAATATCATGCTTGAAGTCGAGTCGCGACAAAAAGAAATTTTCCTATTTGTGTTGCCAAGAATAATCATCACAGCCTGGAATTTCCTCAAACGAAGAAAGATTATTACGCATACTCTACCTTTTGGAGAAAATTTACTCTTCGGACTTGGACTCGGTGTTGTTCTTGATTTTATGAGAAAAGAGAGTCCAGAAATCAGGAGTGCTATTAAATCCAGTCTCATGTTCCTCACAGGTAGGACATAATACCAGTTGACTATATTTCTGCTTTTTATCTATCAGAGCACATAAAGCACCCACTTTCCATAGCTCTCTCTTATTGTATTCTGTAGATGTATGCTGTTGTAGTAGTAAGAAAATTCACTTGCTATTAATAAAGTCAAATAAAGTCGCTATTGCTCAAAAGATATGATTAAACTAACTAATGCGCACAAAATTTTCGTTCCCAAGCTGTCTCCTTTGCAGCATCTACAGGCCATCCTCTCGAGCAAGAGCGAGCCAGCATATTATTTCATGATAAAGAGGCATATAGTCGTGAAAAGTCCATTACCACGGGAACCAAAGCAGCTATTTGGCAAAAGACCAGGGAAACCCGAGCCGTTGGAAAAGACACTCCAAGAGCAAGCTACAGCGAAAACTTTAGAGCAGATTCACAAAAATCTTCACCTTATTAGAAAGAACTCTGCAGACAATGCAATAAGCACCGCCGATACGCAACAATCATCCGCGAAGATAATCAAAAGCTGTTTTGAGCATCTTCTCACCCTCAAAAACTTAGGCCCCCACGAAATCTTGAATTTTACAAACCTCATGTTTGAAATGGAATTGTTGGACTCACAGAATTTTCAAGAACAATTCCGGCAGCACCAACAGTTAATCGCTCCATTATTAACCTCGATTCCTGATCGTACAGATATATCAATCTCGCTTTTAGTCAAAGTCCTCCGAATATTGGCCAAAGCTCATGCATCTGCCGAGGTCTTTGGGCCTTTCATCAAAATGGCAATGAAAAAGCTCACAAATGAGAAAGTTTCAAATGAGCAGCTAATTCTGTCCTTATGGAGTTTGAAAAAGCTCCAGGTTGATCAAAAGGATTTATCTATCTTAATCGAATTAGCCCTACAACGAGTCCACCAACTCAACATCATCGACCTTGCTCTACTGACTCGAATACTTGCTCTTTCAAATGATGCAGAAGGTATGAAACGGACCTTTCCCAGGATATTTCAAGTACTTCAAAAACAAGCGTCAAAGGGACATGTATTGCCTCGACACCTTTGTGATTTTCTCTGGGCAGTCACGGAATTCTATTACTATACATTTGATACAGATATCTTCAAAGTGTTAATCGAATCAATTCATGAGAACAGAAACTTGTTTGAAAAACCGAACGATATCTGTGTTACTATTGGCCGCATTGTCAAGGTACAAATTTCTGAAATTTTTTCGAAAGATGACAAGTACAGCAAACTGCTCGAAGAATCTACGAAAACGTTTGTTGATAAAGCGATTCAATTGTTTAATTCCTCACATTATAAGTTCATTGAAAAAGATTTGACTGGAGCTTTGCATGCAGCTATCGTTTATCCCACTATACCCGACCGACATGTCAAATTTCTGCTCGAGCTGTCGATCAAGCATTTCAAAGAAATCCATCCGCTTAATCTCGCAAGTTGCATTCATTCGGCCTCGGTTCATCGGCCTGCTTTATTTGACGCATATGCTGGCGAATTTGTCAACATGCTTCGAAAACATCCTGAAAAATATACTTCAGAGAGCTGTGGTTATTGGACGTGGATCTTAAGAGAAACCATTGAAAGACTGCAAATTGGAGAGGATCTTCTTGATTTGTTTATTGAAAATACGTTGAGCAATCAAGAATTTTTCAATGCAATAGAAACTGAGCAGTTCTTCAATCTGTACACCATTATTGATAAACTCAAAAAAATTGATCAGAAATCAGAGCTCTGGCAGATCATATGCCAATATGTTTTAAATATTAACGAAAAAGAAATGAATCCGAAGAAGCTGTTTGGATTCTCACTCTTCCTCGTCCGGTTCAGTCGAATTTTCAAAGGGTCAACGACGATTTCAGACGAGTTGCTAGCAAAAATTAAAAACATTTCTTATTATGCGATGAAAGATTTTAAGCTAGAGATGAAAACAAAAGGGTATGGTATCTTGCTTCACGAGTTGTCCTGTCTTATCCCTTCAAATGATGAGTTTTGGACTAAGGTAATTGACTGGAAGGAATTGGAAAGAATCAATACAGACTCTATGGACGAAGCTGAGAGATTAGTTTTGCTACGGGCAGTAGAAAACTTGAATAATCTTGACGTTCTGAAGGCTATTCAGAAAAAGGTTTGGAATTTAAGCTAGTACAGTTTTTTCTACACGTGCCGTTATAATAAATGTAGTGAAATCCGAAAATCAGGTGTTATCTTGTTTGTATACATGCGCATGGTGAGGTGTCGGACTTTGCAAAATCGCAAGCTTTTGAATTTAGTTTTCAATACAAGGATTTAGTAAGATTCTCTCAATACTTAAGCAGTTTGATCGAAGTTGTGAGGAGTTGAAGAGAGTGATAGATCCAGAAATCGAGAATTTCAAGTAGCAAGGATATGTCATGATGTAAAATAGCATTTCTTTCTGCAAATGCAAAAATATTGTATTGAGATAAAAGCTTAATTTGATATGCATTCTAGAAACGAAAATCGTAGAGCAATAATCAAATTGATTTTTAAATAGCGGAATCTTTTCAATTATGGAAGAAGAAAAGAAGGACTTACGAGAAGAAAATTCAAGAATGCCCCAGAAAAATCCTATCAGAAGGACCAAGCCATCTAACCGAGGAAGGTTCATTGCCTACGTCTCAGAAGGCGAACAAGAGCCTTCTTTTACATTTCACAGTTCATTGGATCAGGCAAATTTTCATATCAAGCTTCAACTCAAGCTCTACTTGGTGAACTACATTACCAAAGAGGAAGACATACTTCAGTTTCAAACCTTCAAAGAGTTGCAGGACATACTATTACATGGATATATGACAGATGGTTTGGAGTTTTCTGCAAAGGTCATTGATTCTCACAAACAAAAGATCCATAACGTGAATATTGAGGAGTTTTTCGCGCAGTTGAAAGGTGATGTCATTGATATGCTTGAAGCGAATAGAAGAAAGAAAAATTTTTTGATTCTCAGCATTTTACAGAAGAAAGGCTTGAAAAAAGAAGTAATCAAGGACATTTATTCATTTTTGCCGACGAAACTCACCCACGAAGATACAGAAGCCGTCGTCGAGGTGAACAGCAGTAGTGATGAGGATGATTGGGAAGAGGAGGAAGATGGAGCTTCCAATGAAAATGCCCGGGATGTGTTGGGGCCAATGCGACTGCCACCCATAGGACTTGGGTCACTTAATGTTCAGTTGAATGAGCAAGAACGAAATATACTGACCGAGCTGGATTAGACAAAGTTATTTTGACTGGAATTGTGCAAGATAATATTTTTGAGGCTATCCATTGTGAAAAACATTGTTTGAGTACTTTTGCTGTTATATATATTTGTTGTGGTGTTGATGCAAAGATCTGTGTATTATGAAAATCCAATTTAGTTTTGAGGAAAAGAACCATGAAAATACCAATTAGATAAAATTTATGAACCTCATTTCAATGCGATGATCGCATTGATATATGCAGCTAGGAATCGTTGGCACAAACTTTAAATCAAAAAAGCAAAGAATATGATCACAGATTTCTACTAACTAGACTCAGCTTGTTTTCGCTTGGTGCTGCATATCTATAATAAGTGTCTGCGATGGAAGCTGCTCGCCTTTCTTCTTCTTCGATTTGGTCTTGATCTTCAGGCTCATCCTGAAGATCGAGGGATTCACCATGAGTAGTCTCGTCCACCGTTGAATCAATTGTATCTATTCCGCACCATTTCTTCTTGATACCGATACGAGTAGAGGGAGAGCATCCAAAAATTATTGCGTTAAATACGCTCTGTAGCTGAGGAAACTTCAGTATAATCAATAGGACGGGTAATGCTATATCTTCTGGATCCACAAATAACATAAGAAAAAGAAGTGGTAGCCAGCAGATCACGAGGACTAAAGAATAAGCGAACAAAGACATCCAATTGACTCTGATAAGCTGGCGATACTCTGAGCCATACTTGCCCAACTGAATGAAGATGATGATGTAACTCGCAACAGTGAAGATCACTGTGAGTAACACTGGAACGAAAATAAGTATCATGCCTGTACTCGAATCATCATTCTTGTCAACTGAACAAACTCCTTGGTCAACATAAACATAATCGGTAAAAAGCACCAGTAGCATCGTTGGCAGCGGCCCCAAAAGGCTGATCAAGGCGGCCTTTCTAAATGAAAACGCTGGGCGAGACTCTGAAGAGGTTGGCAAGAGAAAGATTTTCACTAAACAGTAAGAAATGCACCAGACCCACAAGAATGTGCTGCTTTGGCAGTAGTAGTATATCAGGTAGTAGAGTTTGCAGCCGAAAATTGAAAAGTTGCTTTGAAAGAGAGACAGAAAAGGAACGGATGTGAAAAAATTTGCAAGGGTGAGGAATAAGATCATCCGACCAATAGGTTTCCTGTACGTTTTGAATGTGAAAGAGACTGTAACGATGAAAATGCATGCCAGCACGGGCAGAACGATGAAACAATAATTTAGAAAAGATATGAAATTCTCCTCTGACATCTGATTTTATCCTTGAGCAGCTCCCAATTTAAGTTTTATTTGAAATTATAATTCAAGCTGCCGCTGCGATCCGCATCATGAATATCACAAATTTATTAACAACAGCTAGAAACTTATCGACGTGAAAAAAATCAGTAACGGCCTGAAGTTTGTTGAATGAAGTGTAATTTTCGCTGAGACAAATTTATTCCGAGCTACTTGTCATATTTGCTCGCATTTACCTTTTCTATTCTATTTTCGGCATGGGAAAGTAGTGCGAAATAATTTGTGCTGTGGCGATGATGGTCACCATGTGGGCATAGCTAAAAAGATTGCGGTAGAACCTACCAGAATTAGGAGTCGGATAATCTAATATAATGAAACTCAAATAGTTTAATCTTTTGCTTGTGGGCGATTATTTGGTTGAGAAACTCCGCCTAAAATCTGCAAGAATGCGATTTCTGTGAAAAAGTTTTTGTATGTTCATGATAACAATTGTGATATCTTTCTTTAAGGAAGTGACTGGCATCAATAGATTGTATAAGTACACCATAATTTAACTAATGTGCAGTTACTTTACACACAAGCAAATCTCAAAGCAGATAATAAATCCATGCTATTCGATTTTCGACCATAACGAAAGCATGAAAAAATTTTCTCAATAATATTTGCAAAGGAAGAAAGCATCCATTCTCCTGCTGCAAAATATTAACAATTGTTTCTCTTAGAACTTTGTAACTAAGGTGAAAATAATTAGGATCGGATTCTTCTCAGCTTTCAAATTGATGCTGAGATCGGCATTTTCTCGATTAGATCGAGTTTGGCTCATTGCAAAATCTTTTCAGTTTTTTGTTGTTTTGTTTGAGAGTATTCAAAACATTTGAGCGGCAGTTGACTGGAGCTGCTTTTTTGGACAATCCGTCTCTCTCTTTTTTTTTGTTTGAGCGAGGCAATAACCATCTGAGAATCAATTTACTCAACACACTCTGCATTGAGATCTCAGAAACTTCTCTAGAGGCACTATTCGAAAACGAACTTCATGCATTTTCTTTAAAATTCAGTAGAATTACGAAGTCAGTATTTTCAGAATAATTTTTCAAAATGATTTTCGAAAATTATGAAATGGAGAGAAGATTTCTTTGAAAATAAATATCTTCCAAAAAAATATTCGTAAAGACTATGATATCAGGCCTCACAATCTTGAAGAATCTCGTATTTTTCTTACACCAAATAACTCGTCCTCGAGCTTAAGAATATGAAAATTGCTATGTCATAAATTAGTTCTGGAAATTAGACACACTTTTTATTACATATTTTTATAGCTGTCTGGTACAGACACTGCACTTCTTGAATAATTCTTGTTAATAGATATAAGTTAATATTATTTCAAGTGCAAAGAATAATTTTCACAAGTGATAATCGAAGTAGTGTTGAATAAACCATAGATAACAAGAGTAATAATAAAAAGCTCTTTACAAACAACTATGCAGTAGCCACAAAGGAGACATTACAAGGCTATTGAGGTAGTAACGCTATCGAAGTTATTAATTATTCATAAAAAAAAAAACACCAATACACAAATTAGGACAGTCATTCTCAGGTAAAATTGTAGTATTTGCAAAACTATAAAATCGAAGTAGTGTTAATTTAGATATGCAAACTCACTTATTAACATTTGAAAAAAAAATACTCCAAAAATCCAAAATCGCGCCAAAGAAATCCCTTTTAGCAATCCAATTTCACAAGATGAATCAGCGCTGCTGGGTCTTTTGGAACTGGGAGGCAGTCAACCTCAATATAATGCATATTCTTCCCCAGCCCATACTTGAAAGTCGCACAGTGCGACCCCTTTCCAGCTTTGATTTGGAACTTCTCGCCGACAGCGCTTCCAAACTCATAACTCTTTCTTTTCGTTGTCTTTATACCGAATGCGATTAGGCCGAACCCTGCCAACTTTCCACAGACTTCACTAATGAACTCATCAGATTCGAGTTGAATCCACGCCTCCTTACATTCCTCTTCATTGCTCCCACTCTCTACTTTTGTTCCGTTGACTGTTAGCTCTTTGTCTCCGAACATCTCGTAGATGGCTTGAATGCTTAAAATCTTCTGTCCCGTGTATTTGATGTATATTTGACTGATCTTATGGTTCGGACTGATTTCCGTCAGCAGCTCTTCATCAGAGAAGTTCACCGTGTCACCTTGCTGTATTCCAGCAAAGGTCGGTGAAAACTTAGGAGCGTTTTTATGAAGGTTCTTCTCGTCCTTGCTCACCATGATATTTTCTACGAGTGAAGCCTGCTTCGGTTCGGTATTGCTCTTAGGAATTTCTTCAAAGTCAATTGACTGTAAGTAACTATCAACGCTGCATCTTAACGTAGCGAAGTGATTATTCGATTGAGCTCTGTAGTCGAACTCCACGGTTTCTTCGTCCAATAATGCGTCGTGGGATCCGAAAATATAAGTTTTCCCAAGAGAAGTCTTTATTCCGAATCGAATGATCGATTCGCTGCTGCGGTCGCCGAAGATTTCTTCGATGTATTCGTCGTTTTCAAAATCGATGACTTCTTCATAGAGTTCGGAGATCCAGTTTCTTCCGAAATGTCTAGCGCCTTGGACTACAGTGTCGCTTTCTTTGATGATATATGAAGCTTGTAAGCCATAAATACGTCTCTCGTCGTGGGCAATCAATAGCTGGCTTATCTTGTGAGTTTGGTTGAAAGGAAGTAAAATATCAGCATCCGAGCAGTCTACAGCAGTAACTCTTTCCGTTTCCATCGAGTTGACGTCTTCTCCGGCGTCGCTCGCGCTTAGGGAGATTTGGTGGTTGAGTTTAGGCTCAGTCTCGAGTGATTTTGGGAGAGGAAGCACCTCCAGGATGATCGACCCTAATCCGCTGAGAAGAGCTCCTCCAATCGAAGCAATATGATTGCCTTCAGGAGCGGTAGCGATAAACTTTTGGCCTTCTTGGCCTCCAAAGACGAATTCTCTGCCGTGGTTTGTGACGAACCCGACTTGAGTTATTTCTTTAGGCTTGACTCTTCCGAAGACTGTCGTTATGTACTCGTCTCGGCTAAGTTGCATCGTTTCTATCGTACATTCTTCGTTCCAGAGTCTTCCATAGTGTTTTTCGCCGTCGACCATCACACCATGATAGATCGCCTGGTACGTCGCTTGGATACCAAGAATAGTAGTACCATTATGACTGACTCGAATTTCCTCAGGTTTATATTCGAGGCCGTAGCATCGAGTTCTCAGGAGATCAGTAAAGCAATTTTCCCCTTGAGATCCAATTATTCGAAGCAACTTTCTTTGGGTTACGTTACTAACCGTTGTAAGCTCTGGGATAAATTCTTTCGGTTCTTCTTCAATCTCTTCTGACTCAGTCTCAGTACCTTCGGAGTATATTTGGAAGAAGCTTATCTTACTGAACATAGGAAGCGGCGCCGCGAGGAACCCGACATGGTGGATATTCTCCTCACCAAGACCACCTCTTAGGACCAAAAACTGCTGGTCAGCTACGCACGATTTGCTGAACGATTTCCCCTTCTTGTAACCAAACGAGAAGCTTCGGCCACTCGTGGTTTTGAACTCTAAGTAAGTGACACCGGTTTTCAAGTGCCTTCCAGCAATCTCATTAATGAACTCATCGCCTTCAACGGTGAATGAGTCTTCTTTGACCGCGCCCGACGGATTTGGGGCGATGTGCTTAGTACCAATGACGTTTGAGGAGTCATCGGAAATCAGATAGCTCGCTTGGATGCCGCAAATGTGCGTTTCTGATACAAAGACTTTGAGTTCGCGAATCTTGATGTTTGAGGTCCTGCCGTACTCTAAGATAAGCTCTTGGTCTGAGAACTCAGTTGTGTTTGCGAGCTGAGAGCCAAAGAATTGACATCGCTCCTGAGGGAACGTTGGACTGTCTAGAATAGCTGCCATTCTCGAGAGGAAAAATTTGACTTTTTCAAATCGAATTAGAATAAATTTGATAATTTCTAAATTCAAGCATCTAAGAACTTTTTATACTTGAGTGATTTACTGAATCAACTGATAGAACATATCGTTTAATCAATTCTCACATCACTTGCTCGAATAGAAAAAATCTTCGTTCTGTTCTTAATAGTGCTTCGGTGGCAAATTATTCCATACTACAACTTCCTTTCTATTTTGAGGAAACATTTCTCAATAAGAAAAAACCCTCTACGAGCTCAGAACGAGACATCTATGGACTCAGAACGAGAAAAACTTGGGTTCATTCCAATTAATTTATTGAACAGCCATTATATTCTCGTGCAGAATGTCGCTGATGGTCAGATCAGAAAAGAAATTTCCAAGCTAGCCTAGAATACATGTCCCTAAAAACGCCGTATTTCTGGCACGTATACTGCTCGGAGGTGAATCATGTGAAATTAATAAGGAATATAGTAAGAAAAGAGCATTATAGCAAAGGGATTCCTGAATTTTGTTGAAGCAGACTGGAATTTTATCGTTATAAAGTGTGTGCTTCGTTTGTTGCGTTAAAAGAATCAGGTTAATTTATTTTATTCAGACACTTTAATTATCTGAAGGCCAAGCGCCAAAGAAATATACTCTCTTTCAGTGCTTCAACAAAAATGGATGGACAACTAAGAGCATCTCACAATAACAACTCTCAGGAACAATGGTCTTTTTCTAGAGACCTTGGCGACGGACAAATCAACCCTAGCGAACTTCAAAATCCTTTTGGGTCTGATATCGAGCCTCAAAGACCTAGCCAAAAGAACTTACAACAAGACAAGAGCATTTCTGGAATACACCATGCGAAGAACCCTGGAACCATGGGTGCGTTGGAAAACGATCCTGATATTGAAAATATCCTCAATCAGATTGGAAATCCAAATCAGCGTCATAGTACAAAGAACTCTGGACCCATAGACCCTAAGCATGATCCGTGGATAAAGTGGCAGCCTAAGGAACCAATCGAGTACTCTGGTCAAAAGAAAAAAGCTCGAGAATTCAATCCGATCGTCCCTAAATTCATATCAGGCTATCCACCTAATAGTGTCCCTAAAGACTTTGTCGATTTTCCTGGGACATTGACCCAAGACACAAATTATCACCAATTTGATACTCAAACTCCTCATATAAACCCCTACAACAAAGTTATGGGTGGATTTGATTCTGTGCAAGTTTCACCAAAAGAAGCAGCGATGGAATATGAGCGACTCCAGGATGAATATTGCACGAGCCCTTATCCGGTCTTAAATGTCATTGTTGTTATATTGTTCAATTTAGGTTGCTTTGGGGTCTTGCTTAGCACGGGTAGAATCGAGAAAAATGAAGGAAAACTATGCTTAATTACAAGTTGCTTGAAGCTAAACTTGGAACTAGGACTCTACAAATATACGTTGCTTGTTGGAATCCTTTTCTCACAGTTCATTTGCTTGATGGGATTATCTGCCTATAAAAATCGGAACTTGTTTGGTCTGATTTGGCTTTTCACAGCTTATGTCTTGATTATTGTGTGCTCGTTGTTTAAAGAGATCAATGAGGTGAGTTTCTTGTTTGGAATGGTGGCACTGAGCATCGGAAGGGTGGCTCTAAGATTGTTTAAAATGGAAAAACTTAAAGCCATAATTGGAGATTACATGCAAGAGCTTGAGTATCAAGAAGCGAAAAAAGCTGTCGAGATTGAGGACGATGATTGGAGGGTATACAACGTTTTCTGGACAAGGAAGGTCAGTAAAACCTGTCAAACTAGCGCTCTTTGGAGCGGACTGATAGACATTTCTATTCTTTGCGGTGTTACGCTAATCTTGTTTCTTCTTTTCAGATTACATAGACTATTTTGAGAAATCTATATTATTATAGCCCCTGCGATTATGCTATAAAATTAACTTTCTTGCATAATTGAGAGTAACAAAAAATGATCGGCAAGTATTCATCATAAAACAATAAACAACGGAGACCATCTGACTGGCATAAGAATATCAACCCCGTAAGCGTTGTGCTTGTTTAACATGATACTAAGGGCAAATTTGATTAAAAAATTAATTTTAGAGCCTTGAGGCTTGAAAAGGCTGATAATTCCTACTCTTCTTTTACTTTTTAATTTTCAATTCATTAGCAAATAAGAATAAAATATATTATTCGTGATAAATAATTCAAAGCTGAATGGGCCAATCGATTCAAGGTAGCTCTTTAACTTGCTGTGCGTCCACAAGAGAGACTCCTGGACCCCTAAAACCAACTCGCCTTTCAGTTGGAGATGTCAAACTCGCGAGAAGTAGACACAAAATCTTGTATTTTTTTGTTAAAACGTTGTATAGACGAAGATGGAAGCGTTAAATGCTGTGAAAAGTGTGGAATCAGCAAAGATCACTCGAAAATATTTGAGAACTATCCTTGCAAACATCCGATCTGCATCGATTGCTTGAGTTTTAAGCCAACAAACGAGGAGAACTATAGCTGCCCGGTCGCAGGCTGCCAGAATAAAATCAATATCATTGAGCTCAACAAGTTTTGGTATGACGTTATCAAGGAAGGTAACCCAACTATGGATGAATTATTGCTGATTGTTTACAAATTTGATCACTACTTAGAATATGGAGAGTATGATCCATTTACTTTTTTAACTGTTGCAAAAATCTCGAAGGAGGAGAAGAAGGAAAAGGAGAAGGAGAAACCGAAGCCACAACCTCGAATTAAGGGCTTAGCATAGAAGTCCTTTCAAATTTTCTACACCAATTTATTCGCAGCGCAGTTTTCTGTTGTTTGTACCTAAATTTCTTAGCTTCCTATTTGAGTGATGTATGATTCTTTTCTATCGATTACAAGATAGCAGTTGTAATACTTACTTGCATTGAAAGTAGCCTTCAATAATTGCAAAAAAGAGTGAGTTACTACAGACTTATACTTGAAAGACTCCTTGAGAAAGAGAAAAACTCCTTGAGAAAGAGAAAACCTCGTTATCAGTCAGTTTTTGTTTGATGGAATTTGCAGAATAACTATGAATTGCTCTGAATGATGAAAATGAAAAAGAATTTTCTTTAGCCGAGGTTAGTCTTTCGGATGCTGTAGTTTTTCTTATCTACTCTCGAGATTTTCAATTGATCGGTCAGATCTCTTGAATTTATTGCTAAGTTTCAATAAGATTAGTTTCTGCTGAAAAGACATTTTAGAAAAACCATGGAAAATACCGAACTGTCTCAGGTAAAATCCCCTCTTGGAAACACAGAAATCGCTCAACTTTTCACCGAAGGCGTTAAGTGTGAAAGGAATCCTTTCAAAAAAGGGAGACAAGGGAGTTATTAAAACCTACCAAAAGAGGTTTCGTTAAAAACCACTGCAGAATATTGAGTTTGATTAATAGGTTCTTTCAAATTGAAGGAGACGGAACGAAGTTGGTCTATTATGAAAAACAAAAAGTAAAACGTGCAAAATTTCTGACGTTTTTGAAATATTCATAGGATGTAGAAAAAGGAAAGAAAGCCAAAGGTTCTATTAATCTTACAGAGGTCAAGGAGATTGTAGAGCACAAGGATCAGGAGTAATAAATAGTCATATTGTAGAAGACTTAAAGTTCTTATCAAGGTTTGATATTATTGTGCCGAAACGAGCCTATCACATGAAAGCTGAAAATAAAGGAGAAAAGAAGAAATGGATAGAGAGCTTAAATGTGGTTGTGAATTTTTTAAAAGAGAAAGGAATAAGTATTAATACCATTCTGACTAATGGAGCAGCGAATCTCTAAAATTATTTATGTTAGTTGTTGAGGGTGGAAATGATGATGACGAGTCTGAGAGTGTTAGAGATTCAAGAGCGAGTACTATGAATGAAGAAGGTCTTGCTGCGGGTATTAAAGCTGCATTTTGATTGTTAATAACTGTTGATCAAAGTTGAAAAAAGTGAATCTATTAGCAACTCTAATGAACTTCTCAAGAATGAAACTGAGGCTATTGCAGAAGAGGAGGAGAGCAAAATAGATCACCAAGAAACTCAAGAAACCGAAGCTGCTGTAAAGACGGAGGAACATCATGATCATCATGAAGAAGAACATCATCCGCATGAAGAAGAGCATCATGAGGAGAAGCACCATCATCACGAAGACACACATGATGATGAAGAGAAGCATCATTCGAATGAAGAAAAACACCATCATGAAGAGAAACCTCATCATGATCATCACGAAGACACACATGATGATGAGAAGCATCATCCGCATGAAGAAGAGCACCATCATGAAGAAAAACCTCACCATGATCACCACGAAGAGGAGCATTTTCATGATCATCAGGAAAAGGAGCATCACCCACATGAAATGCCAGCAGAAGAGAATAATCACAGTGATCAGAATAAAGAGGAAAGCCCAGGTGATGTAAATAATGAGGCTGACAGTATTAGCCAACAGCAAAATGAAGAAAACAAACAAGATTTAACTTCGCATGAATCTGCAGTTGAAAATCCTGTTGAAATAGAGCAACATGAAACTACAATAGAAGAACCTCCAACTGTTGAAATTCTTGATGGAAAAACTTTTGACGACGTTTTCGAGCATCCAAAGAGTAACCATATACCTGAAGATCTTGTTGTTTTTCCAACTGAAATTCCGTCCATTAAAATTTCCAGACAGTCCGAAGATAACGCATTTAATGTCTCTCTTAATTCTATTCCTAAAAAGGAGTTAGCAAATGAGTCTGAACCGCTCGCTGAAATCAGCAAAGCTTCGCTTTTACCCAATAAAGATCCAAGTCATGCTCCACGAGAATTCGAACAAAGCGAGCAGCCCTCTCCTATCATCGAACATAAGGCAGAAGCTATAGTTGATCTCAGTGTACATGCACATCTCGATTTTGATCATAAAGGACCTCAAATGCATATTCATGTGAATCAAGTCGAAGAAGAACCACGACGTGTTGAAGAGGAGGAAGTATCATTCACGATTAGCAGCGCCAACAAGATAGAAGTCGTGGTAGAAACTCGAGCAGAAAAGCAGAAACACACCGAAAGACCAAAAGAGAGTGGAAATGCGCATACTCGAGACACCTCGATGATGGAACAGAACCAGGAATCAAACCTTCAAATAGATCCTCATGAAAAGGTCCTAACAGTGGAACCAAAGGATGAACCAATCGAAAGAGACTCTTTTCCGAAAGGAGAAAGTCTTGACGTGAATATCCTTTCACAGCAGACATTACGAAATATGCAAGAGAATCGAAACTCACTTTATACGAGCGTAATTGCAACCGATCATGATGACACTCATGCCCATCATGCTGGGCATTTCCATGAAGTGCATATGACGGAAGAATGTGCAGTCACAGACTCATTTATTCAACAAGATCCCATTCTCACTAGCATGAATCCAAAGGATCCGAGAACACAATCGATTCAGCAAGAACGCATCAGAAATTCACAAGATACTGGTGCTTGTAACTGTACTTTGATCTAGCCTTCAGAGTTTGTTTGAGAGGTTTATATATATATTTCATCAAGACCAGCTGAGTACAACATATGTTCTCTAACTCAATAAAGTCGGTAATTATTCTCTCAATCCAAGTGTTTGAAAGAACAGTCAAAAAGCCTGAAAATTAGCTTAGAATGGATCCCTGATGTTTAATTTACAGATTACCTTCATTCTGGCCGAACTAGCATGTGTCTCCTATCACAAATAGCTTTGATCCTCAATATTTGAAGTTTTCGGATCGCATTATTCTGTTCAAAACATTTGATATCAGAAATCTGTTCATCAGAGCTATTTTTACAGATAGTCCTTTCTTTCACTCAAAACTCCTTGACAACTTTCTTAATTCGAATTAAAGGTGGCGTTCTTTTTGATAAAAGCCATTTCGCTGGTACCTTTTTCTGAACTCTTGAGATTAGTTGTAAAGTTATATCATTTATTTAGTCGTGTTTAATTTGCATCTGTCTTAGAAGTTCCATCATTCTGAAAGTAAATATTGATTAATTAATTTTATTTACATGAATAAAGACTGTCAGGCAACCCAGTCGACTCAGCAGGTTGAACACCCCCACTATCAATGCTGTTCCTAAAATATTTCCATTGTATAGACAGCACTAAAAAAGGGCTATCTACTCAAACAGAATGCAATACATTCGACTGAATTCAAAAAGAGGTACATGATCGTGTTTTGAGTTTTTCAATTGATTGGATAGATATTTTCTATTTCAAAACGAAGGGAAAACGCTAGTTTTTTTCGGAAGCGAGAGCGTAATTCACTACCCCCAGCATATTTGAATAACAAATTCTCAGGAAATCCATGATCGATCGAAAACAAAGGGGAGGATTCAATTAGCAGACATCAAACGGGTCAACATTCTCGATAATCTGAAGTAGAATGGCTCTCAACTAACAGCCTTTTTGCTAACCTTCATTAGATTCGAATTAGTTCTTGATACAAGAGTAATAGTTTTAGCAGCACTCACCCCCGAGGATCAGAGCGATTGGAATGAGACGTTATCAGCACTGCTATTTCATAAAAGTCCTGCGAAGAAGCTATTACCATCGACAGAAAGCACAAAAGCTGAGGAGAAATCATCAGTGGACAACGAACAGATAGCCAAAGACATTGAATCTCCTCCTATAACAGAAAACAAGCAGCAGCAATTGATTGATGAGAATAGGCCGACCATCTGTGAGCAGCAGGCTGTTAAAATTGAAGAGTTGAACTTAGATAAAGCGAGACTTGAAGAGAGTCTAGCGAATCTGCTTGACGATAGAAAAGGTTTGGAAGCTAAGTTCACGTCTTTGAATCAGGAAAAAGCACAGTTGTTGAAAGAGATTGCAGCAATAAAATTCGAGAACGAAGAGTTGCAACAAAAATTTGCTTTGGAAAAAGAAAAAAATCAATTATTAATCATCGGGACGCAGCCTATCGAAGAATTACAGGCGAGAGCAAAGGCTAAATTGATTAGTTTAGAAAGGAAGATTGACCTAGAGCGCTCTAAAACCAATACGATTCAAGCAGAGTTGGAAAAGACGGTGGAAAGCCTCAAAACGGAGCAGCAAAAGAACGAGCAGCTTCGAAAAGAGGTATTAAAATTGCATCAAGAAACTATAGAATCCGGTATCAAATTGACCGAAGCTACAACGACTATCACACAGCTGGAGCGAGATTTGGTAAATAAGGTCGAATTTATCCGAAACTCAATTATGAAAGAAAACGATTACGCCATGAAAATCGAGGCTTTGGAAAAAACAATCATACAAGAAAGAAATCGAGGAAAGCAGTTAGAGCAGGAGATTTCGAAATTGGTGGGCAAGGCTGAGCTATATGACAAAAAATATGTCAGCGAGACTCTGATTACGCCCCAAGAAAAAGAGTTTCTCAGTCTCACGATTAAGCTGATGGGATTGGAATCAGACTTGAAGTTCGAGAAGAACAGAACTGAGCAGCTCACGGCTGAAAATATAGAGTTGAAAGACCAACTAACCTCATGTAATGAAAAACTTGAGAGTAAAACTGAAGCCTTCCTTGAGGAGAAATCCAGCCTCAACTTTAAACTCCTCAATGCGAATCAAAAAACTGCACAGTTGCAACTTAAACTAGATAGAATTTCAAATCAGCTTCAGTTAGAGCGAGAGCAGAACGACTCACCTGAAGAGGAAGATGAAGAGCAAAAAAGCGCTCTGTTGGAGTCATTCGCGACTGTTGTTAATGCTCTTTTCAAAAATCTGCATCTTGGGTACCAGAACTTTGATAAAACTGAAGATCAACTGCTTCAAGAGCTTGAGAAGGTATTGGAAGAGTTCATTCATTTGAGAAGTTTTGCGGAGCTATATTCAAATTTGAAGGAGAAATTACAAGATTTGAAGGAGACTCATCGTTACGAGTTAGAACAAAAAGAAACTATGGTAAGCTCCCTGTTGAAAGAGGTTGAAGAGCTTGAAAATAAGCTTAATAACTCATCTACTGAGAAAAAAGCGTTATTGGAGGAGATTGCCCTCAAGGAGCAGCAGAAAGAAGAGGCTTTGAGGAGAATGCTACATAAAATTGAGGAGTTCAGTGTATGCTATGAGTCGATCGTGAAAACTCTGTTCATGGCAATGAATGAAAATACTTCGAAAAGGAAAAATTCAGTCTCATGTTTGTCCAGGCTCGAAGATACAGCCGCTGAGCACAAACAATTTTCTCCATTTTTGGGTCTGTATCGATTCCTGGAGGAACAAATCCGAAAAGAGCTATTGGAGCTTCGTGATCTCAAAATTGACTCACCTCCCGAAACTAGATCGAGAATATTTATGAGACAGCTGAGCGAAGGACAGAGGGCGTTCATTAAATATTTCATTGATCTTGTGGAGCATAAAATCCCGATCTCAGAGAGAGCAGCGAGAATGAATTTGCTGAGAGAGTCTTTAGAGAACGCGAGATCTTTGACAGCGCTTCATGAGAGTATTCCTGAGCTGCAAGAAAAAGTAGAAAACGTGATCAAGCCTCTTGAGCAAATGATTGAACAGTACGATAAGGAACTATCTACCGCTGCCAACAGAATTCAAGCACTCATCGATGAAAATACCTTTTTGAAAGACGCTTTAGCGAAATCTCACCAAGAGTATCTCAAATCCCAGGAGCTTCTGAAAGAGGCGAAATATAGCATTCAGAACCTTGAACGTCGCTTCGTCCTCGTAGAAGAAAGTTGTGTAACGCTTCGGAGTCTAATGCAAGATATTGAAAACAATTCTCAAACACAAAATTCGCTGTCATTTGATCTCACTATCACAGAAAAAGAAGAAAGGCTCCAAATAATAATCAAAGAAATCCCACAACTTTACCAAATGAAAGAAATTTTGGAGATATTCAAACTTTTCGTCCTGCGTGAGAAGCCGAAAATTGCTACAGCGAATATGCGTGCCAAAAAGGATCTGTCATTGGACAAGCACGTTCGAACTGTGCAGAATGGTCACACAAGGACTAAAAGTCAAACGCTTGTGTCACCGAAGGTTGCGTTGGATAGTGCGCATGGTTTGAATAAATCCTTTATGAAGCGGGATATCGCAGACACGAATCAAAGTGTATTGCTCACAGAAGCTTGTGATATTCCATCGACCGCTAGAACCCGAACCGGTCAGCATAGTAATCGAAAATCATCAGACAGAATCGTTTTTGCTCAAGTGGAGCCTCAAAAAAAATCGCTTGATGATGCAGTAAAACAGAACGGCGTTAGGACAGTCGACACTGTAGTAAGCTTAGAGCAAAAAGAATCAGAGAATAAAAGAAAATCTCCAACGGAGGAAAGCAAGAAAAGCTTGATTTCAGGTGTAAGCATGAGACCAAAAAGTAATTCGATAAACACTGGTAAATTTGTAAATGTTTGAAATCCTTCTCATTTAATGAAATAGGAACAAGTGACAATAAAAAAAGTCTAAAAGCTCAAGCACAATCAAAGCTAATATATCTCACGAAATGGAAAGCAAAATAAATTAACCGATCTTTCATTTCGATAATTTTTTTTTCTCTTTCATAACTTCTATTTTGTAAAAAATGCATCTTATCGTTGGAAAGTAGGATTCAAAGTTTGATCATGTACTGAGAACCAGAAGAGTTCAGTTCAATTGTATTGTTTAATTGAGTATCAAAGTACTTAACGTACAATATCTTCGATACTAATCTGTCAATGAGTATACTCGAAAGCATTTATATTTATATATGGCTATAGTTTGAAGACACAGCTTTGCTGGTGAAGTTATGTTCAACAAAGAATTTATCAAACTAAGCAATTTTAATGTGGTGTGCTCCATCTCCGATTTAACTGTTTTCATTTTTCTACAAAAATTATAAGCAGAAGAGAGACCCTTGCGATAGCAGCTAGCAGACGACAGAGATTCGGACCATTTGTTTATTGTTAGTTCGGATGACGAGCATATATGTATACTAAATCCTCAAATTTATTTAATGCTTTTATTATTTCTATCTCCAGCCATTATTTCCATTTATCAGAAGTATACGTTAAAGCAGAGCGATATTAATAACTCCAGCTCGCTGAGCACAAAAATTTAATAAAATGATAAGAAGAATCTTGAAAAAACTCTCCTTGTTTTTCGAAAACGCGAAGGATGAGCAAAAGTTCCGAGCAGCAAACATGAAAAACCTAGCTGCAAGCGTTAAAGTAATCGTCTGCTTATACGTTTTCAACTAAACTCTTCAAATATAGATCACCTTCCTCCCTATTATACTATATCAGTCGTATTCTCTGGCATCACTCTTCCTTTCTAGCAGCTATACCCTTGCTATCACATTAATCGTTATCCTTCTCATATCGAATCTGCTCATACTGTTCCTCGCATGCAAAAAGAGCATATATTCGTTTTTCATACCGATCCTCTCAGCACTGTCCACTTTAACGGAATATTTTTCCTTCAGAGACGCAATTCTCTCTCATAGCTATACCGCTGAGCTTTCGTTTCTGTCAGGATGGATCAGCTGTGCATTTACGTTGATGTTTCTTCCACGGCAGCAATATTGGTTCCTTAACACCATCCAATTTATTTCATTATCTTCGGTTCTGCTTGCGATATTTGATCCGAGAAGATTCAGTAACTTTGGCCCATTAATCCTTGGTTTGTGTGCGCTCGGATTTGTGCTCTACTTTTATAATATTGAGCGATTCGATCGCGAGCAATTTCTGAAATTAAGGACATCGAAGAAATTTCGAAATCAGTTTAAAAAATTGATTGATGAGCTTATACCCGAAGGAATCGTCATTTTACACAAGAACCTCGATAAAGTGATTTTCGCCAATCAGGCAGTCAAGGATTACTTCGGATTTGAAAACGCTAATGATTTCCTCAATTTGATGAAAGACTTGAGCATGCATGCTCCTTATGTTTCTCAAAATAGACCAGAATTCAATAATATCGCATTCAATAACAATCGCGAGAGGAATAGCTCCATGCATCCGAGAATCTACCATTCAAAACAAAAACTCACCCATGGTGAAAGAACTTTCGAGATGAAAGTTTGCTCGTTCAAATGGGACGGAAATCCTGCAATTTTACTCGTCTTTACGGATCTTACTTACACTGAAATGATTATCAATATGCAAGAAATTAGCAAGCACAAAGACGAAGCGATCGCCGCGGTATCACATGAGCTTCGAGCTCCGACAAACAGTATTATGGGAATGCTACAGGTCGCATTCGATTCCTCGACTGAAAGTTCTGTGAGAGCAATGATACAAAAATCTCGAAACACAGCAAAGTTCTTGCTGAGTATAACAAATTCATTTTTGGACCTGGAACAGATCAGAAACAAAAAACTATCTCTGAATTTCGCAAATCAAAACATCTCAGAGTTGCTTGATGAGATTCGCAGCATGGTCGAGTTTCAAGCGAATGCGAAAGGGCTTGTTTTTTCGACGTCTACGACACCTACTATGCCAAAGGTAGTGAACACCGACACCGATCGGCTAAAGCAAATTCTCATTAATTTATTGTCGAATGCGTTGAAATATACCAGAAAGGGCGAGATCACTCTCGGGATTAAATGGCTGGCACCTGAGAGGCCCAATTGCTATGAGTTTTACGTGCAGGATACGGGCACTGGGATCAAAAAAGAAGACATTAACAAGCTTTTCAGACCTTATGGCAGGATTCAAGATGAGAATGCTGAGCTGAATCGGAAGGGAGTTGGACTGGGGCTCCTCATTTCGATGAATTTAGCGGTCTTGCTTGGACCAAGTGATACGAAGGGCATCCAAGTAACTAGTATTGTGGGCGTTGGTAGCAAGTTTAGTTTTGAAATCGAAAGCAAGGGCCCCTTCGAAGCGTCGTCATTGGAAGAGCAGCAATCGGGATCGTTGGGTAATATCAACTTAGATGAAAATGAAGATGAAGGCGAGCCGTTGAGAGATAAGAGCGTGTTTTATAAAGCTCCGAAGCAGTGCGCAGACAAAGGAAGATCACCGAATCTTTCAACGGCATCGCTGGTGGTGATTAGAAAGAGTCGGATAATGGTTGTTGACGATAATCCATTCAATATTATCGCGATCAAAGGAATGATTGATCATAGCAAGTACGATACTTTACAAGCAAGCGATGGTGAAGAGTGTCTCAGTTTGGTCAAAGCAAGTATCGAGAAGAAAGAGGGTGTGGATATTATTTTCTTGGATTGTCAAATGCCGATTCTTGATGGTTATGAGACTGCGAAGACGTTATCAGAATGGATGGCACAAGGGACATTGCCAAAAGTGCCGATAATAGGATTGACAGCAGATCCGAGAATTGAAACGAAAAATAAGTGTCTTGAATGTGGAATGGACGATTTTGCGGTTAAACCGATGGAAAAGAGCCAACTTCAACAAACGTTAAAGAAATGGCTGATACATCAAAATTCAGAATCAATTTATTAATTTAGAGGTGTTAGCAATAATATAAGAAAGTTTACTTTGATCTCTTGTGAAAATATGAAATCAGATTATCCTTGTGTTAGCTTTTTGGAAAAATTTATTCGAGAAAATTAAGGTGAATTTCTTAATTGCGTAATAATATTGATAAAACATTTTATTTTCAACCGAAATATATCAATTGTTCGAACCTATTGAATTGATGAGAAGTCCATATATATTAATGAATATACATGCAATATTATCTTCGGAGAATGTGCAAAAGTGATGGACAGACCTAATATTAGCAAAGTTGAATTCTTAATTAGATTATCCTAACAAAATAAGGAAGGTCTCACTTAGATCCGATAGTGTTTCTCATTGACACCATACTCATATTGTTCGTTTGAGAAAATAGACGAATCCATTGACTGTGCAGGTTCTCTGTTTTATCCGTTCTTGGAATTTGTTCAGAATATAAATCTATCCGTGTCCAATTTTGCATAAAATATTTTGATTTATATCCCTTAAATCTCGACGAGAGACAATCAGCGTAGGCAACAAAGGAGGTATGCACTGGAATCCTCGTAATCGCTACAAAATCTTGATTATGCACACAATTCAAAAAAAACAAAAAGGCTGTTGGACTCCACCTTCTCTATGATAAGATTGCTTACCATCTTCTTTCTATGAAGTTCGATTCTCATGCTCTATGAAAAACCAGAACACATCTTGAAGGCAATGCTACTGAAATACATTTCATCTCATTCTACTCAGCGAAATAAAGCATTAAAACTAGGCCCAATTTTTAAAGTTTTATATTCATAAATGTTGAACATAAAAAATTTTTCTATTTCGCGAATATTGACAGGTTTTCATCCAGGAGGGAAATAAACCAATTAACTGATGATAATTAGAATAGAAGTCTATTAACTTTCATCCCAAGCACAGCCTCATCACAACACATGGAATTCATATTGGAATACGCAATACAAATTTCAACCAAGCTATTCTATTTCATATTTTAGTACGGAACTGAATTTTTTCAATGGGCCATCTCAAAGTTACATAAATAGGAAAGACTTGCTGTCTTTGAAAAACGAAGCTCGCATGCAAGCAGACAAAAGTGCAGAGAGAAAGAGTATTTTTCACATAATAATGAGAGATGGAGAGAGATAAAACTCTTCGACAAAATCATAGTCGATTTTAGAAAGACTCTCAATAGGTTTCAGTAAGGCGCTGCTTCGCAATAAATAAGATAAACGAAATTAGTGCAAAGTATATTGGATTCTTTGGATTGTCTCTAAAAGTTGGTAAGATGCTATACTGTTGATTCAGAATCACTTACATGCACATTTCCACCGTTACTTTGTTCCATTAAATTATGAGCGTTACCGTTTACCAGCAGGGAAACATCCAAATCATTTCCGCTTGATGGAGTAGTTGCTGAATGATGTACTGTATGGTTTTGAAAGCCTTCATGGTCCAATTCAGTTAGACGAGATCGAGATGAATCAGAATTATCATTGCCTAAATTTGTCACAAAGTAGAATACTTTTTGATAGTTTTTTTCATGGACACCACTTTTCTTATGGTTAAGTCTTATCACTTGCTGTGTCAATCGATGTATTGTGATTTGAAGAGCGAAAGTAGTTTCCTTTAATCTACTTTCTGTAGGATTGATAGTTACAAGGGAGTATGAAGCCATTAGCTGTAAAGCATCATCAAAATCCTCTACCTTACTTGCTTTGTTGCATTCATTCCAAATGTTAAATAGCAGCTCTTTATTGATGTCATCTGGAGACAGATAAGCTAATATATCAAGAATTGTCTCGACGCACAGATTTTTCGATCGCAAATCTGCAAGAGCTAGAGTCAGCGTTGGAGAGACAAATTTCATATTTTCGGCTGTTGAATCTGCTTCTCCAAGCTTTGAATCATCTTCTTGTCGAATATCACTTATCTGATCACAATAACTTGAAATGGTAATTCCTTTTTGTTTAATAAAGGCAACAGCTTGCCAAATCGCCAAAGGAAGACCTCCCAGAAGCTCATTGAGTCTCTCTATATCTGATGATATGCCATCATGGTCCACTTTGATACTCGAAAAGTGTCGCTGGATGTAAGTCTGAGTTTCTTTCACCCCGAATGCTTGCATTTCGATTTTTTTACTGAAAGGCTTTTCCCAATTTTGATAACGAGAAGTAAGGAGAATGTCGACATTTAAATTTGGAAATGTTCTGGCATCAGGAAGATAATCAACTACTTGTGACATATTTTCAGCATTGTCAAAAATAATGCAAAACTTCTTGCTGCTGGAGTTAAGAGTCTCATTGTTAAGAGCTTGATAAAATTGCTTTACAATCAGATTTTTTTCTCTTTGTCCTTGAATTATTTCTTTTTTGAAGTATGAATGCAGGTAAATTTGAAGCTGATCTGAGATCAAACCACTGAGTTCAGCCTGCAGCCAAATCACATGCGAATACAACTCTTCGCGATTTCTGTTGAC
>ENA-UOTX01000313-UOTX01000313.1-compost-metagenome-genome-assembly--contig:-NODE-313-length-54643-cov-14.359070_pt1 | contig 54643 bp, 31 predicted proteins | sample MGYA00238143_ERZ746982 | MGnify/ENA primary metagenome ERZ746982 (study PRJEB28758, sample SAMN06268862) | compost metagenome | isolation source: single cell | place: USA: California, Emeryville, Joint... | reverse complement strand
AGGAGAAAAATGAAGAATATATGGAAGTGATTACTCCACCTCAAGATAAAGATGAAGATCACGTGCCCATAGAGATGAAGAGAGGTTCTTTGGTCATTTTCCCAGGACATTTTGTGCACAAGAGCTACCCTAACACATCAGACAAATCAAGATTTGCTTACACATGGCACTTATATGACTGCGGGAAATCAAAATGGTCAAAGGACAATTGGTTGCAACGCCCTGAATTCCCTAAATTTGAAAAGAAGTATCACATTGTCTCTTAGGAACCTCTGAAATATTAGTTGTGTGTTTTCGTTCGCAGCTATATATGCCTCTCTTCTAAAATTAGGTGTAAGTAAAATCAGACAGACAATAGTTACATATTTAAAATAAACAACAAACAGAGAATTAGAGATATATCGTATCCGTAAACGAAACGAGAAGGAATTTAGTGTTGGAAACCTTCTAAATAAGATATTTTTGAATTAGCAATGGCCTATGTTCTTGATGGTGATAGGTTGTCATATCTAGATGCTCTTCCAGGAACTTTCGCTAAAAGAGTGCAAATGCTTATCATAATAAAAAAAAAGAGCTCATAAGGTTAATTATGAATAATTTCCCTCAGATTCTCTGTATTTGAGTATGAATTTCTATGTTCTTATGATTTTTAGCATGAAAGTTATCCTTCTTGATTATATATTTTCAATATGAAAGGATTTTTTTACTTCTTGCTATGTACTTCGGAGAAAAAATGTCAACTGTAAATCAATTACTGATACTAAAATTGTACGACACCAATCTCCTTCCTAGGTTCAAACTACCGAGCAAACAAAGTCCAGTCAGTTTTAATCACACTTTTGTAGCCATTTCCTTCAAGAACCTGCAAAACTTCCTGAGAAAGAGATGGTTGATAAATAAGTATGTAACGCTGAGACTCACGAATGAAATATTCCAATGATTGCAGCGGATATTTCATTGAATCCAAGGAGAATATGAGAGCTACTTGACGATGTAGAAAAGATATGCCAGGATGTCCCAAAAACGGACCAATCATTCCAACAGCCTTGATATCTTCTTGGTTACGGATGTATTCCATTACTTCCACCGAACCTCTCCAATGAACTCTTAAATCTTTATATGCTCCCAAAACATGATATGAGCAGATGATTGAAAAGAGAGCTAAGAAAAGCAGCTTGTAAAGGTTGCGCTTTTTAACTATCTGCCAACATCGCCAAACTCCTACTCCAGAGAGCAAGATCAGGAATGGCAACTGCTTCGCCAGAAATCTCACCTCTTTATGACCAACAGTGCTTAAAAGAAGAATTTCAGAGGCATTTGCCATCAGATCGATCATGATATTTTTTTTTAGCAACCACAACCCCAGAATGGCAAAAATTAACCAGTATCCATCCATTCGAGGAATTGCAGTGTCAAGATACCACGTGAAATGCTGCACTCCAAAAATATCAGCCTGGTTAGACAAGAAGTTAAATCGGACAAAATTGACAAATGAGCAAGTGAATCTTTTATGGTAGAGAGAGTCCACTATAATTGATGCACCCACCATGATGGCAAATGATATGAGATATTTGATGATCATTCTCAGTTTATTTCGGGATTTCCAAAAGCGAGCAAGGCCGAACCAAGGCCAAATTGCAACTGAAGTGATTCTCAGAGTAAAATTCAGCCCAATGAAAAACAAGCTAACATTCTCGTAGTCATCTCCTTTTTCCCAGAAGTACAGACTTATCATGAAGAATGCCGCTTCGGTGGTATTAATATAAGTTCTTGCAAAACTATCGATGGAAAATTGAGTTGTGTACAGCATGATCATCCAAAGGTTCACAGAACCAATTCCGGACTTTTTAGTTGCCCATTTGATAAAGAATACGTCAAAAAGTGTTAAAATGCAAACTTGCAAGATTCTGGGCGCGAGAGCAACAATATTTGGATTCTGAATGTCAAGAAGCTTGCAGATCAGATAAGGTGGATAGAATAATAAAATGTATAATGGTCCGCGGATCGGGTTTGAGGTTGTCCATTCCCAACTCCGGTATCCTCTTCCAAAAATATCTGCATGCGCAATTTCCTGGGATTGGTAACACTCGTCTGGGTGCTCAAATGTTATGATTGAGAATGTGTTCAGGGCACGAACAAGGGCAATGAGGAGAATATGTTTTCGATTTATCATTTAAAAAATTCCTTTATTGTAGACTTTAGATCTGAAGAAACGATAAAATAGAAATCAGAAATTTCCAAAACCCCTAACTTCTCAACATTAAACTATTCGTGCATCAACTCCATTAAACAAATATGGATGATTTTTTATCATTTTTAAACTTGATGTTGATACACCATAACAGCAATTGTTATAGTTGGTAATCATCTATATTATCCGATTCTTTTCTGGGAATTTAGAATGAAGAAACACAGAAAAAATGTAAGAGTAGTATGATAATGAAGCCATGATTATCACCACTTGGTATAGTTTCAAATTTAAGGACTTCATTATTTGTTATTTTCAAAAAATTTTGAATGAGAATCACTAAAGACTAGCAGAATGGCACTTTGATCAAGTCTTATTATTATTTTAATATTTTGTGAATACAAATTTCCTTTGGGAAAAGAGAGCTCGATACTATTGTATAATTCTTGCATTTAACTGCTTGATCTAATGATATTGTATTAATTATACAGCCTTTAGCTTCGACTTTTCCTCTTCGAGTCTCTTGATATTTTCGTTAAGATTATCCGTGAATTCGGCTAATCCTGGGAGTAATAGCACTACCTCTGACCACAATGGAAGTGCCAAAAATTCTAGAGCAAAGTGAAAATCACCGGCGTGAAACATTATTACTTGCAAAGAAGAACTGCCCATTGATGACTGCGGTTTTATCTCGGTTTTTCAGGAATTCAGTAACCGGAAGTCCATGTTTCTCTTCTTTAAAAGTCTTTTTTTATGAGTGGAACGTGAATTCAGGCTTCTTAATATTTTTTTAATACCTGAGAATCAAACTCCTGAGAAACTAATATAGCCCATGGGTAATAAATATCAAAAGGAAGGCACGGCGTGTTGAGATCGCAAGCATGTACCATGACATTTGAGAGTAACTAGCCAAAAACATCAGATTTATGCAATTTTATCATTTCATCAAATTACTTTTCTATCTTCAGCCCGTTCTGGATCAAAAGCTTTCTCTTTTAAAGTTTCTGGAATTTCAAGATTCTGATTCAGTTTCTCGTTTTGCTGAAAAGTTGCTGCGTTTTTACTTGCAAGTTTAGAAATAAACTTCGCATGTTTTGCCATGTCTGTGGCAAGGATATTAGTAATGAATAGATGTTTCAGGTCAGCTCGTGCCTTCAGAAAGAGAAGAAAGTTAATCTATATCAAAAAATTCACGGATTACCTTTACATCCGGGATTAATTGGAAAAAATCATATTCTGGATGCTCTTTCAATATTTGAAAGAAAACTGAAATATGGAAGTTTTCAAGTATAGCGGTATCCGCATAAGCGATTGAGAGCTCTGATTTCTTTTTAGTGTGCCAGCCGTTATTTACTCCCTCTGAGTGGTTATTTTATCAAATTGCTGCAAAAATTGTGTTTTACTATGGCCTAAATCGTGAGCGAGTCCGGATATAAGAGCAATAAAAAGTTCGTGATCTTTCAGATAGGTTTTTAGACTTGATTTTTGAGAGGATGTGAAGAAGGTCTAGTTTGATTTTTACGTGTTTACGCTTCAACAAAAGAAAAAATTTGATATTACTTGGAAGACAGAGAATCCATGAGTAAAATGATGGTATGAGATGGTGTTGTAGTTATGTGCAATCTCAGTAATTAAGTTCAGCAATAACTGATCCTTCATTGAGAATGAAGAATGAATATTCAGAACGCGTAGGATATCGAAAGCAAAATTGCAGAGATCTTGAACGGTGTAGTTCAGCATCCTGAAATCTAATCGAGCGAGATCATCAATAGCTGCATGAGAAGGTGTTTTGTAAGATTCATTTTAAACTTGTTGAAGGAATGTACTGATATCATCTGCAGGTTTAACCACTGTTTTCAATAGCTTTATTTCTTCATCGTAGTAGGCTACTAATGGTTTATTTAGCAACTTGTAGCGCTCTTCAAAAGCTTTAACATCGGTCATTTTAAATTTCAGTTTCGCTTGCATCTTCTGTTGTAACTGTTTCAGGTCATTGTACATCGCAAATAACACATTCTCAGTCAAACACACAGGAACCTCGTCACTGGACTAATTGGCTGTTACAATAGAAGAGAATCTTGCGATTACTTTAATATCCTGAAGTAGTTTTTGGATAAGACCGTCACGCTTTGTTACTTCTTCATCAAATTCTGGTAGTTTTTTTGTCAAGGACTTAAGTTTTGCAAACTTCAAACATATTAATCATGTTCAGACGCTCTTTTTTGAAAAAGAATGTACTTGGTTTTCTATTTTAGTTAGAAGTTGCGAGTCTGTCGATGCCCGTATTTTATTGTTGCTCTCCATTCTGAGTGCCAAATAAAATTAAGTAAAGATATTTGCATTCCTAAATATTGTCCAAGGATCCTTGAGATTACCATCACTTACATCCATCGCTAAGTAAATTATCACCATGTGCTCAGTCATCGAAATAATTCGAAATGGAAAAAGGGTTCTAAACATTTGTTGAAAGTCCAAATACGATTTTTGCTACACAATAAATGAGAGAGAAAGATTTGATGCAATGTTTTCCTTGGAATACTGAGTGATGATAAGGAAGTTAATGCGCAACTGAAGTTTCGATTGCGCCCTTTTTTTTTCTAGGAGAGTGTATTGAGTGGGAAATTGCCCCCACCATTTAATGATTTGATGCTTTTTATTCGATTTCTTCATCCGACCTCTATCCTGGCAGTGAGGAGAGATGTAAAAGTATATTGATAGATTTATAGTGTTAGGTACAAAAGTCTGGGGACTGGCCTAGAGTGACATCGCTCCAGTGCAAGAATTTTAACTTTAGTAGCTGCATCTATTATCCTAAAGAAATAAAGAATTCAGCAGAATAAATTTATTTGAGCAAAAAGGATTTTTTTTTTTTGGTTTGTTTTTTGTTTATATTTTTCATTTCTTTCAATTCTCCCAGTGCAACTTGTGTTGTGAAAGATCCAACTTCACTGATTATGCGAAAAATTGAGTAAACTCAAAATTCCCATTCCGAATGCTTCACCACATCAACACCTACCCTTTTTGAAATATTTGAGAACCTTCTCCGTCTAGTGAAAAGCGTCTAACAATGTTGATGAGCCCATGGATAATGTTATGAGCAAATAATTTTGGTGAGATACAGTTTACGTGATTAATTAAGGCTCGAATGTGCTAATGTTTTTTACATCTAACTTCAAGTGCCTGGATTACCCCAAACCTAAACCTCTGTACTTCGTGTTACGGTTTTCCCATTCATCCAATAATATTAGCAAGTTTTTCCGACAGTGGGGTTTTCTCTCGCAAGATAAATTTATTTCTCGAATTAAATTGTCTACCTAAATCCTATTATAGATTTCCGCAAATCTCTCAGTGATGAAACGATAAGTCACTGATAGTGGTCTCTTCGTCAAAATTAATATGTCTTGAATCTCTAGGTGGGCCACTACTCTTAAAATTAATAGAGATAAACGTGACCAAATATAATAAATAATATATTAAAGTTCTGCCTACAAAGTCTCTGATTCCAAAGTTCTCCTCATTGAATTACCATTTTCTTGTCTGATCACTCTGTTGCTCAATCTACTTTTTTCTCTCGAGAGCAGATGTCTTTTCTTTTATTGTAGATTTTTCCAAACGTTACGATGGGGGTTTTTTGTTTTTATGGATTGCTGATCTCATTCAATAATTTTATCAATAAAATCTAGCCGAAATGCATATAAGCACTCAAGTCTCAAAAAATAATAAAATAATTAAAAGAATGAAAAATCAGTTCGAAAAACTTGACTTGTTTACTCAAATCAAAGACTCTGCCAAGGAAGCCAAGAATCTCTGCGGAGCCGTTTTGGGCCTTCTCTGGATTTTGGGTTTCACTGCATACTGCATATATAGCATCGTTGCTTATGATGTTTCAACCCCGATTGTATCTATGGAAGACCGCGATGCGACCACCCTGCCTGGGATTCTCTCACTCCAATCAATGAACTGGAGTCTCAGCGTTGGTTGCTTTTACTCGTCAACGGCTTCTCAAACTGGCCCTCTTGATTGTACATCTAATCCAAACGTTGTTGCCTTTACATACAATAATGTGAAGAGCTTGGAATCGTACAATGAATTTCCAGCTCAGATGGGGATCTATGATCAATCTACATGGACATATTCTACTGAAAGTTACACTGGAAAAAACTGGAGCTATCCTTTCGCAATTGAATTTTCGAAATTTGGTTCATCACTGACGTTTGCAGAGTTCTTAATTAAATCAAATGATCCAGATGTGGGTGTACAACATATCGATTTGAAATTCACCTTGACTAGTGTGCAAATCGATTACTCAACCGGTCATGGTGAGTACGTCACAACAGAATTCTTCGAAAGTATGAATTCGAATGACAAAGAGTATCACTACGAATTCCAAGTCCAAGATTATTACATCAAATCAAAATCTCAATTCTCAAATGCTGAAACCTTTTATCGGAAGATCCATGTAAATAAAAAATTTGATTCTCTCGGTTCGAACAGTGGTGTGTCCTTGAAGTTTAAAGTCAATCCCTTGGCTCAATCTACCAAAATATCATACAAAAAATACCTCGACCTGCTTTCGACCCTGGGAGGCTTTTGGACGAGTATCCTTGGATTCCTTAGTCTCATCTACCTAACTTATTGGAAGGCCTTGGTTCCTCTTGTTTCTAAATGTAGGAGGAAAAAGGATATGTCACGGGTTCAGGACACGAAGATTGCTGATGAATCAATGAGAGTTGAAGATTTGGGTAAAATTGAAATGACAAGAGGTGTCAAGAGGATGGAGAAGTTTCAAGCGCCAAAGGAAGCGCAAGAGATGAAAATGGTTGAACATTCATTTAAAGTTGACGTACGCGAATCTCTTTAATGTTTTTTGCTTTTGTTTGATATTTTTCTTTTTCTTTGAGTATTCATTCTCTCAAGTTTAAGAAGCGACTTACCTAGACTTAAGAAATGAATAAAGATATTAGATAAGGAGAGACAGTCTTTTTGATCAAACAAGTATGAAAATATTTGATGACATCAATAATTTGGGCCCTCTTAGCAGAATAATTCATCATCTGATCAGACTAGTGTTACTTTCAATTTTACCAAAGAAATGGTATTCTCCATCACAAAGAAAGTATATTGGAGTGAGGGCTGCCAGCCATGAAGGCTCGCCTTCGAACTATTTTGGTCTTATGCCACTGAAATCATCTATTGAAAACTGATGAGGTCTCTATCATAAACCTTAAATTTGGCTTAACAAAATTCTGGAAACTATTGATACAAAAATTTAAAGATTGTTCTCGAATTTTTCAGCATAACGAAACCAGTTTCTTACTATTTGAAAGAATCCAACTTTCAGAATACCAATCACCAAGAGGTAGTCCGGATTGCTATGTTTGTAATTCTTGAAAAATCCAAAATGATTTTGGAAAACAATATTTATTTGTTCAGCAGAAGCTATAAATATTTTCAAGACAGCCAAGGCTTGAGAAGAGAAATTCTTGAAGCCATTTTTTTTTAGTCCTCCTGTGAGAAAGCTTGTTTCCCATTTTTGTAAAGTTTGTTGACAAGAAAACACATTTCTCAACTTAATCTTTGGCAATAATAATGAATTGGCGAAGTGATTTATTTCAAAATTAACCATTGACGGAAAGCCATTTTTGACGGTTTTTTTTAATTTATTTAAATTGTCAATTTTTGAGTTCGCCTTGAACAGTAAAATGTAAAATGCGTGAAAAACTTATTCTTTGACCTCGGATTTTAGTGCTGGAATTCGTCAGATTTGCAATGTTCGACCGCATTGGTGAATATCAATGCTTGTGCATAGTCTATTGTAAGGTTTCACGGTAATATTAAAAGTGACCTGATTGCTCATTATGCTTAAGATGGAACCAATAGGTACTTCAAATTTCTTAAGTGCTCAAACTCAGAGAAGACTAGAATCAAATATCTGCCATTGTTATATCAAATTTTGATCTCTTATTGAAAACATTAGGGGCATATATTAACCTTGCCAGAGAAAATGATTGGATTTCCAGTTTCGAAACTGATAGAAATTTCGACATTCATTCATATCACTGGGATCGAAAAATCAATTCTTCAATTTTCAAAAATCATTTTTCTTCTCGACTCAAGTATAGAAAGAGTACGACAAATAAATTTTTTTCATTTAAGAACACAAATATTATTTGATATCATTGAATCAAACAAATTATCTTGATTGCAACAGAAAATATCTTTTAATTTCTTGAGAGACCTCCGAAAATCAACGGTTATTGCGAAACATCTACAACTCCTTGAAATATAGTGGGAAATCTAAATTTTGTGAATTTTCGATTTATTCTGGAATTAAGAGGGCTTTGACAGATTTCTGCATCATAAAATTTAAATTTTCACAAGGTATGCCGAATGTTTTTCATCAAAGAGATTGAAAATGAAGCAGAAAACATATATTTCTCCTGGCTTAGAAGAATTCCATCTTACTCAACTCATCCATTAGAACTCTACCAAATAGATAGTGATTCGTAAAATATCTGTTTTTAAAATTAATGGATTTCCAATTTAAATTCTGTGCCTTCAAAATCAACCCCGGGACTAAATTACATATTCAGAAGCTAATTAGCCTTATAATATATCCTAGTCTCTTAGAGAGAGATGAATGCTTCTATCTTACTTGAAGAAGCCCTACTCCTTCTGACTTTGCATGCCACTGAAAACCTCGGCTTTCAATCAAGAGATATGTGGGTGTAGTCGCAGAACAAATAGATCCTCTATGAATGTGATTGAAAATTCTCGAATCTGGTATTAGCTTCTGAATGGACACTCTATGATTCTTTTCACGATGAAGTAATGAATTTCTCAGTTTATTATTCCAGAAATAAACGTTAGAAGAGAAGTTGGCTGCAAGAAACCCATTTGGGTAATTTCTGCTCCAGTAGAGGCTTGAAACTTGTAAAGTGTGTGCGTTTTGTTTTTACTTTAAGGCACTCAAATTAGACCCCTTACTATTTGGAAATTTATTTATTTCAAAAAATTAAACAAAGATGAAGCTCAAAAGATTTCTTCTCCGCTACTATCCTCCTGGAATCTTGCTTGAATACTTGAAAAGCAACGGCGAGAAAGAAACCAAATCGATTGATCTTCTAAATTTATCATTAGAGTACTCTTTTTCTTTAGTCTTGTTCAGAAGAAGATAATCCAATCTATTTGCTATCAGAACGAATGTAGATCAATTGGTCAATGAGATAGTTCTTGAAGAACCCATTATCTCTGAGAGCAAAAAACCTCAATTAAAGGCCCTCATCAACAGTAAAAAGTTCTAACTTCTCGGATCGAGATTAATACTGTTCAGAGCTGATCGATAAGCTTGAATCGAAGAAAGTCCAGTCTTTCTCTCTATATAAAACCTTGAAAGCACATTTGCTGCCTCTTACGAACGTTGCCTTCAACAAATCGGGAGATAGGTAAAACGAAGTTCAAATTTATGATTTCTTCATTACTTCCTCTTGCTTGAACGATTGTTAACTTGATGAATTTATAATAGATTCATTACCGGAAGCTATGATCGTACCTGCAAAGTGTGGAAAACTGATAACTGTGAGGAAATATTTACCCTTGAAGGCCATAAAAATGTGGTGTATACAATTGCATTCAACAATCCTTTTGGGTAAGAATTTTCAAATCCGCAGTTTCTTTATTTGACATTTTTTTTCAAATTTTAGAGACAAAATAGCTACCGGATCATTTGACAAGACAGCCAAGGTATTTTATTTTATGCAACTGAAATACAAACTCGTGATATTGTGTATTTTTAGATTTGGGATGCAAATAAAGGAATCCTTTGCCATACACTGACGGGACATGAATTCGAAATTGTTTGTTTATCTTTTGATCCTCATGGTGTCTTACTCGCTACGGGTTCAATGGATAACAAAGCTAAATTATGGGATGTAGAAACTGGCAAAGAACTTGCCACTCTGAAAGTAAATAGAGTGAAAGAAGGAAAAGTTTATTAATTATGTTTTTTGTACCCAGGGACATAAAGGAGAAATAGTCAGTTTGCATTTTAATGCTGAAGGTGATCGCATTCTCACGGGATCTTTCGATACAACTGCAAAAGTATGAATGGTGTCTTGATTGACCAATTGATAATTTTGATTTCAGATATGGGATGCTCGTACAGGAGCCTGCATTTATACTTTAGATGAGCATACGGGTGAAATCTCAAGCACTCAATTTGAATTCACAGGAGAATACTGTGCAACAGGATCCATCGATAGGTAAAATGAAATTGATTCAAAAAAGAAGTAACTGAAGGTAAATAGAACCTGCAAAATTTGGGATCTTGGTACCGGAAAATGCGTGGAGACTTTACGTGGACATTTAGATGAAGTTCTGGACCTTTCCTTTAATTCGACGGGAACAAAACTTGTCACAGCGAGTGCAGATAGCACAGCTAGAGTGTATAACGTTCATACTAGTGCTTGCACCGCCATCTTAACAGGTAGCATCGAATACCCCATAAGCGATATGCTAATTATATTATCAGGTCATGAGGGAGAAATCTCCAAAGTTTCTTTCAACCCACAAGGAACGAAAATTATAACTGCTGGTGCGGATAAAACTGCACGTATTTGGTCTGTGGATACTGGAGACGAATTGCAGGTCCTTGAGGGTAAAAATTCTTTTTCCAAAATAAACTTTTGATCGATATAAACTTTTTAGGCCATACCGATGAAATATTCAGTTGTGCTTTCAATTATGAAGGAGATACTATAATTACAGGTATTCATTACTGATAAAGCATAGGGGTTAATTCGTCACGTTAGGTTCTAAGGATAACACCTGCAAGATCTGGAGAGACGAAAGCATGATAAAGAAAGCAAAAGGCAAGCTAGAGGCAGATGATGACGATGATTTTTAGTATCAGATTTCTGAATTCAAAACTGTATTGCATATTAACTTAGGATCTTTATTGTAGCGATATGTAGACATCTTGGTTTCTAGAATATTCGTTATCACGGCAAAATTTATCAAAAAGTGGCAAAAGATCCCAACTGCGTCTTTATTGAGAACTTTTTTGTTGTCTTGTTTCAAAAGTCTGATAAGAAATATTATTCTCGTTGTTAAGTATTCCACACTTATTTTGTTTCTCAATACACTTTTCAGTACAAATGACAGTGTGATGCACACACAGAAATAATTTTTATTTTTTTATTTTTTTATTTTTAAACTACTCTCTCTCCCTCTGTTGATACATCGCAATTATTTCTCAGTCAAATCATTATTTATCGAAGTTTTAGGATGACTCTAATTTCACTATAGAGGACTTACATTTGATTTTCGTATGTAATACTAGATAGAGATCAATAGAGAGAATGGGACAATCTCAAAATAATTTTGAATGTACAAGTTAGTAGCTCAAGGAAAGGAATGCGGCCACACCAGCACGAATCCACACAGCTTCTTCCTCATTAGAAGGTAATTCGAGAGGCATGACGTAATTTGTGGAATGACCAGTCGTGCTCAGTGTACCTCTTCTTGAAAGTACCTTATATAGTGGGCAGTTATAGATACCACTCTTTGGCTGAACTCTGTCTGCTACTGGTAAAAGTTGAATCAAGGGCAGATCAGAATATAATTCTTTGGGCTTTGATTCTGTGAGGGCATGAATCTCTGTTCCCCATCGAGCTCCTTCCAGGAACATACCATAGATATAGCAGCCATCTTCAGGTTTCTGGGTAATAGCCTGATATGAGGTATCATCAAGGATCTTAAATTCGAAACTCAATCTATCAATAGCAATCACATGCTTTCGTGCATAGTTTTGGAGAGTGCCAGTAATGAATGCCTGAGGGAAGAAAAATCCTATTTAACAAGTCGTTAAGACCCTTATGAAACTCTCGATAAGGTTTACCAGAAATCCAGAACACGTTTGGAGTGCCACCTTCTACCCATTTTGCAAGGAATTCAATTCGATCATTAAGATCGATAATCCATGATGCTAACGGCTTTTCGGAAAGGAAGCCTTTTTCAGCCCAAAGTTTCGGCACCTAATTCATTTCAAATGATGTAATGTCAGAATTAAAGTTTAAAGGGGGAGGAGGGTTACCTGGTTATCATGAAGACTGTTCGCTAAGAACTCAAGCTCTTCAGACATAACTACTTCTCCTTTCAGGGCTTTCTTGACTTCGACAAGAGTTCTCTTCATCACTGTCAGCAGGTTGTTGTATTTGATGATTTCTTGCACCAATACAGTGTTCATGGACTCTTTATAGTCAGTAGGATATTTGTTATAGACGCTTTCGTAGTCAAAAGGCGCTGGTGTTTTCTTTTCGATGTTGCTGGCGATTTCAGTAATAATTTCCTCTCTTGATCTGGCACCTTTTGCGGTTGCTCGAGGTTGAATTGACAATATCGTTTCAAGCAGGGTTCTTATTTCATTCTGAGCAGTTGTTATTTCCGCATTCTCATGCAATCCGAAGGCCTCAGGAGCAGGGTTGAGTGGGAGCGTCTTAATATAATTGATATAGGCTGCTTGGTCTGACGCTGGTGGAGATATGTATATTCCTGACTTTGAGAACTTATAGTCATCAGTGAGCACCTAATAATTGATTGAGTAGAGTCAGAAAAAGGGTTAAGTAAGAGGAATTACATCAGGATTAATATAAATCGCCAAAATAGTATTTATCAGTCGAACATCTTTGTCGTCAGTGACTCGACCACCGTAGTTGATTTCAGCACCAATAAAGTTCAACACCTTGTATGGAACTTCTTCATATTCATCCAGGAATACTTTCAATTGCTTCTTGCAGACTCCCAAATCTTCATTTGTAAACTCGTAAGCAATATTCCATCCAATAGGACCGAATTTCCTTCTATCTTGAATAATTGCGTGGAAGAGGCAGAATCCAAACAAGAGTTTTTTGAACACTTCTGGCTTTTTGCAGTCGTTGAGCTCATTGTCATCCATATTTTCGTATGAGCGAAGAAGGTTCAATTTTAGACCAGTTGGTGGTTCCAGAGTCATTTTGATACTATTTTGCAGTACAGAAATCGGGAATGCTGGTGTTGGCATACTAGTCATCCACAGACGGAATTCAGGATGCACGTCATCTTTGAGGTTTTCGCACAATTCTTCGAGCTTAGGCATCCAAGTGACAGCCAGATGGCAATTTTGAAGGAGCACCCATCCTCCTCTTGATTGATAATTCTTAACAAGCTTTTCTGCTTTTTCGCCTTGTCCTTTACCAAGAGAAATAGTTTCTGATTTTTTTGTCATACCCATTTCTTCCGCAAATCTGTTGAAATCGGCAACAGGATCTGAACCTGCAGAGAGCACAAAGATAAGAGGAGTTGTGGTTGAGGAATCTTTGAAGCATTTATCAAGCTTGAACGTAGGAGCTTCGATGAACTGAGTACCCATCTTTAGAGAAATCCAGTTTTGAATTCCCTGTTTCAACTTGTCTGGTCTCAATGCTTTGAGTACGATCAATTTTTCGAATGGATCTAGTTTGCTCTCCCACGGCTCAGGCAGTTTCTCTTCGTGGGCTTCAACAGCATCATATATATTTCTGAAATCATCAGGTTTCTCCATGAAATGCTTTTCGATGCCTTTCATGTTCTCAATTTGCTCCATTCCGTAGAATTGTCTCCAAATATTCGGCCAAGAGTTGTCATCGATCCATTTCGTCACATTAGATGGAACCTTCGCGTCGCCGGTGTAGCCTGCTAAGAAGTATCTCCATTCCTGAAGATTCATATCCTTAGCGCCTTCAAGGATCTTTACAGTCAGAATCAATGAGAAGTTAAGCTTATGCTTTTCGAAAAGAGATCGGCAAACATTTTCGTACAATGAGTAAGTGAAGTACTCATTGAGGTTCTTAAGACGCTGGTCGAGTTGATTGGAAGTTGGAGCATACCCGACTGCCATTTGGAAGAGGTTCGTGAACCACTGAAGGGAGTATTGGTACATCGGATCGATATTTGATAAATCAACAATACAGAAGAACAGAATCGAAGCACGGATAGCCACAGGTCTGTATTCTTCACGAGATTTATCGGTTTGAGCCTCAGTGACTTTGGAATCTTTCACTCTTTGGTTGATATCAGTGGAAGTTTTCTTAGATGACTGGAGCTTGTTGATGAGAGTCTCATCCATGAGAATGTCGCCCTCGGCCGCAGAGAGTGAACTGAGGATAGCATCTTCGACTTGTTGTAGCATTTTCCTGTCTTCGGCGTTCTTTTTGACGATTTCAATCTTCTTCTGTTCAAGTTGAGGGTTTTCAAGAGTGACAATTTGCGCAAGCATCTGTTCCTCCAAACCTTTTGGTGTGATCGCAAAGTTGATGATAGTCACCTTCACAAACGTTTCTGGAGGATAGTGGGGGTTTGGCATTGTGGTCGTCATGAAGAATCGGAAGTCACTGCTGTAAGTGATATTCTTGCCTCCAAAGGGAAGAACGAGCTCACCTCCTTGCTTTGAGGTTTGCTTTAGGAGGATTGGCTCGAGGATTGGATCAAGATCCTTACCCACATTTTCATAGATGATCCAGCGTCCGTATTGAATAGCCATTTCGAGCTTCTGAGTGAGGGTTTTTTCTGGTTCCGATGGTTTCACAGCATCAAATCCACCTGGGTTATCTTTGGCCATATTTTTCAAATATTTGTTCGCTTGGGTCTGAGGATCAATCATAAGGCACCAACGTCTTGATTCACTGATAATAATACCATTTTCTGTGGATGTATCGTCTTTAGGAAGACCGTATATATTCCATTGCTGAGTAAGCACTGGATTTCCAAGGAAGGCTCTCATGGACACATTTTCGGAACGTTGAATACCTTCCTTTGAGAGCTCTTGAATCCACATATTTTCGAGTTCTTGTCGATATTCAGATGTGAAAGGGCCTGAGTAAGCAACCATGGCTGCAGCAACGACGGAGTCACCAGCGAGATAGACACCTCCCTGAGATAAAACTTGAATTTCTACTCCCCAACGCTCTTTCTCATCTTTCAGTCCAACTACCAGTTTTTGAGCTCGATCGAGTTTTAACTCGCATTCTTTTTTTCTGGCTTCAAGACTCAGTTTTTCTGCAATTTTCTGATCGTACATTTCTTGTAGACTACGAATTGTAGCATTAACCTTCTCAAGTTCTCGCTTCTTTTCATGCAATTGTAGTTGCTTGGCTGCGAGCTCTTGTTTCTTCTGAGCCAATTCATCACGAAGTGGCTGAGTCTTGAGGAAAATTTTATTGTACTGATACATAGCCATAATCCACATGTGCAGATACTTAGCTGCCTCATTACTTTTCTCGACTCTTTCCTTGGCAAACTCTGGATTAGTCATAATTTTTTCTTCGAGTCTTCGAATACGATCCAGAGGAATATTGTCCTTCTCATTGTTGGCGAAATTAGTAAGGTTATCAAGAAGGGCTTTTGGTTCTTTGAGCAATTTTTCCTTTGCGTGTCCGTAGTAGTCTTCTCTTTTTTCAGTTAAAGAGCCCGGAACTGGTTTTTTCTCAACTTTTTCACCAAGCATCACACAAAGTCCTGCAAGCACCTGCCGAACGGGTTCTGGAGGCGTAGAGAAAGATCTAATTTCTGTAAGATGGTTAGACGTGAGTTTCTTTATTTCTTCAAGCACTTTGTCAAGAGTGGCGTTAGCTTCAGCAACAGCCTCTTGAGCTTTCGCCGCGGTTTCTTCGGCTTCCGCAGTCTGCTTCTGAGCTTCGATTTCATCCTTTGACACTACTTTCTGCTTTTCATCAGCCTCTTTCTTGTCTATCATTAATTTTTCCATCATTTGATTCGTTTCTATTTCGGCTTTTTCGAGCTTTGGTTTAGTTTCTGTCAATTCTTTTTGAGTGATTTCGACAGCTTCGTTTGCTGCTTTCAGTTTAGCCAAACCACCTGCAAGTCTGTTGACCATATTAGTAAATTCGGTTTTCTTCTTCCTCAAAATTGACTTGAACATGTTAAGCAATTCCAAGTATGAAGTAGGGGTCACGTAGTTATATCTTCGAAGCTCTTGAACATACTTAACTGAAATCGTTTCGACGCTTTTGTGAATCTTCTTGAACATCTCAACTAGATTGTCCAGAACAGGTTCAATACCGAGATCAGCTGCGCAATCAAGCAGCGCTCCCTTACCGACACCGATCAGCGCCTCCTCAGGCCATTCTGTGAACCAATCAATAGTCGAGCAGTTGATAAGCGAAGGGAACATTCTTAATCGGGTTGTGAACTTGGTACCTAGAGGACTCATGGCGATGATACAATGAATATTTCTCTTTATGCGAGCAAGATAGGCCGAATACATGTTCATCTTGTTGGGTTGTATTTTCTTCGCGACGCAATCTTGGCGACAGGTGTTGTAAATGTCTTCCAAATCATCTGCCTTGTAGAGATTCGTTACGTCACCAGAGTTCAGGACGTTATTAATGTCTTCCAGCATTTGTTCATCAATGATTTGCGTGTCTACAAACAAGAATGTCGTTGGACGGTTTTCAAGACCTGCTTGTTTGAGGCAAACTTTGAGGTCGTCTCTCCATTTGTTGAAATTATACCCCTTAACAACCTCAATTTGGAAGAGTTTGTATGCTGAAATAAAAGTAGCCATCTTTGCGAGCGATTGACGACCGGAACCTCCTACACCCAAAAGCAAGGCGTTACCTTGAGGCTGTCTCAAGATTCGGCAAATACGAGCAATATGCTCGCAAGCGTCCAAGAACATCACCAATTTCATTTGATTCTTGCTTCCACCTACCATGGAGTTATAATCGTCGAGGTATTCCTCCATTTTCGTGAGCAGGTCTTTCAGATTTTTAACTTGAACATATGGTTTCACGTCCAGCTCACGACCTCCCATAAAGTCACCAATAATGAGTCTCTCAGTGTTCATGACCTCATCCAGAGCTAGTCCAAATTTAGGGAGTTGTGAGTTTAATATCTCTTTGAGATACACTCTATCTTCTTCTGTGGTTAATCGATCGTGGAATACTCTCAAGTTCTCATGATACCAATATCTGACAACTTCGACGACTTCCTGACAGTTTTTCTCATTTGCAGAGCATATTCCTTGGAAAACTTTAGAAATATCTCTCAAGTTAAAAGTATAGAAGCTCTTTGTTGGTGTTGGAAGCAAATCCCGTTTTACAGCGTCGTAAACATGCATTACTGTATCAACTAGGGTTTTGACAGACTCTTTAATAGGCAGGGCGAACTTGCGGAAGAATGAGTCCGTTATTGTGGTGAAGATCATGCTGATAGTTTCTTCGTCCAGATCTGTGTAGGCGATCATATTAAAATGTCTGATGATTCTTGCACTGATGCTGCTTCTACCTCCTCCAGGAGGGCCCATTGCTGACAAAAAGATCAAGTCTTCAAGCTTGATGAATTGCAAGGATTTTCTATCGTACCATCCTCTATGGTCCATGAACTGACGTAAGAGCTCGATCGGAGGCTGAGCGCCATAGGTTTCTTTCTTAGGCATATTGAGATCATCCACAAAAATAATGCAGCGCTTGCCAGTAGGAGGTCCAAAAATACCTTTTCTTCTCTTGTCCATCTTGCTGTCGATCGTATCTTGAGTTTGATTTGCGCTAGTTTGGGCAGAGAAAGTGATTGAAATGTATTGGAATTCCTCAGGTAGACTAGTTGTGAGCAATGCATCGGCGTACAAGGATTTACCAGTACCCGTTGGTCCTGGGCATAAAACGTGGATGTTATTAGTCAGCATGAGTTTCATAAGGTAGAGCATGCGGGTATAGTTGTTTGTTGGAACAACAATTTCGGAGAAGGAGAGCTGAGGATCAACTTCATAGGCTTTGTTTTGCTCAGTCCATAATTCGTACTTCTTATTCTTGAAGCTGAAGTAGTAATCATAGACCATACCAGACTCTGGAAAACCAACCCGTTGATTATTTGCCTGCATCGTTTGTCTCAACCAAGAATTGAATTTGCGGCGGCCATCTAAATCGACTGTACAGCCAACTGACCAAACAAGAGAGAAGAAGAAAATTTCTTCAAGCATAGATTCAAGTTCATTTATTTCGTCCGCAGTGACCTTCTTCGAATCAGCACCAGGCTTTTCTTTGTATTTGTCAAGATAACAATCGAGAAGTTTCATCGCTGATTGGGCTAGAGCGTTAGGCATGTTTGCTACGGGTTCTTTGCAATTTCTCTTGATGAAATCAATTCCAGATTCAATATAAGTATCGAACAGCGTTCTCATTGCTGGAATCAAGGTGTTCTTCGCTTGGAAGTTTGCTGGGAGTTGATCAAACCAAGAGTCAATCAGTGGTTTGATACCCAAAGCTATGGGTTCCATATAAACCATACCACATCTGGAGACAGTAGCTGGAGAAGCAACAGCAAGATCTTCGACTTCGAACATCATAGTCATTTGCGGAGTCAAAATGAGGATTTGTCCAGATGCAAGGCAAAGTTTTTTATTGTCGTCAAGCACTGTATTCATGGATTCAATCCAAAGCGCATCGACTGGTCCATCAAACATGATCCAGTGCTTATCAAGACTTTGATCTCTAACACATTCTCTTACGATGTACGCCAACACACCATCAATCCATTCACCAGTTTCGTTCGAAAACCCGTACAACTGGCCCATAGTAATGGATTTCGGATTGAGGATGTGGGTATGAACTGGAGTAAAGCCAGGCTTCTTCTGAACGGAGAGACTTGTGATGGCATCTCTAAGTACGTAATAATTTGAAGTTTTGCCACCTCCAGTTGGACCGACAAGCATGAGTCCATGACGGACTTGAATTGTGTCATAGAGTTGGAGGATTTTTTCGTAGAAACTCTTTGTGCATTGGAGTTTCTTCTTTTCGCAAGTAGCTTGAATGCTTTCTAACAAAGCTCCATAGTCAATTTTTGGTCTCTCAGTATCTGGGAAAAGATCGCTAATAATATTCTCGAAGAGGGGAAGATCGTGCTTCAAGAACTTTGGGACGTTAACATCTCGCAAGGCTCTCAAAAGAAGTTGCTTCTCATCCATATCAGGGTCTTGACGCTTTAGGAGACCTGCAGCGTTAATAACAGATCTGACAGCTCTCATACCATAATCGTAGTGATCTTGACTTGAGAGTTGCTCTGAGGAGAGCTTAAAAGTGGTGACCATTTTCCTCGCAAGATCACGAGCGCTTTCGAAACCGAAAGAATACAACATAATTTCACCGATAAGCGCATAATCTGGCACCATCATAGCTACCGATCTGAACAGAGCTTTGAGATTGTCAGGCAATTCGGTTCTTCCAGCATAACCAGGATTCATTGTGATAAAGACCGAGAAAGTTGGCTGGACTTTGATGTTTGAACCTTCGAATTCGATTTGAATTTTTCCGGCCGCCTTCGCACCAAAAAGAGTCTGGAGCTGCTGAGCAATAACAGACAAGACTTCGATATTGATACGATTGAACTCATCGAAGCAACACCAGGCTCCTGAGCTTGAGAGTCCTTTAAAGAATTTGGCAACAAACAGATGATCCATGCTATCAGAGCAATTAAACACTACACATTGCTTTGCCAATGCTTTTGCAAGATCTTTCGTTGATTCGGTTTTTCCTGTACCAGCAGGGCCAGCAGGAGCTCCTCCAAGATTCAATCTGACTGCTCCCATCAATGTCATATAGCATTTATCTGTAAGCGGTGTGATGACCAGTCTCATCGTGTTTCCGAGGTACTCATAACCGTAAGGGAAATTAGTCTGTATGCACTTGACGTAGCAGTCGTCATTCTCCCAATAATACCTCAGCTGGGAAATCCACTCGAAAGCTCCAATGTCAACAATGCGATTTTGGTGAAGCTTTTCCACGACATCCTTCGCATGAACATCAATAACAATAAGTGCGTTTATTGCTATTTGTTGTTGGCGATCCAGCTTGGTTCTAATCAATCGAACGAGGTCAGAAATTTGACTTTCACTTTTCTTAAGGTATTCGCCTACTCCATCGACACCTTTTCTGATTGCATCTTCGACTTCTGAGGTCCAATGCACTTGTGAGCCATTGAGGACGCATTGTCCTTTGTGTGCGAGCACCCAATCCGTTCTTTTCATTGTTTTATAGTTCTCAATACTGTCAAGAAGAACCTTCCTTACTGAGACTTTCATCATGTCTTCAAGGTCTCCCATCCAAAATTCTACACTCTTTGTAGTCGGGTCGAGTGTTCTGACAAAATCGACTTTCTCTCCTTCAGCAGAGAACATTGCATGGATTTTTTTATAAGCATCGAACTCGACTTTGTCAATATTTTCAAAGACCTTTCTCAGATGAGGTTGCACTGCTGTCGGATCCTTAGTTTGGGACAGAATTTCCAAAAGTTCATCATTCGAGAGGAAGTAGAAACGCGCAAAAGCTTCTCTTTTACGCTCGAGGTAGTCATTCAACTTCTTTTGGATATCTTCCAAGTCTTCGTTGGCTTTTTTGAGTTTATCCAGGAGTTGATTAGCTTCTTTTGGATTTTCGAATTCAGGGAAACAAACTCTGAGGACATTTTTCTCTTTGTTAGCTGTGGCCATGATAGACTTCCATTGTGAGTCAACATGTTTGAACTTCTTGTTTTCTTGAGGAAGATGCTTTGCAATATCAGGAGAGTCAAAGATCGGTTGGAGGTACATCCACTGAGACTGAGCTTTCGCCCATTCTTCCAAAATATCGCTCAAAGTAATGAGCTTTTGATTCCATTCTAAGATTTCTTCCTCAAATGGCTTTTTAAAGGGAGAGAAGGTCATAGCTTGCGTTGTAACTATATGGTCATCGAGTGTCGCGCCTATTTCATCATAACCCTTTATCACGAACGTCTTTGTAGCCTTGTACTCTTGAGTGGTAAAGACAATATTATCCCATTCAGCGTACATCTTCTTCAGTCCGTTTTCAATACCATATTCTTTAAATGCTCGCTCTCCGATTTCTATGCAGATATCGAGAGACTTCATTAGCCCAAGATCCAAACACTTTTGGAAGCAGAAATACTCATCTGGATGGACATCAAAGCCGACTTTTTGTGAGATTTGATCCCAATGCCTATCTTTCATTCCTTCTTTTCGCAGAGCTACCATCAGAGGCACCTTGGGCTTGAACTCATCCAATTGAGCTTTGACAGTCTCTGCAATTTTAAGGATAGGTGCTGCAGCAGTTCCACGCTCTTTGAAGGTTCTCATTGTGATCGCCATCAATTTGGTGGAATCTTCCATAAACTGCTCTACGACAGGAGCATTCAATTGGTCCCAAGGATCATCCAGCCATTTAACAGAGTTTTCATACCAGTAGTTCGCTGTGAGCCATAGATCGGAGTAAGGCTTGAAGTCTTTCTGCATTTGCTTGAGTTGACTGTAATCTGTAGTGTCGCGTCCGAATAATCCTTCACGACTATTAAAGAGCGCGGCTTGCTTTTCGGAATTTTTGAGATTTTCGTTAATACCCATGACCATCTTTGCAATATCTGGGTATTGGTTCAGGCTATTAAACTGATGGAAGTTGCTGATCTGTCTGGTGAGCTGCTCCAAGCTTTCTTTAAATTCTTCTTGGTCTGCAAGCATACCTGCCTCCAGTTTTTCCTTTTCTCTTTCGAGGAACGCTTTGCGTGAATCAATCAGCTCAACAATTTCTTTGGGTCCTCCAAAGACATGCCAGCGTTTGTTCATATCATCGGTCGAGAAGCGATAATGAAAATCTTCTAGCATCATATAGATCTCAACACAGCTCGATATTTCGAGTTGAATTTTTTCCAACTCTCCTGGAACATCTTGAATGAATCGCTTTAGATTGGTGAGTGATTCAATATCTTTTGGCACCTCCTTCACCTTTTCTTTGATGTCGATGATTTTATTCCAAATTCTCATGGTTTCTAAGCGTGCTCTCTTAGCTATGGCCTCGGTAAGATTTTTCTTCAGATGCTCGTATTTGTTGATCAGTAATGAAAGGAGTTCTCTGCAGCTGATCAGGAAGCAAGAAACATGGATCTCTTCAGGAATCTCTTTTTTGAGGTCCTCTATTTTCTTTTCAACTTGTCTGATCTCATCTTTGATGGCTTCGACAGGTCGGGGATTACCCGCGTCTTCTTCCGCTTGGATCTGTTTCACGTAATTATCTGGATCAATTTGGAGGATCGCTTTGAATGGCTCATAGATCTTGAGATATTCAAGTAGTGGTTCCACGGCCCGTTCAAGAGAGAGTTTTAAATTTTCATAGAGATCCCAAACCCATTTATTCTCATCAATGAGTCTTCTGGGTTTTTCCCAGTCAGGAGGTTTCACTGGTTTCTCTTTTGGCTTTTGTGGAACTCTCAAATAAATATCACGTCTCATGACAGGTCCCAAAACATCAATCATTATTCTAGGTTCAAGATCAGGGATTTTTGCGAGTTCTTCAAGAGTTCTATCAAATATGTGAAGAAGTTGTTCGACGAAGAACCTCGGTTTCTGGACTGTGTACATAAACTCATCTCTTGATCCTTTTATCAAATCAATCAGGAACAAGGCGGTGGGCGTTTTCTTATTTTCAGAATCTTGGTCATTGCTTGGGAAGTTGTTCAGAACTTCATTTGTGCTCTTAATTTCAACACTCCCAGGAATGTAGTGTGTTATAGTTTGGCAATATGATTCGTAAGAGCGTCTGATGAGAATTCGAAGCACATCTTGCATTTCTATTCTAACTGTTGTCAGGAATCTTTTCAGCTTTCCGTGCTCATAAGTGTCTTTGATGTGTGCTGGATTATTCAGGCTAAACCAGCCATCATTGAGTTTCGAGAAATTGTCCAGTATGATGCTTTTCAAGCCATCGATCCATGTGGTTTTGAGCTGAGAAAGAGTTTGATTTGTTGAAGCTTCTTGTCTCTGGCGGAACTCTTCGATTCGCATGGGTTGAGTAATGTAAAGGTTGAACAAGTCGATCTCTTTAATGCGATTGCACTCGACTTTGATTCCTTGAAGCGCGATTAGTGCCTCTGGCTGAGAAAATAATGTAGAAAAGCTGAAATCCTTGAAAAGTTCTGTATAGTCTTTTGAATGGCGACTTCTATCGAGTTGGATCATGCCGTACTGTGGAGCTTCCAATTCCTCCTTTGGAGGAAGTCTCAGATTATGTGATAAAATCTCTGTCGGAGCCTCTTCAAGATATTTGGTGAATACTATTTTATTCATAGCAGTGAAGAAGTATTGATTTGCTTCGTTTTCAAGTTCTGAAAGCTCTACTTTCCCATTGCGAAGTCGTTCGGTGTTCAATGCTAACTGCTCTATTCTCCTTTTTTGTTCAGGAGTGATCTCGCTCAGGTCATTTGTTGGCATACTCTTCACGTAAAAAGTGTAACGAATCTGTGATTCTATGTGGACACGATCTTGGACAGCTTTGATAAATCGAGCTGAATATCTCTTTGTATCCTCAAGCTAGACCAGAGACCAGTTTGTAAGGAATGGCTTCAATAAAAGAGAGTTTTACTTCAAATAGGACGAAAATACGTGGAAGTTTGGCTGCAATTGTACCATCAGTAGTCCGAATATCGAATCTCTGAGTGTTGGAGTCATAGGAATGAATTAGGATGTCTCTCCAAGAGTAGCCTTCACCGTATTGCTCTTTGATCAGCCCCTAATCCCAATTTCAACGTCTTTCCACAAAATTTAATTACTTTTCCTTTCAACGGAGTAAATACACCGTTAGCATCGGTGGCTTTTGCCATCCATTCTTCGTCTGTAAATTCGTCATAGGTCCTATCATCAAAATATTCAAGTGGTATCCATTTCTCTGGTCCAAATCCTTTGTGGACATCAATTCCCTATAGACATTTAAATTAGCAAATAAATGTGGCAGACAAGCTACTTCTTCAAGCAGTAAGTCATCAATATGCTCGATGGTGTAATCACGTCTCTTCTTTATGAATGTTTTCCTTACAGGCTTGATGTTGGTGTCCAGGATGCCTATAATCTAAGAGGTATTTGTAACGAAAATGTCAGAGCGGGTTGAATTACTTTCGATCCGCTTGAGTAATTCTGTTCTTGCTGCAGTTTGCGATAGTAGTCCTGCTGAAATCGCTCTTTTGAGAATCGAGCAGACTTCTTGTTGGTCTCAGACATCTGTGTAATTTTCAGGTGTCTAACAAAAAACAATAACTTATTTATAAACCGAAGATCTGAGAAATAAAAATTTGCTGGTTCAGACTGAAATATGCATACCTTAAAGCGATCTCATGGCATTCTCAAAAGCAATATATCATCATAAGAAAAAATAATTAATAGGATTTCAAGTGTGCTGAGATTGTAGAGCATAATAATGACTAATTGCGACCTTTGGAGCCCTCACAGAATTCATTGAGACTGAACTGATTCATGAATTGTGGTTTTTATGAAAAGAAGATCTGTCTCAGTGTTTATAAGTATGGAATCTCTGCTTATGACATATTTTTTTCTTTAGATCTACGAAAGTGGACAATCGATTTTCATTGGAGAAGCTCAGATAGTAATGCAATTATTAGTTTTAGATACAGCAACGACATTCGTTTATATTAAATGATGCGCAATCTTATTACGTCAAAGTTATCGATAGATAGTCTCAAATATTTGAATGCCGCGTACTTCTGCTTGGATGGTATTTACTTAGCTTGTCTCCATATGTTGAGAAACTATAATTCTCTAATGGCATTCTCTTGTGGAATTCTGCTCCGGTTCGTGTCCGTTGATGAGAAACAAATTGTTTCTCAGGAGTGTCGAGAGTCTAATCATAAGTAGTTAGTCAAAATTAACAAAAAAAAAGAAAGAATCTCACATATCTTGAAGCTGATGCACTTCCACTTCGATGTTTTGAATTGGTTGCTAAGAAATCAGGTGAGATGAAGTTATTATATGAATAATACTTGACACAGGAATTTTCTGATTCAATTGCTCTATTTTGGTTGCCAAGCTGATAGAGTCGAGAGTTGCTCTATGATTGGCTGCGATTGGATTCACTGAGATTATGAAATGCTTTTTCACAGAATCTCTATGATCCCTTTGATACATTCCCGTGAGTAGGGCAGATGCCCTGCTTTGGGTGAGTAAAAAGTCGATGACGGCTTCAAAATTTTCTAGTCCATCCCATACCGTCTCATCCTGAACACCATTTGTAGTGGCTATCAAGACCTTTGTCTTGGCTTGAGAATTCTTGATCTCGAATCCATGAGAATCAAGCAATTCAAAGCTCAAAAATATTTGCTTGCATTGCGATTTCTTTTATGGGGAGAATAAGAAACTCGAAATTCAAATCATTGAATACTTTGCTAGAAACTCTGATAGATGAGGTATCAACTTGACGCAGTTTCGAAAGATAAATGTCAAGACTTGATAATTCCTGACAAAAATTTGTTCAATTAAGCTTGATTTCTATTCGATAATAATAATCATACTTTATTGATGATAAATTCGCGTTCATTATAGGGAGATTGAAGGATCTCTCCATAGCTTTTTCGAAGTACATTGAATTTGTTTAGGAGATTCTCATCTTGAATTTTTATCTTCATCTTGCATTGCTTATCTTTGAATTCTTCAGCCTAGATAAAATCGTCAGGATAGTTGAACACATTATCGATTTAACCTTCAATAATTCTGAGAAATATTTGATGAGATCGTTAATCAGCTTGTATTTCAGCAATTTCTTGTCTGAATCTAACAGAATTTGTTTTGATATAACATGAGTTGAAAATGGAAAAAATAATTTTCACGTTTGACGCCGTACACAGCAAAGAAGAAATTCTTCCCAAGCACTTCAGATGGATTCCAGCGTGAGTTGACAGAATCCTAGATAGAGAAATAATTTCAGAGTTAAATGTTTGCAGTGACAAATATTTACAAGCGAGAAGTGACTTGTATGAATGCTGGCGAAAGCTTGCGTTTTGAGATATTGTTTGGCTTCAGAACCTTTTGGATTTAATTTTGTAATCAAGGCAGTGTGACTAGATGGTGAGAGTTGTTAAATTAATCGTGAAGAATATTAGTGATATACTCATTTGTAGTAAGGTATGTATTCAATGATTTTTGGATGGGCTTGATGTACAGAGAGCACCTCGCTTGATTAGATGGCTCCTGTGAGAAGGTCTCCGCAGAACGCAGAGTCGCATACATGTTGTTATCAAGAGAATTATTGAGAGATAGTGGCTTGTTGTCATCTTCGTATTCTCTTTGGTCTATAAGTGAAGAATGTCTTTTGTGTACTTGATAGGGTGATTCTAAATTCAATTGAATGAACATCACCAGATGAAAAAAATAATTCTACCATAGCTCCTTGATGGAGAAGCATTTCGAGATTTAGTAGGGCTATCTCGAAGTGGACTAGAAAGATAATCGGTCAGTTTTGAGGTGCTCGGTCTGAATTGGCTCAACTCATCCTTGGCAAGATTTGAACCAGATTCAAGTGCCTTTTCATTTGAGTTTGCACCTGTGAGCCTAGATCTTATAGGAGTTGTTTCTTGTATTGGAGTCTGGTAGAGCTTATAGGGGAGCATATCAGATCTAAGCGATTTGGGTTGACTCTGGCTAAGGAGATTCTGTTTCAATAGCTCTGTGTCTTTCAATTGGCGTAATTGGTTTAGAAGCTCTCTAAATCAAAAAAATTTTTTTTAGCCAATTGGCTTTAAGTCAAAAAAATTACTTCTCAGATTTCAGAGCAGCCGAATGAGCTCTTTCAGTTTCCAATTGCTTAACAAGCTCGTTATTTTGGTTTATTAGATGAAGATTTGATTTTCGAAGCTCTTCGATCAGAGCATCTTTCTCACGGAGCATTAGGAATACGCAGTCCAGTTCTTCTCTAAGACTATTTCTAAACTCCACTAAGCTTTCAAAGCAAATGTCGATTGTTACATTTCAGTATAAGACTTTCCTGAACTGGGCGATTCCTTTTGTCGGCTAAGCAGGTGTTTTAGACTGTTCCTATGCGTAAATTTCAGTCTCAATTATTTCGATGTGGGAGATACATCTCTTGTTGATGTTTAATCTCAGACTTTTGCAATGCTATTGTCACTTCTTTCAGCTCCTTTTCAAGGCTCATGTTCTTGAGGTTCTGAAGTTGCAGCTGCACTCTAAGGAATTCCGACCATTTATTTTGTTTCCTCGAAACTCTCGAGTTACCTCATATTTTCCAAAGTTAACGATTCGCTCAATGAGTTTGCACCAGATTGGAGTCCGAAATCCTGTGACTGACTTCTTAGACTCTCTTTTTGAGTGATTGGTCTTCTTAAAATCGTTCTTTCTTCCCGGATTTCTGGATTAGGTCTTTCATCATTGAAATTCAGATTTATATCTTCTGTTTCAACCATTTTTTCATCTGATTTGCCCTCTGTCTCAATTTTCCTATCACTTCAGGTGAGATGACTCAGTTTTAGAAATTCAGCCACGAAGCACTCACTTTTTCTCTGTAACTGCATTCGGACTCTGCTCTTTTTCCGAGAGCTTTTTCTCAAGTTCTTTAATCATAGCTTCATACTTTTCTCTAACGTTCGATTGCATTCTGAGCTGATAGGTTGTAAAGATAAAACTCACATGTTTGCTTTCAACTGCTTCTCCTCTTCGAGAGCTTTTAACTGCTCCCTGACTGTAGCTTCTAACTTCTTATATTCCTCTTTTATTTTCGAGAGTTCTTGTTCCTTGCACATGCTCTCATCCATAATTTTGTTGATTTCTGCTCTTAAAGATTCGATTTCGGTGCTACAGTCACTATTGTTAACACAAAATAACTAACAATGTTGACTACCTCTTGCTGGATTCACTAGCCTCGATTGACGACTTGAGTCTTGAATCAAACTCGAGATCCTTTACTTTAACCTCTCGCTGTAAATTTTCACTATTTAATCACATGAATTTGTTTAGTCCCCGGTCATCGATTAAGAAAATATTTACATCTGGATTTTCAGATTCTCGTTGACTTTTTCAAGTTCTTGATGTTGAGATTGTAATTGACTGAATTTCTCTTCGTGTTGCACTGAAGCTGCTCGCAAATTTGTCTCTATCTCCAGTCTATTTCACAAGTAAGGTATTTAGGAAAGTGCGATCAAGTAGTAGTACTTAAGCTTGTTTAATGTGTCTTTCTCCGTTCTGAGGGTATTTATTTCTTCATTCAAGCTATTGACTTGATCACTCATTTCTTTGAGAGTAGCTCTTGCATTTGAGCTGTTTTAATTTTGTCAGATCAAATAAAATCTCACAATAAAGTTACAGTTCAGTGCTTTTTTGTTCTTCAGTTGCAGTTAACTCTTGAATCAAGGCGCAAGCCCTTACCAATTCGTTCTCCTTCGCTTGCAATTGTTCTCTGATTTTGTCGACATCCAATTGTCTTTCATTCAAACCAATTCGGCTGTGAAATAGTATGGAAAAAAATTTTGATTTTCCATGCTCAAATGTGTTTTATTACGTTTTTTCGTTCATTTCATCTTTCTCTTTCTCAATTTCTTTAATTTTATTCATGTATTCTTCTTTTAGCAAGTCTTGAGCTTCGTGGAATTGTTTTTGTTTGTCCTCAATCTGCTTTTGAACACCGTCAAGCATTCCTTCAAGTTCAATTATCCTCTTAGCCTGTATCTCAAGCTCATTTTTTGAAGCTTCTATTTCTTTTGGATCGAATGATTTTTCTTCCAGAGTAGCTATTTTTTTATTTGCTTCAAGCAATTGACTTTCTCTCTCTCGCAGGTTCTCTTCGAGTTGCTTGATTGTATCACTTGCTGCAAGTTTTGCTGATGTTTCTATTTCAGATAATTTCTGCTCTGCTAGCTTGTGTAGGGCATCATATTTCTCTGATTTATTTTGCAATTCTTTGATACTCTCTTGTAATTTGAGACTTGAAAATGTTAGAAAATAAGGAGATTGAAGTGGCTACTTTTCTTGCTCAAGTCTATGAATTTCATCTTTTTCTCTTGAAATTTGATCGTTGAGTTCTTGGTTCTGAATTAGAGAGTGCGTTTCTAGCTCCGCTATTTTGGTTTTCAGCTCACTTTCTCTCAGGACGCTATTTTGCCTGAAGAAAGATGATCAATAAGAATTAATAGATTGGAATAAGAGAGGATACAAGTCTGTTTCTAGCTGAGCTTTTTCTCGCAGAAGTATCTGGTTTTGTGTTTCAAACTCGTCCTTAAGTTTGACATCTGTTGTTGAGGATGTTAGTTCTTCATGAGCAATCTTAAGCTCGTTCTCTTTTTGGTGAAGTTGATTTCTGAGCTCTTGAATGAGTTGCTCAAATTTCTCGCTGGTTTTAGCATGATTCACTCTTTCAGTTATTCGAAAAAATTTTACGTTTCTTGGACAAGTAGTTGTTTCTCATTCTCGTGGACTTGCTGAAGATGTTCGAATTGTTCATCTTTAGTTCGTAGTCTTTCTTCAAGAGCTTTAATCTCTTCTGAAGGTGTGTCTAATTGAGCTTCTTGTTTTTCTTCAATGTTTTTCTGAAGTTCCAAACTATGACAAAGCACTATTTGTATAATTATTTCTCAGGGGGCTTACATCTGTTTTCTAAGATTCTGGCTTTCCTCGATTATCTCAGCCAGCTTATTGTCCTTTGATACCAGTTGGGATTCTTGCTCTTGGATCTGCTTTTCATAATCTTTGAGCTTCTCATTTAAGGTCTCAATGAGTCCTTGGTTTTCGTGGCTAAAGCAAAAAAATAACCTAAATTAACTGAATATTTCCTTGAATTTTGTTACAGAGATTGAGATAAATTCGCATTTTCTTCTTTGAAAGTCTTTTCCTCCTTCTCCTTTTCTTCTTGTAGTTTTTTCATTTCATTCTCATAGGTAGTTCTGATTTCATCAAGTTGTCCCTTAAGATTGTTAATTTCAATTTGCTGCTGTTGAATTTGGTTGATATTCTCCTGAGCTTGCTGAAGACTTGCTTCAAGTTCGGTGCTGGAATGATATTCAAGTTAGCCCTAAAACATGAAAAAGAAATATCTACATTCTATTCTGCAGGACGAGAGTTTCATTCTTATGAGTCAGAATAAGTTGAGAAATTTGATTCTCTTGAGCTGTTTTTTCATCCTTAAGTCTGTTGATTTCGCCTGCATACAAGTTATCCTTTTCTTCTAACGCCTTTTGAAGTTCAAGGTCTTTCTCATGGATCTGTTGCTTGAGAGCAAGTATATGCTCCTCTTGTTGCTTCTCATGCTCTTTATTCGTGTGCCTTTAATGGCAAGGAATGATAAATCCTTTAAGAAATTCAGAAATTACAGTTCATTTTCAAAACGACTCTTTTCTTCCATAAGATCCTTCTCTTTTGCTGTCAGAGATTCTTTCAGATGTGCTAACTCTGATTCGGACCTTCTTTGATGCTCCTGAAGCTGATCTTGAAGCTCTTGAAGCTGCTGATCTTTTTGGTTAACTAAATTCTTTAGATTTCCGATTTCCTCGTCTTGTTGGTTAGACTGTGTTTCTCTCCCCTGCTTCTTTTTTAGTAGTGATTCTAATTCCTCGCTAAGGAAAAAAATTTTCATTTGTGAGCTTTTTGAGAAATCGAAACTCCTATACATTTTGTTGTTCAGCTGTTCTAATTCCTTGTTATGTGCTTGTTGAAGAAGTTCAAGCTCGTGTTTTTGCAAATTGATTTTGTTTTCTGAATCTTCTTTTTCTGTTGAGTGAGCTTGATCTGCCCCTTGATTCGATTTTTGACTTGTGAGTGCGGAACCAGAGTCAAAGGTGGATCTACAATGCAATTTAGGACTATGATCTGATAAATAGATAAATACAATTGTTGGGTGAGCTTTTCAATAATATTGTTTGCGTCAGCTAGCTCTTGATTTTTTACGGTCAAAGCATTTTCTATTTTCTCATTCTGGAGACTTAAAGTCTTCCTTAGCTGGGAGTCCAACTCAGAAAATAGTTTTTCTTGTTCTGCACATTGCTGTTTCTGCTTCTGTATGATTTCCTTATATGTTCGACTTTTAAAAAAAAAATTGCTTGTTAAAGAGGGGAATGAGAGAAAAAATTTGATACATTTCTTGCTGTAATTTATTCTTTTCATCCTGGAAGTTCGCTTCTTTGGTCTCGAGTAGTCCTTTCAGAAGTTTCATCTCAAATTCAAATTTTGTCTTCAGCTCTTTGAATTGTTCATTTCCTCCTTGCTGTGAAATAGGGTCTTCAGTAAGTCGATTAGTTTCCAACTCCAAGCTAAATCAAATCATAGATCAGTCAAATCAATATGAAGAAGAATACATTCTGAGTTGCAATTTTTGTCTCTCTTCCTCTCTTTCTTGTGTAAGTTGAGAAACTTCTTTCTGTTTCGATTCTAGAAGTCCCTCCAACGCCTTATTTTCTTCAGATGCAAGTTCACCTGCGCCATCTTTCAATTTTTCAAGAATCGTTTGCAAATCTCGACTACAGATAATATTGAGTAATTAACTTGTAACAATCACATGAGAAACTTTTTCTGTTGCAACTTTTCGATCCTCTCTTGAGCTTTTTCAAGCTCTACATCTCTAGAATGAACCGCTGCTTGTAGTTGTCTTTGCTGCTCACCCAAAGATCGCTTGAGCTCTTCATCAAGTTCTAAGAAGCGTTTTTCTTGAGCAGCTAGGAGCTCTTTTTGCCTTTTCTCTTGTTCTCGACGGAATTGGCTAACATATTTATTAGGATCACCAACAGTAGATTCACATTATGTACATTTCTTGCATGTAATTAGACCTCTCCAACTGGAAGTCTCTTTCTTGAGAGGCCAAGAGCTCTTTCAAATTGTTGATTTCAGTCTGAGAAACTTCAACTGGTTGTATCTCAAAGTGGAGCTGAGTCTCTTGCGATTGAATGGCTTGTCTGTGAATTGAGGATTCCAAGCTAAAAATATTTAGCCTATTTCATGGCAATATGATCAAAAAATTACATATTTTGTTGGAGTTGGTGCTTTTCTTCTCGATAACGAGTCTCAAGTTCCACTCTAAGAAAAAGTTATTTGACTCAATTCACAAACTACTCTTTACATCCGCTTCTGTAGCTTTTCAATCTCACTACTGGCGTCTTGAAGCTCCCAATCTTTTGCCAGCAAAGAATCTTGCAAGTATTTATGCTGCTGAGTCAACTTTCGCTGAAGCTCATGATCAAGCTCTGCAAACTTTTTTGCCTGTTCAGCGATCAGATTTTTCTGTCTCTTTTCCTGGTCTTTGCGAGCCTGACTGTTGTTGAAAAATAATGTTATTTATGGACAGCTCTCTTTCCACTGAATTACATCTCTTCTTCGAGTTTAAGTAGTTCCTGTTTGTATTGCTTTTCTTGGATGTCGGCAATCGTTTTTAATCGTTTGAATTCTACATTTGAATCTTTCTGGCCACTTTCGGTGTCTCCTATATTAGTGCGAACGCCTTCTAGTTCGGAACTAAGAATAAAAGCAAATTATTTTCTCAACACAATAATTTAATTTGTTCTACATTTTCTCACGGAGCTGGTCAATTTCCAAAGATGTTGCTTCAATTTTTTCATTCTTTCTTACCAGCAGTGTTTCAAGCTCCTCACTACAAAAATTATTTTTCGGAATTGCGAGCCTTTTTACATTCGTTGAGATAATTTCTGAGCTTCATAATTCGCTTCCTGATGCCCTGAATGTTTAAAAGCAAGCAAACTCTGTAACTGATTTTGTTGCTGTGTTATGAGTTGGGCTAGCTCCATATTAAGGCTAATGAATTGCTTTTCTTGCATTGCGAGTTGCTCCCTCTGTCTTTTGCTAGCATCATGCACATCTTTGGAGGGTTCATCACTTCGCGCCTTGAGCTCATCACTACAGAGCAATTTATGTATTCATTCTCTGACTTATTGGATAATTTAGTTACATTTCTTGGCGAAGTCTTCCAATTTCTTGGTTCGCTTTCCGAAGCTCAATATCCTTTGGTAGAGAATTTTGAATTTGTAAATGCTGCTGATTTAGTAAAGTGTCAATTTCACGGAATCGCTGTTCTTGGATATTTAACTGTTCCCTCTGTCTTTTTTCCTGGTCTTTTCGCGCTTCACTAAATATCGATGAAATTAGAGTTTAATACACTTTTTTGTTGTTGGAGATATGAATGATTACATCTCATCTTGAAGTTTCTTGATTTCCAGTTCGAACTCTTTTTGTTGAGTGTCAACTAATTGCTTTAAGTGTTTGATTTCAGCACTTGGATCTGCATCTTGATTTTGCGATTGATCTTCATTTCTGAAAAGTAAAATTTATAATGTAAAATACTCGAGAATATTAACTGCTTGTCTTGGTGATGATTCTGACTTAATTGCTCATTCAATCTAGTTAGTTCCGCAATTTGCTTCTCTTTAGAAGACAGATCATCTTTCAATTTTTGCATTTCATTCAGAGGCTTATCGACTTTTAGGGCACTTTCACTTTTTTCTCTAAATATTTTAAACAGGTTGTTAGGCTGTCTGCCATCATCAAACTAACTTACAAATTTTGACGAAGCTCCTCTATTTCTCGGTTAGCCTCCTCTAGTTCTTGGGTTTTTGCGAAGAGAGAGGTCTGGAATTGTAAGTTTTGACTCAGTACTCTCTGCAACTCCGCGTCTAATAGAGAAAACTGCTTTTCTTGGGCTGCAATTTGATCCCTTAGTTTCTTATCATTTTCTTTGTAGCTTTGACTATTTTGAGATCCCAGAAAGAATAAATCCAACGAGCGATGGGGATTTACATTTCTTGGTGTAATTTTATATCTTCGGAGACCTCTCGCCCTTTCGAATCTGAGAGAGCGAATTGCGCTTGGTTCTCCTCTACACCTGCGGCTATTAGTTTTTTAGAACTCTCAAGTTCAGCTTCAAGTTCTCTCAATTGAGTTTGTAATTTCTCTCTAAATCAATAGCAATGGTTTCATTTTTCTTGCATTGAAATAAATGTGTTACATGTCTGTATGGCTGGAATTTTCATTAATTAATCTGTCAATCTCATCGTTCTTCACATTGAGTTCTTGAACTTTAATTTCAATCTCTTTTGTAAGCTCTACTATTTTCTGCTTGCATTCTTGCAATTCAAGTAAAATGGCTGCGTTGCCTTCAGCTGTGTTTCCTTTGACAAGTTCTTTGGCACTACATATAGGAACATATCCAAGATTAAAATAAATTTTCTTTCAACTCTATCTTGCCTCTGGTTTGGATGAACCCTAATGATTCTGATTTCCTCTTCAAGTTCCCTATTTTCTTGCCTCAAGCGGGCTATTTCCTCTTCTTGCTGATTCAACTGTGCTTTCAATGCTTCACTAGAAACGATCAAATTCTCCTCTGTCTCAAGCTGTTTCTTTTCGTATTCGTTTTTCTCAAATGTAATTTGACTGTTCCAACAAAACTGTGTAAACATATAGATCAAGGTTAAATTGTACCGAATCGCTGTCTCGAGTTGATCATTCGTTTGCTCAAGTTCTGTGGTTTTCTTTTTCAATGCTTGTAGTTCTTCATTTAGAATTTTTGCTTTTTCCTATCCAAACAAGGTCAATTCTGATTTGTTTCAGCAATTGAACCTTTTCTTTGTCAAGTAAACCAGAAACAGTTTTTGATTCCTTTTTTGTATCATCGAATTTGCTTTGGAGTGTTTGAATCGTTTTATTGAGTTGCGCTATTTCCTTATTGTTAGCTTCAAGTTCTTCATCTAATGTATCTTCATATTCGCGAGTTTGCTTTTTATACCTAATACCAACATTTTAGTCCCGGCGTTATATTGTGAAGTTAAATACTCATCAAATTCTTTTCTCAGCTCGTTGAGTTCATCTTCTCTCTCCTGCAGTTTCGTTTTCAAGCTTTCAATGTCAGACATTTAGTAAGCGATCTATCTATTGTATCAAGAAATAAAATTTAATAATCAAGCTGTTAGTTTTTTCAGGATATATTTTATTAATAAACATACAACTTGGACTTCTCACAAAACTCAATGCTCCCTGCTCTTTATGAGAAGCACCAAATTTCAGCTGTTAGTTTCTAAATTCTTTCCTGTTTAACTTCAATAGAATTTTATTATTCCACAAATAAGAATAACTCCCTTCAAAAAGCAGAAAAAGCAGTATTAGCATGGATTTCGGTGCAAAATCGCAAATTCGATGCATTTTGTCCGATTTCTCAAAATTCAAGAAGAGGTTACAATCTCTTGCAAGAAAGAGCTGCTTATCAGTTTAATCTTGAAAATTTTGCCGAGAAGTCAAGTCAGCTTATTGTGGCTCTGAAATAACTCTTTTGTAAAGATAATTTTTAAAAAATTCCTTATGCTTTCCATAAATCTGACACTCACTTGCGGAATCAAAAAAAACAAATAATCTAGACAAGCCTTTTATAAGCAGGAAAGAAGAATTTACTTTTATATGATGATACGAAGAGAAAAGTGATATTTACACTTTGGTACCTATAAGCTAGCAATTGGTAAGGTCAGCCTTGTCATGCAATATTATCGACATCAATTATTCCTTTTGAAGAGGTGTAATTTTCAACAACGGATTGTTCTTCATTTTCTTGAATCCCCACAATAATAGATTATTGTACCTCTCTACCTCGAAAAATTTCTTGTACTGCTCAATGTTTTCTTTTAAGGGGAAAATCAGCTCATAATCGCCCTTTCTAAACAATTCTTCGTCACTTTCAAATAACACCTCCCAGTCATCCGGAGAGAGCTTATCAAAAATATTTTCTTCACTCAAGTTGTCTAGGTCGCGTACATACCTTCCTAATAGTTCTCTTTTGGGTGCAGGAACATGATTCCCATGTTCTTGGTGCGGTATTTCCCAAATTTCTGAGACGCGCAGACCTGCTAAATTGAGAGAATCGCAAACTAGCCTTGTTTTGATGACCTCATCTATAAGTGAATCTGTTTGCAAGGAAGGGTATATGTTAACTTCCATTAGCCAGGGTTTGAGTCCAGAATCCAGCAAAATGTCAAAGCCGTACAACTCGAAGCAATTCTTACTATGCTCAGGAACTCGATTGGATCTGTCTAACATAACTGTTTCTGCACTGATAATTGTTTTTATTATAACATCTTTGATGCTGCTCCAAACTGTCTCAAAATCTATTCCAAGCGAAGAAAGTTTCTTGCGGTATTGAGCGAATGTCCATTTGCTGGCTTGATCATCTTCTTCTTCGACGCCTTTGCTTGGTATATACAACTCAGACTCTTTATTGATAGCGTAGTTTGTCAGGTGAGTGAATTTATTCTTCAAGGTTAATTTCTCCGGAGAATAAGGTTCAGTTGCGAAGCGAACTAATCCTTCATTGAAAATATAAATTCGAAGAGGATCGTAGCAAGTAACGAGCACATACACTCGAAGATCATACTTTAGCTCATTAATGAGATGTGGGTCTGTAATATAGTTAGAAACAAGGTAGTTTTTCTTTTGAGGAATTTTTGTTGCTTTGTCAATGAGAAATATCCCTTTGCCACAAGCAGAAGCTACAGGCTTAGCAATCCATAATGCATCTTCAGGCGAACTTTGCTGGTATACTTGGAAAAGAAGATGATCTGTGTTGAGAATGAACGTTTGGGGCATGTAAGAATAGTCTTGGGGAAATTTATTTCTCATTTTTAAAAAATTTTTCCAAAGAGCGTCTTTCCTGCCAAGAGCCCTTGAACCTGGAAAATGGTTCAATCTCTGATGGCGGTTCATTTGTTGAATGATCTCTCCTGTACAGACCCATCCCCAGCATACATCCCATTGGTCGTCATATTCACCTGCCGCACTTTCGAGTCCTGATGTGACAAATACATTCTGGATGCATTTATATCCGACAAGATTCTGAAATACTGGTGGTTCTTCGAGTGCTACTTCAAAAGCCTGCTGGCTAATTGGTATTTTTCGGAATTTTTCAGGACAATAAAAGAGAACAGTTGGCGGTCTATTGAGGTATACAGAAGGTTGAAGGAGTATTCGACCGCTGGGGTTCTCTCCTTTCGACCGTTTAACGACCAGCTCTGTTCTTATATTTTCTAAAAGGTGTCGCTTTAATCGAGCTAGCCTATCTTTGGCATCTACTTTAAAGACACTTCTCTGATTGTTCCCGGAAAAGCTGGATCTTGGAGAAGATGAGCCTGCTATTTGATCATTTCGAAAACTTTTTCCTCTACTTGGAGTAATTTCTCTTTTGTAGAGAGAATAAATGCTCTTATTTGGTGTTGCACTACCTTCATCTTTAAAAGGAAGAGTCATTCCATCTTTCCCAGATTCCCTTAAGATAGAAGCAAGTTTTCTAAACGGATGTTCTCTGTGCTTTGGAAGAGTTTTTGTATCTCTTTTTGGAATGTCTTTGTCTATCTCTAACGCAAACTCATCGGGACTTCGATTAGTGTTAGCTCTTTCTTTGGATAAAGACATATTAGCTCTGGTGTGACTTTTGCTTCTTTCAGCACCCTGTGTCGGCCATCTTATCGAGCTGTCAAACGAATATTTTGATTCTTTTTTGGAGTGAACAGTGGGTAAAATATGTGCAAGAGAGAAAGGATCTTTTGAGTTCTTTCCTTTGAGAAGCTGATGCTCAGTGTTAGAATATTTGTGTTCGCCTGAAATTTTTTTGGAAACTAATAACTTCTCCAACACTTCTCTTGACATGTCACTCACATTGCTTAAATTCGAGAACAATGGGATATTATCAAGGAATGTTGGCAAATGGGTGCGCTGCTTCTTTTCGATGATCGAGGAGCTGTTGCTGGTGCTATCATCTCTTTTAGCACTCTTATAACGAATTTTGCGAGTTTCTTGTGACGCAAGTGCTCTGTTCCTTTCTTTGGGTCGGAAAGGAAGTCTTGGGTCAGTTAATTTATGATCTATGTGCCCTCTCGATGAAGAATTTGGATCAGTCTCTTGGTTTAAACAACTTTCTTGCTCTTGATTTGGATCATCTTCTATGAGTTTTGAATCGACATGCGATTGATCACTTCTTTTCGGTGTTCTGCTTATTCTTTTCCTGATTTGTGTACCTCCTTCGATCTTTTTGACATTTAAAGCAGGAGGATCTGGTTTTAGGCTGGCATTATCGGCATTGTCTTGTTGTTGTAGCTTATCAATAATAACTGCTCTCATTTGAGATTGTGCTGGCATAACAACCTTCCTTTGAAAACTCGATTTATGAACATTGGAGGGAGGAGTAACTTTCCCTGGAAAAAAATCAATTTTCTGGCTCATAGTTCTTCTTTATTGTCTTTTACACCATATTGGTCTCTTTTTATTTATCGACTAATATCGACAAGAATATAAAGATAAATTAGCTCGTATTAACTATATTGCTCTCAAGGGGGAAAAAAATGTTTCTTAAATAGAATTGCTTAATTACAAGAAGAATTAACCAATTTTCGTCAATACAAAGAAATTATAATCAGAGAGTATAAGTAGAATCTTTTAGAGAAAGAGAGAGAAAATGCTATGATAAGGGTGGACTGTGACCGAAAGAAATATGTTTTCGGTACTGAAAGTATTCCAGCTTTAACTTTTATGACTTCATCAAGTTCATGTTTTATTAGTGAAGTGCAAGGTGAATTTGAAGTTCATTAAATATTATTTGGTAATTATTGACTGTATATTCTTCATCACGATCAATCCGAAGATCTAAAGTATATACTCACTTCTAAATTTTTATTTCATGAATTGCAAACTTGATATTGATAAATTATCACCTTGATTATGTCTTTTGTTCGTTTGATGGTGGCCTCTGTGTTTAAGTCAAATTTCTTACCTTGTTATTAGTTTTTCTTGTGAAATATCTCTCTCCAATAAGAAGGCTTTTCAAATGTTCCAGGAAGTGTCCTAATTAATCCAAGGAATCTATTGTAAATATCACCGTCATACGCGCCGATTGGAGAACCGAGGATATCATCATTAAGTGTAAATGCATCAATCAGACCGTTAGCTTCATCTTTCAGAATGCTGCAGAGTTCAGTAATCAGATCACGAACCCATTCAATTTGCTGTCTCGATATAAATTTCACTTCATTATACACCGAATAATCTTGCTCAATCCTGTACAGCGCCCATAGCTGACATAATTTTTCAAGGACTCTCTTGGTAGGTTTATCGCTGCATTTCTTGAGTTGAGCACGGAATTGATTAAACACAAAAATGTCACAATAGGATTTTGGAACCTCAGTTAAATAAAATGGCTGAGTCAAATTCCAAACCTCTGCCATTTCATCAGCTTTTCCAAAATTTTCTTGCAACTTTGATGTAGCTCGAAAAGCAGTATAATTTCCTTTGAATTCTAGGGCCTCCAGGAGACAGTCCAGTTGAAGGCACTGATTCGACTCTTTCACGCTCCACTTGAAAGCTTCAAGATCAAAATCTGCTTTAAGGTAATAGAGTGTTTCATAAGGATTTTTTGTATTTTTCATCAGTTTTTTGATGCCGCTGAGAACAAATTTTTGACCTTGCTGGAGAAGAACGTTGTTATCGCCTTCCCAAGTTCCATTCACGTCATTTTCTTCTCGGTAGGCTCCAATTCTGTTATATGCAGAGTACCCCAATCCACCGCAAATTTCCCTTACTTCTTGAATTCCCTTTTGGGTGAACCACGCAACGATGGGCTTAAGTACTGACGAAAGAGCATGAATCTCCTTTAGCAAAGGATTCTTTTCGTCAAATATTATTTCTTGATTAGAGATCCAGAGGTTCGAGAGATGAGAGGAGGCAAATCCATATGCAAATGTGCCAGCCAAATAAGGCATGAGTCGATATTGGACAAGTGGATATTCAATTATGCTTTTCTCGGGCTCGCCTGAGTTGCCAAATTGTCTTCTTGTGGATGCGTATCTAATTCCAATTGTAAGTGCGTTACGAAGCACCGCATTAGACTGACTGACCAAAGAAATCCTTCCGTTACTTAAACTTCCAAGTGAAATTCCAAACCTTTTGTCATCATTTTTAATAGTCGACTTGAATTCATGTTCAGGGCTAATGCTTGAGAAACGATCAAGGAGATTATCATAAGGGATCCGAACGTTATTGAAGAGCATGAATCCGTTGTCCACTCCGTTTAGTCCAACTTTTGGGCCACAATCACCTATAATAACACCTGACAACACGGAATGGTCAGTTTTATTTCGAATAGGCACAACAAATGCATGTACACCATGGCATTTCCCATTGACATAGAGCTGGGCAAAAATAACTGAAATGTTGGCAAGATGTGCTGCAGCTCCAATAAAAAATTTCATTGCCAGATCATCTGGAGTATTAATGATAAACTCCCTTGTTTTCGGATCGTAAGTAGCGGTTGTGCGAATGTCTCTGACATTTGATCCATGACCAAGTTCGGTTAAGCCAAAACATCCTGTGTCTCTGAAGAAAATCGCATCCTCTTGGAGTTTGCGATGCTTTGCAGTTCCTAAATTCATAAGTGTTTTAGTATACAGCTGATAATGAACTCCAATCTTGACAGAAACAGACTGATCAAACGCCCAGAGTAGATCACCGACGACTGTCAGAATAGTAGGATCCTTCATATATTCCTCATATGACATAAACTCAGGGAAATTTTTAATTATCTTTTTCATTTGTTTGAAAGCAAGATATCGTGCTTCTTTTCGATCAAGTTCGAGTGTTGTGTGATGCTTGAAAATTGGTTCTCGACTAATCATCCGAAATATGGACTCTCTGGTGGCGAGAAACTTGCCATAAACAAGATCACGGAGAACAAGCGCATTTACTGTACTTTTTGAGCGATAATAAGCTAGCGTCTCTGTGGGTGATTGTGAGGTATCCTTTGCAGAAACGAGATGTTTCTGAAGCTGCAGAAAGCGCGGTAGCGCAGACTGAGAAGAGGTGGATTCCATAGAAAATTTTTTTGTAATTATGAGAGTTCGGATCTCTTACATCTAAAATCAATTTTATGTGAATACGTGACTTACGTCAGATATCAAAAAGCTTCATTGTCCTAATTTTAAACCTGATGATGTAATATGATCATCAAAATAAATTGTCGCTACACCAAATATTCGAGAGCAAGTGGCAAATCCTTGAAATCAGTGACTGTTCTTGTAACAATTCCTGTTGTTTCCCTGAAAGTAAGAGAAGAGATAGATATTTTTTGTTACAAACAAAGTTGAAATTAATTTTTTCAGAGCGGTTTTAATTTGAATATCTCTGTCAGTGTCATGATCAGGGTTTTTGTTTTTGGAAAATGTTGATTTTGGCCTCCTCAACTGAGCTTCTTCTATTTAATTACACCTTCATCCGGATTAAATCATGATTTCAGTGTTTCGAGGATTATAATGAACTGGCGAAACTGAGGGATATTTTTCTTCAAAATACTCCCAAACTTGAAGTTATGCATCGCCAAGGAGTTGTCTGAGAGTCAGAACTTTGATTTCTTGAGCATGCCATATGCGCCGAAATCTTTTATTTGAAATATAGCACAGTGTCTCTTTTGTCTGAGCTTCAGGATCTCATACCAGAATCATGATGATAATATTAATTCCAGCTTTCTTTTCTGGCTGGTTTTCGCTTGATTGTCTTCGCCAAAACATCTTAAGCATATAAAGGTTGGCAACGCTGATATAGCGTTGTACTTCATTTTTTAAAATGACCCGAGAGAATGAAAATGCTTCTTCTCTCATTTACATGGTGAGGAGTAAGATTTACGCGTGCTGAAAGCTTCATTATATTGATGAAAAATTTTCGATGGTGTTCTGAAATGATTGCTGAACATTCCCATAAAGAAATAAGCAGCTACTTACAAATTCCGCGCTTTGAAACATTTCTCTTCAACCTGTATACAGGCTTCTAAGCCTTTCTTCTTGAGATTATTTGATTTTTATTGACACAGACACGAGAGGATCAATACAGTATTAGTTAAGATCCTGAACTTTTCCCCTGTACCTGCCACTCTCCGCATTTCCTCTTCAATCGAAATTTCGAATTGATCTAGAAATTTGATTTTTGAAGGGAAAAAATTAAGAGCATAAAAAGTCCCAAGTCCCTCGAATTAGCGTTATTTTCATTAAAATTAATTGTAATAATAAAAAAACTAATTTAGGTCACAGTTGAGGTGGTCAATGGATTAGGCAATCAATGTCCACCCATCATTTTTCTCTTAATAAAAAGAACTGCTGCAACCATAATATAAAATATCTCACTGTATGAGCACTCATAAATTGACTCTAATCATCGCTCTGAACTTGAATTATTTGACAATATTAATGATGTATGTACTTTTCTTTTTCTTTGTCTAACTTCAGCTCTCCTCACATACGAAGAAGCGTATCAGCTTCCATTAATTGTATAGTATTGATGCCAATTCAAGGATTGATGCCTGGGCTACCGAGAAGCAATCGATGAGCGTTGCTACAAGCTGCTAAATCTGCATGAAGATTAGGAAAATCAACACTGCTACCATCTCAACGTTCAGGAGACCTGTAAAATAAACTCTCCTCCTACCAGCTATAATGATGGGTAAAGTTGAATTTACTTAACTCTTTGGTCTTTCAGAAAACGTTCTATCAACTCGGATTGTTGCTATCACTCCATTCCAAATTTTAGCTAGTAAAATATACTATCATGTGTTTATTTGAAAAACAATTTCGATTTTACTCATATATAAATATTTTGAGTATTTCGTCTCATATATATACTATATAAACCCAATTTCATGAAACGAAATAATTACTTAACAATACTTTCGAAATTTGAGATAAAGATCATTAAGCCTGTTCCTAGCATAAACTATTTTAACAGTAATTAGAGCTAGTATTTTGATTCGTTGTCGAATCTTAAACTTTAATAATTTTTACTAATTTTCTCAAATAATTAGAGCTGATTTAAATAATTTGAATTCAGAGGCTATTTAAACTGTAATTGCTGAGATGTAATTAACTTAGATTACCACACGTCAAAGATGATTTGTTTGCAATGATCTGTACCGAAATAAGTTAGAGATAAAATTTGATAGTACAACATAATATCCTCAAAAATACATTATACGTTACGATTAGATTTCTATTCATGAGAAAGCAGATGAGTTACCCAATAACCTTCATTCCAAATCAAATTCATATTTATAAGCCTGAGGATCTGAAAATGGTAAACAGAGAATTATCGTACCGGGTATAAAAAATTGAATCCGAGGTTCTTACCTTGCCTCATTCTCCACATTAAAGGCAAGTTCACCAATACTCGAAAAAATAGTAATATCTGTTTTCCAATTTTTCCCAGATCCAATTTTTTTTTTGAAATATAGATTTTTATTTCTTTTGATAATTATAATTCTTAATTGACCACACTACTAATCTGGAAAAAGTTATTTTCAAGTGTTATCTGAAATTGTTGGTGAGGCGGTCTTGTCTCAGAAATGAGATTCATCTTATAAATAACAATGAAAACTTATCACCCATCACTCGAAATAGGTTTTAGGGATGAGAAGGTGATTATCAGGAATAATAATAAGAAAAATCCTCATAATTTAAGGACCTCCTTTCTGAAACTAAATGAATTATATTCAAAAAGAATTTTGTAATGAATTGAAAGGCTGCGTCTCATTTATGTTTAGAAAGAGTTAATTTACTCATTCTCACTGTTGCTTGATATGAGAAAATAGCCAATTTTTCAAACTGTCAATCTACTGATACAGTTGTTTTAAGTTCAAGTAGCAAAGCACAAAAAGTTCTTGGGAAGTTGCTCCTCGAGGTTTCTTGTCTCATGGAAAATGGTTTTATTGATGGCTCCGGGAGAACAATTCACAAGTCAATGCTGTAGAAATAAAAATCAGTACGTTGATACATTTCTTGGTAATTGTGGCTATCTGAAGGACTTGCTATAACAATTGAACATTAAGTCAACTAGCTCTTGATATTATATGCAAATTCGAAAGAGACATAGACATAGAAGTGAATCTATTGCTACGTAATGGGTCCTAATGTATTTCTCAGAACAAGTATAGATCAATCAAAAATATGCGGGCATAAAACGGCCAAAAATTCTGTTGTACTTTCTTCGGCAAGCATTCACTCACCGTCTTGTCGATATTTGTTGTTTTTATTTTTTCTTTTTCTTGCTTCTGCGCCCGCCTAAATTTCATTTGAACTAGTGGGTAGGAATGGTGGTTGAGGGTGCTGTCGCGGAATAAAAGCGGAAAATTACCATCTTCAATCAAGGATCTTTCTCTGAACAGTGAGATAGTTGAGATAAACTTGCATTCTCCTTCAAAAATATTCACGGCATTTCGACATGAACACTCAAATGGCCATAATACCAAACTACCCCTCTTAAACAGGAAGTAATTCTTGTACTTCAGCAATGTCCTGGTGGCGCAATGGTAGCGCATCAGACTTCTAATCTGAGGGTTGTGGGTTCGAGTCCCACCTAGGATGCTTTTTTTTTTTTTGTCAGTGGAGTGATGTTTTCCTTTATTATATTTTGTTCAGCATTCCGATTATATGACAAATTTGATGATAATGGTAATTGAGCAATAAAGTTAGATAACCATTTTATCTAGAGAGTTTAGGATTGTTAAGAGACTGCAAGATCCGACCAGCTGAGCTCAAAAGATCTTTCTTTGATAAATCCCAGTCAATTTGTCCATAAATTTTAAGACTCTCAAAAATGGATATATTTCAAATATCTTCCACGTCGGGTCACACACAGAAATATTCTCAACATTTCTCAATAACCAAGTTGTTCGATGATGATACAAAATATAAACATACATGGTTCTTCTTTTCACAATGCTCAATTGGAGAAGGAAATAATTTGAAAGAAGTTTTGTCGGAGAAGGAGAGTTTGTAACATGAATCTCCTTGATTTTAATCAATTGTATTGCTATCTACAATTAGTTTTCACCCTTGATTCTAAAGTATGGGGTAAGTAGGTTTGGAGCATAAAGTTTCATTCTTAATTTAATTAAATGAATCAGCAGCTTATTCCTCTACTTCAATTCAATCAATATTTCTTGTGTGTATTTGAATTTGCATTTGGGTTTTATATTTGGGAGTGTGGTTTGAAAAACAACATGTTCCAAAGTTATCAAACAACTATGTGGAATAAATTTCATATTTCTGAGACACATTGTTAAATCCAATTTTAAGAGGATTAAAGAGCTTTAGGCTCTAATTTTGCTTCAGTTTCTTACATTTACCAATAATACATGAACAATTCGTGCAGATTATTACCTTCATACGTATATCATCTGTTAATACAAAGAATACCAAAAGTTTTGTTTATTAACTCTGATTGCATTCTCATAATTTATGAATTTTTGCTTTGTTTGCGTCAAGATGTATCATATCCTACCAATTACTTTCAAATTTCGATATTTTGAATTGTTTAATTTTAATGGAAATCTTTGAATTCTTTTAGATAAAGATTATAAAAGTAAATAAATTTGATTGAATTCATAATAAAAATACTAGGTGTTAGCTATTATTAATTCACCACTAGTAGATGCATTTCATATTAGATTCAATAGTAATTCAATTAATACGAATACTTCTTCTAGACTGAAATTTGAAGTATTTCATTGAATGGGATCACCCACAAGTCCTGACGTAAACTGCTCTAGTAAAATATCTCCCTAGTAAAAATTTCTTAGACTATAATTACTGAAGTATTGTAATGTAAACGTAGGTACCTTTGTAGCTACTAAATCAATTCCATTCTTTTAGTGGATGTTTAGGAGAAGAACTACGACCAAATTAGAATGGATTGTAACTATGATGTATTCAAACACCCATGCATTCGATGAAATAATTACAATGAAGAGTCTATATAACAACTTGGAGGTCTCGCTCTGGGAAGAAGTATATATATATGAAGTTTAATTATTTTGGATTCAAACTGAGTGAAAGGATTCTGTCCTCTCCTTTGATTAGGTTAGGATAATCTTCTTCGAATTCTTCTTCTTCAAATTCAGCTGAAACTTGCCATTTTCGGTCATAACCGCATTTACAAATTCGAACTTTTCCATCTTGTCCGGAATATGCGAGTAGTGTAGCCAGAATGTTCCAGCTGACCTTCCATACGGTTACATTGTTATTGATTAATTGGGTTCCAATGACACTTAGACTAATGTCTTTCGTTTCTTTGTTTTCAATTTTGATATACCAAATGAAAACTCCATCTTTGCCACAACTTGCCACCATATGAAAACTTCTTCCATTCAAAATCGCCCAAGAGACATCATTTACAGCATTTTTATGACATTTTTCTTCACTTTTCAGCTCTCCTAAAAGATTCCATGTGTTTTCCCTCAATACATAAACAAGGACGAGTTTGTCTTCATTAATTGGGGAAACATTATCGACATTCATTTGAGGTATATACTCCGTTGTGATCCCTTTCTTGTTCATAAAGGAAGTATTTGAATCCTTAGCAGCAACAGCAATCATTGGTGGCTCTGTAGGATTTTTATTCCATGAGATAGAATTAATTCCTAACGTGTTGACTCTGATTTCGTGGATCCTTTTCCATTCGCTAATATTTGTTAGATCAGGAGCCGTGTAAATCCTAATATATCCATCAGCAGAAGCACTAGCAAGTATTAAACCAAGGTGTTTGGGTCCAAATTTAATATCTTCAATACTTTCTTTGTTATCAATTAGCTTGGCTCTTTCAATAAAGATTGATGAGGAACTCTCTTCGTCTTCCCTAAACCCAGAACGATTCCGATTTGGTCCTTTTCCTTTTTCCTCCCATATAATGACAGATCTGTCGTATGAGCATGAAGCTAATATCGAACCAAAGTCTGGATGTGCCCATTTCACCTTAAATATCGTGCTCTCATGAGCTTTGAAGGCGCAGGCTGGAGTCCATTTGCCAGTCCCTGATTTTTGCCAAATTTTAATCTTTTGATCTGAGGAACAAGTCGCTACACGGTTGCCAAAGTAATCATAAGCAAGATCGTGTATGAAACATGCCTGAGAGTCTGCAAGTTCGAAATTTGTCCTTGAGAACATCGAGAAACCACTTTTCGCGAAAGCAAATCCTAATTTTTAAAAAAATATTTATTCTCAACGTAGCGAAGATCATACAAATCTCATGAAACTTGATTTTTTTGCAACCAAGCTCCTGTAAGATTATTTTTGCTCTCATGAACAGCGTCAAATGAAAAGGTCATATTCAAGATTCCCGCATTTCAAAGCATAGTATTTTATCTCTTTCACTTCACTGAATGTCTCATCTCTTGTTCTTAATGGGAGCTTTTGTTAAGAACAGGGTATTGTGGTATGATTTCTTCTGCGGGACTCTACAAAGCAAAAAAGAAATTCTCTCGCATATCCTTTCCAATTCCCGAGGACCTTCGATAAATCACTAGATTTTCTTCTCATAATTTCATTCCAATTAAATATGCAGATCGAAACAGTATGTATGAGAATATTACGTGGTAAACTGTCTGCTGTTTTTGACTCAAACGGGACTGATAGTAATATTAATGTGGTTATGAATTCAATTAAGAAGCTGTGCAATTATTATTATTCTTAAGCAATGCAGCTATACAAAGTAAGTATGTTAGAGTTATCTCTCTTCTTAGAATTATTTTGGGAACTTTTTGAATAAATCCCTTAACTTATCCACAGGAGTGACAAGGAGCCCAATTGCGTTTTCGAGAATAGTTGGCTTGTCAGGAATCCAAGGATGAGGTCTTGTAGGAACAATATTTTTCTTCAGTAAGAAGATTTTAGAAGCAGCCTGACGCTTCTCTAAGGAAACGTTCTGTTGGAGGAATGGAAGATCCTCAGATTCTTCCATTTTTACATGCTCCTGAAGAGTCTTGAAGAGGGTATCGAACTTCTTATCAAATAGTGTGTCATCGTTTTCTAATCTAAGATCTTCGAGCAGCTGTTTTACTTGTCGATGATCTTCTCTGGATTTTTCTCCAAGCTCCTTTCCCTTATCGTCAACAAGTTCGAGCATATTGTACATGATAATCTCTTCAGCAACGGAGTGGCAACAGAGCGCCCACATAAATTGATTGAACCATTTCATAGCTTCATCCTTATCTTTTGCAGATTTGTAATTGTTGTAATATTCTTCAACATCTCGGTGGTCTTTCTTGATTTCGTCAATAATGTCGGACATCTTTTTGGTACTTCGTACAATGTTTGGTTTGATTTTCGCTTATAGATTACAAAGCAAAAACTACATAAGAATGCGAAAAGAATTTTTCCAAAGAATTTTTCAGCAATGAACTGAACAGGAAATTTCAAAGATTTTTTCTAAAATTCTAATCGAAGATAAATCTCTTATCGTTGAATTTTGAAAAAAAAAGGAGTCTTTTGGATAGCTATCTCTTATTAGCTGCTGCCTGCACACTTTCCATTCGAGCTTGTGAATTAATAATTGATTCAAGTTGAGCTAATACTTCTGTTGTTATGATTTAAGTTTAGTTGCAATAATAAAATAATATACAAAATTGGTGAACATTTTCTACGAAACTTTGTCGAACGTTGCTAAACCTCTGAAATAACTAGTCCACACATACACAATTCTTTGCTTAATATATTGCACCGGTGTTATTTCAAAGGATATATTGTGTGAAAGGGGGTTGGCTAGTTCAATTGGAAAATTAAAACAATTTCGAGAGAGAGATTTGAAACGAAATGGCCACTAAGGAAAAAACTTTATAAGTGAAATGAAGACTCACTTATGGAATAATGAAAAGCTGTTATTGGAATGCTGTCAAACTTGGAGTGTATTGAAATCACGTACAATGAAGAGGGTATTATTCCCAAATTAAATTACTTTTTATCAGCAACGAACATTCGATTTGTGCTACCAATTTAATTAATAATAAAACAAAGAGATTTTTCCCAAAGCAACATTTCACAAAAGCTAAATGCAGAAATTGCTGAAGAGCAAAGAGAAATTCACCTTTTGAAACTCTGTCTATTGTTGAGAGTTGGCTAAATGCGAATGCAAATACTACGAACCAGGAGCCTAGAAAATACTCATGTCACACATAGATCAAAATTTACCATCTCTGTGTGTCCTGCTTCCTTAAGTGACTCAAACTCATTAAAATACGAGATCTCTTCCTGATTCTCACAAAAATCGTTCTCTTGACACCTATTTTTAATACAGATTGAGTTAATAGATCTTCCACATTTGAAAGTGATGATAACTTGATGATTTTATCGAAGAATACAACTGATGTTCATATTCGCTTTCGAAACAGACATTTGCTGGGGTGGCTCTGATTCGAGCTTGGTTTACCTTTGTATGTAACTTTTATTCAGTGATATCATAAACTGTAAAATGGAGAATACAACAGCAAAAGGCAAAGTGATTACAATGTGTGGGCCTACGAATTCACATTCTCATTAAATGAACCATACGAAAACAGAGAAATTGTTGTAAATAATATATATCCAACAATCAAGAGCGCAAAGCAAATTATGCACCCTTTACATGAGTACGTATTCTGGTGAGTAATTACCTGTGGAGATGTCCCAGCGGATACTTGAACCTTCTCCCACCTTGAAAAATCTTTATAATGGACTAGTCTGTCTTCGTAAACAGGGGGTGAACCAGAAAGAGTCGTATAAGAATTATAAGTTTTTCCATGAGCGAATTTCAAACAGCAAATGATAATCCCACCTACCAAAAGCGCGAGACCAATGGCTCCAAGATGAGTGAGAAGACTTGCCTTTGGATTATAAAGAAACTTATAAGATATGGTTTTATTTTTGTAGAGTTGTGTATAGCAAATGCCATTCTGAGCAATGGACACGTTACTTTTGATTGTTGCGGGATAATTCTGACATTTAACCTGATCGAACATTGCCACTTTAATATCACTGAAGGCACTTGCAGAGGCGATCCATAAAGACGGTAGCAAAATTGTGAAGCCTGAGTCTGACCATAAATTGATGTCACTGCATTCTCCGCTCTTTAATTCCGAATAACATTTTCCTGGGAAACCTGTTGTGGCATTAGAGCAATTCGCAGTTGGGTAAATGCAAAATTCTGTAGTGAGAGAGTATGAGGAACTCACAAAGAGGAGCAACGCAAAAAATGCAGCGTATCGCATGAGAAATATTTTTTGATTAAATGACTCGTAGTCCGAAAATTATTCATTTGGGATTTTATTGGCTTTTGGTTTAGTCTTGAATTGCCATAAATAGGTTTATAATCCACTTTATTCATTGTGATAACACAAAAAATAAGTCCAGATCAACCATGATTATCCCTTCTCGAGGAAATTCATATGCTCTGATTAGTTTGATCATTATTCTAATTGGAATATCATTGAAGGAGGAAAGGATGGCAGCCTCGTTTCAAAAAGAGTAGAGGAACAACAAAAGCATTATTTGCCATTCGGATAGAATTATGTAAGCATTTACAGATGAAGGCTTGACAGTTAAAGTATGGTAGAAACATGCCATGAAGTTGATGATTAATCTCAATAATGAACTAATACATACAAAAAGTATGTCCTCTCTCTCTTTTTTGAAATGCATATCACTTTTGAATCGCCATTCACTATCCTCATCCCACATCGGATTTGTCACCAAGGCCTCAAAGTCTTTCACATGGTAATTGGCGAAATTTTGTGGGACTTAAGTATTCAAGAACACAGCTATACATTTCTGAGTTATTAGAGTCGCAAAGTCATTTACTATAATTTCAACTTATCTTTAAACATAATTTTATCCACTAGCTGAATTCAAATTAACAATCGCAGTCCTGATTTCCAAACGATTACATTCTCAGAACTGCAAACTGGTCGTATTTACGTTGATCCAAGGAAAGACCAAGCAAATTTAATTTAAAAAGGAAAAATGCTGTCGTAAATATTCAGTCTCTTCCCACTTATTTGTTTGAACATCGCAAGTAAGAGTGCAAAGTAAAGTGATCTATTTTTTCGAAATAAATCTAAACAAAGATTTTGATTTGCCCTGTTTTTAGCTCCTTTATTTAATGTTTCGAACTACTATGAATCTAGGCACTTATGTATCATTTACTATATAATGAATAATGAGCATCGAAGATTCCTAGCGTAGACAACTCAGGACATAAATTTTTTATCTCTTTAGATTACTTCGGTTCTTATTCACTACCTCCGTAGGTCTTTCCGAACATAATCATTTGCATTTGGTTGTAGATGGCTAAGACACCTGCACCAGCAACACCTCTCAAAATGTTAGCTAAAATAAAACATAGTGATTAGACAAGGTTTAGAATATTTATCATCTTACCTCCTGCTCCCTTGAAGTATGATTTCACACCTTCATTCTTGTAGATTTGGATGGCGCAATCAATTGATCCGTTGTATTTGACGGCTTCACCTGATGTCATCATCATTCTTCTTCTGATGGTATCAATTGGATAAGAAGCGAGACCAGCTCCAACAGTAATCAGCCATCCCCTATCATTCGTAAATATCAAAGTTATTATTTATGTCAAAAAAAAGGGTTGTATTACATAAGGAAGTTGATAACGAACATATCTCTGATGCTCTTTGGGAGTGATGGCATGATAGAGTCGAACATACCGAAGTACAATCCTCTGTAAATGACGATACCAACGCAAGAGATAACGAATCCTCTGTACAATCCGGCAATACCGTCAGTCTTCAAGGTTTGTTTGTAGACATCAACAAGACCGCTGTATTGTTTTTGTCCTCCCTTCTTGGCGTTCTTGTTATCATTGGTCAATCTTGTTCTGGCATAATCCAAAGAGTAGACGAAGAGGAGTGATGAGGCACCAGCCATACCACCAGAGGCGAGATTTCCAGCAAACCATCCCCAGTAGTTCTTTTTCTTGTCAATGGCGAACATTCTCTTGAAATAGTCCTTGAAGGCGAAGTTCAAGGCTTGGGTTGGGAAATATCGGAGGACGTTGGTGAAGTTGCCCTTCCAGAGTGCCTTAACACCTTCTTCATTCTTGACTCTGTTGAAGCAATCCACGATTCCGTTGTATGGTTTATCAAGAGTGCCTTTCTTGATCATCTCATCCATGTTTTGAATTCTCATCTTGATGACTTCGATTGGAGAGGCGCAGGTCTTACTGATGGCAGCAGAGACACCTCCCATCAAGAAATCGATGGCGAATTTCTCAAAACCGCCTTTGTTTTGTGCTTTTTCTCCGGAAGTCATGAAGTGAAAATAAAATCTAAAATGGGATTACAAATAATTCCAAGATTAGTCCCTTTAAAGAAATAAATGCTCCAAATAAAAACCTTCTAAAAGTTATTGAGTGAAGCTGGAGTCCCGTTGAGGGATAGTCAAAAGAGAAGCTATGAAAAGTCTTTAGTGAATGGGCTGATTCCGCTGGAAGCTTATAATTTACTCCAAATTCTACATCGTCCTAATAGAATACATATGTAAGTTAAAAGTTAGTTGTAGGAAAGATGTGATGCGAGATTCTTTAGCTGCTTAGACTTATATATAAACGAAAATACTTCTTAACACATGAACAATCATGAGAGAATTCTGTGGAAAAATTACGAGTCGTGTGGGCTTTTTGGCTATAACGATAACTGGGAATGGAGAGCAAAATTGATTACACACTTTTCTAGCACAGCATACTAAGAACTTCTAAACAATTTTGAATTAAATTCGTACACAATCATCTCTCTTCAGAAGATGATGATAATAATAAATCCGAAAACGAAATTGTTTATTTGCTCTAGTGAGTCTTCCCATTTAAAATTCGTCTAAATGTGTACGGAGGATAGTAAACCACCATCTCATTTACAGGAACTAACCTAAATAAAATGAATCATTGGTCAGCGAATGCAATAATGATTGGTTGTACGATCGTTATGTAATTGATACATACAGAAGTAGTTCAAATTCACTCAAACTCAATCAGATATTTCTAAAACCGAAGTATATTGTCTGGACAGTTCTTTCTTCAACTTGATGAATAATTTGGATGAGTTCTGGACAAGAAGCCCTAACTCTCAGCTAGTTTAAATTCCGCTAGGAAAAGTATCAGTGATGGACCAGAATAATTTATAACTGTTTAGATAATCCTGTAATGGTTGATTTTCTTACTCTTGACAGTACATGAGAGTAAATAGCAAATTGATAATGAATTTTTGAAATGGAAATCCTGATATGAAGAGCAATACACAAACAATCTCTTAGTTAATTGTTGTCTGGCTCGAAACAACCAGCATGCAATCGCAGAATTGTGTTCATGGTGAGAAATCCTGTTTCGAAGGGTCGAGGAGATTCTTGCCCTGGTTGACCTGTTCTTGACTGGAGTTCCTTCAGGTTTGTGGCTCCACTTACCATTGTCATCCAATCTTACCCAGTGAAAGTTTGTGTTTGGCCAAATCAGCAGTGTAACGTAATGTACAACAACACTTTTCAGAAGGAAGTGTGGTTCCCATTCATTGAAGGCCGTCGGCAATGGCTGCTCTCTTGAAATAGTTGCAAGTGCTTACGGTCCATTTCCGTCCTGTTACTCGATCTGGCTGAGCGAAGGTGTTGTTTAGAATGTCAGTACCATAATTGTAGCAGTTCTTGTGCGATTACTTGATGATAAAGCATCCTCCGAGATGCGTTTTAGGATATCTCCTTTTATCGGAACCGTTTCCCAATTAGCACCACTCCTTTTAGGTATCTTACTTGGGCTTGCTCGATTTGAGGTCCGGTGGATTTTGCTTAAGTCTATATCCAACAGAGGCCTGTTCTAGCATATGATTGAATCCTTAATATCCCATGACTCTCTCATTTGGGACATGCTCAAACTTGTTGGAGAGCAAGAGTTCAGTCATTTTCGCTGCTTGGAGATCATCAATCGTCCAAGTAGGATCTTCAGTACCAGAGAAACTCTTAAGGTGACTTCTAGCTGTTCAGAGCGCTCTCAACGACGAGTGCATTGAAAGAGAGTATCACAAGAGAAAAAATTAGCGTCGCTCTCATAGATTACCAAGCAGTTTTAATTTTTAATTGACTGATTGTTACCAACATGTGTCTTGAGCTGCGAATAATCGAATTTTACAACTTAGAAAGATACCATAGAGATTGAGCTCCAAGCGAAAAGCAACCTGAAAATACCCCATTGCGGTCAATTTTGATAAATATCAAGTTTCGCTGCGTTATTGCAGAAATCCAAATTTGTTGTGATCAAACAGAAAGAGACCAAGAATTAAAGCTTCATCACCTGATATATGAGCTTGAGAGCCCTTCAAGTTCCAAGAGCCTCCACCGTGTGGTCGGGCAAACACAAGCCATAACTTGGTTTATCAGCAACATGTCTAAAAACGGAGTCACAATCATAGGAAACGATGTGATTACGAAGAAGAAGGAGGGTTCTGGCGTTAACATTCTCAAAAGATGCAATGGGTGCTAATGATTATTCTAATTGTAAGTGTCATAGTAGTTAGTTATTTGTACAATCGTGAAAAGAATAATAGCACATTCATGATCAGTGTTTGATGCTTTGGCGATCAGAATTTTATGATTGTTGCTTCAGCTCTGTTCCACGAAGAAATGAACAAAACAGTAGCAACCTCATTATAAATTCGCATCATGGACCGTTGAAATGGTTTTCATCCGAATCTCAAGGCAGCGAAAAATTGTTAACCGAAGGAGTGGAAATTTGGAAATCCAAATGTGCTCAAATTTTTCCAACTGTGTCGCCAGTTGGAT
>ENA-UOTX01000312-UOTX01000312.1-compost-metagenome-genome-assembly--contig:-NODE-312-length-54696-cov-22.507754_pt1 | contig 54696 bp, 42 predicted proteins | sample MGYA00238143_ERZ746982 | MGnify/ENA primary metagenome ERZ746982 (study PRJEB28758, sample SAMN06268862) | compost metagenome | isolation source: single cell | place: USA: California, Emeryville, Joint... | reverse complement strand
ATTTAAATCAGCCAAAGCAGAATTTTCCCATGGATTTTGTTATCCATGAGCAAAAGCCTAAGACGGATAAAGTGGCAGCGAAAATTGCCATACCCAAAATTCAAGGGCTGGGTTTGAATGTTACTTGTGTTAAGAAGGAAGAAGTCGAACGGAAATCCGTAGGATTTCATGAAGAGTTCATGTCGAGAATGGACGAATTCAGTGTCTCTTGGAGACAAGCGGCGTTAAAAGAACGCAAGATTCCTTAAATTAAATTAGTTATCCTACGGTTTCCAATTATTACACACTCCTTCTGAAGAAAAACAAAAACAAAATTTGTTGGTTTCTGTTTTTCCCATACTAAACTGTGTTTTTATTATATACATATTTATATTCAATTATTATAGTCTATGAGCCTTGCTTTTCGATTTACTAACACTGAATGCACCCTTATTCAAACAGGCTTCTTCTTGTTCTTCTAGCTTTTAAAAAGTTTATTTATTTATTGATGCGTAAAGAAGCACAACACTATTGTAGCCAGGTAATATAAGTTTGAAGATGATATATAGAAACAAGCCTAGGCCTCATCAGATTACAGTATGCTTGAATACCTACCATTCTGAGAAGGCTCAAATTCCATAAAATTTACACTACAACGAAAATAACATGCATCTCCGCTTAATCCCTTGCGTTTTGTTGCTGTTGGATTTGTTTTTTAATTCTAATACGCTCATTTGCCTCTTTTTCCAAAGTTTCAAGATCGTCACTTCTCAAACGGTGCATGATATAGTAAATGCATCCTACGTACCACGCTCCGAATAACATGAGGTAGCCAGCGTTCTTGAATCGAAGTTTACGACTTTGCATGCGGATTTCAGGGTCAAGTTTGAACTGAGCTTCAAACTGTTCCTTCGTGAGGTGTGGAGCGCTTGGTCTTGAATCCACTCTAACAAATAAAACAGATTCCATTGTCGTAAATTGTCAGAATTAAAGCAGCTCACCTTTGTCCTTTAAAGTTAACTTTTGGCTTTTCCTCTTCCTTCGCCAGAATTTTCTCATCAAAGTCCTTGAAGAATTTTCTCAATTTTGAAAACATCTTGTTGGCTTTCTCTGCTAAGCAATCGTAATTTCCAGCTTCAAAATAATCAATAAATTTTAAAACAGGTTACTAATTGAAGCTATAGGGTATTCAAACTCAGGGCAAGAATTTGCACCAAAATGTTCTCATTATTATCGATTCATCGGAACAGTTTTTGGCTCATGGCACAGACTGATTGCCTCCAGGAACCGAGCTCATTTTTCGTAATGACGTTCGGTATGTTAGCAAATAAAATCCAAAATAAATTAAAATGACCACCTTCCTTATAACTCAGTTTCTCGAAATCATAAAAAACAGGAATATAATAATAATGGAGACAAAGGAATAGATCATTTTATTGTGTCAAAAGTAAAATCCACAATTAACGAAAAATGATCACTTGGAAAGAATTTTTGGGGGAACTTTCTTGATATCTTTTCGAGGTCTTCAAGCTGAGGTATCTCTACAATTCTTGCGACCCTCAAACGCTTGTAACTTTCAATACTGGCAGGAATTTCCATAAACCAAATATAATCCACTGTTAATGGACCATTCACAGAACAATGGGTCATTGAACACTCATACGTCGAATTTGATGGTGGCAAGTCCATTTTTGATTTCAATTGACCATAATCTTCCACCAAATATCTCTTAAACCATGCATATGCACTGGTCATTTGAAGTGGTACCTTGATTGTGAAATCAAACGGACTTTCCTCTACTGTTTTATCTTTTTCTCCTGTTTTGTCTTGTTCTCCTGTTTTATTGACTTCATCCGTTTTACTTTCCTCAACATATACTATTTTAATTTTTTCCTCATCATCGAAAACTAGTTTCGTCTCCCTCAATATTTGTATCCAACCTTTAATGGGTGTCAACTTACTCTCAGCATTTTTCTTGTTATATTCGTAATGATTTGTTAAATAGGTAATGAACTCGTTAAGATCATTATAAGCTTTGAACTTGTTCCATGTCCCTTCTCTTTGCCCACTCAGTAAATTATTTTTAACATCAGAAAAGTTGAACGTGCCCTTAGAGATCCACGTATAAAGACCACTATTGGGTATCAAGTTGAAGTCTCCAGCAAAAAATACCATTCTGTCATATTGTTTATATTTCAAACTTAATTCTTCCAGCGCTCTCATTGTGAGATAGATCTGTGTAACTTTGATATCTCCTCTCTTTTCGTTAAATAGCGTATGTAGATTGGCAATTATGAGCAATTTATTATCTAAGCCTTCAATAGTAGGTTTCATACTCAAAACAACCAACTGTGCGACATGCTCCTTTGCGACTGAAGGGTGGGTATCCTTGAACTCGAGATATTTGTGCTCGATAAGGTTGAATTTGTCTTTTTTGTATAACGTTGCGAGCCCATCGGAGCGGTCTCCTGTTTTGAACTTGATTTTAGCTTCATACTCGCTTTCGAGAGAAGGAAGAAGAATAGTATCGGCTTTATCAATTTCTTGGAGACAGAGGATATCTGGAGAATAAAACGCTATCTCCTTTTGGATCAGCTTTGCTCTGTATTTCCAATCTAAGTATTTGGCGTCAAACTCTTTGAATTGCCTTGTGGTTGCTTCTGAGAGGGAATCTGAGAGAAGATTGTAGCTCATCATACGGAAAGCAAAAGAGTTTATTGGTTCTCTTAAATCCATAAGAAGTCGACGCTTTGTGAGAAATTCCATTTCATTTGTGGTGAGGTGAAAGATGCCCCTTCTAACAACAGTTTCAACTATTTCTTGAGCAAAAAGCTCCGCTTCCTTTCTGATTTGTGGCTTATACGGTAAGCTTTCCATGAGAATTGGAGAAGTAGAATGCCAAAGAGAATGGAGACAATGTTTGCCAGGAAATACTGAGTTGATAAAAATTAATAAAAGCAGGCAATTCAGTTTGAATTAATAGTCTCAGAAAACGTTTGATGGCATGTTTTCTTCAGTCATCAGGAATCAGTTGGAACTTGAAAAAAATACACAAACACCTTTTCTCGAGTCATTTCAGTGTTCAGAATTAAAACCATTTTCTGACTATTCTACAACACCAAAATCCTTATTGGAATCATTGAGAAAATTCCACATTTAGTATTCTGTAAACTTGGTTTTCCCTTCAAAAATCACTTATTTCAGTTGCCAGTACATAATAGATAGCGTAATAATATGCTAACGCTCAGTTAGAAAAATTTTAGACCGTTCATTTTCAGAGATCTAACAACTTTGATTGTATTCTCTTTTCTTTCAACAGATGTGAGTTTTATTGTCTTAGGATGGACAAAGCCATGGTATAGTAGTCTTTTCTTCTCTCTACTTAAAAAAATATGTCTAGCATTTATCAGATTTTTTGGTTTTATCAAATTTTTGTTCTTGCTTTGTTAGGTTCCTTCAGGCCTTTTGGAAAAGGTTGCTTCTACAAAAGATCCAGCCATTAAGAATTGATTCACTCAACAAAATATGACCTTTCATCCAAATAGGAAAGCCTTTAGATAAAAATGAGTCGATTAAGAAAAGTTTAGTTCATTTCGACAGCGAATCCATTGCAGATGCTAAGCTTGTTCTAAATATCATCTGAACCTCATCAATTAGAAATGAGAAGCCCAAAAAAATTTTCCCGAGGCCATGTGTTTCAAATGAAAAACTATAATTGGACAGTCGAAAGACTAAAAAAAACAGAGTTAAATGCAGAATAAACACTTAAAAACGCTATTTGAATTTTCTAAAAATTTTAAAAGCGAAGTGAAATAAGTCCATGAACAAGACTAAGAGCAAAGTTCTCTTTGGTTTTCATCTTGTCGCATTCGTCTTGACAGCTTACTTCTTGTGGTGGGGTATGTTCGCTGCTCCATGCTTTGAACCAGAGTACCTCTTCCAATTGACGTTCCTAACACAAGAAACCCTCTTCTTTTACTATTTATGGGCGTTGAAACACGATTTTGATAACGCTTTTGCTGTTTCTAAGAAGTGCAAGCCTTATCCTGAGGCAGCGCATACAACGTTGCAGATACTACTTCCATTAACTTGTCTCGTCACCGTGGGGTATTGGAAAATGCGCCTAAAGGATGCTTCCTTGATGGTTACCGATGAGGGAAAGGGCAACCCCATCATCCTCAGCCTATATAACCATGGAATTAATATTATATTCTGCTTAATTGAGACTGTCTGCTTCAATCAGAAAGTCGTGAAAGGGTTTAAATGGAAAATCACTTTGATTGTCACTACATTCATTCTCTACGTCTCAACTCAATTCGTTTTCCATGAAGTGACTGGTCGCCCTGTCTATCCTTTCCTTGCGGCGCTGTCATTATTCAACATCGCAAAATTCTATGCTGGTTTGGTTGCCTTTTTAATCGTCCTCGAGAGACTCAACACATTCATGATCTTGAAAATTCATGGAGATGGCAGCACCCCTAAAATTGCAAAGGAAACCAAAAGCAATTAGACATTCGAAAAAGAGATGCGTGCCTTGGCAGCAGAACATTGACGAAACGTATCACCGCTTAAAAGTTTACTAACACTCCGCAGATATAGGAAATTATAAAGACTAGTCCATGAAATATATGTTAAATGTGATTGATTCATTCATTCTACTCATAAAAAATAATAGGAAAAAGTTCTGTTTACATAGCCACATCCCAAAAACTTTATCTAACCTGAAAAATGTGCTTTTTATCTGTATTTATTGAGTCGGATCGTAAAGATATAGTGCAGATTTCCCACACAATCACAACTGGTGAGAAAATCATGTTACGTTTAATGGCTACTGACAATAGTACTTTGGAAGAATGAAAACGTATTCTTTGATATATCACGATATCAGGATAAAGCTAAGGTCATTTCAACAAGTTGAAGTCAGAAGGACCGATGAGTCTGAAGAGGGGGTAACAAGTGAAACCTGGAGAGCCTGAGAATAAATTTTTCAAAATAGCCTATTATATTTATGTTGTGGCAAATTAAAACTCCGCAGGAAAATTTTCGATGAATTCATAATCTGAACGTAAGAAGAACATCAAGGCTTTCCAACTCCGAAAGTCCCTTATAACAAAATGTTGTTCGAAGCTCGCAAACTTAATTATCAGATAATTTAGTTTCAAATTGCTTAAATCAACTCAAGAATATATTATCCGGTGTGTGTGTGTTTCCTATTTTCAAGTTTTATAGACACCTAAAGTTTATCCTCTTTCTAACCGCAACTCACAAGAACCTGCAGTATTATGTCATTCAGTGACAACAGAGCCGACTCAATTATGGATTGCACCAATCAGGATCCTCCAACGGATTCTGATATAGTCAGTAACTGCACTTTTCCAAAAATCATACAAATATTTCATCTTTCGAACAGATTTATACATTTTCTGTGGAGTCAACGCATTTGTAAGCTTGGTACTCATCGCACTTTGGATCAGCAAGAGGAATTACTTTCCAATTCGAGAGAGATCACCTCTCCTCGTCATCATTTTTATCATTGGATCGCTACTCTACCAGATCAGCCAGCCGGTAGCTCTGCTATATGCTTTGAAAGGTCCTACACCAAGTGGTGGAGTCAAATGGGCAAGTCTTGATACACTGGGCGAAATGCTATCGAATTCTTACTTTCTTGGAGTTTCAATTATGATTTGCTCGTATTTCATTCGGTAACTCCTACATTGAGCTATTGGCATAATAACGCAATAAATTCTGTGATGGTTAGAACATTACGACTGAGCTATGCTTTCGATCCGGCTAGAGAAAAAAGAGCAATGGACAGCTTGTATTCTAAACAATGGCTACTTGCTTTGGTAACGACTTCATCGTTCAATGCAAACCAAGCTTAATATATTAATCTTCTCTAATGCTAGATCGTGCTTATTTGCTCTTTTTTACTCTGCGAAATATTCTTTAAACTATACATTCCGGTCCCATTCTTCCACGATGCTACCAACCAAGAAGATTTTCCAGAAGAAACCTTCCAAACTCTTCTTTTGCAGAGTGGACTCTTTGTGCAGGTCGGATTGTTTATGTTTTTCACTTACTTGCTGAGGTAAATATAATAAATACATTTGAATCCCACTTAACATTGCAAATTCCTCAGAAATATTCGAGCTGACTACAACTTTAGCAAAGAGATGATCACAATCACAATCTTAGATTGGTTTTTCCAAGCAGCTTGCCTGATCATGTATCAGAATTCTTTGTTGGAAGGTTGCGTCGGATTATTTTCTAAAACGATGATTCTCTACTCAGCACGTGGGTTTTGCTTTTTAGCAGTAACTGCAGTGTACCCCTTATTTATCTCTGTCAGAGGGCATTTCCCTCTGACACCGACTAAAGCTATGGATGAGTTCCGATACTATATCATGGACGAGCTCTGTGTGAAAACCTATATGAATTTTCTCAAACATTTAGACTCTTTCAACGATCAGACCATAACGTTCGAGGAGGTTTGCCCAAGACGTTCATGTATTATTCTTACTTTGAACACTGTGACTAAACTAAACTTCTTCATTAGATACTGAAACGTTCCTGTTCTTTTTGGATATTCATAGAGTGAATATACTTCGTGAGGACTCGCCAAACACTGTGAAGAGAATGTATGCTTATTACGTACAAGACGCTGAAAACGCACAAATCTTCCCGCAACATCTGATCCAAGAGATCACTTATAACTATGAAAATACGGATCCTGCTGATCTGTCTGTTGAAATATTCAGCAGTTTATATCAGTACGCATACAATACGCTGCAGACTCTCTACGACAAGATTTATCAGCGAACTCAGTCATTCCTGACTTTGAGAGAAAGACTTCGAACCTACGAATTTGTGAATGAGAAACTATGTAAATTGAATATGATTTCAAATAGTTAATCTGTTTGCAAGTTCCTTGTTCGTTGTATGCAAACTTTTTTTGGTTATTATATTTAGCAGATAAGAAATAGGCGAAAAATGAGCTCTCCTGAGATTCTTCTATTTTATTTCTTACCAAAATTTTCTAATGATATTCGATCTATCTAAACTTGTTTGCCCAAATTTCTAATTGCTGATGGTTTGTAAAGTCATACCGATTTTCTGCATATATCCCATAAGAAATCCATTCTTCTCCTGTTTTTCATTTCAGCAAATAGTTTATTGAATACAGCTTCACTAATATTTCATATCTATCACTTTGCTAGTTGGAGAATGATTTTGCTCAGGAATTTAGAATTCAAGGTCTAAGTATTCGTTTGCTTAGACAAGAGAGCAGTGAATGGAGGAATACAATTTGAAGACTTAAATTACAGCGGCTAAACTACCATTACTGGGGATTTGTGACAACAATTTTGATCAAGTGATCCATGAACATTTTGAGACTTGCATCATCACTGAGGAAATCACCGCTCTGTATGGAAAGTGGGTATTATTAAACCTAGATGTGAATGAAAAGTTATACCTGGCATGTAGAGTTTTCGGCTGCGTTGCTTGAAGGGTTGACTTTAGATTTGATAAGTCTCTCCAATCCGTGACCTGCCCAAGTTTGGACGATATTCGGAGCTGGGAATCGATCTTCAACAATGAGCTAGTGGTGTTCAGAAAAAATTAATGATTGGAAATCGAATTCAAAGGTTACTTTTGCATCTTCTAAAGGAGCCTCCAGCAGTTGCTTGAAACTTTCATATTCAGGATCATTGTGATATCCTGCTTCTTTCCATTTGCGGATGTGTTCACCATGCCTTTGAAATGAAAAATTAGATTAATTACTCTCATTCTTGAAACCTTGTTATTACCAAATGACCACGTGGAAAAATGTGTCCTGTAACAAAATGACATTGTTCTTCATGTTTTCAATATCAAGCATGACTGGTTGCGGCTGAGGATCGTCAAAAGTATACATTAATAATGCAGGTTGGATCATAACCAACGAATTAGTCACATTCTCCCTGCACAGAGCAGCGCGATAATACGCACTTTCATCCGGACTGCAAGCAACTGTTTGAATAAAATTGCTTCGACGCAGGTGATAGATAAATTGCGGATATAAGGCGAATTCTTTGGGCATATTAAACGACTGAAGATCATCTCGCTTGTAGCTTGCGAATTTAGTAACAAGACGAATAAGCATTTTGTCCAACCATCTAAGAACCTCGACAGGTTCTTCGATTTCGGCTTTGGCAATTCCGAGTCGTCCAACTATGATACAAGTTGCTTCTTGATCAAAGCCTTGTACCAAATCGAACATATTGTTCGGATCTGCAAATCTTCGCGTGACTGTTGTCACTCTGAGTCTGAGCTGTCCGCTTGGGTGTTTATATTGAGTAACAAATTGTAAGAAGCCCATCTTGGCTGTAAGGATATTCTCTTTTCCAGGTTGTGAAGCAGGAACATCAAGGTAAAATGCAAGAGTGAGATTTCTGTCTAAGCCACCAAGGTACCAAGCAGTTGTTCCACCTTGACCAATTTCAGTTTCTGATACTTGCGGTCCTGTTTTTTTCAGAGAAGTACATTGTCCTATGCACCCTGAAATTTTAAGTTCTTTTGACGCATGAACTGTAATTTCGCCATTGAATCCGTATTTTAGATCTCCATTAGCGTCCTTCTCGAAAACTTTTTTAAAGGTGTCTTTGAACACTCTCGAATTGTACATTTCATTAATGATCATGTATCCTCCAGTTTTCTCGGCGAGGGCCCTCATTTCAGCTAAACCAAATTGATCCAAAGTAAATCCGTAAATATCAATAACTTGGTAGGCTTTCGCTGCGCGCTGGGCCAAAGTAGTATAGTATTTCTGAGCTTTTTTGAAGTATTTGCAGTTTTCGTTATCTTTCTGTAGGTCAACGAAGTTTCTAATGGTCTCTTCTAGCTTAATTCCGACGACTTGGCCTGGTCCCAATGTGCAAGGACCACCAATAAAGCTAATAAGTCTTGCTCCCTAAGGAAAAATAAGTTTAATTTCCTATCGCACTGAATGAGAGATTACTTGCATAGGTGCTAATGCCTCCATTACGCTGATAGCCACGTTAAAAGCGGTTCCTGTTGCTCTTAAAGATCTTTCATCGGTAGGAACGATCCATGAGTCAGGCTGTAGGTCTTCAAGGATGTTTGTAAATGCTACTTCACACTCGCTGATAGGCATAATAAATTTCCTGACAGCACCTGTTGCCTGGGGACCTCGTGGATCATTTCGACTTGCAATACCAAGAGCTTCATGAATTTGAGCTGGGAGATATTCCTTGTCTCCTCTCAGAGCATAGCTCTTTGGACATTCTGGGAAAGAGAGCTCATGAACAAAGACGTGACGGTTGAACGTGATCAATCCGATGTTGGTATTTGGCGGCATGAATTGAATTCCTTGCAAAATAGAATCTTTGAGGGCCTGAAGCTCTTCTTTTACCACGCAAAGGTCGATCAAAAACACGAAAGCTGGTGTTGGGGTTGTTTGCGATGAGATCAGATATTCGATCGTTGAGTATTGCTTATGAAGTTCCGCAGGAAGGTTAGTCTCAGAGATATTTTCGGCATAATCTCGAGGGAAAGGGTTACGAGTGGAGCAGAAAACGCATCCCCAGAATTTGGACCTGAAGTCAATACTGTTGTAGGGATTCAGCACTGAGCGGCACTTTTGACACATCAATGGTTTGTATTCTACCAGTGCGAGATTCTCGAGATCCTTCATTGGAGTGTATAGACATCCAATTGGAGCAACAGCTCTTGTGGCCACCATCTTATTGGGTGGGAGAACGTTCCAAGAGAATCGAATAGCATCCTGGGCTTCAATTGAGTAGAAATCTTCCATGAGCAGAAAATAGCTTAAAAAACACTCGTTACCTACTTTTTTTGGATTTATTTCTCGAATTAATTCGAGAACATCGAAAAAAACGAACTAATCATATTCAACGCTTAAGTGCGAAAGTAGGCCTCATTTTCGTGAAGTTTTCCATCAAAACGCATCCCAAAGGCATGAGTTCTTAAAGCATCACAAATAAATCATTTCCAAGCGTTGGTTAAAAAGAAAATAAATTTGGCTATGACATTAGTAGTCACGCAAAGTGTTATAGGATATTATATAGTTAAACTGAACATCTTACTCTTGACTAGCTGCAAGACTCAACCTAATCCCCGGGTTTTTGAAGGTTTAAACAAAGATCAAATTATTTGGAAAAGTTTAAAAAGTGCATTTCTTGAAATGATTAAGAATATTTGGATGACTATTTATTCCGGTAATTAAAACTCTTTTCAATTTAGAATTTTATCTCTGCATTCTTGCAGAGCATGACAAACCGAGTTCGTTCTCATTCATTTCAAAATCTTGATAGAAAGCAATCTTCTTCGAGCGGAGAGGGTAAGAAAGCAAAATACCTTACTTAAGAACTCACACTACTATAATCAAGATGACAATGAAAATTCTGAAAAAGATCGTAGGGTCAAAAGATCAAACAGTCTTCGAAAGCTTCCCCGTAATTTAAATGCATTCAGTTTTTCTCCAGACGGAAGTCCCAAAAAGTCTCAAAAAAAGAAATCACTGATCCAGCTGGAAGAATGTGGAGTAGCGAATTTTGGCGAAACTCGAGAAATCTACTTACCGAATGTAGCCGAAGAAATGCTCCAAGAATCGGATGATCCAGCTCAAAACAGAAGCAAATTGTTAGAAATCAACAAAGTCGCAATTAGTCCAAAAGCGGATCCTACAATGTCACCCAAACAAGCTTCATCTCCAACGAGGAGAGGACGAAATGTGTCGATTCAGCAACTATCGCAACGATCTACTACTGAGAAATTCTGCAGATTTTGCTTTGAAACTGAAGAAAGTGTGGAAAAAGGAAAATTAATTTGTCCATGCCGTTGCGATGGGAGTCTAAAGCATATTCATGAAAATTGTCTTCAAACCTGGATTGTGCAGCGTGGATCCGGTAGAGACTCTCAAATTAGTGCAAGATGCGAGATCTGTTCAGCAGTCTATCATTTGGAGATTGTGAGGAAACTGGCGCTGGATTGTAAACGAGCGTACAATGAAGGCCTTGTATACCTACTGATTAGCCTTGGCTTGGCGGTTTGTATTGGAAATGTGATATGGGTCACTGTGAAATATCTAACTTCCTCGGAAAACGGAGAAAACCCGACGCTGGGTAGAGTCCTCCCTATCGTGTGTCCTGTGCTTGCTTTCCTATTTTTCCTCCCCATGCTTGTATGCTTGAAACGAGCTTTTTTTGACTCAAAGGTGGTGAAAATGAAAATCCATAATTTCGATCCGAATTATGAGAACAAGATGCGTCAAGCTGAAGGCGTCTCTATTCAAATAAGAAATAATGGGATAGTTGATGACATTTTTCTTGACGCGAGCGATGAAGAAAGCGATCCTTCTCCTAGGAGAATAAGTCAAAATGCCAGACGTAACTCTCCTCCTCCTAGGCAATCTCGAAATGAATCCCTGAACGTGTCCAATCAGCAACTCATGGTGATGAGTGTGTCCCTACAATCCTAGGGGCTCAGAATAGTATAAATAAAAACATATTAGTAAAATTTTTGGATTGAATTCAAAATCAGGTGCTTTTTTTCTTTACAAAAATAGTGGTATCAGAAATTGTATATCTCTTGATATTAAATGCAGTTTAATCTCTTTTCTGAGGACATTAACATTTTGATAACAAATGTAAATATTGTTTCAGCGCCTAAATGAAAATAATTATAATTAAAATATCTGTCTGCCAGAGTTTTAGCAAAAATAATAGCGCGCTTCTTACTTCTTAACTCAATTATGCATAGTGCTACTAGCGGTGTAGCCACCATCAATAATACCTGTATATATTGAAGAAAATGCGAGATAGAGTTGGCAATTCTCAAAAACAAACTACTACAATCACATCAAATATATAATGCATTAAAGTACATAGCCTTGCTGCTGCTACTTTCTTCCAGAGATTAGAAATTATGTGATAAAATCATTCAACCGATAAATACATATTCATATTATTAACAAGCAGATGATAGCTAAAGTCGTTCAGCTGTTCAATAGAAATCAGATTTTTGTTTGTTTTAATTAGTAGGAAGATGAATTCATTATCAACAAAATGAAACCAAAAGAATATATCATTCAATAGGGTACTAAGTTTTGAATATACACATATAAACTTCTGTTAAACTCTTCAAAATATATTAATGCAATGAAAGATTAGTAGTTAATTCACTCATAAGTGTGAAGGCACGTAACTCAAAGTATCATTTGTTCCATAGACAAATGAAGGTCTATCTCTTTCCAGAGCAACCATATGCTGGTCTACACTGTCATCCAGTGTTCCTGGGATAGTCACCGCGAAGAATTTGTCTTCTGCTTCTTTTGCTTTATCAAAAGGAAGACCTCCATGCTTCTCGTAATAAGTTTCCTTTGCAATTTGGAAGATATCCTTTTCAGCGATCGGTCCTGTATTCTTTACCATCTGTGCAAAAAGGCCTTCCACATTCGTGATTCGGTCATCTCCGACATTCTTAACAAGTAGCTTATAAGGCTCGTCGAATTCTTTAATTTGACCTTTGTCCAAAACTAAAACTCGATCATAATTTGCAATTGTCAATAATCTATGCGCAACCGTGAAGGTAGTTGATTTGTTGAAGGTATTCTTGATTTTCAAGCTCACAAAGGCATCGGTATCTCTATCCATACTAGCAGTCGCTTCATCCATAATCATTATCATGGACGGCTTGAGCATACTTCTTGCAAGGCAAACCAATTGTTTCTGTCCCTGTGAGAATACTGAGGTTGCTGCAGTCATTGGAGTATCTAATTGATAAGGCAAAGTTTCAACTCTTTTCTTTAGATTTAACTCATGAAGGACCCTCCAAATTTCTTCATCCTTGGCTGCACCAACAGGATCAATGTTATATCTGACAGTTCCTGTGAGAATGAACGGACTCTGAGGGATAATAGAAATATTTCCTCGAAGCAGATGAAGTCCGACAGTCGCTATGTCTACACCATCAATTTGGATACATCCATCCGGCGCCTCATGCTTAGCTACTTCTTGCAATCGATAGAGCAATTGAATAATCGATGATTTGCCAGCACCTGTCCTACCAACACACCCAATTCTCTCTGCTGGGTGAGCATGCAGAGTAAGATTTTTAATGACATTAGGACCAGCACTGTTATATTGCATGTAGACTTTATTGAAATGAATATCTCCTTTTTGAGGCCAGCCAGCTGATTTGAGCTCCTTATCCACAGGTTGGCTAATTGGAGGCTCATTTGGCAGAGTCCAGTATGCTTGGATTCTTCCTGCTGATTCTGCAAGGATGTTCGTCATGCAAACTTGTCTGAGAGTGTATTGTAGCACTCCAGATACACTCAAGATAAGAGCCAGAGAGAAGCCTGCTAGTGCAACGTTTGACTCAGGTCCTAAGGGTTCACGGGCTGTAGTGATGAAGATGACACCAATTTCTGCCAGGTTATATCCAAAGTCAGACCAGAATGCCAAAACTCTTGAAGTTATAGCAAAATTGACGGCCCCTTTGATAGTCGTATGAAGTTGATTTGCGAATTTCCTTTTGAAGGTCTCTAGCTGACCAAAAGTACGAATGATTACAATTCCTGAGAGACTTGCTGAGAACATACCGAAGAGAGGCCCTCTCGTCTTTAGTTCATACTTTTTAGTCATATTGACTCCAAAAGAGCACCAATAGATCATTGCCAGTACGAAGATAACTTCTGCTCCAAGAGGTGCTAAGTGGACTGGGTCAAGGATCGCAACGGTGATAATCACACTCAAAATGAAGAGAACATTATCCAAGACGTCCATTGTGATGAGGGGCAAGAATCTGTCCAGAGTTCCAATATCATTTGAGAATCTATTGAGAATTTGACCGATAGGATTATTATCGAAAAATCCTACTGGAGCATTGATAACTCTTTCCAGCATCTTCTTGTGATGTTTATCAGAGGTCCTGACCAACCCAATATTGAGCATGAAATACTTGACCAAGTAGAATATGATATAGGCGCCTACGAGAGTAGCAAGCACGGTCTGACTCTTCCAATAGGCGATTTCATTCATAGACCAAACACCTATCATTCTTCCATAAGCGATATTAATAAACTCTACTAATAGATAGGCTGCGAAGGTAATGAACAAGAAGAAGCAACTGCCCATTCCTTTTATCAATTCTTTATAGGTTTTCCCCGTCACTTTGCCAGGATATTGGTCTATCTCTTTTTGTTCCTCAACTACCTGTTCTTCTTTCTTTTTCTCCTCAACTTTTGGCGCCTGCTGAATCTCTTCTTCTTTAGGTTTATCCAAAATGTATTTATACTCACTAGTATGTCTTTGCAACACCTTAAGGAGTTTCGAACTTTTCATCGCCAACTTTTTCGCATTTTTCAATTCTTCTCCGGTTTTGGACAAAGCTCTCTTCAACTCGAGGTGAGGTCCTTGCTTTTCGACTTCAGGATTCAGGAGCTCATTCGCGGTTCCGCTTAATTTGATTTCACCATTTTTGATCATATAAAGGTTATCGCATTTTTTCGCGAAATCTATCAGATGTGTAGCGAACAGAATAGTTTTTCCCTTCAAAACACCAGTGATGCATTGTTCGAAGATGGCCGCTCCTACTTTCGCATCTAATGCAGAGAGAGGATCGTCTAACAAATAGATATCGGCATTAGCATAAACTGCTCTTGCTAATGCGAGTCTTGCTCTCTGACCTCCTGAGAGATTGTTTCCTTTTTCTCCGATCATAGACTCGTCTCCTTTGGGGAATAACTGAAGGTCAGTCTCTAAATTGCAAACTTTTATAACTTTCTTGTAGAATTCTTCGTTATATGGCTTGCCAAAGAGAATGCTCTCTTTGAAAGTTCCTGCAAAGATTGTTGGCTCTTGCTCGACAAAAGCATAAGTTCCGTGGTATCTCAGGGTTCCCGTAGTCTGGGGCATTTCTCCTGTCAATGCCATAAAGATTGAGCTCTTGCCAGCTCCAACGGGTCCAACAATAGCATTTAAAGTACCTTTCTTGATATGGAGAGATATGTTTCTGAGCGTAGGATAAACGATAGGTTCACCCTTCGGTCTAATTTGAACCTTGCTACCTATCTTCTCTTCAAGTTCCTTCATATGCTCATCCGGCTGACCGCCTTCTTTCTTTGTCCAGTATCCAGTAAAGTTATCGAACTCGATAGCATTACCTGGGTTTTGAGGAGCCTCAAATTTAGTTCCACCCACTTCAGGAGTTTCCATGATCACCTCAATTCTTTTAATGACCCGGATCGCCTGTACCACGAAAGCAAGACCCTGATTTACGAAGAAAGCGCCGTAGAGTCTTAAAAAGATGAAAAGGTAGTAAGTTGAGTAGACCTTTCCTGGCGTGAGAACTCCATATGTCAGGCTGTAAGGCATCCAGATCAAGTAGGTTGCTATCAGCAGGGAACTAAATGAAATAGCACGATAGAAACTCTCTCCAAGTAAGAGACCTCTCTCGAGAGCAGTTTCTTTCTTTCTAAGCTCAAATATTCTGTCTCTAAATCTCAGTTCCCAGGTATACATCTTCAATAGTCTGATTCCCTCAATGCTTTCTCCTGTTAACGTGACTCTCTCGTCAGCATATTGACTTCTAATTTGTCCTTTTTCTTCAGACTTTACGATGTAGAGAGTTTGTAATGGGAACCATAAGCAAATATATCCAAGTCCAACTAGGCAAAGTTCTTGGAAGTAGATCCATAGCAGAGCTCCCGAGGCAACTATGAGAAAAGGAGCGGCGAGGAGTTTGGGGAAATAGACTCCGAATTCATCGAAAACATTAACATCGTTCGATGCTATGTTTATGATTTGTCCTGGAGAAATTTTATTCAAAGTGTATAATGAGAGTTTAGTAGCCTTGCCATAGATCATGCTAACTAAAGCGCCTCTCACATGACTTGGAAAGTAGGTACCGATGTGATTGTAGTGATGTTCAGTATAAAGGCCTCCGATCAAGCACCCAGTCAAAACTACTGACCAAATCCAAGCCATCTTCCTTCCAGTATCGCTGTAAGAATCGATGAGTTTTTTCAGGACCCACCCTTCGAAGACTCGAATGAAACTAAACAGGATAGCGATAATGAGGCATTTCAGTATCATCGGCCAAGTACATCTGATAATAGCCCACGCAAGACTGGCTTTGTTGTTTTTACTCTTTCTTCTCCATTTCTCCCATGAATTTAATATTTTTTCTTCCAGGACTTCTGACCTTCTTTTATATGGAAAAGAAACCAAACCTTCATCTTTAATTCCCTCATCTTTTTTCCTCCCTCGTAAGGCTCTCCAGACAGTTTTAATTCCGTATGTGAAGTGAATCTGACCTAATATATTAGATCGTTCTATATCTGATTTGAATTTCGGGTCTTCTTCAGCTAGAGAAGGTCCTTTTTTCTTTTTAATGAGTCGCTCGGACTGAACTGGCTGTTCTTGGTGCTTTTCACGAGGTTGTAGACCCGTGTCTCGCACTTCTAAATGAATATCTTGCTGTTGCATTCAGAGATATTTTTAAAATTTTTTTTCTTTTTAGAATAATAATATGTTATTGAGAAGCATTATAAGTTCACAAAAAAAAATAAAATCGAAACGTTTTCGAGTTACGCTGATCAGTCAGAAAAAAAGAAAAAAGAAAAAATCTAATCTGATCTGAAATTATACCGGTAAACCAAATAAGCGAATAGAGAAAACGCTTAATTCTGCTGGTGTTCCGAACTCTATTCAAGAACTGAATAAATGGCCATACAGATTGATATCTGCAGTAGCAAATCTTAATAATAGAAACAACCGCCGCGGTGATCGAAATGTAGAAAGGTTTCGTTCGAATCTGCCCATGTGAATATATGCTAGCATGAAAGAAACGAAGAATTCTTGTTGTTTTGCCTGTCTTACACAGAATTACTGCAATAAATCCGCGCATTTTTTAGATTGTAAATTCAGTTACTGAAATAATTTGTGTCACTGATATAATAAGCCTTTACTGCAAAAAAAAGGTTATGATCACATGTTCAATTTCTGGACAAGCAATATAATCAATTCTCGCAAAAAAGATTAAGGATCCGCATTATTGTCAAAATTGATATTGATGGATTATTGCTGCGAACTCATCTCACAAAATTCAAGTATGAAACTACGTTATGGTTGTTTTGTGGTCAAAAGATAGGTAATTTCTGATGATAGATGAAAGCCAATGTAAAAATAAACCTCTTTGGATTACAGTAAAGGTAAAGTTGTCAAGAAATGCAAGAAGATTATTTCGTTAAAGAATATCTGACATATGTTCTAAGACTGCTAAAGTTTGTGGAAGTTAGATGTAATATCAATGCGCTCATATCTTTATGCAAGCTAGCATCTACTTCTTCTGTTGGAATATGCTGCAGTCAGCATCAATGGCAGATAGTATGTCCTGTTTTCTGCAAGAATTACACAGATCACCTGGTACATATTGACAACTGCCCTGATCATTGCATTCGCATACTTGCTTACCGGCCGGTGCAGGAGGACAAGAGGCTGGACGGTTGCCTGCGCAGATGCTGAACCTTTGGCCTTGAATGTTTGGACAGTTTTCTCCTGGATTATAAGACACGGTGTTAGGTGTACGACAATGAGTGCACTCATTCCCAGAGTTTTGGTACTGACATGAACCAGTGGAATAGCAAGCACATCCAGGAAGAGCTTGCTGTGAGCAAGAGCCTTGGAAATTATATGAACTACAAAATTTGGGAACGAAGTAAAAGCTGTTAATTGGGTCAGGAGTGATAATGAATGGTGAAATAGCATTTGTGGTCAGTAGCAAGCAGAAAATTTCTAGCAGGATTAAATTTGGTGTTCTGATTGATGCTTTCATTGAAGTTTTCCGCTAGAGTATGATGTTCCAAGTCTAATTTACTATTATAACTCTCACTGTATGGATTCTTTTAAAAACTTGGTTCGAATCTCTTGCGATCCTTTCAGGAGAATTTTTACTGAAGAGAAAGTTGTTCTAATCTCATCTAATCAGTAATTGGTAATTCAAAATTATCTTATCTTACATTACTGAGCTTAGCTGAAGGGATATTGAGAATGAAAAAAGACGGATTCAAGCTATTTGTAAAACTCTTTTTGAAGATATGAACAAAGCACTTCACTCCTTTTGAATTCCATGGCTTAGCTTCTCCCTCTCTATTTCGTAGCAATAAAGCCACGAATCGGGAATTTAAAATTTTTTATATAATCCCGGGGATGCTGATTTATCCAGTAAAGTGGTGTTTCAGTTGTTTCCAAAAACTTGATCTGTGATTTTCTGTATGGCACTGATGATGATCCGCCCATTTTTTTTTTTTGGTTTTTAGAAAACAAAGCCACTGAATGAACTCTTATTTCTCAAGTAGAAGAAATTCGAAATTGCAGCGAAAACACTCCTTTTCCAATTGCTTTAGAAGTCATTATTTGCAATTTTGTGACGAATTCATTTGCCTGCCAATCGAAAAATATATCTAATTGTCCCCAAGGATTCTTGCGTATCTGCATATGAATAGAATAGAAGTCGAAGATATTGTTTCAGATTCTCACATAGCAATATAAGCTTACACGACAGTTCGCTAAATCGAATATATTTGTTTGGTTAATTTAATACCATTATGCGGCTTAATGATGGCTCATTAGATGATAAATGAAAATAATACTCTACTTCGTGAAAAACATGTCATAAAAGAATCATGAAAACCACTATTGAGAGTAACCATTGTGAAATTTAATGCCACAAGGAGTACCTTCCAAAACACTCACATATCATTCGAGAACTCACTTCTAGACCTGTTGCCAGAATGCCAGACCTTCTTGAAAATACCTCCGAAGACGCGACATTACAAAGTAGTCAAAATTTTTTATCAGAAAATTGTCACGAATTAATTTAAGACTTTCTAACAACTAGTCTTATTTGAAAGTTAAATTTATTGAGCCGATTCGAAACTATGAGCAACCTTCGCGAGTTCTCCCTATTTAGCAGCTCAGTGAGCTCTGTACGAGAAATAGCGGATTTACAATATGATGAAAATAAAGAGACCATTGTCTCCATAAAAGTCATGCATTCGATGAACCTTTCTTTAATGCAGGTTCCATTCAGCAGCATTCCAGTATATGAACATTTTGTTGAATAGGGGTTGCAGCCGTTTACAAAATTATTGGAACTCACATTATCAAATAACGCGATAGAGAGGATTGAGGGCTTGCAGCCTTTGGTGAGGCTCAAGTTGTTAAACCTGTCTTGCAACAGAATCAGAAAGATCGAAGGATTATCAACTCTCCACAAACTTGAAAAATTGGTTCTGTCTTCTAATAAAATAGAATCTCTCTATCCTATCACACAAGTATTGTGCAATGACTGAAATTGAAGGCTGACTCTTTTGCTCAGTTAGGTGGAGAAGATTATTCTCTCCGATATCTCGACATAAAAGACAATAAGATCAATGACCTTTTAGAGTTACAGCATCTCAATTGGTAAAGAAAAATTCCTTCTTCTAATGTCTAACACGCGTAGTCTCGTAAAATTGAACGAAATTCATCTTGCTCTCGAGGACGATCCCAATCCGATATTTCAGGACAAAGCTGAATATGTAAAAGGACTGGCGAAGCAACCCGTTGCAGACCAGTTGAAAGTAACATTCGTCATTAATGAAGTCAAGACTTAAATGAAAATCTAAAAAGAAAATTGACGGGAAGCCTGCCAACATATTTTTTCCACCAATGGGAAAGGCTACAAGAAGATCATCAAAATCGAGTGACATTCAAGAAACCGAAAGAGAAGGTTTGAAAGAACAGAGAACTAAACGAGAGGTCTCTATTCCAACTTTGACACCCGTGAAAAATAGAAAATCAAAAGAACCAATAATGAATTCGCCAATAACATCCAAAAGAACAAGTAGCACTGAGAGAGGGTTCATTCGAGGAGCAGGAGAGATCACTCTAGATCCTCAAGTAATATTGCAATGCCTTCCCGCTAGATAAGCATCTCCTTAAATAAAAGCAACATCGAGACTCACATGATTATCTTCAAGGACAAGATTCAAGCCCAATAGGCGCGTACAGAGAATTGCAGTATAAACTGGAATATAGTGAGAAGTTTTGGACCACAAGGGTTGCAAAATTAGAAGACAACATTCTGAACTTATCAAAAGAAAATATGGAATATCGGGAGAAGAATGCTCAACTACTAAATAGTCTCAATGCAAAGAATCAAGAAATTACGGATCTTACAAACACAATTTCAGTTCTTCAAGCAAAGAAAGAAAAGAAGGAGGATGTGATTGAAGATTTGCAGAATAGGATCGCGGAGCTTACGAGAGAGAATGGAAATTATCACAAAGAAATTCAATTCAGAAAATTCGAAGGAAGAAGGAGTTCGGAAGGCGTGAGCACAGTGAGCGCTACTGAGAGAAAGCAACCTCGATATGACCCTGATCTCTTGCAATCACGAGCTGAAACTGTGCGGGACAACAAGATGGACATCTGGACCAAGTACGAAGCACTTGATAAAGCTTATCAGGAAAGATGCAGAGACGTAAACGATCTCGAAATGCGTAATAAAGAACTCGTAGCGCTTGTCAAAGAATGGGAAGAGCGCTATAAAAGACATACAGATCAGGAAGATTTACTGGTAGAGCAGCGCATAATCGAGAAAGAGAGAGAGTTTCAAAGGCGATTGGCTGAAACTCGTGATAACAGCACAAGAGAACTTATTGTTCAAGAAGAGAAATTTAAAGAGACCATGGACATTCTAGAGGCAGAGTTTAAAAACGTTCTGATGCAAAACAATCAGAAACTTTCTGAGATGAAAACTCAATACGAAGAGAAATTCCGGACAGAAAGAGAACTTCAGAAGATTATCCAAAAACAGAGCGTCCTAATAGAAGAATTAGAGCAAAAAGCAAAAGAGTATGAAGCTCGCATTCACACACTTGAACTTGCACTCGAGCAGTCTGAAAATAAAAATACACAGCTCATTCAAGAAGTAAATTGTGAATATCAATGAATAACCAAAATATCTATTTTATTAGCTTTCTTCGCAAAGAGCGTTGAACCGAAAGAGACCTGAATCCGGTCTGGACAGTGAAAAGTTCTATGACATGAAATCAAGCGCGAAACGAGGGAAGGGTCAAGAGAGTGAGCTTGAAGCAAAAATTATAGAGCTAAATCAAGCACAAGAGCTAATTAGAGAGCTAGAAAGTGAGTGTGAAGTTAAGGATCTGACCATCAAAAGACTTAATAGCAAATTAGCAAAAATTCCCGAAGCAAAACAAGAAGACCAAGATTATAACACAGAAACAACAGAATTAAGGGAAATGATCGGGATAAAAACTCGGCAACTTGATGAGAAGGACTTAGCTCTTAAGAGTCTCCAAAGCGAGCTCAATAATTTAAAAAATGAGCTGCGAGAACGAGAGAATGATCTCGCTCGCGCAAAAGAGAGACTAAGCGAATGTAGAAAGCAGCTTAATGAAGAATTGGAAGAAGAACGAAGCAATAACAAGAAGTTCCAACAAGAGCATGAAAAGCTCGTCGAATGTCTGAAACAATATGAAAATGAGTTAAACCGGAAGAAAAATGAAATAGAATATCATAAGCAGCTAAACGAAGACTTGAGATTGGAAGTTAAAGACCTGAAAGAATCATTGAAAAAATTAGAAAGAGAAAATCAAGAATTACGAGAGTCGTTGGATAGAACTGATAAGTTATGCAAGGAAAAAGACAGCAAGTTGTCAGACATGGAAGCTAATCTCAAGGATCACCGTGCAGCAACACAAAGGCATTTGAATAAGATCCAGAGTCTTGAAGAAGAAATAAGAGAGAGGGACGCTGATATCGAAAAAACTTTAAAGAGTAAGGATAGGGAGATAGAAGGTCTCCGAAAGAAGCTTATTCTAAACCAGGAAGAAATGAAAGAATTGGTTCATGAGATTGATAGGCAGAAGCTTTTAGCGAAGCAAAATATCGAAAAACTAAACCAAATTTTTAAATAATTTTCCCGAATTTGATCGATTAGTATCAACATGAAAAATGCCTAAATGTATAATATATATATGACTAATTTTGCACAATCTTGATGAATTAAATATTATATTAATCGTAAAAGCTTTCAAAAGGCCTGCAGCAAATCTAATTTCCAAGCTACTGAGAAGCGACTTGGCACAAAGCTCAATTGAAAAATTATCTCTTCAAAAGCAAATATGGTGGGTCAAAAGTATCCAATTTATTAAATTTATGCAAAGTAAAGCGTGGTCTGGATTTTAATTTGAACTTACATACACTCCTTTAAATTCAGTTTTATGGCATCACTTTTTTCTTCAACGAAAAACCATTCAAACAATATTGAGTCAGGAAATAATTTGACCAGCAGTTGAAAGAATGATGCTACTACATCCCAAGTTTGGATGTATGGAAATTGGAGCTAATAAGTTTACTTAACTTTGCTTCGGTGACACAGAACCCTTCACTGGCAAACCAGAAAATAATTAAATTGAGAGCAACCTAGTTAACTTTATGAACTCTTGGAGGATTTTACTTCTCATGAAAGAAATTATATATCTTCCTATAAGATAGTCTTTGGAGGGTCCTCAAAAAACTAAAAAAAGACATCTCCAACAGCGGGTATTTAACTATAAATTAAAGAAATGGCCGGATTCTTCATTTATAATTCTTAAACTCATTATATAATAAAATAAAACAAATATTCAAACAAACCTGAGGATGAAAACCTTTTTGTGCTTACTCTTTGGATGCCTTCTATTAACTAACTATCTCTCGAGCGCTTTTGTGTATCAACAGTGCCCCTTTGAGAAAATTTGCGTGGATGGAGGCTACATTTCTCAAGTATGCCTCCATGAAGACTCGGAAGCTGAACTCCAAGTGTGGTCTAACCATTCGCAATTTTTCAATGCAACATTATCGATGGCAGCAATTAAACAAAAAATTGGTGAAGATTGCCCTCAATTCAGAAAAATGGATGGAAAAAGGATATTGATTGATTACAAATTCGCAAGATACGAATTAGTTGAAGCAGATTTGGACGAAGACGAGAGACAGCTACTCAAGATGAATTTTGAGAGTCTTTCGATCCAAAATAAACTCTTAACTGACCTCAAAGCTATTCATGCGAAAAGAACATTACTTTTTTCATCTGAATAGACTGTTTATTGACGACTAAGTTTTTATACATATCACTACGAAGGTTTATCAAATAAATAGAGAGTGATTTTTTTGTTTATCTGAACCCGCATTTTATAATCATTTTATATATATCTAACATTTTACAAATTGCAGTCAAAATTTTTTATTAACGGTGTTTTTGAGTCTTAGGAGATTGATAAACAGTCCAGCATATTTATCGACTGCACGTTGAAGCACGATCTTAACAAAAATCGTACATATACCAGCAGGTCTTTTTTAAAACTCTCATTAATCTGTGAGATACAGTACTTTTCAACGTCAAAATAAATATATCCATGATATATTTCTACGTTTAAGAAAAATAAATGAATCTGAGTCTATTAATTCTCACCATTTGTTTGATTTTGTTAATCTACTATTACTATAATGCTAAAACAATTTCAATTCTACTAATCTGCAGTACTTACTTAGAACCCCAGGACTTAGTAAATGGGCGGTATAAACTGTATGGAATGTCATTAAACTTCCGAAAAACCTCAAATACATTTTTACAATAGTCATCTTATTTTGTTACAGAGAAGATAGTAGACGATTAAATAGTAGGTGTAAATATTTGTGAGTATATATTGTATATATGTGATTCACAAACTTTGCAGCTGCTATTGATACAAATCAAAGAATCTAAGCTTCGTCTTCACTAATATCTTTATTTGCGTCGATGGATTCGAAACACTTTGCAATTTCTTCTTCCGGCACTGCACCCTTTGTCTCAAAGATCTTTCTCTCCCATTCTCTAATACTTGGTATCATATGTTCCTCTCCCTCGGGCCAGATTTTCAGCCTATAGGCGAAACGGAATTAGTCTGTGAGTACAAAAGAGAGCAAATAATACTTTCTTGAGTATTGAAATACTTCTCTTAAGAAAAGTGCGAACTCAATATTATGATTCATATGTCTGACATGCGAGAGTTCGTGTAGAACAATAGCCATGATAGTTGTTTTGTTTAAAAATTTCTTCTTATCTTGAGGCGATTTGGTATCTCTGATCTTCATCCGAATCAAATGAGTGTAAACATATATAGGCTCTTGGTCTAGCACATTAATAAGCTCATTGTCTTCCCATTAAATTTATAGCTCACTTGGAGGAGCGAGATTCACTTTGATCCGCTTACAACAAGCTATCTTTTCGTTTCCCAGGTCTGCTTCTACGAGACTTGACAAGTGTAACGAAAATTTCCTTCAATGATACGTCATTTATTATTCAATTCTTTTCACACTGGATCACTTACTTGATGACAGGCTGAATGGTCTTATATACTTCAGAGAGAATCGCTTTCACAGCGTCACGGTGAAGCAAAGGAACTTTTTTCTTTGCTGGACCCATGTAAAACTCACAAGTTTCTAGATGGGCAGGATAGCTGCTTGGAAGTCTTAAACGCAGATGTCACACTCTGAAAAATGACAGAGTTACTTGTATTGAATCTTTCCCTCGATAAATTTTTGAACTAAAGGATTGGTAGTATCTATTTTGAAACCTCCAGTATCCTCTTCTCCTTTCAAAACGGTTAGAAACTAGGAAAGTGCTTGAAACGAACTTCTTTCCATCGTCTTTAATAGTTCTGAAGTGTTGATTGTAAAAGGAGAGTGCGATGATCGAGAGCTGTTTAACAAATAGTCCGTTCTTATTGTAATACTAAAAGAATAATATGAACGCAAGACAAACTGATAATTTTTATTCGGTTCTCGGTGTCTCAGAAAATGCCTCTCTGGCGGACATCAAGACAGCTTTTACTAAGATAATAAAGGAGGTCCATCCAGACAAGGTCAGTCTAACAGCTCTTGTTGATATAGATGAGTAACAATTCAACTTAGTCTTCAAAAGGCACCAATCAGAGCTCTGAATTCGTAATCAAAGTCATTGAAGCCTGGACAGTCTTAAAAGATACTGATCTGAGGAGCAAATATGATGAGAGTCTTCAGAGTAATGATTTGTCATGAAATTGAGTACTAATACTTGCAAAGATGAAAAAAAGGCGAAAGGGTATTCATCCTATAAATATACATTCAAAATCGATATCGAAGATGCAGAAGTCGAAGACGACATGCTCAAATTTACATGTGAGCAATGCGGCGACAGGACCTCTATTCGACTGTCTGATCTCAGCGTAATATTTTCTGCTAGCGTGGGTTTTCTGAAGGATGTCAAAATAGGAGTATAATGTGTTTGAGTGTCAAACTTGCTGCGTGAGAATTGAGCTCTAATCTACTAGGCGCATGTATGAAATCAAGGCCTCGAGTGTGATTGCGAAATTCAAAATTAATGTGGATTATCCAGAGTTGATTTGAGTCTGTCTAGATCCAGAAAATCCAATCAGATCGGGCAGAATGATAAGTGTTTATGGAATCGAATAAGAAGATTTTTCAATTGAACGATGCAGAACCAGTGATCTATTAATCTTGTATCGATTATTTCATTGTCAGAATTGCTCTATACTTCAATTTTGCGTTCATGTTATTAGTTTCATTGCTATGAATTTTGACAGGAAGAATTATTTTGTTATCACTGATTTTTGTGCTCTCATGGCCTTTGAAAAGAGTAATCTCATTCGAAAAAGCTGCTCTGCACTTATTGAGATATTGATTTTGTGACAATTCGTTCCATTCACTGTGAAGGGATATTAAGTAAATTTTTCGAGCTTAACACCCTTATCTTTATATGTGTCTTGTGAGTATAAATTTATTTACAATCAGGCACATATATAGCATTCATTCAAAAGGAGTACAGTTTAGTAGATTTAGGTGTTAATTCCCGAACGAATTGGGCATACGAAATTTTTTCTGCTCCTATCTCATTGCCTTTAAACCTTTCGACAAGACCTCGCAGATCGTCCAACGATACGGCTATCCGATGCTCGCTAAATAATAGTTTTAAATCTTCTATCGTTATTGCGTTCTGTTCCGATTTATCAAGGGTCCGAAATGCATCATACAGATTGAACAGTGGACGTCGTGCCAACTTTTGACGGAAATCTTCAACTTTAATTTCGTTATCGATGATCGTCCTCAGTACTTTGGTAAACAATTTTTCAGTCTCCGAAGAAAAAACCTATTCAAAATTTCAGTCAGAAAATGTTGGAGTTCTTTCCTTACCTTTTTATTTTCATCTTTAGTGATATATTTGGGCTCTCGATTGATGAGTTCATTTAAATACTCCTTATTTCTGGGATACAAAAGAGAGCATATATCATCAAAGCGCAAGAGGCCATCAAAATCCGTGTCATTTTTTCTAAAGAATAAAAATATCTCGTCTTTTGTCGGGAAAATATTGAGTCTGTTGCAGCCCTCTTCAAATTGCTTCGAGTTGATAAATGAACCTTTGCCCTGAGCGTCGAAATAACGGAAGGCATCAAATAAATTAAAGTCTGGACGCAGTGCAAGTTCATCCTTTAAGCTTCTAAGGAATTTCTCATTATCAATGATTGTTTTCAGTATCTCGATAAATTCTTCTTCCTCTCTTGCTTTAAGAGGAGATTTCTTGATAGATGAAAAACTTCTTCCAAATTCTTCAGTATCCAGTTCATCTTGATTGAAACTCTCTCTTTTAGATGATCTCTTTGGAGTGCGAAATTCCTCTTCAGTTTCAAGTACATATTTCCGAGGGCTTCTAGATTCTCGTAGAGTCTCAATATAATTTTTATACTCTTCATCAGTATCTGTCGGATGACGGGTGCGCGTAGAAATTCTGGTTGTCATTCTCTCAGAGGGACAAGTATCAGTGTAGCGTTGCCGATATGAAGGAGAATTCTTTGCGTCTTTCTTATAATCATTCCTTCGAGGCGAGATGCTACGTTTCGTCGAGGAAGGCTGAATGCCGAAGACCGCTTCGGCGAATTCTGAGTACGAAACTTTCCCATCCAAATCAAGATCGATCTTTCGAAATAGCGCACTTTTGTCACTCTCTTCAAATATGCGTCCTGTTTCATCCATGAATAAACAGAAACTACAGATACAGTAAGCAAAACGTTTAGAAACTGACACAATCATCTCTACAATTACTCTTCCATGGTGAGGAAATTCTTGGCCAAATGATCCAAGAACTCGAATGCTCTCAAGGGTGTAATATCTTTGCATTGCATAACTCCTTGCCGTATTCTTTGCACTCGGTTCCAATTGTTCAACTCCTCCTCAAAAACGCGAGAAATGGCATATTCGAGGTCATAGGGTAACTTCTCATCGATTTCGATCTCATATGTTGGTCTCATATTTGCCATTTGTCGGAGAAGCGGATCATCTTTTGGCAGAAGAGCGTTTAAGAATCTTGAATAATTGAGGTAAGATATGTTATATACTATTAAGTTACTCTGTGAAAGACAAGTTTCCATCTTCATTCAGATCAAAGATGTCAATAATATGCTGGCAATCCTTAAGATTGATTTTGATATTATTGGAGACGAGAAAGTCTTGGAGGTCGGAGGCCGTGATCAACACTTTAGATTCACGTGCGATTCGCTTGAAGGCTGTATAAGGCTCAAATATTGACTTTTCTGCGAGAACTTGACGCACAACTTCTACCTAGTGACTTAATACATTGCTTTTGACAAGGTAAAGTACTTTAATTTCTCCATCTGCAATCGCAACAATGAGATCGGCGAACAGATGTTGAGTAGAGTTGCTTAGCATTTACAGACAATACTTAGATAAGTATCCTTCTAACTTTAATTTTATTTCTAGCCGGTAGTATCGATGACGTTAGATTTTTTGAGACTTCAGAAAAATGTAATTGACGAACTATGTGACGAATATATCTCTACCATTCTAAACTCAGACAGAAATGAGGATTCTGCTGAAGGCCAAGACAATGTGAATTTAAATATTCTCCAAGATAACTAATTGAAACTCATCTCTGGGGTTGCATTTTTAAGACTCATTTTATTCACTTTTATGTTTGTTTGTTTTTTTGATAGAGTCAATGATAATAATAGGGGATATATATTGTTGGTACTTTGTAGTCATTAAGATTATGTATTCTCGTCATAAATTGGTTATTCTTTTAGAACCCTCAACTATTTCATGCATTAATATTTCAGAATCCTCAAAGATGTTGTACTGCAGGGTTAGGTTTCTTACCCACCATCATTTTGTATTCAACGAGTTGCTTGGGAATCTCAGCAAGGACTTCTTTTGCCAGGAGAGCAGGGTTAGAGGCAAATTCTCTCAACGGGACAAACTGGACTATATCTCTTGATGCGTATATTCCCTTTGAATTTCTTAATCGTCCTCCATCACTATCAAGAGTCTTCATATTTACGAAATCTTCGTTACCAACTCCCACAATAATGATCGAAAGAGGGAGACTTTGACACTCAACAATCTTGTCAACTGTTTCTTTCATGTCATGAATTTCACCATCAGTGATGATCAAGAGAACAGTGTACACATTGTTGAATTGTGAAGCAGCTGCTACTTGCTCTGCACCGCTGATGATTGGCGCAAAGTATGTTGGGCCAGAAAGTTCAACATGAAGAAGTGAGTTTTGGTATGCGTCCATCATCCCTTGAAGGCCAGGAACTTCCGCAACAGTAGGATTTCCAGTCATTGGGAAGCAATGTAAGACTTTATCAGAGGTGAAATTTGGGAATTTTGGTTTTCCACCGAAGCCGAACATTGGCACCATCTTATCATAGTCGTAATTCAATATGATCTCTCCAATAGACCATAAAGCTTGCTGGTATTGGTTCAAGCCTCCTGTTTTGAGAGCATGTAGTGAGGTTGGATTCGTTGGAATTCCGTTGGAGCCAGTGAAATCGACTGCTGCAATGAAGTTCAATTGTTCGCCACCACGGATGTAGTCGAAGAAGGTTGGCGTTTCTTTGACATCAAACGCATTTAATTTGAGCGTTCCTGGTTTTTTCCTCTTAGGATGCTCTAGTGAAAACTCCTTCTTTCCACTCTTGAGCTCTCGAAGGGTGGTTGATGTTTGGCCAATGAGCTTGAACTTTTGGGATTTCTCCCAGTCCCAGCATTCGATAATGATAGGGGCGTCTAGGTCTCCATTGCAGAGCTTTTGAGACGAAATCCAAAATCCTTTCCAGACAGGATTCAGGTTATCCATGATATGTTCGGTTTGATGGGTGATAAGTAAATCTCCTCCACCGCCGCTTTTTCGTTGGAATCTCAGGAATGGATCGCTTTTATCAAACATGCCATCGACATCAGCAAGTTTCACGCCGGCCCATTGCATATAGATTTGCTCTCGAGACTCTTTGACTTTATCGACCTTGATCACAATTTTACCCGCGGATTTACCGCTTTTAGTGCGTAGATCAAGGATAGTGGTCTGGTTCCTAGCACCAGCAATCGCACCAACTGTTGTCTCAGCCTCACCGATCAACTCGGCCTTGCTCTCGTCGACATCTTGGACTTCAAACTTGATACGTTGTTTGATTTCAAAGACATAGTCGACATAGATAGAAGTTGAAAAATTGGGATCCAAATTATTTTTTATGACTTCGGTTTGCCCAACTTTAGTTAACCCTTTGCCTGAGTCGACAAACACAATCACTCTTGGGTCACTCTTACTGAATACGTCCAAGTCTTTCAGCTTGCGACATGAGAGGAAGAGTTCAATTTTCTGGAACTCATCAGTAGCTACAGGAGAGCCTACAAATTCTACCATACTTTTATATTTTCAGTCAAGAATATATTTAATAAATTAAATAAAGATATCGACTATTTATACACGATGATGAGCTGGTTAGATTTTCTGACGTGCGTTCTGAGCTTCTATTTTGTCAGCGAGAATTAAGAACTTATCAATAAAAAGTTATCCAAAGCTCCAGAAATGGGAGCCCTGTGAAATAAGTTACAAAAGAGCATTGAGGCGAACAAATGCCATCTACCTTCGGAGTCAGCAACAAACACTTCGAAGAAGGAAGACCAAATTTCCATGGTGTCGAGAGAAAAAATTCGTTATATAATCATTTAGACAGCTTTTTTTGTGAAACCACTTCAATTAAGCTCAAATTGTCCGATATTCATTGTTGTTGAGATGACCACTTCTTAAAGATGATCAGCAATTGCTGGTTTTGGTCAAAGTTTAGCAATTGATATATGATGAAAAATAGATTTCAAAGTGTGAATATAGCTTAAATAGTTCTTTTTCAGTTAGTTTCATGTTCTAGTGATCTAATGTCGAAACGTTCTAATTGTTTTTTCGAAATTCTTGGAGATTTTTTTTAAGCGTTACCAGCTTCTCAATTTGAGGTCTCATTTGAAAAACTGCATTCAATTAAATTTTGTGAAACTATTAATTCTTTCTGTTGTAATTTTCATCAAACTCACAGCCTCGTTCCAACTCCATGAAGACTAAACACATCTAAAAGGATTGATATTTTAGTTTTTTGCAACAAAATTTTGATCAAGAATGGACTACAAAAGGAGACTTGCCTACCTATTTTCAAGAGCAAACAACCTTGAATTCGAATTGTAAATCAAGAGAATCTTGTCCAATTTCTTGAGCCTTTGATCTTCTCGCCTAGAGATTTCATAGAGTTTTCCCTTCACAAGAGATTTAAAGAGATGGGGATCAAAATATTGTAAATTGATGTCTTCAAATTTTTGATTGCAAACTTCATATACGGTCATTATGGCCATACAAGCTTCTGCTACTAATCTGTAAAACAAAAGTGTGCCAGAGAGCAGTTTCGCCTATTTAATCTCTCGAAATTTCTTTTTCATAAAGATATTTCTATTAAACTAGTGTTGGGATCCAACTTTTACTCAATGCGTTTAAAAAAGTGATTTTATTTCCAAAAAAAAGTAAAAGAGGGCGATAAAGTTTGTATCTACTCGAATATGAAAATTTCGAAGAATCCTCATGAAATTCAAGAAGAAGGTATTGACTATTTGCTATTTTCATCTTCTTTCGCTTTTCTTTCGTTCGTCCTGCTCTTTCCCGCCATTTCATTTGTATTCAAAAGTGAATTTTTGACAAAACATTTGTTTTCGAGCCCACACAAATTTATTTGTTTGCTTTCTCATCTTTTTTGAATGATAATAGGTAAAGTAGACCCTGCGCTTCAGAAGATAAACTTCTCACAAGTAATCCGAAAGATTCTTGAGGACAAAGCATCAAATCTTGTAAATATTGAACTTACAACAAGGATTGAGACTAACCATTCACCTCCCATTAGTACAGCAGATGCTGTGGAGTCTGTTTCAAATTGTATAGCAAGGGTCCATTACTTGGAGAGAGCAAAGAAGAGAGAGGTATAATAACTGCTTGACAAATCCTGTGCTTAACTGTTCAAATGGTTATTGTTAAAGGCATTGAAATGATGTATTGTGCTGGATGCCTTTCTGCAGTTCACCTCTACTGTCACGGTTTAAATACACCGTATGCTGTTCAAAATATTGATGAAAATACGAGCGCTTTGTTTTTCCTTTGTGATAAATGCAGATATTCCGGTACCAATGCTAACAGAGTAATTGGAGTCCTTTTTCCTCAATAATTTTCATCTACACAGCAATGTGAAGTTTGCAGAGTTTCAGATGGAGTTATGAAAAATATCGGTGACGAATGGATTCATCCAGTCTGTGGCACTTTCAGCTCGTTGTATCGTTTAAGCAGTTTCAAAACAATGGATTTTGTGCGAAATCCCGAGGGTAAACATGAGGCAGTTCCTGAAAAGCGAAGAACTTCAAAGCAACAATATTCTTGCGAATTTTGTGCGGGCACCATTAATCTTTTGAAATGCAATTTCCATTCGTGTGGCAAATATACTCACTTGTATTGCCTGTTAAAACATAAGGCCACCCCTGAGGCAGAAAAAGACATGATTGAAGAGCAAGAAAAATGGAATCTATCTTTGAGGTTGGGTGACTCGAAGCTCCACAGTCGCAAGAAAGGGCGCAATATTACAGTCTATATTTCAAAGAAACTTATCAATGATACGTTTGACTCAATTAAAGACGCTTTGCATGACAAACTTACTCTGACGCTTGAACCAGCGAAGCCAAAAACTCATCAAAAAGGAGCTAAAGAGATAAATGAAGATAGCTTATTGAACAAAATAGTTGATCGGCTTGAAGAAAATACTGAATTTTTAGCAGTGGATTTGAATGAAGATACTCGATTGATTGAGTTCCAACGAGAGATTAGCCTTGGCAAATTGACTATTGAATGTGGACAGCATATTTCGACCAATCAGTACTGTATATGCTCGAATTCTAAATCAGATGAAAGTGGCATGATAGAGTGCGATCAATGCGGTAATTGTTAATTCATTTATGTTTGTCGACTAAATTTTTATCTTGGGGGCATTTTCGAACAGAGAATTGGTTCCACTGGCGTTGTGTAGGTGTCAAAGAGAACGATTTTCAACAAGCCTACTTCTGTAAGAAATGTATTGAATGGGCTAAAACAAAGGAGAGCTTTTGCAACAATGACCGAGTACTTTTTTTAAAAAATTTTTTGTTGGTTCTCTAACTTCGGCAAAAGGAACTCTTCCATGAAGACTTTTCAGTTCAAGCAAATCAACCAGACTCTTCGAAAATTTATCACTTTGAGAAATTTCTTCCAGAGAATCCTCATAAGTTCATTCTGATGGATTTTATTGCAGCAGGAGTCTTGTATAATCAGTTAGTGAGAAGAGCTACACGCCACCTCGCCACACCAGTAGAGATAGAAGAATTAATAAACCTCGCCAATAGTTTTCCCACAGACTTGACGCTTTTAGTGCAGGAATTGTCAGAAAAGCTGGCAAGAGCACTCATTTTGGATACGATCGCTATTGAAAATGGTCTTGATAAAGTCGAGGTAGAATCTACTGCTGTTGCTGGTGACCCAAAGTATTTTGCTTGACTCTTCGCTCTAAATTTATATTATGTATATCGTTTCATTAGGCTGATTGAAAGCAAGAAAGAAAAAGTGGCTACCCAACATGAAATAATTAAGATCATTTATAATCTCTATCAAAGCAAATCAAATTGCACAACCGACGTCTATAAAAGCATCGAGAAGGCCTACAAGAAGTTGATTTGGTTCGAAAGCGTAGCGCAGATTTTAAACGCTGATAAAACATCTCAGAAACCAAAGTTATCAGACGTAGAAAAATTGCTTGCAGAATTCGGAGGCACTCAGACTTTGGATGACCACCAATTTCCCGAAAAAAAGCTCTTAGATGATTTATTCAACGAAGCAAGAAGTTTTGTTGCAGATTTGCAAGCTACCCTCAAACATTCAATCGCCAGATCTAAAGAGCTTCTGGCATCTCTGGTTAACAGAAATGATGGGTTTGGAGATCGTATGGTTGATGAGAAAGGTAAAAAACGCTATATTAGATGAGACGTTCTGAAATGTATAATGTATAGTAGAGTTGAAAGAAGCAGATGATCCTGAATTCCAGATATTTGATGAACTATCTAAAGAGATATTTCGTGATTTTAACACAGTGGATTTTTATCTGAATAAGTATCGCACGCACAACGAATCCCGACTTAACCTTGAGCAGATTGATGATATTCTGAACAAAGCTTCTGGGCTTGCATTAAATGTTGATCAACAAACGGATTTTCTTCATAATGAGAAGAAATTAGCACTTCAACTGGAGTCTGATATTCAACAAGCCCTTCACCATCAAAACGAGCTGACGCCTGAAATCCTCGAGAACATTAGGATCAGAAATGATGAGTTAGTCATTAACGTACCGTCCATGGAGAGCATAATTTCCATTTTGAAAAAATTCAAGAAGTGGGAGATTCAGTATAACATTGTGATGCGACAACTTGAGATTAGCGCCGCAAATTTGATGGCTCAGATACGAGAACATGGAGTGTTTTCTTCCAGAATAAATGGTCAGTATCTTGTTGTCACAAATGAGATGCTTGAAAGACTATATGAGCAAGCAAATGCTAGCACTCTCGCACTTGATAGCTATAAAACTATCCTGTTATCGAAGATTAAAGAAGCAAGAGAATTAGAAAGCAACATTCAAAGATGCATTGAAAGTTCTGCTGAAGAAGCTGAGCTGATCAGACTCAGAAATGAGGCTTATCAGCTAGGAGTGAAACTCAAAAATCTCCCTGAAATTGAAGAGAAGGTATGATCTCTTTGAATATCTCTTTTTGTGAAATGGTTACATGTTAGATTGAGCTCAGCAGAAAGATATGGTCTAGTATTGAAAGCGGGAGCTGCTCAGTCGAAATTCTGAAAAAAAGCTTAGAAATTGCAAAAAATAAAAAGCTTGAAACAGCGCTCATCAACGACATCAATGATAAAATTGTTCAGGCAGAAATCCACAAGCAGCATGCGATTATATTAGGTTCAAAACGGAAATTTTCACTTCAAGATGTCAAGAGATGTCTTTCTTTACTTCAATCATCCAAGGAATCTCACCTGGATTACATTGAGAAACAAAATTTAACCGCAATAGTCAGTTCGTTTAAATGGTTTTTTAAGCTCGCTGAACTGTACTTGGCAGTCGAAACTCACAGAGACAAAATAATTCAAGCAAAATCTGCGCGTCAAGTAATAGAGAATCTCGACGGTTCGATGACTGCAGAAACATTTGAAGAAATGATCACTAAATGTGGTAATTCAAAGCCACTTATTGACTTGCTGCCTTCGATTCAAGCTGATTTAGTCGAGCTTCTCAATGAAGCAGAGTCAATTCGACATCTAGACGTTAGAATACAAGAATTATCTCGACATTACTTGCAGGAGTATTGGCGACACAAAGCACACGCTGTTCTTAGCTCAAAGATCCTTGATCCATCAGAGCTGAGGCTTTTGCGAGAGAGGGCTGAAACTCTGAAGGTCAATCCTACAGATCAAACGTTTGTTCAGATTGAAGAAAAATTCACAAAATACACCACATGGCTAGATAAATATACAGCACTATTATATGACAACGATCTCCAGTCAGTATGCGATCCAACGGTCATTCGAGAAAACTATAAAACTCTACAAGAGCTATCTAATTCTTACGAATCCCTCACTCTAACTCTGGAACCTACGATAAATTCCATCAGATACGCTCTTCGAGTAATAGAATGGTGCTTTGCAGCAGAAAATTGTCTCGATAGAGTTCGTGATAAGAAGAAGGTGACATACAACTCAATAAAGGAATTGTTTGAAATTTCTCACGATCTGCGACTTTCTAAAAGTTTCTTTTATGTTGAGGATATTGCTGAAATGTACAATGCAACCCAAAAAATCATTGAGGAATCTCTGGAATTTTTCCAAGAGCTGAGTAACAATTCAAATTTTGCTGGAAAAGAAGCAGCAGTGGCGGATGATACAATATTTGTCTCTGTGGATCAAGGAAGTAAAGCGATGAAGACAGATTTTTATGACCGAGAATTCCAGAAATATCCATTCGCAAAAGCTCTCGCTTTAAGCGATCGTCTTTACAATTCAAATATAATATTCGAAAAAGATCTCGAAGCCTGTCAGAACTATATTCAAGAATACCAGAACCTTTCCAAGAGGACCCGAGAATTTCTCTCAAAATATAATTTCGAAGGAAACTATATGAAGAACGCCAGCTTCGATGCCTCATTTTATTTAGACCGCTTGGGAGAAATTGTTCTGGGTTTGGATTCTTTGAAGAGGGAGTTTTCTAAGCAGATTATATGCGACGCCAATTTAGAATTTCAATTATTGTGCTTTGAGTGGTGTCTTGCAGCCCTTCTCTTACTTCATAAGAAGCCTATCATTGACTTAGTTCCATCTTCTCGACCGTCCTCATTAGAGGCATCCCAATTTAAAGATCATTCGCTTGATAGCTGGAACTCTTTACAGAAAGTCCTCGCGAAGTATGCACACGAAAGCAGTTACTCTATTTTGTGCCAACAGATATTCGATTCTTCAGTTTACCGTGCTTTGTCAGATACAATTTCAAAAGCAGTTGAACAATGCAACTCTATCAATCGGATGAAGGCTGTGGAGGAAGAGCTTCAAAACAAAGTTGAATTATCAGATTTAATTGAAGAAAGAAACAAAACTCGAGAAAATATAAAAACTCTGCCAGAAGCAAAGACTTTTCTGAACGAGCTGGAAAATTCGCCAATCGTTTTACAAGATGAAATTGATTATTTAGTTGATTTACTAAAACGATACAGTGGATACAGCAGCCAGTTTGCGAATACATTTATCTACAGCAAAGGAGTAAAACCGACCCTCTCGCAAGTCGAAAAACTACTCCGCAATTTTTTGCTACTGCCTTTATCAAGTGGCAAAGAGACAGCGCTGATCAAGGCGATTAAAGCCTATGAAATACTCGAAGACAACTTTGTAAAAGTTAAAGAAACAGCCAATCGATCCTTGCGGAATCCTAAAAAAATATATTCGAAATTGGCAGAGTTCATTGCAACAAGAAGTAAGGAGTGCCCTATTAGCCATCCAGAAGCAGAAATCATTGAACGAGAATATACGAGCAACCTGCGGCATCTTCAAGCGATTGAAGCCTATTTAAATACTCCTCCTCAACCCAGCGGAGAAGACGTATTGAAGAAATATCAAATTTGGGCGCGATTCAGAATCGATTTCGGAATTTGGGAGTTGAACCTTCGTGAGCAATGTTGGTTTAAACTGACAGATATCATTAAATCCCAGTATCCAAGGTCTCATGAGGGTGATAAACTACATCCTCAGAGTAATGAATTAAATAAGCCTCTAGAGTTCACATATGAAGTACTGAAAGAACTATTGTCCGATGGCTATCAATTTATGGACAACAGGAGCATAAAAACTGTGAATTTCAAGGAGTTCAAAGACACAATCGGAAATCTAGAGAACCTCATTAACCAGGTGGAAGACAAATTGAGACTGATCTATGAGAAGAGAAGCATTAAGGAGCTTGACAATTTTCCTTATATGGCTGAAGACTTTGTTGATTTAAGGCCCCAGATCGCTATACAAAAAGAGAGAATTCTGAGTGGCACCCATGAATTCCCAAAATTTGTATCGGCGTTGCGAAACAGCTCACGGATGCTTCAAAGCAATCCCAAACTTTATGGAGCAGTAGTGCCTAAGAATATAAGCGTTGAAAACCAAAAAGAGGAGGAGGATAACGTCATGGAGATAGACTCTGGCAAAACAGCAGGCAGTAAGAAAAGCAAAAAACCGAAGGATGCTAAAGGGAAGTCTGACACAGAGGCAGAAGAGAAAGATGGGACCAAAAAAATTAAAACAGGCACTACAACCAAAGTAGACGTTATGATCGAGCTTCAGCCTGTGGGGAAAAGATTGAGGAATACAGCGTTGAAAGATTTCCGGCTTGTTTTTGAGAAGAGTGGACTCGTCAAACCAAAACTTAAGGACAAAACAGCAGAATCAATTGCGAAAAAATGGGAGGAGCATATTTTTGATTTATATGGAAATAACTCTCCGGAGTACAGTCTCATTTTGAAGAAATTTTGCGAGAATCTCTGCAAAATGAACAAATTCAGTTCTTTGAGCAAATTCGTTTCGGATAATATTGAAAATATGGAGTGCATTAGTTCCATTCTCAATGAAGAAATTCCTCTTGTGGAACTTGATAAAATTGTGAAGAGCAACCCATCTATCAAGCCACGTGAACTAATAAAAACGGCTGAGCTCAAACCAGAAGGCGGAATGGTCGCCCATGATGTGATGGATGATCAAATTAAACTTGAAGATCCAGACGACATCGAGCAAATTCTGAAGGAACTTCAATCCAGTAAGCTGCCTAAGATACACTTCAAAGCAGACCCAGAAGATGATCTCAAACAGCAGGGTACTATGAGTGAAGCTAAAAATGAAGACAAGCCAATTTTGATGAGAAAAGGTCCAAATGAAATTTTCTCCAATATAGATCCTCAAATTGATGGCATCTATCAAGTAGCTATAATCATAATAATATTTTTCATGATATCTGATCAATTTGTTGTTATAGGTACACCGTGGAGAATTCAAATTCTCCGATGAAGCTGCACAAGGGGTTGATGGTAATATGGTCGTCTCTCTTTTTACCTGTGAATCTGAGAATGATGCCCGTCGAGTGCCAAAACTCCCCAGCTCAAAGAAATGCATCTTCAAGGCGAAGGTTGAGAAAAAAGCCATGGATGAGTATCTAGCAAAGGTAGCGTTCTTACTCTTACTAACCGATTAATCTATCTGGTACCATATAGCTGCATCAGCGAGGAATACCAGACAATCTAGTCATCGTTGGATGGTTCCATGACCTGAGTAATGATACTCGCACTCTGAATAAAATTGCGGAAAAATATCAGAGAGATGGTGTTGTGGGGCGCTCAAAATATCACGACTGCGCGACACTTTATGCTCTTCATTATCAAGATTTAAATCTCTCCTGGACCAAAAGTAACTTCATTCAGACTCTGAAAAAAAGTTCGCAGGGAGTTTCAGATCTTGCATTTGTGATTGTGGTTAAGAACTACACTCCAAAAGCTGATCAGCCAGCTATGGAGCCTCTGAGTATATATCAATCCCGGCTGAAACCTAGTGTCTCAAAGCAAGGACAAATAGAATCTGACGGCTTGGGTGGTGGCAATCGTGCAATGAGTCTGAGTATTGTTCCAAAAGATGTAAAAAAAATTTATTTCCTTTGTTTTTTACTATCGCAACTGTTTTTTCATAATTTAGGAGAGCTATTTAGCTTCTAATAAGCAAAATACTAATAATCTCATGGCTGTTGAAAAGCAGAGCCAGCAACTTTCGGTGAAACCACAGCAAGCACAGGTAACTGAAGATAGCAAGCGACAGAGTGTGATGTTTCCTCCTAACGAAAGAAAATCAAATCCTTTCACCAGCATTCCGAATGATAAAGTGAACAATATTGCTTTCTGATTTTCTGAGAGTTTGCTTTATTACTAGAGTATGATGATTGAAGATGATCGCCCATCACAAAGACCCGACAGCCATTAAAAACAACAGAATATTAACTCAAAAAAACTCGTGAAAATTAACACAACGAATAAATGGATTGCGATATCAACACTCTTTTGTTTGAAGGTCTTGACTATGATGAACCACAGCATCACGAGCTTACAGAAACAAATAGTAGCTTAAATGTTAACAAAGCTTTTTACTGTGAGAATTGATTTTATCCATCATTTTTTTCTTTAACTTTGTATTTATAACGCTACAAAGGCTTAAATTGCATTGGTTCGATTGCCTCATGGACCTTAATAACATGAGAGTACTTCTTAGAATGTTAGAAATTTAACTCCAATTTCTACACCAACAATTTCCTATTCTACCCTTTTGCATTGTATGGCTTCAGAAATTTAAAAGTGCGATCATGATCGGGAAGCTGCCTTCATTGTCACACAATGCAGAGTAATACCACAATAGCATATCCCACCAATTTCGGAAAAAAAGCAAGCATCATTCTCTCTGGTTTCCGTGCAAAGAACTTGGAATATAAATTGAGCTATTTTCGGTATCCTAACATGATAATAGAAGCAAAAAGTAAAATTCTGATTTCTGGTGTTTATTGGATCAGGAATATCTGGCTATTTTATTTTTCCCCCTTTAGAAGGAGATGGCTGATTCTGAATAATAAATATTGAAAAAATTTTCATTTAGCACAAAAAACAAATAAATTTTCAAATGGACTCAAAACAGTACATTCTTGTAACTGGAGGCACCGGCTATATCGGCTCCATTACCTCAGTCTATCTTCTGAAAAACAGTAGTTTCTCACCTGTTATCATTGATGCTGACACTAGCAAGAAATCTACTAAAGTCTTGGAAGGATTTGGAATTCCTGTCTTTAAAGGTGACATTTCCGACCCTGAAGTCATCCAGGAGATCCACAAAAAGTACCCTTTCAAGCTGGTCATGCATTTCGCTGCTTTCATCGAAGCAGGAGAATCCGTCACTAATCCTGAAAAATATCATAACAACAATGTGAAGAAATTTGAGATTTTACTGGAGACATTGAAGCCTCTCGGAATCGAAAATTTCATCTTCTCATCATCTGCAGCTGTCTATGGAACCCATGAAACTTCAATCGATGAAGATGCTCCCAAAAAACCTGAGAGTCCTTATGGAGAGACGAAACTGAAAGGTGAAATACTTCTTGAGAAATTTGCCAAGGAAAACGGCATCAAAGCAACCTCACTGCGGTACTTCAACGCAGCCGGAGCTCATGAGGAAGGACTCCTTGGAGAAGACCACGAACCCGAAACTCATCTTATTCCAAGAGTTATTAAAGCAATTCAAAACAAAGAATCTGTGAAGATCTTTGGATCTGACCATCCGACTAAGGACGGCACATGTGTGAGAGACTATATTCATGTGGTTGATCTTGCTGCTGGGCATTTGAAAGCTCTTGAGTATACCATCAAGAGAACGGAGCCAGGACATGAAGCGTTCAACTTGGGTTCTGGAAAAGGCTTTAGTATCTTGGAAGTTATTAAAGCGTTAGAAACCGTCCTTGGACGCGAAATCGAAAAAACTTTCCAAGAGAGACGAGCTGGAGATCCTGCTTTGTTAGTAGCCACTGTGACAAAAGCAAAGGAGGTTTTGGGATGGACCGCAGCTCATGATATCGAATCCATTATTAGAGCCGCTTGGAATTACCACACCAAAGCATAATGGAGTAAATGTTATATTCTAAACGTAATAATCTAAGCTATGAGAGAGATTAAGAAAATAATCGGTTTATGCATGTGAATCAATTAAGATATCAAATCTTCTCTCAAATCGAAATAATAAGTGACAAATTGAGGTTTTTTATTCCTAAGGTTAATAGTTAGAAGATCTGGCTTCTCTAACTCTTATTGGCGGGGATATCAAAGAGATTTGTCAGTAATTTGAAACTGATATTGTGATATTATTATTCAACAGGTTGCAGAGCTAAATAATAATATGATCGAGCTCCTAATACACAATACCAAATACAGTACAAGTACTGATAAAGTAAAATAAATTAAAGCACAAAGATAATTTAGTATCTAAGCCCGTCTAGCTCAGTCGGTAGAGCGCTAGCCTTTTAAGCTAGTGGTCGTGGGTTCGAGCCCCACGGTGGGCGCTTTTTTTATTGATATTAGTGACTTCAAACTTTATTTCAAGCTAATTCACTGTTACACAGTAGAGATAACATCTCCATTTGTCCACCACTCACTGCCTAGTCTCTTCAGAATCTCTGACAATAAACTGGCTCGAGATTCTCAGCGAATTAAAATGGTAGAATTCACAACACAAGAGAAGTTTCAATCATAGTGTATAAAGAGATTTTCGATCTGTCAATCGAAATTTTGATTCTCCACCTAGGTCGAATCTGAACGGTATTGGAAATTTGATTGAATATCAGAGGAGATCTTGTTATACTTATCAAAATTGCCTACTCAAACAGAAACATGCGTGCTTACTCATTATTTTTTCAAATCGATACCCTCAGCATAGGTCCAACCTTTAATAAGGCTATACAATTAGCTAAAAAGCCTGAATGATGCTCTGTCCTGAGTCTGCAGAATAACTTCAAACTTTAATAATTAATCCTAACATATAGAAAGTTTTACACATAACTTTTTGCCAATGGACTCCAACAAAAACTCTTCAATTGAGGAAACTAAGGTCCAGAAAACGAAAGACCCACCCACTGCTGCAACACAACGACGGAAGCAAACTTTTTGGAGTGCCGTCTTTTCAGCATTAGATTTTGTCCACATGAAACAATCAGTCCTGAAATCCTATATTTTTAAGCCTCCTAAGATTCCAAGTATCATCATCACGTTGAGACAATGACATATTATTTTGGTAGCTTATCGATTTTCTAGTGATGCTCAATCCAATAACGAAGGGAAAGATGATATCCAATTCAAATTCGAATTACTCGAAAAGCCGGCAGATTTCCAGCCAGCATTTCCAATCTCTGCAGTGCAACTGTTCTCTTTGCGAGATAGAGTGGCATATATGACTCCAGTGCTCCATATCCAGACGTCTTCGTATAATCTTTCTAGATGTTTAGTTGAGCCTAAACTTCTGAATAGAGCAAAGAAATCGAAAAGGATTATTATTTACAGCCATGGAAACAGTTCTGATCTTGGTAGTACATTTTGGACATGCTACCAATTTGTGGAATCACTGCAGGTGGGGATTTTATGATTGCTAGCCCAATAATTTGTTGCTTAGTTCGATGTGATTTCATATGATTATGCTGGATATGGCATTTCTCCACGCAGCCCTTCAGAAGAGATGATTTATCAAGATCTGGAAACAGTGCTGAGCTATGTTGTAGCTGAACTCGGATACCAGCTTTGGGAAATTTATTTGTGGGGGTTCTCACTTGGTAGCGGTCCAACGGTAGAAATAGCAAAGAGATATTCGACATTGGGTGGAGTAATTCTCAATTCGCCGTTGGCGTCCTGTCTGGCGTGGCTTGATAGCTCTCCTGAAAAGCCGGCAATGGGATATAAAGGACCGGATTTATTTTCGAACATCACCAAGATAAGCGAAGTGCAAACAAAAATACTTATAATGCATGGTGAGAGTGACCGCATCATACCTTGTGCGCATTCAAAATCATTATTCCAAAAATTAAAAGCGAGCCGAAAGCCGCCCACCGACGATACAAGTAATGAATGGTTGATACTAATTCCGGAAGCAGATCATAATGACATCCCATCTATAATTGCAAGTCCGCACTGCGAGTTGAGGAAAAAGATCAAAGGGATTTTAGATTTCATGTATGTTGCAAAGAAGATGGAGAAGCGCAATGCAAAAGGCGACTTGAAGGAGAAATATAACCAGGAACCCGATGCTCTTAAACGGATTTTTAAAGGTGTTCGGATAAATCATATTGGGGCTCTGAAAAAAGATGGACTACTCGAAAGTATAAATAACAAAAAGGAGCCAGTCTCTTAGCACAAACAGATCCATTTCAAAATACTTTTGACTGCTTAGCTTACTACTGATAATAAATTTTTTTCCCTATTTATGAGAATGCCACACTTTTCTTATAACTTCAAGTGAAGGACTTTCTATAGCAATTTTGCTACATCTACTACCATGCTAAAGGCAAATTTTCATCCTACAAAATGTTATTATAAAAAAGCATCAACTGCAGTGTGCTACGGTATATCTTTTGAAAAATAGAAAAACACTCAAACAATTAAAATAAAGTTTTTTTCGAGCAGGAGATATGGCGGGCTACTTGGAATTCCCTTACAACCTTCGTTCAAACTATGGTATCACTCATCCCATGCTCTACAGTTACTGTAACAAAATCTTCTTTTAGGACGGCAAAAACCAGAAGAAGACGCAAAACAAATTAAATTTATGAACTATGTTCCGATTGATAAAGAACTTAGGAATTATGAGCCACCCTTGGGTTCCAACCGACTGATGGAGATGGAAGGGCGCTATAGTCACGTTCAAAAGGAAATAACTACAAACTTTCTCAAGGACGATATGAGTCAAGCCATGAACATTCTTCCAAAAAAGCCCAATGTGGATTTGAAACGAAATCTGGCCAAACGTTTGGAAAGACTGAACAAAAGAACTGAGCTCGCAATATATGACCTTTTAAGTATGCTTTTCGGCAGAGATTTTTTGGTTAATTATGAATTGTATAGGAGAAAAAGTGAGTAATCTGGAAGTGGGCAATCAAACAACGGCTCAACAAACTCAGGCTGAAAAACCTTTTGTAGCTGAGAAGGAGTTGAAGAAAAAATTAACGGAGAAGACGATGACTTCGAATAAATTTGCGATGGATGAAAGTGAGCAAATTGAAGATTTTGAGGAAGAAGGAGATGAAGCTGGAGGTCAAAACCTCATAGAGAAGATAAAACTGCAAGAAAATATGGCAAAGGTAAAAACATGCGTTGATGTTGCACTATGATATTTTTTATTTTCTTTCCTTCATCGATCTATCTATTGCTGATCCTTATCTAACGAAATCTTAATGAATCTAGAAACAAGACAAAGACCTTGCTGATGACGAAGAGTCAGAATCAGATTCAGACTAGAATGGATTCCCTCAATTTTTCATATTAAGCTCAAGCTAATACAGTTTTTTGTGAATAGCCATCAATACCATATTTATCTGTAGATTCCTGAAAATATTTTTACTGTCTGAGAAAATCTAAGTATTTCCATACTATGGATTCTATGATGGATTTGCTGGCAAACTTGTTGAATTCTTCGAAATTCGCCATATTTCTTTTCTTTTTTTTTTCATTTGACAGCCGCAGACTTCAACACTAGTAGTAAAAAAAGATGATTATGAAAAGCTGCGGAGCAGTACTTTGAGAAACTCGTAGTTGCAGTGCGATTTTCAAGATGAAAATTCTTGTCACTAAACAATTTGTTGTTGATATGATAAAAGATTAACCGAATAAGCGTAATAGTCAGCTAAACCCTTTCAAATAAAATTCGTGGATTTGAGTCAAAACCAAAACTGCAGCAATGTCGAATTTTGTAAATGAAACTCTTCAGCACTTAGGTGGTGTTGGTGATGAGGACAAGAGAGACACCCTTGATCTCTATCAGAAATTCAAACTATTTATGATTGCCTTCGCTGGGCTGTATTCGATCGTCATATTAGCAAAAATTCTAAGGATCAAAAAGAACAATGGCAGCAAACTCATTTACTTTCTCTCAATAATTTTGCTTTCTATTCGGTAAGCGTATTTCGCCCTCGGACTCAAAGGCTAATTCATGACTGTTGTCAGGCTCACGGAAATTTTAATGAATACTTTCTTAAACAACACGTTTAACATCGCACTCTCGATCCTGATATACTGGACAACCGGAATTCTTCTGTTTACTTCCTATGCATTTCTGTAACTCAAGCTGTTCTGGTCTCTGAATGAATTTTTTTTTGTTTTTTTAGAAAAACCAGATATGTTAAGGGTGGAAATGATACGGGTTATGCAAACTTTAAAAACGACGTTATAGAAGCAGGACTCTTTATGAAGCGGCACAAGAAACTAACTTTTGGATTTGTTCTTTGGTGTGGATTCATTTGCGCGCTTATGGTGCTTCTCAAAATGAAACAATTCGCGTCTATCGCTTTTATTGCAGGAAACGCCGCTTCGATCGCAACTTTTGCTTTCGTCGCTGTGAAGTTTCTTGAAGTCTCTAATTATGATGAAATCTCAGAGGTAATTTAGCCTGGATTTTTGTACCAACTGAAAGTTTTTTTTTTGGGAATATAGCATATTAAGAAGATCATTGACATCCTAACAACGTGCTTCATTATGATGGGGATTTCAGAACTGGTTTCTATGATCAGCATGCAAATTTTTGTCAAATATTTTGTTGTGCTACAGAGTGGATTCTACATTGGCGAGCTGATACTAGCGCATAATATTCCTAGAATGATAACTAACGAAAGGAATGTCGAATTCGTTGAGTTTAATCCTGAAAACTGAGACTTTGATTTCCCTTCAAGTTATCTACAGCATGATTTTATCATTAGAGTTTCCTGATATCCTTCACATTTTTCCCCCTTGTGATTCAAAAAGTTTTGGATTTAATCAATGGATTATTTGATTATTCGTTAGATTGTGAAATAAAAATTGAAATTTCTGTACCTAATGCAAGACCTTTTTTCTGAAGATTTCGAAATCCTTATCAATATCATCATAAAAAATAGAATCCTGGACTATGGAAGTACTGTTCTTTTGCTTCCTACATAGACTAATCACAACTTTTCTAGCATTGCAGGGCATACTGAACAATTTTTTGAATTCAAGTGTGGAAGAAGGATCGAATTTGTATAACAGGATTTTCGATTATGTGGAGATTCTGTATAAATATCAGAGAGACCTTAATGTGATGGACGACTTATCAGCGAGATCAGTTTCGTTGGCAATCTTAGCTCTCGACTCGTTGATATTCAATATTTATACCAAGAGCAAAAACTCGGAAGCAAATCGTCTGGGACAGTCAATCTATGCGAGCACGATGAGTTTGTCTGGATCAAACAATAAGAGCCAATCAAATATCGATCCTTCATTGCAATCTCCCGAAATGTTCAAATTTTTGGGATTCTTCCAAAGATTGATTAACTGTTCTGATATGTTTGAGCTCCTGTGTGGCGTGATTGAAGAATATAATGAAACTGAGTTTATTGGAGATATCGCTTTTGCAGTAATCAAACATTGCGAGCCATCTTCTCTGAGTCCTCTCTAGGTCAAAACTCTCATAGAAACATTAGATTATGTGATCAGAAAAGAGAACTGCGACAAGAAGCTATACACCTCGAGCAAACTTAAATTCGTTCCAGTATCATGAAGTTTTTTGTATGAGTGCTTACGCTTTTTGATGAAACTAGTTTTTTGACAGTGCTGACGAGAAGAAACACGTAAAACCGACGATACCTAAGATAAAGGGAGTGCTTTTTAAAGGAACTGCTAGCAAAATAATCCAGTTGCTCTCAATCAAAGGTACATTGCAATGACTACTGGAAAAAAATTTTAAAATAATGATATGCAAAAACTAGATCAGAGTCAGATTCTTCAGATTAGCATGCTCAGAATACTCTACGACTCAAATTCAGGGTCAAATACTCCTCTCAGCTCAAGACAACAAGGCTCAGATTTATTTAGCAAGCTGCTAATACATTCTCTAAAAGACACTACAAACACAAGGGACATGCTCTTCAGAGGGAATAGAAGGTATTCTTTTGTTTTTTAATTCAAAATGTAATCATTTTTCTCACAATGAACTTAGTTCTGATCCAGTGTTTGACTTTCTCATGAATTATCTGACCTACAAATTTCTGCCGGAAGCTAAAGCTTTTTGGAAATTCTTCGACCAATATGTCATGCCTTATGCTGAATCCTCAGCACAAGAATTCTACCAGAAATTTCAAAGTAAAAACGGAGGCATAGCTCTTGTCAAATATCTCGAAAATCTGTCCGATGATTATAAAAGCTTCTTGAGTGAAATTCAATCCATTATTGCAGCATTGCCGATCAAGGATAAAATCGATTCCAATATACCCATTCGTACTTTGTTTGCGTTAAGATTTTTAAGTCCTGATATACGAGCTTTGGTCGTCCCTAACGCAAATAAAGATAACAATATTGCAGTGTTGAAGGGGTTAAATTATATAAAGGTAATCTAGCCGTTCTTAAATCCTTTAATGATGTGCATATCATTAGGATCTCTTTTATGAATCAAGCAGGCAGAAGTATGAAGGTATTCAGCAATTCAGCAACATCTCCAAAGAAGTCATAAGCAAATTTCAAGCGATATGCCAACAGAGTTCTAACCCCAAGAAAGGGCTTGGAGAAATGACCAAATATTTCATAATGAAACCTATTTTGTATTATGACTATGAAGTCGTTGGGCAGGCTATTCTTGATTTAAATTTAAGCGAACCTGATGATGATGAAGCAGCCGAGGAAGATATCCTTTTGCAAAGTTACAAATCTGGAAAAGATATTCAAGTTAGCTCTAAAGTAGAGAAAGAGAACGTTATAGACTCAAAAGCTTCAATTCTCAAACCGCAAGAGAAGCCAAAATCTCAGCCATCCATCCAGGAAAATCAGTTCCCATCTAAAAGCGAGCTAATTCAGGCCAAAGAACGACCAACTTTTGTTCAAGAGAAACCCACGTTTGTTAGGGAGAAGCCGAAATTTGTTCAAGATAAACCTACTCAGGCTGTTTCGGAACAAGACGGATTTCGTATTTCTTTTCAAAAGACTGCGAGCGACCCAATGACTAGATCGTTAAATATGGATACTAAAAAACGCGCTTCTGAGCAGCAAAATCCTAACTATGAGAGAGAGATCCGTGAACTGCAACAAAAGATTGAACAGCTCACGAAAAATCTTGCTGAAAACAAAAACTCCTCAATTCAGAGCATTCAACACGCTTATGACGTCGAAAAGCTTGAACTTCTTCAACAGATTTCAGCGCTACAGCAACGAATTGCTCAACTTAGTGAAACAATTCCTGTTTTGAATACGATTTACAATGGCGGAGCGTCTCCAAATAAAGGACAACATAGGGAGTATGAGGATGAAACCGATGAATTCTATAAATTGTCTGCCGAGCTTGAAGAGGGATATAGAGAAGTAATTGCAGCAGAGCAACAGTACATTTTGCATAAGAAATTCAACTTACCCTCTGAAATCTTGTAACGCTTCGTACTAGTAGACAAATACTTTTGATCAATTCGAACTGTCGATAGTGTATTTATTCAAAACTTAACTTCGTTGCTCTCATTGTTATATCATGACCTTCTCATTTTAAATATTGATATCTGCCTTACAGAGCTCAATTTCATTCATCAATTTATTTGAAATTCGTTAACTTGGAATGTAATAAGGATGCCTAACTCGGTTTTGGCGAAAGTTGACGGATATGAGTAATTTATACCCTATTATTTCTAAAGGTAAATTTTATTTCATTAAAGAACAATAGAATCTATATCATATTTGCTCCAACTGCTTCGGAGATAGCAATACCAGATTCATAATCATATACAAAAAAACTGTTGAAGAATCAAACCGATGGAACAATTTAGCGATTCCAACGTCGTAGTTTATAGAATAAACGAAATCATTGAAAAAGCTGGAAATGGACACACATATCAACGCAGAGCGTTATATGTGTTTGGACTTCAATGGCTGATCGGTTCGTTTTTTGTGATGGGTTATCCGTTCTTATTTTTGGAACCTCCACTTGTTTGCAAGGATCCAGCTAACCCTTCTCAAACATTCCCTTGCAACGCAACCCTTGCATGTTCAGGAGAATATAATTACACATTTGCAGAAGAAGGAGTTGACTCTTTAGTTAAGGAATTCAATCTTGTTTGCAATCAATCGTGGTTGAGACTGGCAATGGCCTCCGTTTTTGTTGGAGGCGCACTGGGATCATTCTACTCTGCAGATCTATCTGAACGAAAGGGAAGATTTCATTCTATAATGTTTGCGATTGTCTCTGTGGTCTTTTTTGGTGCAATAAGCATTTTCTCATGGAATATAGTCATGTTTGCGATATGCTCACTCCTAATAGATTTCAGCTTAAGAGGGTTCATGAATAATTCTCTCGTCTATATGACGGAGCTCTCAAGTGAGAATATCAGAACACTTACTCCCAGCTTGCTCAACATGTGCTTCGCTATTGGACAGATGATTTTTCCGATTTTGGTGTATTACTTTTCTGGGTGGAGAACAATAATGTCTCTGGTCTTTACTCTTCCTATTATCATCACGTTCTTATTCTACAGAACAATGAACGAGAGTCCCAGATTTCTGAACATCAAAGAGCAATGGCAAGAAACAAGAGAGGCGATCCTTAATATGGCGAGGATCAATAACCGCTCGATACCACCGTTTGCACTATTTGATGAACTTGATAAAGCTGCAACACAAGAGAGACTTGCTGAAAGAAACATGCAGGATGATCAACTAAATGTGAAACTGAACTACTCAATGCTAACGCTGTTCAAGTATAACTCCTTAAAGATGACTACATTAGCACTCATCTACATGCATCTCGTTATCAGCGCAATTTATTATGTCCTTTGGTATTCCTCCGATCCTCTTTATCCAGACATTCACACTAATTTTTTCATTTCTGGGGCTATTGAACTCTTTGGATATCTAATTTCAGCTTTCTTAGCTCTGAATCAAAGGCGAAAAATTACGATTAAAGGGTCCTTTGTGGCAACTGGTATCTGCATCATATTATCATGGTTTTTTAATACGGCCAGTACCAATACAATCTCATTCGGCAACCAATATGCTGTGATTATATTCATCGCTGGAAAAGTCTTTGCTTGTGTGGCAACCAACACGTTGTTGATCTACGTTCTTGAATTCTATCCTACCAGAGTCCGGCATTTTGCAATTGGCTTCTTCGCAGTGATAACCAGATTTATATTGGTATTGGTCCCAGCTCTCATCCAGACGTCAAGTGATCTTGCGGTTAGCCCTCTGTTGCTTCTTGGTGGTCTTTCGATTGGGTCCTTTTTCCTGGTTACATACTGCCCTGAAACCTACGAAAAGCCATTGCAAGATCACATCACCGAAGAAAAAGACAGACTCCTTGGCAGAGAACTCGATGAATATTAAACCAAGTGTTTGCTGAGACATTTCTAAAATTCAGATTTGCCGAAAAATTTTTAAGTAGGTAATGATTTCTCTGGTTTTTCTTGTAAATCACATAAAAAGATTATTTGTCAAATCTTGTAGATGCTACAGTCAATCTGAATTTTATCGATAATTCCTATAATCAAGCTCTGCCTTCGGGATCTAGCATCAACTCGTCATAAATCTCATTTGTTGATAGCACTTTAGCTGAGCTCTCTCATTTGAAAATTCTTCAAACTACCCTCAACAAAACAAAAAACCTTTGACTTCCGGTCCATTATTTTTCCTCTCAATTCTGTCTTTTCGTTCATTTTAAACTTCCACGTCAGCTCATTATCAAATATTGTTCAGTTGCTGCTAAGAATTCAGTCAACTTGTCATTAAATGTCATTCTCTATGATGAATAGGTCAAAACATAGACGACCTTCCCTGAAGTAGGTATTTCGAAAATTTACTCAGATGGTCCAAACAGAAATAGGTGAAGGGTTTTACGTGTGTAGCAGAACTTATCTTGTATTTTGGATTCCCTTTCTGAAAAGAAAAAAAAAGCAAATCAAAAAAAGTTCGTTTAGTTATTTGATATTAATTTTATTAGTTTATTAATCTCTCTAAGTGTTCTTTCAAAGTCACTTAACTATAAAGTGAAAAATAACACGGCGATATGGGCAGCAAAATAAGCATCGACAAGCACGTTTCTAGTTTGGAAGACATATTGGACATGTCTCCCTACTATTTCAGCAAAGTCAAATTCGAAAACAAAATTCCCGACAACATTACTCAGCATATTAAAGTCTCTCTTCTTCCACATTTAAAACTGAAATTTTCTTCTTTCATTGCAGATCTGGCGATTCTTCGAAGAGGACAAAAAAAGTAAAGCTGTGCGTTCAGAGCCGATTCCTCTGCAAAATATTCAGTCATCAAGTAAGTCTCTGGATCTGCCGATATGTGAAATTATAATCTTTTAGATTTTACTTTCCTCTCATCCGAGTGCTATGTACTGCTGCTGGTTTACAAGGCTGGCTTGGAAGGTATGTCCGACAGTATTTGTTCATAAATAAGCAGTTGTAGATCCTTCATCATTTGTGAATTTTCCTCATTCAATGTGGGGTATGGTTGAGTCCTACTCAAATCTCACTCCAAGAGGACTCGAGACGCCGATTTCAAGCTCACAAAGCATTAGCTCTCTCAATAAAGAAGTGCTCGAGAGCTTCTTGGTGCCAAAGAGAAGCAAAAAAACCCAGGATAACAGTAAATTCGAGTACATGATCTTCGTTTGGAATGGAAAAACAGCAGGACCATTAACCAAGGTATCTTGTCTTTGCAAATCGAGCATGTGTTAATTCATTTTTTGTATTTCTCTCCTTCTTAATAGTCAATCGCATTATCTACAGCCTTCGACTTTGAAGCTTTCATTGAAAAAGCGAAAGACCCTTTGCTTCAAGTCTTATTTTCTGGAGGAGTCATTCGAAACAAGAAGCTGCAACGAGGAACGATTCTCCAGCTAAATTCAGCTTCCTCTAAAGATTTCAATGCAGGTGAGCAAATGCACTCAGTATTCTGTGAAAAGTCATTGGATTTTATTAGAAATAGAGAAGAAGTTCACTTCTATTAGACAAACGGTTTATTTGTTCAAATTTCTGTTTCCAATGCCTGCATCTGAAGAGGATCGAAAAAGCGCATTTAAGAATTTCAACCATTATTTCTTGAAAAAGGAAGAGCATGGTGCAGTTATGTATGAATCTCCTCCAAACTCAAATGGCAAGAAGAACCTAAGTGCAGATAGCAGCGATATTGACCAAGACAACACTTACGAGATAAAAGCTGCCGAGCCTATGACACACAGACAAAACCAGCAGGTTCCAAGTTTGTCTTTGGGTCTTGGTAATAAAGGCAGTGGTTTGCAGCATGATGCATCAGATAAGGGACATAAAGGTGGAAAGTTTATGATTCCGAATTTAAATCTTGGAAAAAATCTTGAAAGAGCCGAAGAAGAGGCTCCTATGCGTGGAATGAGAGCGGGTCTTGATGACAATAAAAGTGATGCAAATAAACCAAATGTAGAACAGGGGAAACACCCTAAGATGCCAGAAGAAACCAAACCGGCAGCTGGAAAAGGGAAATTTGCTTTAAACCTTGCCAATGTAAGTGCAAATCAGTTTGGAGGCGAGTCAGCAAGAGAGCGTAGAGATGTTCCAAGTTTGAATATGAATATTCCAGAAAATACAAGAGCAAGCCCTGAAAGACAGCTCGTCGAACAAAAGATTGAAGAGCATTCTAATGAAGAAAATTCTGAAGAAATGCGAGAGAATTCCTCAGAAGACTATAGTTATGAAGAACCAGTTCAGAGGAGAGGACTCCAATTAGGTGATATACAAGATCGAAAAGACATTGACAAAATGTCCTGGCAGCAGCTTGCCGAAGCAGTAAAGATATTCCTTTTAGTTTCAGTTCCTCAGCATATTTCGTGATAGGACAACGAAGAAATTGAACAGATGAGAGAATCTGCGATCAGAGATATCAAGATTAGGCATTTCTCTCAAGTGTGCAACGAGATTATTCCTGTAAGGATCAAGAAACGAAATTTATCGCTGATGTTGTATTAGGATTTCTTGTATTTGGGAGGTGAACCATCTGCAATTAATTTGGAAAATCTTGAAAAAATCGGCATCACTCACATTATCAACACAGCTGCTGATGTTGTCGAGAATAAGTTCCCGAATAAATTCAAATACCTGTCCTTCTATCAAAAAGATTCCAAAACAGAGGTAATAATTACTCATGCTTTAGTTCGATAATTAATTAATAATATTCACCCACAAGTGTATTGAGTGTATTTTCTACGATTGTATTGATTTCTTGGACAAATGCCGCAACGAAAAGGGAAAGGCACTAGTGCACTGTGTGCAAGGAATTTCAAGGTACTTTCAGTGATTTCATTGACAGCCTCTAATAATGAAATCATCCAGGTCTGTCAGCGTCTGTATGGCTTACATTATGATAAAAAATAATTGCACATACGAAGAAGCTCTCGATAAAGTACTTTCACATTTTTTTTTCAGAACATTATCACAAATGCTGCGACAGGTTAAGAAAAATCGAGGAGTAGCGAATCCCAACGTAGGATTTGTGCTGCAGCTGCTTTTCTTCCAGAAGCGATTGTATGAACCCTTTAAGAGTATTCCTGGCGCCGCAAGAGTTTTCTGTATTGGCTCACATCAGCCTGAGACGCCAAATTATGTCGTTTCCAGAATGGTAGCACCCAACCTTGCATGAACCTACTTACTGAAAAAAATTCTCATTCCACTAGATAATCGAGCAATTTTATCAATCGAAGTATCCGAAGAAACTTGATCCAAGAACCATTTTTATCGTGCAAACTGAAAAGGTGATTTTCAAATGGTTGGGAAACAAAATTTCAGAATCGAATCTCGCCGCGTAAGCAAAAACCCATTTTCACATCGATTAACAATCAAAAATATCTAGTTACGAAAAAGCAGCTGATTTACATCTAAAAAGGCTTCAAAAATATGAGAGAGGGTCAGGTGAGGTTTTGACTATTAAATGTGGAGAAGAACCGGAAGCTTTTTGGAACATATGGGGCAACTCCGTTACCGAGCCAAGATATGTTGAGAATAAAGAGTGGAATTCTTGGTTCATTGATCTTGCGAAAGCGAAGGATGTGACTGGTATCACATATAAACGCTATGAAGATGAAGATCCTGATGAAGAAGAAATGAGAAGATCGAAACCAAACTTCTTCGTTTACCCTTCTTTCAATCCAATTCGCATTTTTGATTTTGACGAATTAACCTCTGATGCGTTGGTCCTTATTTTGAAAGAGACAGGGCAGCAAAAGTATTGTTACTATTGGAGAGGCACAGAATTTGTTGAAGATGAAGTAACCACATAATTATTTTTTTATATACTCATCATGCACCAAATAGATTGGCGAAGATGCCTACTATAATGAGGTTATTAGCAAACATTGGCATACGAATCCACAGAACGTTAAAAGAATAGAGGAGGTAATTCTCATATGAGCGTACATTTGATTGAAACTACTTTATTAGACCCCTGGAAATGAGTCACCAGAGTTCGAGGATATCTTTAACTATTTGTAAGCACTCAATCTTTTTGCTTTTGTGTACACCAGACAAAACAGCTCAAATAATTTTCCTCCCTTTATACTTTGGCAAATTTCAATATAGCGCGATTTGCTATCTTTTATACTCAAGTAAACGGAACATTTGCCAATTATATGACTAGTATTACTGTTTAATTGATTACTTAATTGAGTGCCAGGGACTATATGTTTTTGATTGCTATAAAACTGTTTAACGCTTTAAGTATAAATTACCAGGAATTTTAATAGGATAGCAATTTATAACAAAGATGAAAAAGAGTCCATGTTGTTACCATATTTATTACTGGTGGATACAACTCTGCTCTCTCATTGCAGCATGTGGCAAGTTACCAATAGAAAATAAAGCAAGTACAATGTTCAACTCATAGTTTA
>ENA-UOTX01000311-UOTX01000311.1-compost-metagenome-genome-assembly--contig:-NODE-311-length-54754-cov-10.443166_pt1 | contig 54754 bp, 36 predicted proteins | sample MGYA00238143_ERZ746982 | MGnify/ENA primary metagenome ERZ746982 (study PRJEB28758, sample SAMN06268862) | compost metagenome | isolation source: single cell | place: USA: California, Emeryville, Joint... | reverse complement strand
CTACACCTGGTATTACGACATTACAGGAAGGAAGGCGAGTTGGATTACCCGTTGATACTGCTAGATATCGCTTGTTGGAGTGAATTCCTTGGACTTGCTATGGAGACGCTCTACTTAGGCTCGAGCATGGCCTTTGGAGACCCATTTTTTGGTTCAGATTTTCTAAGCACGGCGTTTTCAATGGCAGCTGAGTTCATAATGACAGGTCTCCTACTTCTCATGGCAAATGGATGGAGTATTATATACGCCAAAATAGAAGATCTTGACCTTCTCGCACCAATGGGAATTTTGGCCACGCTGCTGCAAATAACTTTTTGGGCAATTGGCAGAATTAAGGATGATGATCCGCTGAGGACTCATGACTACGATCATTGGACTGGTTATGTGCTCTTCTGTATGAAGGTTGTGTTTTTTGCATTATTTATCAGTTTCGGAGTGCAAACGTATAAAAAGGTGCAGAAGAAAATCAAACAGTTTGTATTGAAAGTAATTATGATTGGGTCCGTTTATCTGTTGGCAAAGCCTGTGCTTCTGACAATTTGCACAATCTTCGTGGATCATATGTGGCGGCATAAAGTATTAACAGTTGGCCACATGCTGCTCCAGTGTACGACGATGCTGCTATTTGCCTCCCAGTTCAATTCAAAGGGCAGCGCGTATAATGCGGTGTCGTTAAAACAAGGAATCGCGCTCCCAAACAAAATTAATTAAAGATGGTTTTCAATAAAGATTTCTAATTTTTTAATATATGCCTTCTCTTTTAGGGTAGTAAGAACTATTGCCTTATCGCATGTGATATTCTGCAGTTAACGCTCATGCAAATTACAGCTGCAATTATTTAAGGAGATGAAACTCTTATATTCAATGAAAAATTATCATTCATCAGTTTGGCTCGCACCAAAACCCGAACAAAGTTTTCCTAATAGCTCATGGCTTCTATCTTAAACCATGCCCTTTGTCTGCGGTAGTCCATTGTAATACATAAGGCAAAGAATATACTGAGATTAAAGACATGCACTTCCGATAAAGAAAAATGCTGGGTTTTTTCTATAGATTAAAAAATAAATTATCCAGTTTATCGTTATTGAAAATTTTGACATGCGAAATTTTTCTTTTTCGATCTTTTTTTTTTGGGATTCTCTTATTTCCCCCTTTATATTTGTTAGAAAGACATGAACACCAAATCCCATATAAATAGCAGATTGACTAGCCTCACGCGAGCGAATTCAGAAACTGCCTTTCAGACTCTACTGGGCTTCAGAAGCAGAAAACCTGACTTTTATCCACTATCTCGCAAATTCGCAGACTGTGCTGTTACATCCGATGATGAATGCTGCTATGAGGAAGAGGAAAAGAGCTTCAAGAGCTTGGAATCCACTGAAGAATATCATAATCCCGAGAAAAGAACTCGATCTACAGATGAGTTTACACTCGTATTGGATCAAGAAGACGAGATCGACGGTATCCGTTATGAAAAAGAATGCCGAATCGAAGAAATAAACAAGCCAGTCTACGCTCCTCTCAAAGTTCCAAGGATTAGACCGGATTCAGTGTCGAAAGATGCGATCAACCCTGAAGAAGTTAGGTACTCCATTATGTTCAACCATCTAAGAGGATGGAAACTTCAACAATACATAAATAATTGGAGCTTTATAACCCAGCACGACGATACTAGAATTAGCCATGCATATATCAAGGGCGGAATTGCAGCTCCTAATTCAGTGACTCATAAATATCGGAGTATCGCGAAAGATCTCATTAAACAGATAGGAAGACAGCTGCTTTCTGGACATTTCAATCTTTCGACTATCTCGTTCCCGATCAAGGCGATGGTTGGAGAATCAGTGCTTGAGAAATGCAGCAAATCAAGTAAAATTTCCGTTTCTGATGTGAGATTCTAAGATATCCATCATCATAAAAAAAAAAAGCTTCAACGTACCCATTGTACATGAATCTTGCGCTCAGAACAAAGGACCCACTACAAAGATTTAAGTTTGTTATTGCAGCTGCTGTTAGCAACGTGTGCTTCCTGGAGATGTTTGCAAAACCGGTGAATATTTATATCGTTGGATAAGCAGGAATCTGATGCGGTTTGTAGTTAAATCCGATACTTGGAGAGACATTTCAAGGGTATTATAACGATGGCACGAGGGTCTATTTGGAACAAATCTCTCATCATCCGCCCATAAGCTACATGTATGCTACGGGCCCTTATAAAACTTATACTGTCTTCGGGCCTTATACGTGTAGCCCAGGAGCAGGCTTGAATCATCTGAGAGTATATTCTTGTGCGTTGATGGCAATTTCATCAAATAATTTACCACACAGTTGAATGCTAAAGGATGGCGGAACGTAGTTTTCAATGATACTAAACAAGAAATTCATTTTACTACTGGAAATGTAACTCTGTCTCAAACACTCTTATGCTGATAAATCTCAAAGGATGAGTATGAAGGTACTTTTTGGGGAAAATGCGTTTGTCATATGACTGGAGCCTTTGAGTTTGTGGACAAAGCAAACGAAATAACGTGCAAACTTGTTATTGGAAAGATCAAAAACAAGTAAAATATCAGGAAATGATTACAGTGCCTTATACCAAATACTAATCAAAGGTTAAAGGACTATTTTGAAGGAGATATTAAAGTTGCTGGCAAGTCCGTTTCTAAGGTGAGAGGTACTCTGCTTGGCTGGCTAGAAATCGATGAGAATCGCTACTTCGATCATCGATACGTGAATCCTTTCGAGGTAAATACGAAGCTATTCGTCTCGCTCACTCATCGTATTGTCCTTAGCTTAACATTGAAAAATCGCCCCTTGAATCAGATTCGTATAAACGAATGGATATCTTGTATCTAAGAAACGGTAAATCTCAAAATTTTTTGCACAATATTTACTAATTCTCCTACCAGGTGAAATCGATAAAGCTCAAATTGAGAAAGAGCGCCTCGAAGATATCCAAAGAAGAGATAGAAAGCTTGGAGAGAAATTTTCAAAGAAAAAACATTAACAGAGCCACAAAGTATTAGCGCGAAGCTCCTTAATTAATTACTCTTATTAAGGTGTATAAGATGTGTTTTGTAAAATAAATAATTTATGGTATTAAGAAAAATATTATTGTCAACTATACTTTCTCATTTAGCCGCTTTCAAGAGATTTTTCGAGTGATCTTTAATCTTTTTCGGCCAATTTTCTCAATTTTTCACATTGAGAAATAAATTCTGCATGGATTTAATTGCACACACATCCTGATAGTTTTATTTTTATTACAGATTAACAAACGAGAGAGGCAAGAGCCTGTCTAATAAAATTTAAAGATCGACAATCTCTTGGTTCTAATGGCCACGAAGCAGCATTTGGAGGATTCGTACGTCGGTGAGGGTTTTTCCCCTCGGAATATTCTCGTCAATCGTTCGGCACACAAAGAGAAATCGTTCCTTGCGGTGCCTTATTTAGATACCACGAGATTAACAGAGCAATCTACTCACTATGAAAGCCCGAAGTCCAAAGTGATTAAACAGGATTCCTATCAGACACCTCAGAAGTCAGTGCATGCCCGCACTAACTCTTCTTTGCCTCCACTCGCCAAATCTACACAGCAAGTTGGATTTACTTCGCCCAGAAACCAAGACTTTCCTAGTGGAAATAACCCCTCCGTAAATCTATTATCTCCAGCGGGAAAAAGTGCTTTTTATAATTCTCCTTCTCAGCCTACTTACCCTTTGACTGCGAGAGCAAGTTATGCGAATCCAATTAAACAAGAACAAAGTGATGAAGAAGACCCCAAAGAAGAAGAAAGGAAAGCCATTTTGAAGTATCAGAGGCTACTTGAAGCATATGATCGGCAGACCAAAGTTTTGGCGGGGATATCTCAGACTTTGAATAATGATACGAAAAATCGTATTGATAGAGAGCGCAGAGGCATTGAGCTGAAAATTCAGGAGCTGGAACAGAGAAGTCGTTATAAAAAAGCGAATGATCTAAACGCTAAAGAGGCCATTCAAAAGCGATTGGGACTTGAAGACCATTTTTTCGATGATTACGACTCGGATTTTTCTGATCGCGATCGCTTGAGCGATGGGAATTTATCCGATGAATATCGGATGCTTGGAGGAGGACGGCAAGGAAACCGCCAAATCGCCAGGGCGCCTATTAGAAAAGGAACAAAGTTGCCAACAATTAGCATCAACAAAAGTCCTTCTATTCAAAAAAAACCATCAGCACCAGCTCTGAAAGCTAATACTATTACCGATACAGCCAATTCGAAACAACCTTCGTACAACCCTCAAACGAACTATGATATGCAAATGTCTTATAATAACCCTGCTTGGCAGTATAACCAATACAATCAATATAATCCTTACAATTATTACAACAATTATTACCCTCAATATCAATACGGAATGTACAATAACTACCAACCTCAACCCATGTCCTTCGGATCAAGCAACCTCTTTGACGATCCTTATCGCAAATTCCCTATGAATCCTATTGGGCAGCCACCAATCCTTAATGACCCTAATCACCCATTTTTTGCTGGAAGCTTGCCGATAGGGTTTCACCCAGGTTATCAACCCCCCTTTGTTTATCAGCCACCCCAGCAGATTGCAGCTAGCAGCATGAAACCCAGCAAGCCAAAAGCGGAAAGAGGATCTCATGAGCAGAACGAAAGCACACCCGAAAAGAAACAGCAATTCGTTAGGAAAAAGAAAGTCGAGATCAGGATTGGTCAAGGAACCTTCAGAGAGAAACTTCAAGCGACATGCTGGGCAATCGCCTTTCCCTTACTTCTTACTCATGAAGGCTATTCTAGAGGTAAAGAGAGGAAAAAGCTCCTTCAGATTCACCATGACCAGCGCAGTAAAGAGTATCTTATCGCGGCCCAGGAGTTCGTAATGAATGAGCTGAATGCCGAGCTTGATGTGATTTACAAAGAGAAAAAAGCGATGGACTTAGGCAAAAAGATCACTGACAAAGAAGCCACGCAAAGAGTCACCCAATTGATTTTCCCGAAAATCAAAACTCTTATTGACAAATTAATCTCTCTTACAAATGCGCATAGTATGCCACGAGAGATATTCGCATACTTGGCTTCAATATCTGAGAATCAATGCATTCCTCCTAACGGTTTTTATTTCGAGTTTGAGTTAAAACGACTCAGTTTTAATCATCTCGGAGCGCTGACTGAGATGGATGAGCTAAAATCGAAGATGATCCTTTGCATTTCGTTCTTTGCGAGGATATTGATTTTTCAATTTCTTCTAATGCCATGGCAAGAAGTCAAAATTGCGAGCAGTGCAAAGAAAGGAAAACCGTTTTCTTCTGATATCCCGAAAAATGAAAACACGAAGAAAAATCTAAAAACAATAGGGTCTATCCTTATGCATTTGATTGAGGATATGTTTACAACGACTATTAAGTCTGATCTAAATTCGCAAAAGAAGATTGCTCCGAAAGACAGGATAAAAACTATCCCGAGAGGAGGGCTGTTTTATTTCGCGGATGAGGCTGATAATCAAACAAAAAACGAAAAACTTGGGCAGGATCAGATAATTGTTGGTTTGTATACAAGAGCGGAAATTAGTATCTTTTATAAAAATTATTCGGTAAATGTTGAGCAGTTGAGATCCGCGCTGAACTCGTGGACTGACCATATGTATCTGCTGACTCACACGGAGTATACGACTAACCGCAAACTTCATGTATTTGGAACGGAAGATTTGTAAATTCTTTGATAAAGAGAACTTTAACAAAGTTTATTTTTCACCCAAATGCATATTGTATGCATATTTGCATGTTGAAGATAAAGCCTATATGATGGGGTTGCTTATAATTGGTTACTTCAAAGTCCTTTCAAAAAAAAAGAGGTTGTGATGGAGATGCGAGGATGGATAGATCTTTCAGTTAGGAAAAACCTATAAATTTCGGTTTCTGATATCACAAGGAAGAGAGATTCATTGAAAATCATTAATATTTCAGGGATAAAAAGAAGCCTCCTCAAGTGTTTTTCACTTTACAATTAAAAACGATGACTATAAAAAATTCATTCTCTTGAGAAAACGCCAATGTGGCGTTGTGAGAGACTACTTTTCAATATTTGGTCTATTTATCGACGAGTTGAAACGCTTTTAAGGGAACTGGAAATAAAATTTTGGTCAGTTTGACAGCAGTTTCAATGAAAATTGCAAATCAAATTCTAACAGAATTTTCTGATGTGGGATCATATGATTTAATTGATAACTTCGAAGTTTAGGATATAGTTTTTATTATCAGTAAGAGGATTGCGGTTCCGACCAATGACAGACACTGCATTCGACATGAAACGACTGAAAGTCAAGCACAGCCCTAAAGAACTCAATGATTTGCTTACTGAAATAAACCTCAAAATTGACTCTCAATTGCCAGCGTTGTACAAATACGTTACCACTTCACGTTGGAATGAGGTCAACACAGAGCTTGAAGAATTCAACAAAACAGTGCAGTAACGCCCTCCTATATCTCATTTGATTGACTAATTATTATGTGGTAGGCCGCTTCAGCCGATAAAACTAACTAAAGCCTCAGATGCGGTGAGCCGAGACATTGACTTGGCAATTGAAAACAGCTTTTTCGAAACGAAGGAAATCAACAACACGTATCGGAAATTTTTAATCGAAGTAAAAGCATTGAAATCACATATTGCTGCGAACTCCGATGTTAAAGTAAACTATGTGATCGTTGATTCACAAAGTATTTTGAAATGATTGATTTATATGGCTAACCGCTTTTTTAGTTAAAGATATTAAAGAAGATGTAATACTCACTACGGAGGGTGGATCTCAACTGCAATCTGTTAAGTTAGATGATCCGTCTCAGAGACGGGTAAATACATCAGTAGAAGGCAAACCTAAGCAAAATCCACAGTGTTGCTCACAGTGTCAAATTTTTTAAAGTGTTTTGATATCTAATACTTTCCTCAACTGAGGTTGGGATACTAATTCCTGTTTTACAAAGATGATAGTCACTAAGCAACTTTACACAAGGAATTTTATTTTCTATTCAAAAGAAAGCGCCACTGCATTTCATACTTGTTGTTTCAGAAGATATTCAAAGCATAGAGAGAGTAAAGTTTCATAATCTCTCTAGCTTGCCAACGTTTCAACCAATAAACTGGATTCTTATCAGGAGGCGCTTAGGAAATTCTTAATTTCATGAAGAGCTAAATTCCTTTTGTTTTTCCTTTGCAGAAAGTCATGTATTCCCCATGAAAAATAAGAAAAATGCTATTTTTGTGTGACGTGACAGACCTCATTAAATTCAGTTGAAAATAGGCAACTTTCACCGAAAAAGGAGGGTTTTTTCGATTTGTCAATGTGGCGATTATTTCACCTCGGGATCATTTGCTAGGGTATTAACTTATGGCTTGAAGTTCTACAACGATTAATCTCTTCAGAATGCAATTTTTAATTCGATATAACAGTCTATTCGCTCCAGGGTTAAAGGAATTAATTGTTTAAAATTCAGAAATTCAATCACGGAAAAATCACGAGAGAGCTCCTATGAGTTGCATTGAATGTTGCTTTGGATGCTTGACAAGCCTCGGCTGCCGAGACTGTGTACTAAAGCAGGCCGCGTTCCACCCACCGAAGCCAAAAGGTCGCTTACAGCCTTCCTCCAACAGCTTAAATCGCTCTAGGTTATAATATCCTCGACCGAGACATCGATGGAAATTCAAAATCCAAGTCTCCTTTAAACGTAGCAATTCTACAATCTCCCTTCATGCTTATTCCTTTCTTTGCAGACAATGAATCTCATTGATCCTAACGGAATGGCCTATGCTCCGCGTGATATCGAAGGCATTACTTCAACAATATATTGGTTGAAAACCAATCGAGACCAAACTATTCCTGCTCTTTACTTCCACAATTCTTCTTGCAAGTACCTCAAACGCTTCAAGCACACCTTTCCTCAAACTATCACTTTAGAAATCAGTTCGTTATTCTCTATAGTCATGGTAATTCGACGGATATTGGAAAAATGAGAGACCTGCTTCAGGACCTTTCTTACACTCTCAATGTAATTCTTCATTTGTACCAGGGAGACATTTGCTTTATCGATGATTGCGTGACTTGTAGGTGCATGTGTTCGCTTATGAATATACAGGCTATGGCCAAAGTACGGGGAAGCCATCAGATCTCAACATCATTGGTGATGTGTCAGCAGCTTATCGGTTCTTGATTGACAAGTTGAATTTCAAATGGAATAACATTATACTGTATGACTATACACATGATGAGCTTGGGAATTAAAATTCTTTGTTAGGTATGGAAGGTCGATTGGAAGCGGCCCAAGCCTGTATGTCGCTTCTCATCCAGGGTTCAGAGTAGCGGGGGTTATTCTTCATTCACCGTTCTCGTCTGGCCTACGAATCATAAAGCCCGAGCTCAAAAAAACTCCTTACTATGACTTATTCCCGAATATCGACATGATCACTCACGTAAAATGTCCAGTTTTCATCATACATGGGCAAGCTGATCGAGAAGTGCCGATTTTGCATGGCAAAATACTCATTAGTCGCTGCAAGACTTTTTATGAGCCTTGGTGGGTTGAGCAAGGAGGCCACAACGACATCGATATTCGCTTCAGAAAGCATTATTTCATCAGAATTGCAAAATTCTTCAGGTTTTTAACTGATTATTTCGGGAAAAGAAAAGAGAAAGAGATGGAATCACTTCATAAAGTTGAGGACTGGACAGCTAATTCAAATCACATGTACTATCAGAAATTCAGGGCCGTTTCAGCTGACAAATACAAAGAAAAGCCTGGTAGGACGATTGAAACGGCTTCGTTTGCTTCAGGCACAACGAGTTCATTCGTTAGTAATAACACTACTACTACCTGCAAAGCGGAGAAGGTACAAACTGAATCTATGCTGATCGCAGGGAGTGAGACAACTCGAAAGCAGTGCACGGACACTGCGAGATCTATGTTGGAGTATAATGACGAAGGTAATTTACAGAAGAGGAGGAGCAGTTTTCTTATGTACCTGAAATAGAAAAAAAGCTCGATAAAAAGGATACCACCCGTAAAAACACCACGATTGAACTTGAGATATCATACTCTCAGGTGTACACTGATCGCACTTCAGCACGACAGGTCACTGAAGACATTAGAAAAAAGAGTAAAAGCTTGAAAAATGTTTTTATGCTCATACTTTATTTTTGAAAAGCATTTACAGAAGAGCTGAATCTGGGAAAGATTGAAGAGTCAGACTCGGAGAAACCCTATGATTTGGAAAGGAAACTCAAAACTCAGACCAAAGAGACGAATCACAACGACACATCGTTTGACAAACCAAATCAAAAGATAACTCTCGATGAAGTCATCACCGAGACAGATTACAAGTAAATGTAATCTAAACTTGTAATCATTTTATGCGGAAAATTATAGTTTTCTATAATTTTTTTTTACTTTTCATATTTACTCGGAAATTCTATCTTAAAATATGTTGAAAATGTTCTATGGAATTATAATGAAAATAATGGCAATTACATAGTCAGTTTATTCATAACTTCTTCTTTTTGTTATTTCAAATGCATAGAAGATTATGATCAAAATTCAAAGAGCTAACACAAAAAAATTCCTCAAAAATGACCCAGATGTCTGTAATTGCGATTTATTTGAATTAGTTATTGCGTAAATTTTTAGACATAACAAAACAGAATACTCTTAGTTCTGATCATATCAAATTATATATTACAAATCGTCTGGCATATTGATTGATGAACAATGAAACAAAAGTGAACTGCTTGCTTAATCATCAAGGGAAAGTTGTTCTTGCTTACTAACAACTATTTCTCCTAGAGCTTGCTTTTCCTCAACACCTCCATATTTTTGGATTCTGCCTGTGAGCTGCATTATCACTTCAGGAGAGCGGTAGATACGAATCAGCAGCTCATATAATTTCTGCTCTTTGCGCGTGTCTCCTTCAGTTCTTGCGGCATAAATCGCTATTATTAAATTCGATCAGACGAAAGTTTTTCATCAAAAAATCTTACATTCCATTAATTCCATAACATCTCTGGTTTCAGGCATCTCTTCATAGATTACTCTCTGTGAAGTTCTGTCGAACAGTGATCGGAGCACCCTGCCAATCGCCAAAACGATGGTCGCGTAGATGGTAATGACTCCAAGATCACCGAGGTTTGTTCCGAAAATTGGACCTTTAACTGGTTCAGTGAACGTGTAAAACACAACGTCCTCGTCTTCATTAAAAAGGTTGCTGTCTGAAGCTGCTGTTGAGTTATATGATTTAATCACCCAGTATCCAACACCAGACTCCTGGCGGTATTCTAAATAGCAGTCGATCATGACTGGAATATTTTGGCCTTGGAGCGTTTTCGCTTGGAACATTGAAGTTTGTGGTACATTCGTCAAGTGTAGGAACTTAGGGAAGAAATCTGAGGAAAAATAGGATTAGTGCTGGAATCAGAGGTTTGTATTTACTGGGTATGCTGAAAGTAGTGGTTCCTCCGCTTTCAAGCACATCAATCAGGTTTTGTTGAAGATCACCCGAGACAGGGATAGTATTTGATCCTCGAGTTTGAGCTCCAGCGCCTGTTGTGCCTCTAGAGAAGCGAATATATTATTAGCTTTGCTAATAAAGTAGTAAATTTACCTTCCAAAGTTCCACTCGATGTTGATATAGAACTGTCCATTTGGATCCTTCAGTCGTTCGACTAATCTATTGAAGTTAGGAGGCGAGATGTCCCAGATAGTGTCTGAGTAGGGAGTTAATGTTATTTTTTGGATCTGAGGGAGGTTTTCACTAGCCAGATCAGGGAATAACTTGTTGATAGCTTTAAACTAATTTATTAGGAAAGTAAGACATTGCTGAGAGAGTGGAGTCATTTACTTCGGTTTTAGAAACAGACGATATGTCAAGATTTTTCACTTGGAAGATTTCGAAAACAGAACTTGTCGTATTTTGACCGCCTGTGACCAGGCTGACGGTTACAGATCCTGATAGAAATTGGTTAACAATTCCGTATAATAATGTCTAGTATACCTGAATCGACTAAATTCAATTGCTCGTTGGGGTTGAGACCTGAGAATAGCGCTAATGGGCCAATCAAAATCACCATGATGGCGAAAACCATCAAACAGCCCATATAGCATTTCTCCAATTTTCCTCTTGGATTGCCTATAAACAGGGTAAGTAAAACAATGGAAGTTTCTTTATAATTACCAAATTTGTGGTCTTTGCGGCCGTTATTTTCAACGGTTTTCATATACAAATAGCTCCATGCGTCTTCTAACTTCATCCATTGGAAGAGATCAAGTGAAGTCTTGGTGAAAGTCCAATCAAGAATCGATCCGAGCTCGAATAAGAATGGAATAGCTTTTGTTACTAAATTTACATGCATTAGCAATTCTCGATTTAAATGGAATTAGTTACCTTTATAGACGGTTCCAGTAACAAGGTCAGGAGACTTGAGTGAGTGAGAGGCATGATATAGAGGGTATCCCCATTTCACTTGACTACCAGAGAAGTACAGGAAGAACGCGCACAGTACGCATAATAATCGGAGGTAAACCTTGGAAGTCTCGTTATTTGATCGGAGGTACTCAACCAAAATAAACACTAACAGCGTAATCGTCAAGGCGTAGTGGAGGACAACTTTCAACCCGAAAGAGTACTTGAAAAAGCTCGAGAAGGTCAGTTCCTTTGGTCTGTCATACTCTTGGTTGGTGAAATCTTCCCGAGAAACGTAGAGAGCTCGATCAGCGAGCAAAACAAGCAACCATAAGGTCACGGTGATTACCATTCCTCCCGAGAATGAAGATTCATTCAGAGATTCAGTAATACTAAGACCACTGCCAGTAATCGTGGTGAATAGTCCGAGGAAGAAAATCGTGATTAAAGTCCCGAAGAGAGTAGTTGGGATATAAAAATCAGCGCCGGGTTTCTTTATGAAGCTGTAATCGTCTTTCTCTTGGAGATGGACGTTGTATGGGAGCAAGTTATACACGAAATTTTTGCAGGATCCAAGCGTTCTTCTGAAAATATTTGGTCTCACCGCGGAGCGCTCTGAGCCATGACCTTTCCTAAACTGTGGCACGTAATTCATGCTCTTTGTCAAAATGACATGTTTCCAAATGCCTCGCTTTTCCAAGATCATGCATTGGATGATCAAGACGATTATTGTGATAAAATCGTACAGCACTCCGAAAGCCATGCCTTCATTGATTTTGCCAGGAAGCGGCACCGAGAACGAGGATTCTGTGAATTTGTAAATTCCAATAGCGTCGCCCAGCTCTGCAGTGAATGAGTTCGGGTCGACTGCCTCGCTGGGGCAAGTAGAATCATGTCCGAAGTAAGTCCTCATGGATAAGAAGGAGGTCCCGCAGAAGAATGGTAGTTGATAGATATATTTCGCGAAGAGCACGGTGATGATGTACCCGCTGGTGAACTTCCAATATCTACGTGAAGGAAGTGGGTATTCGACCGCAGCATAGGCAAAGACGCCGAAGACCAACAAGAACGAAAGGATTGTTGGCTGAATGATGAAATTAAGCACCAGAACCGCATAAGTTATCTCAGTCCATGAGCTGACAATAAAGTAGCAGATTAAATACCAAAGCGGCAGTTTGTCAAGGCCTTCTTGCGATTTGCTGGTATAAGGAAATGCCTTATAGATTTTCCTCTGCATGGCATGAAGGACTCTTTTTTTGAACGAGATGTTTTCTCGATCTTGAGGCAACAGGAAAGATTGATCAGTCGCAGAGCGATCCTCTCTTTCTTTTCCTTCCTCAACTTGTGGTTCGTCTAATAATTTCTCTTCTTCTTCCGCCGCCACCTCCTCCTCTTTCTGAGCTTCTTCAATGTCTTTCAGTTGTTTCTCCTCCTCCTCAACTTTTATTATCGCCGCCTTTACATGAGCTTTCAAGCCTTCATACATCGCGGTCCTTGTTGATGTCCTCATTGGAGGAAGTCCAATTTCCTCAATAGTATACAAGTGGTCTCGGATCTCTTCCTCAAGTTTTTGACTCTCGGCTAAAATATTCTCATAACTCTTCTTCGAGTCATAATCGTGCTTTTTCGCGATCTCAATGATTCTGTTAAAGTCAAGTATTTCTCTCTGAATTATCCTCGATTCCAATTGCTTGAGGCAGTGGGCTCGCTTATGCTGGTCAGGATGCTCTTCATAAGTCAGCAGCTCGAGTTCTTCTTCCGTCTTGTATTTCAGATCATGATCGCCTTCATTCATTGTGAGCTTCTCCCAGACTTTAATCTTCGCGTCGATCGCATCCTCGGATTCCTTCAAGAACTGTTTTCTGAGGATAAGATTCTTGTAAGCACTAATTCTCTTCACGTGCTCATTTTCTATGAAGAGCTTTCCTCTTTTTTCTTGTCGGAGCTGCTCGCGCTTGAGGTAAGGCTCAACGTAAGCTTCCATGTAGATATGGTTCCATATCTTACGTTGAATGAAAGCTAACACATAGAAAAGCATGATGAAGCCGATTCTATTCTCGCCTAATACCCTTAAATTGTGAAGTTTATTAAGCCCGATCAGCAGGTAGAGTTTCTTGAAAATGCCTGGGTCCTGGAACGGCTTGTTCAGGTTGTCGATTTCATCTGACTGGTTTTGCAAGGCAATGCATTCTTCATTGGTGAAGTAGTAGCGTCCCTCAACGGAGATGGGACAATCGAACCATGGGCTTTGGTAAAGGACAATAGCTATCATTACGAGGCAATTGATAAGCTCTAGCGGAATCCAAATTCGGTTTTTCTTCGCGAGGACTGTGTTGTTAGACAAGAGCAGGAAAATTCCGGTCGCGAGGTAGAAGAACCCGATTAGATCAGAAGTCCCTTGAGAATTTGCGTTGAGGCCGACAAGGGTAAAGATTATGAGGACAAACTGATAGAAGTAAGTGAAGATGAAAAATTTAGCGGTATCTCCGAAGCTTCTATGAAAATGCTTAGTAAAGTCCTTTGAGTCGCCTGGTTTGTGATTATGATCGCTCTCGACTTGAAGAGGAGTGAAGAATTGGTCATAGCACACGAGGAGATAGAAGCAGACAAAGCTGATGATGTGTTCTCCAAGCGAAAACTCTCCAATAGTCAGCCAATTTCTGTAGTTTAAGACGCATTTTTCGAAGTCAGAGAGGTCAGAGAAGTCGCTCATGGCGCTGGTTACGCCCTTGCTCTGAGGGTCACAACCGAATGAAGCGTTTTGAAACATTGGCGGAATGTTCCAGGATTCTGGAAACGAGTTGAAAAATTTACGAAGTAGATCCAAAGCAACGAACGCGTATAGGACTCTCCAAGCCCATTTCAGTCTATTAAGCCCTCTGACCCATCGGGGATCAGTACTGTTGAAATAGTGAGAGAAATAGGAGAAAACACTTGCCATTATCACGTATAAGAGAGAAGTTGCATTTAGGTTATACAATGCAAGAACGACCAGGAAAAATAGAGCTAGCTCGAATCCATGACGATGATAAATTTCTAAGAATCTGTTGATCATCAATTTGCCGTTATAGAAGGGCTTATGCTCTTCAAACTCTCTCTTCAAGGTTTCTTTTTGCTCCTCAGTGACCGTCTCGGTTGACGATATAAATGGAAAGAGTTGCGGGCTTTCACCTTTCTCCGCCTTCACTTCATGCGAGAAAAGCGGTTTGAAACGGTTTTCTAGCTGCGCGAAAGCCTCGTCACTGATGATACAGCTGCTCCATCGTTGAGTCACAAATACAAACACTCCGAAGAGGATCATTGAGACCAAAAACAGGAACATGCTAACAACACCCCCAGCTGAGTCTCTGACGCCTAACCAAGCTCGAAATTCCTCTGTGCTGTTTTCTTTTACCGAATTGATCAAGTATGCTATTTGTACTGCCATCAATGCGATTGCTGCTACTGAAAAGAGGATCCAAAGCCTGCTCCAACGTCTCCTGGCATCGTAGATCATCCCGATGATAAGAAGGAACAGCAAATTCAGTCCGAGGATGCTGTTAAGCCAGGTTGCCACGACAAATACATAAATTACAAATAATCGTGGAGATAATAGGTATAAAAACTGTTTCAAATAGATCGCCGCGTTGGAACGGCGCTTGACATGTGGTTTTTCGTCGGCGAGCCCGGAGATTATGGGGAGCTCGTCGCCCATCTCTGAATTGTTTAACATCTAAATTGTGTATTCTAAAATTTCGTAGTCGCCTCAATAAAAACGGCCATCCGAATCATGCAAGAAATTGCGACAGCTACTATTAAAGAAAAAACGATTATCGAACAAATTCTGTTATATCCGGTAAGAACAAACAGTAATTAATTATTCAGATTATTTAAACGGTGATCTCTTGGCATTCATGATATATCGACAGAGTTACTGCGCATGAACAGTTATCCAGTTATTCTTCTGTAAATGTTTTAAGAATAGAGCTTGTCAGTCAAAATAACTGACGCTAAGTATCGTTTGTGAATTGAGATATTGTCGGTAAGTTTTAGAACGATCTATTTTGAACTAACTGATAGCTCAGGTTAATAGACTCATTTGTGATTCGTTTTCATGTGTCAAGAAATTTTTTGTTCTCATGTAGTTGAAATATTGATATGGAGCATCAAATAATGAAATACAAGCCTGCCTCTAAGGTATCTTATTGGTAGTAAAAATTCTTGGCCATTGAGATTAGTTTTGATCATTATTTGTTGTTTAATTAATGAGTAAGTTGTGTTGCTTTGTGTGGCCGTGATTCGATCAGTTCTGTTTGAGCTAATAGCATGGGTATGAAATTTCGTTTATTCAGGGGACTGATTCTCAAACTCTCTGTGCGGATGAAATGAAATTTTTTTCTGAAGTGTATTGTTAGACAAATCAAGTGCGTAGACTCGAACATTAGTCTTACACTCCAATACTCTCTCAGCTTATCAACCTTCATAATCTTCGTAATGCTCGAAAAACATTTTTAACTGTAAAATTTGAAGTCTGATAGTTGATACGGAATATGAATACTTGCAGAGTTGAGTGATCTGCTCATTTCAACGTATTTTCCTTAAATGAAGGGACTACATGAAGTACCTTATCAATATTTTTTAGAATCGAAATATATCATAAATAAGTATCCTAAATAAGTATAAGTGCCCATCAAGTGCCCTTTGTTTCCTCGTTAATTCCTTTAGTTAAAAAAAAAACCAAAACATGTGTTTAAAAACATTTGTAGTTTTTTTGTTTTAACAGTTTTTTTTTCTCTCTCTCTTTCTCTTTCGTTCTCCTATTTCAAACCAATCTTTGGTCTTAGATAGTAGTTCGAGTCAGCAGCAACTGTCAAGACCCTGAAATAATCCATAAGTATTCACAAAACATTAGCAGAGTTATTCTAATAGAAGGAATGGCATTCATTCCATTCACATTTTTTATTTGATTTTTTTCTTCATAAATTAACTTGGTAAGAGCTACTCTCGCTCTTTCAATTAAATTCTGACGAGGATTTGATTTCGCGAATGAAAACAATAGCGTTTGAATTTGAGCTCGAAAATCCAGAAAATATCATTGCTACAACCAAATTTCTCATAGCCTGCTCTCATTACTTCTGTTGCGATCCTTTATGCCTGTCTTTGCCAATTTATCTGATATATTTTCAAAAATAATCTGAATCTCAACTAGAAATTTTTCTAAAGGGTCAACCGGATCGATGAAATAAGCAAATCTGATCTGAGAAATCTGAAACAGAGCAAAACCAATTTCATTTTTTTGCCAAGTATTTCGCTTTCCTGGCATTTCAAAATGACACCTGAAGCACATTTAGGGGATAAAAAATTTTTTGCAGACCCAAAGGCAGAGGGTCTGAATAAAACTAGGATAGAACTCTAAAATTTGAAAACTGCGTGCTCAGAATTCCGACAAATAATCGGTAGTCTTAAACCAACACCATTGTTTTTTTACTAATCCGAACATCAGACGACAAAATAACTCTCAAAAGTAAACCAAGTATCTCACGTCAACCTATTTTATCCCAACTTCTAGCTTTGGAATTGAGCGTTAGCGGTTTCTGATTTGATTGATGGTTCTGTCTACTTGGCTTAAATACGCCTGGAGATCTGAATTAAGCATTTAATAAATAAAATTCTAGGTGAAAAGCAAAAAAGATGGCCGACATAGCGATGGAACAATCTACAATCATGTCTTCTACCTCTGTTGACATTCAGGCGAAAAACGATATTGAAGAAAAAGGCTTCTGTTACCACCATTCGGAGGAGAAATTGGTTTATTACTGTCCTGTTTGTGACGAGATAAACCAACTCAGATGCAATGATTGCATGTTAGAATGCAACGAAGCCAATCATAAAGGTTTAATGAAGATACCAAAGGCTGTGTCATTCATAGAGGAAACCCTTGATGCGTTGGCGAAAGATTATATAGCATATTATGAGAAACTAAAGGTACTCAAGGAGAAGTTAGATGCCAAAGTACAAGAGTATCAAACCGTACATGAAGCAAATAAGGATAAAATCCAAAAGGCCTTCCGCACCTATCAAACCAAATTCAAGGAGAAGATGGAAGAAATAATTAAGCAAGCTCGAGAGAGAGATGACGAATATATCAGGCAACTTGATGCCATGACTGAAGTTGTCGAAGAAGAATTAAACAGACTTATTGATCTCGTACTTAGCTTTACGAACCTGTACAAAAAGGTCGTGAGAGATAACGAAAAAGCCTTCAAGGATAAAGAATTGCAAGACTTGATCGAAAAGTTCCAAAAAGTTGTGCGAGAATCAAAAGTGGAGGAAATCCAGATTCAACTCGAAGAGTACGTCCCAGATGAGACAGAATTGATTGAGAATATTGAATACCTTGTTAAAGTGGAAGAAAAGGATGACGTCGATGTCTTGGAGTTTAAGTTCTAAGAAGAATTCATAGGCATATATATATAAAGGATTGCACCCTAACCCGAGACTGCTGATGCTAATTATATAACTTTAATGCGTCCTATCGATATTGAGTTTATATATTCCTAAAAACTTTGCTTATGAAAAACAAGGTTTAGAAATGAAAGAGTGTGTGATTATAAAAGAATAGGATAAAGATTATGAAGAAAGATACAATTTTATGTTAGCATTACGGATTAGATCAAAATCTCCGAGTCTTCAATTCGGATTCAACCATATTTACTAATCGATATTGAGAAATTTTTTTCGATTATGAAATATCGAAATGATAGTGTCAAAAATAAATTTCTGATAATATCGACTTATCTTTTTCGATAGCCAAAGCAGCCGCTGGGCGTTCTCGGATTAGAGCAATCGCTGTCTGCACGAAACTAAAAACATATACGAGTATATAAAAAGTTCAACAGTAATTTGTGCCTATACCTTGTACAATCAAAATTCTATTTGATTATAATGAAAGTTTTCTATGAACCGAGTAGAGATTTGATCATTACGTCAAACCAAAATCTTAATATATCTAAAACACCTGCATATCATTTAACAGAATATAGAGTTATGGATTAAAATAACTTTTGAACTTACGAAGTGATAGATTAAAGTATTATCATTGGTAGATGCAATTAATATTGAAAAATGGCTTGAGAAACAGAGCATCTTGTTATTCTTCCAAAAATAGTTCACTTCAATCCATTATTATATATGAGGAGTAGCAGCTTGGAACCTTCGAACTCCTCGATACTCATAAAAGATTGTATCCAACGTCCTATTGTTTAATTAGTAACTTCAAAATTATAATTTGTCAACCCATACTAATATATTCTTTAGCGGATTTCACCCTTTATCTTAATTAAGTTCGCGGCAGAGATTTGGGTATTATTGGGTTATTTTGAGAAAGATGTTAAAGCAATTTTATGTTCGAATGTTTCGGGTAGAAAATCGAAAGCGATTTCTATTATGTTATCAAATGTACATCGTAGATGCTAAACGTTCCAAAATCTACCACATACAAAAACTTTATTGTCCAGAGAGCCGTCGTCCAAGAGTTGAATTGTAACGCAATTTTGCTTGCGAGTATCTGATTTTAGAGCTGCTCTAGCACTCATAATCTAGGTTCTCGATCGGATTTGCCTGTAGAGTGAAGAGAAAAGGTGTTGGAATTTGGACCTGGAAAATTGAAAAAATACTACTATTTCTATCAATAAATTTCAAATAAACTGTTCACATAATTTATGCTACATTCATTGCAGCTCCTCTTCACTAATCTGGCCAAGTATTTTTTTGAACATAATCTGAAAGTCACCCATTCCCAGCTAGAGTTTACCAAAAAAAAAAAATCAATTCCTTGACTAAAACCTTAATCTTGGTTTGAGAATTTTTATATTTACAAATCGCGAATCCAGTTTCATTTTTGGTTCCAATAATTTTGCCGTACTGGATTTCTAATATAATCCTTGCAGTAAAGGTTAGGTTGGAAGGAAAAAACTTGCTTTTCCAGAATGCATATTATCTGAATAAAACCTCAGACGAAGCTCTCAACTCTGAGCTCTACTAGCGTAGAATTATGACAAATAACTGGATCAATATTCTTCTCTTTTTTCCATTTGTGAGGCTCTATTTGAAAGCATCACAGGAAAACTCAACTTATCGTCAAGATTTTTGGTAATTCGAATCAATATTTTTCAGCAACTTTCTTTTATCGATTCTTTCCTGTGTTGACAATCTGTTTAGTATGGTTGCTTTGAACTAATTTCTCAATTCGCAGCATTTGAATTGTTGCAAAAGTTTGAGAATTGATGAAGGTAATAAGATAACCAAACCTCAGCAACAAAAATAATTTTTCGCCAAGTAAACAAAGTATCCGAAGGGCAAAATACGTTTTCTAACTTCTCTCTTTAAAATCTCGATTCTGGAGATCTCTGATTTAATCGCTGGTTCTGTCTACTTGGCTTAAATACGCCTGGAGATCTGAATTAAGCATTTAATAAATAAAATTTTAGGTGAAAAGCAAAAAAGATGGCCGACATAGCGATGGAACAATCTACAATCATGTCTTCTACCTCTGTTGACATTCAGGCGAAAAACGATATTGAAGAAAAAGGCTTCTGTTACCACCATTCGGAGGAGAAATTGGTTTATTACTGTCCTGTTTGTGACGAGATAAACCAACTCAGATGCAATGATTGCATGTTAGAATGCAACGAAGCCAATCATAAAGGTTTAATGAAGATACCAAAGGCTGTGTCATTCATAGAGGAAACCCTTGATGCGTTGGCGAAAGATTATATAGCATATTATGAGAAACTAAAGGTACTCAAGGAGAAGTTAGATGCCAAAGTACAAGAGTATCAAACCGTACATGAAGCAAATAAGGATAAAATCCAAAAGGCCTTCCGCACCTATCAAACCAAATTCAAGGAGAAGATGGAAGAAATAATTAAGCAAGCTCGAGAGAGAGATGACGAATATATCAGGCAACTTGATGCCATGACTGAAGTTGTCGAAGAAGAATTAAACAGACTTATTGATCTCGTACTTAGCTTTACGAACCTGTACAAAAAGGTCGTGAGAGATAACGAAAAAGCCTTCAAGGATAAAGAATTGCAAGACTTGATCGAAAAGTTCCAAAAAGTTGTGCGAGAATCAAAAGTGGAGGAATTCCAGATTCAACTCGAAGAGTACGTCCCAGATGAGACAGAATTGATTGAGAATATTGAAGACCTTGTTAAAGTGGAAGAAAGGGATGACGTCAATGTCTTGGAGTTTAAGTTCTAAGAAGAATTCATAGGCATATAAATAAAATGGGTTGTACTCCAAAGGTCGAAATTAAGTGATATTTTTGAAATACTGGATAATAAGTTCAACAGTATTTTATAACCTGTGCCTTGCATTATGTGATTGTATCTGGTTGTATTGAAGGTTTTCTAGTTAACAAAGTGGAAAATTATAATAAAATGATGAAATCTGCTTGATAATTGGATATATAAAAAAACCTGCATAAATAACGTTTGATATCATAGATTAATGCATATGTGATTGCTAGATTGGTTTGTAATATTTAAAAGTGGCTGGGGAGACAAGGCATCTTGTTATTCTTTCAAAAGTAGTTCACATCATTCATGTTTTGCCAATGATATTTGAGCAGTAATATGTATTCAATTAGTAGAAACTGGAATTATAAAGAAATACAGTAAGTAGCTACTTGAGGTTGGGAAGATCAGAATGATCAACCAATTCTTCACTAACCACGATCTTCAGATCGTTGATGTTAAAATCAGAGCATTCGATCCCGGACGGAATGAGTTGGAAAGCATGCTTTTTGCAAAAAGAAAATCACAAACAACGCAAAACTAAGATAGCAAGATTTGAACCAAATAGGATTTTTGATCAATTGAGGAACATAAGGGATGCTAATACAATTCTCCAGTTTGACATTACATTAATTAGGATAAATGCTCGCATCACAAGACATACTCAGATCGGTTAATCCGGCTGGTTTTATCGACTGCGTTTGAAAACGGTAATGTATTTGGGATCGCATATTTCTTTGTCAGTTTAACACGTAGCAGTGATTATGTACAGCAACAACACTAGAAAACTTACATTGACATCAAGCAATTAATCATAAGCAAACCAATTAATTTGAAAACATTGACTCTCATGAAAATACCAAAGAAGAGAGAGAAAGAAAAAATTTATTTTAGAAGGTCATCGCCAACTTTCTAAATTTAGAAGAATATAAACAACAGTTGGCTCACTGAATGAATCTATTTATTACGATTCAGGAATATGAAGCACATTTTTCAGAACAAAAAACCTTTTGAGTATGCAAACTTTTTTTTTGAAACTAAATTTCTCCTCAAAATTAATTTGATTGAAAGATCCATAACTAATGTTATCAAGTTTCCCTAGCATGAGCATTTTTGTACAGTCGGTTCTGGGGTCTTCTGAGTCTCAGTGCTTGGCTTTGTATCTGACAACTTAATACCTATATTAACTTCAAATCAGCAACTTTCTTTTCTGCTATGAACTCACCTTGTGGGACATCAGACACCATAGTAGTGTTATTTAGTTTATTTTTTGCGAGTTCTGCTGCAAGATTATTGAAAAGAGTCATGATATTCTCCCCAGTCTTTGCAGAAACTTCCTGGAAGACCATATTATGTTTCTTCGCAAACTCAAGTCCCTCTTCAGCTGTCACTTTTCTACAAAAATGAAAATTTAGCTCGATTTTCAGGTTCTGGCTTACCTATTATCTTTCAAGTCCAGTTTATTTGCTACTAAAGCAAGCTGGCACTCTTCAGGACAATTGTCTTTGATAAATTGCATCCAAATTGGAAGATTATCAAACGTTTTTCGGTCTGAAAAGCGGATGTTGAGAGTCTTGAAGGAGTGGATAGAATACCTGCGATATCATATGCAACAATGGCTGTAGATGCATCTTTTAAATAGGATGGAATCAAAGAGCGGAATCTATCTTGGCCAGCAGTGTCCCACAGCTGTAGTCTGAGAGTCTTATCTTGAAACATGAGCGTTTTGGCTATGAAATCGATGCCGATGGTGGGCTATGAAAGGGCTAAGCATGGGAGTGGGAGGAGAAGGATTTACGTTGACTTGAGGATTGAAATCATCGTACATAAAACGGTTGATTATTGAAGTTTTGCCGGCATTTTGGTCGCCAATGAACACAAGCTTGAATCTGAGGGCTCGAACAGCTGATAGATATGAGTCGTTGACAGAGGTGTTCATGCTGGGGCTCTTTTGAATTTATTTAGCGTTTTTTTCTTGCTTTTACAATCTGATTAGAATTTTAAAAGTTCCAATTTAAAGCGTTTAATACCGTAACTTCATCCTTTTAACCTGGGTGCATTGCCGCCTTAAACGGAAGAAATAACACTGGATTAATCGCGCTGGAAATACTGATACAAACTTTTCTTATTTCCTCCTTGTTCCTTTTACTGTGTCCTTCTAAGGTCACAGATACAATATCCTCAGTACCGACTCTACATGATACAGGCCACCACGAATAATTTTGAAATTTTTCCCATTAATGGACTCAGAAACTAAATTTAGCTAAAATTTCACGAGACGCAAAAGTATGACAAGCGAATGATCCCAGCAGTCTGGCTTAGAAGGAAAGATGTTTAGTGAGTTTGTTTAGACTGGATTTGGCAGCATCGTGCAAAACTAATTTCGGAATTGAATAGTAACTCAGAAAAATTCATATCAGGTCCATATCTGCTTGGATACCAGCTCGAATACTCTCAACTCTATGACTTTAGAACAGCATTTTATTCGTTCGTAGTCTCTATTTTGACAAACTCCAGAGCCCCGAAAATTTTCTGATACAATTTATTCTTAACACAAAAGGTTAAGTCCCTTCACCTCACAATTTTCACAAAAATAAATAGAACAGCCCTTACAATACAAACAGACTACGCGCTGAACAATAAACATGCTGATGATATTTATTTTCCTGCTTATAAAAACTATTCGACATTAACGAAAGCATCATTTGAATTGCCTTCAGCTGAGTTGTTTTCCCAATTGCTCTGAGCATTTAAACGCTCATACTCTTCAAGGAATGGGTCTTCGGTCGGTTTCTTCCACGAAGGCAGGATCGCTATTATAGGGTTTGTTGTTTGAAAATGTATATTCATGTTCCTACGAATAACATCTCTTCTGAACCTTGAGAAAAATGCTTTCTACAACAGCAGTTAGTAGGTGCCTAAATTAATTGTTTTGAAGTACCAATGACACTCTTCCATCTCTTTGCAGCATTGTGATAACAGAATTGTCAGTCAGAGCTACTCCCCTTCACGGATTCAAAAAATTATATAAGGAGTAGGAAGTAATGGCTTACCAGGACCAAATGTTGAAAAAGAAGAGGACTACAGCCAAGACTGCACTCAGCATAGTTGCCATTTCCAAATTCGAGTAGTCTGATATGTTCTATCATAATTGAGTCTCTTTGAGTCTGAATTGAGAATTACCAATGTATTGCTTCCCGCAAATGGCTTGAATGCAATAGCTGCATGCAGAGAACAACCGAGCCACGCGTAGTACAGGAAGAGGAGAAAATACTTTGTGTTTTTGTATCCCACACAGTTCATAATCCAAGCTACAAAAGGGAACTTAAGAGCAATGCATCAACTAAAGTCTTCTTACGACAGTGGTGATCGAGCTTTACAACACATTGCTTACAGATCGAACAATGATGCACATTGCTAGGCTTGGAGATCTGGCATTTCTCACAGTATCGCACTCCAGGAGACCCCAAGAGACTCGAAAAGCGACTCGTAAGGATTTCCTAACTTAACGGTTAAATCATCAGCCGAAATGATGTAACAGTACTGAATATTCTTTCGAATATCCTGGAGAATTGCAGGAGGCCATGAGATAATTATAAACAGTGAGAGTCGCAACGACGGCTTCAATCCAAATTATCGCCTGTGAGGAGTAGTTAGCATGAAGAGGAGGAAAAGGGAATTCTCACTTGTGCTATTGTTGAGTAATTCTCATTCGAACGGTAGTAGGGAAGTAAGTTGTGGTACAACGAGTAGATCATTAGTGATTCGATGCCGAAGTAGACCAAGCAAAAGAAGATCCCCACAATTCGCACGATGTAGGAAGAGGCAGATTGGAAAACCGGGTGATCAGTCAAGCGATCCATTTAATCGTTGTATAAGAGATAAAATTATACAGATAATAAAATCTGATTCGATTTCGTACCTTTTAAATTGTCAACTTCAATAGTTTAATGAAATCAACTGCTTTTTTAGTAAAAAGGTCGTCACAGGTGTTGAATGGTATAGTTTCTTTGTCCGGAAGAGTTGGAGAGCAGTATTTGTCGGAATTTAGAAGAGCGTCTTTCGATGTGTATTTGATGTCTGAGCTAGGACTCTGCATTGTCGACTAACAAAAGGAATACATTAAACATATATAGAGATGCTGTAGATCAGAAAGAATAATGGATAGCAATCACAAAGTTCTCATTGCTCTAGGAAGTAAAGTCTAATCCTCATTCATTTTAGGCGCCACTCGAAATCAGTCGGAAGCTGTATACTTTGCAATGTTGCAATACATGAATTGCAGATACGATTTCGCTCATTTTAAGATATTGATATTCAGTGTTCTAACTTTTTTGAGGAAAACTTACAAATAGACAGTGCTAATGACATAGCAACCTTAATCCATCTTAAAGACAAGAAATTACGTCGAGGATGTCAGAAAAGAAGCTATATCACTTAATATATTGATCTCAGAAAAATTGAGAGAGAGCTAAAATTTCTTTGGCAAAAAGCTGCTTGACATCTCTCTGTTTTCTTACCTAAAACAGGTCTAGTCAAGGCTCACCATAACTTGCAGTGTTAGAAGGCTACTTGTTTCTTGATATTGGCAATGGGTCCGTTTGCCAGTCATAACAATAGCCAATCGGTTCTGCATGTTATGTATGAGCTCAACTATTACTTCTTGGTACTTTTTGTTTCAATGGCCCCACCGTAATAGTTGAGAAGGCCTTCTATCATACCCTTTGTCAAAGATACCTGCTGTCAATGGGAGTACTTAATTCTTGGACCAGCTTGAGAATTTTTATAATGCTTTGCATAAAATTATAATAAATCGGAACCTTTATATAACCAGTTCTGTCTGTTAGTTTATCAGAAATGCTCATCATGCTAGCGATCCAAATTTCCAAATTATAATAGTTAACCTCTAAACAACGAAGCTAATGGATTCCAGAATAAATTGGAAGTTTTTAAAACACTGTATCTCAAATTAAAAATTTTCAATTCTCCTCAAAGCCGACTTTCTTAAGAAGGAACATTAATATAATTTTGATTTGATAAATTACTTACGAAATCTTGCTGGAATTTATTACTGGTTCCAGAACAGTTCCCTAAAATAAACGGGTTAGAATGAAATTCGTAATCTTCAAACAATTACCATGGATTTGATAAAGACTCTACTGCAGAGCTTGCAGGAATATAAAGCGAAAGGGCCTAGGTTTGATAATTCAAGTTATACTCTGAATGGTCTTAACACCTAATTATTTAAGTTTCTTGATGTAAAGTTCAAGGTTTTGGTTGTCAAAGGTCTCGATCCTCTTAATTATGGAAAGAATTCTTTGCAGATTAAGAACAAATTTAAGAAGATTGATAAGATGCAAAATATTCCAGAATCATTGGAAGAATCAAAAAAACTTTGATTTTGTAAATTTCTATTGAACAAAAGCTTGTTAAAAAAAAAATCGATTGCTCAAATTTCTTCTGGGTTGTTAATCGTTTCTCCTGAATTCATAGAGAAGTTTTCATGTTTCTAATGTCGTGAGGGCGACTTCAAATAAAGTTGAATTGGTAATTTTTGAAAAGAAGGGCAGTTACTGAAGCTCCTGTGACTCTTTAGCCCAGAATGATAGTAGTAGTGGGTTTGCCGAAAATATGATGCGACTTACGATAATAGTAAGGTAAAACTAACAAGGAGCTATTTGAAGAATACAACTCATGCGTGACAAGCGATTCTTTCTTCGCTCTTGTAGGCTGTATTAAGACAAAATATTGCAAAGCTCGAGATATGTTATTCAAAAAAAAACCAAAAAAACACATGGATGAGAGTCATCAGATTCGAAACGTTATTGCACCATTTATGGAATCAAGAATTTCAAGCACCTTAACACATTACCAAGATCATAAAATGTTGATGAGGTATTACAATCTGACAGAATCAATCAGAGCACCTAAAAAAATGCGGCCTATTGTACCCAAGCTTGAAGAAACTTGTATATCTTGAAGATAAAATAGAATAGAACTTCCAGGACTGTTTCTTTGTGTAATATCATTCGCGCAGCTCTCAGAATGATTAAGGATTTAGGAATTAAGAATACGTTCGAATTAAACAAATAGTTTAAGCTGGTAACAACAATATAAATGAAAAATCAAAATAGTTGATGAGAAAGTATCCCTTATTGTCCTTACATGGTAGTTAGGGCAGATTCTAAATAAGATTATAGCAATTTCGTTACTAAAGAGCCGAAAAATGTGTTTGAAATGAATGGAATCATTACTTTCCCAACAGATTTATAGTATGAAATATCATTAACCTTGCTATTGTGGATGAAGGCCAATCTCCTCCTCATAGCTTCATGTAATAGCCTCTTAATGTCTTTGACGCTACAAAGATACTGTAAAAATAGGACTATTACAGAAATTACCATACTGTGTCTCCAACCAAAGGCCATTGGAGAACATCAAGGTTTCTGATCCAGATCCAGCTTTGTCTTGTGTGCTGTAGGCCTTTTATGTGCTACATGTATTATTCGTACACCTCCATTTCCAAGTCCTATTTCGATCGCTACATCACCTGGTGAGTTCTCCACGCATGCTGTCTCTTTATTCGAAGGCGCTTTCATATCAACTGAATTTGTTGACCCTTTGCTCTCTTCTCCGTTTTCTCTCTTATCTTTGTAATAAGCGCCCAACACAGATTGACTAATTTTTCATCTATCTCAATTCGATAATTTCAGAGTTTGAATATGTTGCTAACCAGAACAAAACTCGTTACCAATCTTGACTAATAATTCTAGTGTTTTATTTATTTTTTTTTTTCTTTCAGGAATGCTTTTCAATTCTTGGAAAATGCTGTCATTGATATTGAAGCAAAAGAGTCTTGTGAGCTTTATTATAGAAGGTAAATTAATTTTGTAATCTTCGTAGTTCAAAAAGTTTTTCTTGCCATATCCAAATATATCGCAACAGAATCAAATGTATATTTAGAAAATGAAATTGAGTTCAGGAGTCTAGTGAAAATATAATAGAATGCAACTACGTATGTGAGCAATATCCCAGACTAATAACTCTTTATCTGAGAAGTATTTGCTTTGAATGTGAGGAATCAAATTGTCGAGAAAATTTTGTGATAATATAACATCTATTGATGAATTCTCAAGCGCTACATACAATACAAAATTAGTTTATTTACAATGCTGAGTCAGAACAACCAATGTTATCCAAAATTCCGATTGAAATTGTAATTGAACTATAACAAACTACTTAAATGAAGAAGGTTGATAATCACGAAAGACTTTCTCTATTAACAATGGCGAATCATTATCACCATTCGGGCGATATCCTTTCGACTCTAGTAAATTTTCGCTGAAGCTAGTATGATCGTTCACTGAGGGCGAATAATTGAAATTATCCGAGAGATCAGTCTTTAACCCTCGCAACTCGCGGTTATGCCCAGATGTCATTGTCTGATTGCTCTTTTTATTCGTTGAGCAAGGCAAACTACGGTCAAAATGCTCCACTCTCTCTCTTTCAACACTCAGTCTCTCCTGATCTCCCACTAGCATACTCTTGCTTTTCGAATGATAACAGAGAGACTGCTCCGAGTAGGCTTTCAACTCCGAAATTTTCCCAAGAAAACTTTCACTAAATCTTTTTATTTGAGATATCGTTTCTCTCTTTTCTTTTGCGATAGCTTCGTCTTTGTTATCCGTCAAGTATCTAATCAACTCTTGAAAAGTCGAAATCATCATGTTTCTATCAGTCTAAAGGAACAACGATGTAATTACTTATTGAGTCCTAAAAGATACTAAATATATACCTTCAGTTTAGCGTTCTCTAGCTCTTTGATCTTGATCTGGTCCTCCAGCAACTTAATTCGAGCATCTAATTCATTTTCATGCTCTATTGCAAGCGTTTCTAGTGCAAGGTCACATTGACAGCCTTGAGATCGTGCTGATTTCACTTTGTCTTTGGTTTCGAAATTCGATTCCATCGCTCCAAGTTTCGAAGAGTTTATCTCCCCCGTAGATGAGTTGCTTCCTGATCGCCTCGTCTGCGCTTTAGAATTTTTGGCAGTGTTTTCGTCGACAAGATGCCCAGTTTCAAAGCTTTTCTGTCTCAGATGAGTTGAGGTTGGACATTTCTTCTTCAGAAATCCGCTCATTGAGTCACTGTCAAGCGTCTCAGACCGTGTTGGCGGACGTTTGCTGTTTCGGCTTTCATTAGTGCGGTTTAAGTTTGTAGGTGTTGAGCTGTCAGTCGATTGAATGTTAAGATCAATGTTTTCTTTATCGGACCTCGAAATCACACTGAGCTGGCGTAACCCTTTCTCCTTCTGAGTATTATTATAGCTCTGCTGGCTTTGGCGATCGTTTCGGCTTACAACCATCGAGCCTGGAGAGATCGATCAGCTGTGAGAGAGAGAAAGAGATGGGCTATTTACTCTTCTTTGAGTTCAGTATCATTTCCTTCAGTTCTTGAATCTCAGACCTGCATTCCTCAAGACTCTGTTTCAAGGAGTGCTTTTCTTGGAGCGAATGCAAAAGCTTATTGTTCATCCTCTCGCTTTTAAGTTTCTCGTTTTGGAGTTCGCTGCTCAACTTGAGGACATATGACCTCAGATCTCCCTGTTCTCAGATTATTTTCAAATTTGGAATGAATAAGCTACATTAGTATCAAGTGCATCCAATTGTTTGCTCTCTTTTTCTTTACTATCAGAATGCAACTCTGATTCATGACGACTGCCCTGACTACCAAACTTTTTAAAATACTCTCGGCTTGATTCGCGATCCTCCTCCTGAACTGGATCTATTTGCCATTAGAGATGAGAGACCAATGAAATTATACCTTCGTCAGAGCTTAAATCTTCCTTTCGCTCTTTCCTTTTCTCTTCAGAGCTTTCTTCAAGGCAGGGACTGCTTGGAGATCTCCTGTTTTTTGAGTACGCAGCAACAGATCGTTTATTAATTGAGGAGATGGGTTCTTGTGTGAGTTTTTTTGGGTTTGTCTTATAGAAACTATCGATTTCCGATTGGTCATTCTTTTTCTTCATCACATGCTCAGAGCGTGCCTTTACGTGACGGCTTTTCTGGCTTCCGGGGCTGTCCTTCGACATTTCTTCATTTGAAGCATCCGAGTGTCCCTCGTCAATTTTTGATTCCACGTTTGGTTTCATGGAGTACTTATGCAGCTGTTCCTTGAGTTTTCCCATCTCGGATTTAAGCATTTTGATCTTATCGTTACAGGAGACCTTCAAAAGTGAGCATTCTTTAGAGTTCAGATTGGCTGGAGAGGTTATCTTTGACTTATCCCATAATTGGTTGCTTGATGCGGTATGGGAGAGACTTGATGTAGAGGAAGCATAGTCTGGATTGCGGGATAGCGTTTTTTCTTGCAATGGCGTGAGGAGATTTCTCCAACTTGACATCTGATTGAAGCTGTTAATATCTTGATTTTATTTCAAATTTTACGATAATTAGCTCGATTTTTTGAATTACCAACAGACACTTGCTCAATCGAGATATTTTTCAAAATCTATTTCTTTCAAGTTAAACCATTCAAACCACATGTCATGACAATTCATTATTGGACCACATCATAATAACTTGAAAGAATGATCTTCATTGTGACTCATAGATGACTTATTCCATCAGTTTGAGAGCTTTTAATTGAATCGTCATTTTATAACTACTAGACAGAAACTGTGTTCTACGATTGAAGCAACCTGTTGGATTCGGACTTTTTCGCTTTTGCCCTCAACCAAGCCAGTCAATGAGATAATCAATTAGTTACATTGTAAATTTTCATAAATTAGTGATTCGAGAACAAAAATTGCATTCTAGAAAACGTACTCGTTTTTGTTCAGACATTGGATCTATTTGATCAAATTATAGCGCTAAAAGGTTTAATGGCTTGAAAAAAAATAAATGAAATGTAGCGCGTTAATTTATCTTGCACTGCACCTCGCGAGAGATAAAAGCCAAAACAAAAAATTAAAAAAGAAAAGCAGTCAAAAACTAAAAACTCATAAAAGTTCTTCAAGACTCATTCATCAACACTAACTACTTAATACATTCGAACGATGAATACTCATACCCCCGATTCTCAAACTATGCAATGTATTCAAACTAACCTTGAAGCAGCAAATTCATTTATTCCTCTAGATAATTCAACTCTTCGCACGACACCGATGGTTTCTTCTACAAAGGGAAGCCAGCATATACACGCTTTAAGCTCAGCTCAAATTCAAGATGTATGGGAAGATAATTTAGACACAGAGTTCCGACGGATCATGAAGCTAGCACAACATTATCGCTGGATCGCATTGGTAACTCAATTTTCTTGAAAAATCCTTGACATTCTCTCTAAACTGAAGGACACGGAGTTCCCTGGAGTTGTGTATCGACCAAACGAATCCGAATCACTGTATAATGTATATTTCTGATCTCGAAAATTTTCTGACTAAGCCTTCGGAGAAAGGAAAACCCGAATCTAGAATACCGAATTATAAAAATGAATGTTGATAAATTAAAATGCATTCAAATCGGCATCAGCCTTTGCAATGATGAAGGAGAAGTCCCACCTGGAATTAGCACCTGGCAATTCAATTTGAAATTTGATAAGGAGTAATAATTGTTTAACTAAAACACTCGCTAAAATCTCATTAGAAATGACCCTTGCACCCAAGACTCTATGAATCTGCTTACCGTTTCCGGGATCCAATTCGAAAAGCACGCAGCAAATGGTGTCAGCCCTCAGCTCTTCGCCGAATATCTCATTTCGTCAGGTATTATTTCGGTGCGACTGATAATATTTAACCGACATCTGGTGCGTAGGTTTCCTTCTGAATGAAGATGTGACATGGATTTGCTTTCATGGAGGATTTGACTTTGGATATTTGCTCAAGATGATAAATACGGTGCCACTGCCGAACAATGAATCCGATTTCATCAAGCTTCTCGCAGCTTATTTCCCGTCATTCTACGATCTGAAGTACCTTGTAAGTGAAGTGGACACATTCAAGGTTGGAGGATTAAGCAAACTGGCTTTTGATTTGAATGTATCATATAACGAAGTTGCTCTGTGTGCTTAACTTATTACTAGGTGAAACGAATAGGACCTCAGCATCAAGCAGGTAGTGACGCGCTCTTGACGCTGTCGGCTTTTATTAAACTCAGGGACTCGTATTTTAAGGGTACTATTGACCCTCGCTACAAGAATATTCTTTACGGCATTAACAGCCCAGAGATGAAGTCGGACTATCCGACAGGAAATTTCATGAGCTTTGAATATGGCCCGATGGTATTTGGAGACTACGTAAACAGCATGAATATGAACATGAACTTGAATATGATGAATTCGTTCCCTATGCCGACGCCGATGTTTACTGGGATGCCGACAACAATTTATAGCTATCCCGTTCCGTATGTCGTAACGAACCAATTTGTTGATATGAATAATGGAAGAACGAACAGGAAAAACGACAATTTTAACACCGGAAAGAAATGAGCTGAAACGTTCAGACGTACTAAAGGATTGGTCAAGAGTTATTTGAATAATTGGGACTCTTCCTAAGCGATTAGGGAGGTATCATTTTATTTTTTTTTGCTGCATATTATTTTGTGAATTAATTGGCTGAAGTATATATATAAGAATTAGGACGAGCTTACTAAATCTAAGCTAATAAGTCTGTAAAACACCAAAGTTAACTGCAAAGTAAATTCAAAATATAGTGTTTTGAGCTTCTTTGATGAACACTTCGCTGTAAGGGACGAAGAGATTTGCAAAATTTGCATCAATAGAATTTTAAGAGTTGCGTTGAGATTAATTTGTACTAATTGAGACTGTAATTGCTAGAACGAAAGAACACTAAAGCTTTGTAAATATCAAAACTCGTGAACCGCAGCATTAGTCATTGTCTGCGAGGTTGGATGGAGATCGTTCATTAAGTTCGTTGTAGGATTTTCTCTATGTTAAGTTGGGTCAATTTGTTAAAATTTGAAGAGGTAGTTCAATAAACTCCAAATTGAGAGTGCTATATTATTAAGCTTTTCAAAAGCAACATAACCAAATACAAATGCATGAAGTTAAAAGGATTCACCGTTTTTACCAATACAACAAAATATTCAAGGAATCATATTCGATTACAATTATCATACCCAATATGTCTGAATAGGTTTAGTCGAAAGATTTTGATTGGATAGTGGACTCATAGTTATTAAATTTCAATGTTTTTTTAAAGGATTATTATTATTTCGATTTTCTTGCTAATTATTCAAAATTAATACAGCATGTTGATTATACTGTAGAGCTATGATTAATTCTGATCTTTGTCTGGATTTTTATTGGAGTACATAAATTCTGTTTCATACAAAATTTAACGCGCTAGTTATTTGCTTTGTAGTTATTTGGCTTTGCAGTAGAAATTTCAGGCAGGACAGCAGTTTTAATTATTAGTTAGTATTTTTCAACATGGAAGATTTTTTTACTTGAGGTCTCTGATTGCAATATCAAAAAGTATCTGAGGGAACTATATAGTAGTAGTCAACAAAGTAAGAAAAAAACTGAGGAGTTTTGAATTTGAGTAGATTTAAATCTTGATAAGAAGCGTTTTCACACTCAAGCAGAATATGGGAGATTAAAATCGCTTAGTATCCTATTTGTTTTGAAAAATAACACATTAAATTGAGAAATCCAGTAATGCTGGTTTTTTAGTTGTTCTAATATTTATTAGGATTATCAGTATCTTTATCTCAATTTACCTTTCATAATGAAGAAGCCGAGCACGAAAGAGTATTAATATTGTTCTAGTTACCCATTACTCAATGTGATGTGCAGTGTATATCATAAAATATGTAAATTTTCCGATCAAAGAGCCAATACCAAATTACCTGAAAGAAATCAATTCTAATAACGATGATTAATCTAATCAATTTAAAAATCAATTATTGATGACCAAAAGTGGTCGCTTTATATAAATTAAGATAGAATACAATGCTCCGATAACAGAGAAGAAAGTACTTGTTAGTGATGGCTTGAGCCACGAATTTGAGTGTCCAATTTTACACATCCGCTTCAACGATATTTTTCATATTAATAAAGAAGTTATGCTGCGATTTTTAACGTACCCCTTTGAAACTTATTCTAATGAATAAATAGCAAGAGAAGCAATTACATCTTGAGCGAGTTTTCTGAGAGGAAATTAAGTCTTGATCCATTTAGTTATTTCTATTTTCCTTGACCAATCTGCTAAAATGTGTTGCAGATAATCATGCACAAAAGAAAATGCCTCTGGTCATCATGAGTAATCAAAATGTATTATTTCCAACGAAATTTGAAAGAGATTTATGCCTGGAAATGAACTTAACGACTTTAAAATTGAGGTAATTATTGCTGTTTTTCAATTCAAATTTTCCAGTTGTTACGATTCAAATTTTGATCATATCATATATTTTTCCCAGTGATTACTTCATTTCAGGTCACTGAATAGTTAATCATGTCTCAATAAGAAAATTAATATCCGATCCAGAAGTTCTACCGATTACATTACCAGGGTCAAGCTATACAGTTTATATTAGTTTAAAGAGCGAATTTGATTGTTCCAAGGACAATTGTGGAAATGACCACGATGATTTAAAAAAATCTTTGAAATAATTACAACATTTAGAAAAAATCAAAATATTAGAAAGGAATTTACTATTATAAAATAACGTGTAAAATATTTACTTGAAATTAGTGTTGCAGAGCATTCCCTTTTTCTTTATAACTCAATGAAAAGTATTTGAGATCATCTCATTGAATAAGTATATGGAATAGTTTTAAATACTGCTTCGACACCTATCAGACTTGTAGGACTCTTCAAACAGAGGATCTTTGTAGTGGTCTGCAAATCGTTAAAACATTTCATGCATTATTGACTCTATTTTCCACATCATCAGCCATGTTGAATTGTAAACAGCGCTTTTGAGTTAATCTGGCAGATGGTGATATTTTTCCTAGCCACTGAGTAAGTGACTGCGCGCGTGATCTGGTAATTCACTACACAGTATATTTCCTCTTTTTTATTTTATCTAGCTAACCGGAACAGGCCCGATCACGAGAGACAGGTGCGATTCTCCCATATTCATATCTCCTATTCTTCTCTATCAACTATCTCAGGTTATTAACGAACTGCTTTGGGAAATATTATGTAAAGGGATGGTCTTTTTCAATATTGAACCAGATAAAGTTCAATACAATATAGAAATTTCATTTTACTATTTTTCATTTCAGCAAATTCTCACACTTCACAAATCATAATTTCAAAATGAATTCTCTTTTATTTTAATGTTTTATGAAGAAGCAGCGGTCGAGCCTTTGCCTCGACTTAGGTCTTTCACTTCTTTCACCTCCGTCGACAAAGTCTTCAAACTGTTCTGAAGCAAGCTCAAATCATCTTCTTGCGAGCCTAGCGCTTTCTTCTTGTTCTCCAAACTCAACGATCTCAGCACAGGGATCCAATCATACACCTTGTTCGTATACTTCTCATACACAGTATTCTCAATTTCATTGAGATCGGTCTTGTTGTAATTATATCTCTCTCTGATGTAAGTGATAAAGTAGAGGTAATCCCAGAGATTATGCTCAAGCGTCGTGTGGTCATCGAAGTTCATGTACCTTTCAAACTCAGATCGGTCGATACCGCAAATGAAGCAGACGTTTTCCTGGTCGTTTTCACTCGAGACTTTCTGATCTCTTAAATCACCGAAGGCGTCGATGATCATACCGAATATAAGATTCAAGAGAATGATAATCACGATAAGGAAGAACGACAGCTCATAGACAACTCTCGCAATGAAAGTCCAAGGTGATTCAGGGCTATAATAGAGCGCTACTAAGGAGTCACCGATACCACCTCCATTTCTAAGGCCCAAGTCAAGGTATGTCAACAAGCACCCGAACGCGTCATTGCAGAAGTAATTCTCACCGTCAGAAAGAGCGTCTTGCATCGTAAAGAACCCAATGAACATGTAAAACGTCGCTACGAAGAGCAGCAAAAACAACGCCCATAAGAACTGCTTCCAGTTGGTCGTCACAGCTTGCAACACAGCCATAATTCTATCAGATTGAATCGCAATGTCGCTGAAAAGAAGCGTAGTCACAATCGGGTGGAAGATGGACCCGATGCTTAATCCGAGATAAACCAAATGCCACACAAACGTGGTAGATGTGAGAAGAAATACTAAATTTGTTCTATGATAGAACCATTTAACTTTCTCATAGAGCTCGGGATACCTCTTCATGGTGTCCCATTCATCAGAGTTCAGCCCCTTGAACTCCAGCATCCTTAAGCATTCGTCCTTCGTGATGCCTTCAATGTCCTCTTGCTGGAACTTTTCTTGAACGGCTTGAGATATGATCTGCTCTCTTTTCTGGACCTCGTCACTGTATTTCTCCCATTGAGATTGGAGATAGTGCTTCATGCCAGTCACAAGCCACAAAATCACGACGAGACCAGCGACTCCAGTGTTCACCAAATTAAGAGCAAACCTTGCTGCAACAACCTCATCAGAGCCAGTAGTCAGCGTACTCGTCTCCTGATCGTATGAGAGAGTGAAGATGTTCATCATAGTGATCACCATACCGATCAAGTTCGTGAATTTTCTCGCGATGTAGTAGAAATTATTGGCATTTAAACCGAAATACATGTGCCTTGATTTGTAATCCGAGACCATTTGAGGAATGATCTCTTCAGAGAAGTCCATGAGCCCTCTAATTTTCGTCTGAGCGTTCGTTCGGTCCACTTTCTCGTGGAAATGATCCTTGGTGGTTTTGCGTAAGAACTGGCATGCTGGGAAAAGCGGGAACCAGTACTTGACCAAATCGACTTGTCTCTCTGTGTTAAGCACTTCGACCGAGCAAACAGTCTTCAAACAGAACCTGGAAAACAGAATATCCAATGCTGCAGCTTTTGCCTCGCTTCGACCGGACTCTTTGATGAGTCTTTTAATTTCTACCTGGAATGTCTCTTTATCTTCCCACAGGTACCTGAAAATAATGTAAATATTAAACGCGTCACCCAATCTCTCGTAGATGTCCTCGTTGGTTATCTTAGCGATAGCATGGTCAATAACTCTAAACGTCAGGGGCGGTGCGTTCTCATTCCATTGGAAATACTTGAACAAACACCCTTCGAAGACATCAAGCAAGCCGCCTAAATCGATGTATCGCTTGATTTGAGTCAGGACGTTTTGGTCAGGAACCTCAGCGATATTTTTCAAAAACCCAATGACTTTACTCTTGAGTTCCTTGAAATTGCCCGTGAATGGGTCAGGGTCGTATCCTCTTGGCAGCAGGTGCAGTTGATTATTGTATTCAGTTAGCAGCTTGCAAGCATCGTACAGCATCGTTTTCTTCAGCACATCAGTAACGTTGTCTTTGACATCGCCTTGAATGAACTCGGTCAAGGCATCAACGATCTTATAGCCTATCGTCACGTTGTATGTGCTATGGATCTTGTAATAGCTGTTAAAGAGGGTTCTCAGCTTGGCTAAGAAGTTTAGCGACGTTCTCACTCGAGTCGGTTGACCCTCCTTACTCTTCGATTTTTGGTCTCGGAGGAAGTGTTGGAGATTGTAGCACTGTCCTTCAGCGAGGCACTGCAGGAATGAGATGATCAGCAGCAAGAGACTGTTCTTCTTGTCGGCTGTAGCATCGATCGTGAGCTCAGTCTCAAAGTTTTCGCTTACCCTAGAGAAGAGCACTGTCTCGTCCTTAATGTTAGTTACATTTTCCTCTCCCTCATACATCTCAGTGATCGCTAGGTCATAGAGCTTGGACATACGCTCGCTTTCTTTAACTCTCAAGTGTGTGGTGGCATCGTCCATTTTTTGGCCGAGCTTCCTCAAGAACGTGTTATCTTCGTCCGCTGCAAACTTTTGATAAAACTCTTGTTGGACTTCTTTGTTGCCACCGTAAAGATAGGCAAGACCCAATTGCACGATCTCCTTGAGAATTTTGGATTCGGTTTCTGCCATTTGTGCCGCAAGTCTGAAAATGAAATTTGTAAGGCCATTTTCGAGGTATAGTTTCTGCAAATTCGTGATTCTTTTCAGCTCGCTGATTTTCACGGCTTTCCACATGTAAATCGGCTCGCTTGGCGAAGCAGAGTGGTTTTCTTTCTCGATGATTTTCCTCAGGAACTTCAGCGTAAATATAATGTCCTTGCTATCGATACGTAGGTAATTGCGTCTGATGATAAGAATGATTTGAGTGATAACTTTCTTATACTCCTTCGAGCTACTCAGCGCTGTTGCGAGTCTCCCAGTGTTAAACTCAACAATCATGCCAGAGTCTCTATTAAGGGTCTCAGCATGCTTATCATAGATCTCGAGAGGATTGTCTTTCTTTGTTTTGCTGCTAAACTTCGTCTGACCTTTAAGTTCAGGACGTATGTCCTTTATCTTGCTTGCTGTTTCAAGGATCAAGCTTTTGAAAGGTTTGTATTCATGCATTAATGAAGCAGTCTGAAGTCCATGATAAAGTTTGACGAATGGATTATCTTTTCCCTCGAATGGCAGATAGCTTAAATTTAAGGCAAGCTGGAGATAGTAGGCCAAGAGGTTAGGGTACTCCTTGTTTTGCGCGTCAGAGATATGCGCCATTTCCTCAGCTTGCTTGATAACAACGAGGTTCAAAAACTCCAAAAGGCCATCATAAATGTACTCTTTCCAAAGATTTAGCACTGAAATGTGTTCAGCGTAGATGAATAGCTGCTTTTCATGCATCTTTTCTTTCTTGAAAGTCTCATACAGGCCTCTGTGTGCTTTCACCTTCTCTTCCGGTGCTATCCAGCCAAAATCTAGCTTATAGTCCGCTAAAGCTTCATGTTTTGTCTGGCTTGCCATGAAACTGATGAATGAATCTAAATCCGCCAACAGTCTGAACATAAGGTTTTTAAAGTGCTTTTGCTCTTGAACAATCTGTAGACCCTTAGAGGCGTACCAAGTCTGAGCCATAGTTTTGCAGAATAGGTTCCTTATCTCAAATAGGAAGAGTGTGTGAGGAGATGCAATGACAGCTTCCCATTTCGGAAGATCCAATCCATCGAAAATTCGATTCACCACTGTGAAAGAGGTAGACATGCCTTCTCTGATCTGGAGCCATGAATGGAAGAACTCCCTGATAGTGAAATAGCAGAAAGGCAAGTCGACTAATTTAGGATCTTGGGCTTGGCAGATTTTGAAGAGATTGATTGAATCACTGGCTTCAGAGCTTAATATCTCAAAAATTTCATTGAATTTATGTCGAATGGTCTTTGCCGCATCGAAGTTCTCAACTTTCGCCTTGACCAAGTAGTGCAGTGACTTCATTACCACAGTGAGATAACCATTTGTTGCCACAGCAGACACGGGCCTTTTAAGGGTGCCAAGGAACGTGTAATACGTAATATCGTAAAGGTATTTGCTTGGAAGCTTTTGCAGGTATCTGTTTCCTCTGATCATTTCAGAAAATAGCGTGAGAGTATCACAGGAGAGATTGATAAATTCCTGCTTGTAGTAATTGAGGATGATGAACTTCTTTTGGGAGAGGTAGTCCTGGTTCTCAGGGTTTCTGTAGACGTAAACAGTCAAAATCGTCAGAATTTTTCTAATAACAGTGCTTATATCTAGCTCACTCTTTTGAATGCCGCCGCCTTTTTTAATGGACATCGCCATACCGAGGATTTCGAAGAGAGTTTCAGGGATCTTGAGAGCTGAATAGATTTTTTGATAGAGTTGTGACACAGCCTCGCCGACAATTTTGAAAGGTTTGTCCCACTCCCCAGCTTTCCATTTGTTAAATCCCTCAAGCAGTCTCTCCTCAGCGTCTTTCTCAAGGTCTTTGTAACGGAAATGTTTCTTTGCTTGGTAAATCATTAAGAAAAGCGTGTCTATTTTCTTCTCGATGTCCTTAAACACCTTTAGAATTCGCTCATTCGGTATCGTCTTTCCGAAGACCTCTTTAGCTTTGAAGAGTCTGATGTGCTCGTTGAGTCGAAGGTTAATTTCGGTGAGAAGCGCAGTCTTTCGAATCTCCTCGGGGTCAGGGAGGATAGTCAGCTTCTTTAGCTCAACAAAGAGCCTGGTTTCAAAATTCGAAACTCGACTAAATTTCTGGATTACTTGGAGTGTGATATCATTATCTTTGAGAAGTGTGAGGTCAAAGAGGTGTCCGAGGAGGTTTCTGGTGATATATTCTTTGTAGGTAGTTTGGATCCTCTGGACGTTGCCTCCTTTGTGAAGATTACTATCGTCCCGGACGGTTTTCCATTCGTTTTTGTAGGTTTTGATGACAGAGCCGAGGACAAGATTGTTGAGATTCACTGCCGCCGCTGACTGAGCATGGCTCATTAATGATGGAACAGCGGTCGATAATTGTTTCGCAGAGATGAGGCGCTCTTTTTCACCAAGCTGAGGAGATATTCCATCCTGGAGTTGCTTTGGTGGTTCAGTGTGTGGACTTTTGCTGATTTCTGCGATCATCTCTAGAGCAGCCTGACTTATCATTTTATCTTCAAGCATGTTGAAGATGCTTAGGATTTCGAGAATCATGCTATTTGCACCTGGTATTTTTTCGTTTTTCTTGAGTAGTCTTCCGATGATGTCCTCAAGTATTTTACACAGAGCATCGTGAACCTTAATAAGTTTTTCAATGTCAATCATTCCAGTTGAGTCTAGTAGAGCTGATTTTATCGTCGAAACGAAGTAGAAAGGATTCGAAGTATTATTGCTAGCAGCTCCTAACTCATCACTTTCTTGTTTCACTTGATGTAAGGCAAGCGTTCTACAGCCTTCAATTTCTTGTCTTAAATTCTTCTCTCCGATTACTTCCCATTCCAAATCCGATATCAATGACTCCAAACAGGAAGTAATTTTCGAATTTACATCTTTAATGATATTAGCTCCAGTATCTCCAACGATTCGGATCTGTGGAGGGAAACTCTTGATGGGCAGTCTGATGTACCTCTTATGCACTTTATTCATAATTTCCGTCAAGAGTACAGCAACTTGGTAAAAATCGGAGCTGATCAAGGCCACTATTTTATTAAGCGTCTCATAAGGATAATGCTTCATAAGGGTTTGATAATAATACAGGTCGTATGTTTGTGCTATGGAATTCGCGAGAGTTAACGCGTGGATCAAGTATTTAGCTGTTGCTCTGTTCTTTAAGACAGCAGTGGATAGGTCCGTGCTTTTGAATGCTTCTGTCAAAGCGCTGATACTAACATCCATCGACTTTGCTGGAGCGGCGAGTCTAACGAATTTAACGACTGGTTCAGCACCACTGAGATCGAATTTTGGGAATACATGCTCAATATTTTCTGGCTGGGTGAGGAAATCTCTGATAAACTGCTCTTGGATGATATTTTGCAGGTTAGGAGCATTGCTTCTGGCTTGATGGTTGAGAATCCTGATGAAAAGACCTTGGTAAGAGTCCTCGCGGCCAATTGCTTGAAAAACGTCCTTTATATAAAAGTTAAGCTGTCCAATCGCATCCAAATCTTCAGCCCACAATGCCTCGCATAGAAGCTCCAAAAGGAGTTCTCTCGCGTAGTACTTTTCAGCTAACGGCATTTCATAAAAAATCACCCTTTCGCTCTTTTGGAGGATAGCGTGAATGTAAGTCCTCGTGTACTGCGTCGCGTATGAATGGTTGTTGTAATCTTTTCTTATCAAGAGGAGCAAAACTTCAATGAGGTTCGTTATGAAGAAGATGAAGTCTTCCTTATCATAAGCGACAAAGTCTGGCACGCTCCCGTATTTCTCACTTACCTCCTTAATTCTCTTGGTGAGGCGCTCATCTACGAGATAAGCGTGTATTAAGATAGAAGCCATATCTATGATACGGAATTCTCTCGCCGCCCACAGCTGCACCAACGGAACCTGAGATTTATCAGTGTCGTCGTCTTGCTCATCGTCATCGCCTCCAATAGCAGCCGTGTCAGCATTATCATCATTTTTCTCTTCAGCAGCCTCCTCCTCTGTGTTCTTGTGAGCACCTTTAATCTTGGCCATGGGTTCCTTTCCTACAAATCTCCTCAGATCGTTGGCCAGAGACCTGGTTTTTGCGTTCAGAGCCAGCAAACTTGATTTCTCAGGATTGCCTTTGACATGGGTCAAGGCTTTGGGATCGCCTCCTCTACGCTCATATGGAGATTTGAAATCTGATAGGAATTCTAAATAGAAGATCATTTGGTTCGCCAGACTCTCAGTCTTTAAAATTGCGTGCATATCAGTCTTTTTCACAATTTCGTACTTGCAGTCTGATTCTCTATCATTAAGAGATTGGACTATACTCAGCTCTTTCATCGTAGGACGCAACTTTTTGTAAACTTGCTCATCGGTGACGTCGTATCCCAGGAAATAGGTCCAATTCTCTCTTTCTGATGATTGTCTGATATTAATTACTTCGCCCGTTGTAAGATACTTCACAGCGTCTCCTTTTGTGAATCCTAGGACAAATCCGAAGTTCACTCCGACTTGTTGTACGCCTTCAAACGGCTTCGAAGTGACGATAATCTCACTCCAGTACTCTTGGGATTTTCTCAGCTGTTCTTCGGTCACTAAAGTTGGTTTTCCTGCACTATCAAGAACGAGGAAGCACCCACTGGCGTAATGCTTCACGTAGTATTTTTTCGCATCTTGGCCTTTCAGGTCTTTTGCTTTTGCGAGTTTATCTATGTTCACGGTAGTAATAACCTCTTGAGACGGCAATTCATTTTCCTGAGTGAGGACAGGCACAAAAAGGAAAATAGAATTGATTTGATTGCATTTGTATTCGATTGAATCGAAAGTTTGGAACAGCAATCTATTCAGTTTGCCCTCGCCGTACCAGTTGATCGTCAGATAGAGGCCACCACAGATAATTCGAATGTAATCGCCGGTCTTGAGCCTTAGCAGCTTGTTTCGCTTGTAGCACTGGAACACAGCCATCGCTTCGTTCAACTGTCCTCCTGCAACGAACTTGGTCTGGTTCTCTTGATAAGCCTCTTGACGACGCAGCGCTAACTTCGGGAATTTATCATTGTCAATGTAAGGATTATTTCTGAAGTTGAGCTGTCGAGGAACGATGGTTTCGAGGTAGGGCTCCGGGGCATGGGTCAAGTAAATATTATATTTCGATGAGTAAATTAAGAAAGGGTCACCGTATTCAACATTTTCTGAGGCATCAGAATTCTGATTGAGAGGAAGTAAAGTAAAATAATTTTCAGTGTTTGGTTGGTCGGTGAGTCTCACATCGGTGATCTTATTAGCAAGCATGTTCATTCTGGGTAAAATCTCAAGGAACATGCCACTCTCGACGTGTCTTAGAGTGAATTTGCCTTTAACTTTCAATGCGTTTCCTGTGGTTTCTTCTTTTTCTTTTCTGTTAAGCAAATCAACGCGCTCAGAGCGGTTTTTCTCTTTAATTTGTTCCAAGGTGATCTCCTTGGTCAGTGCTCTGACGGCTGCGGAGTCGACTTCGACGGCTTTTAAGACTTTGAATCGGTTTTGAGCCTCTGATGAGAATTTGTCTTTGTCACTGTGTTGATTTGGGCAAATTTGGAATAAGCAACTCAAATAATTCTTGGTGCTGAGGTGAGATGCCTTGCCAGCATAAACTTGGGATGCATAGAATCCAGTACCAGAAATGTAATTTTCTGGTTCCTTCTTGTCTTTTTTGTCGGCTGGAGCGACTTGAAGGTAAACGTAGTCTCCATAAAGGACCTTGTTACTCATGCGTTAAGCAAAGGTGTTTAGGTTTTGCTTCACAAAATTATTTCGAAATTATAACTTGAAAGCAGGTAGTTATATTTCTATAATCACTATATCAAAATGCTTTTTATAGCTAATTAAAGCGTACTCTTTTTTATTTTTTTTTTATTTGTTTTAAGCCTTCATAGACCAATTTTCTGGACATAAAGCTCTTTCAACTTTAACAAGGCAAGATTTTATTGTGAATAGTAGTTAGATATAAATGAAATATGATTAGTGATAGGAATGCACTTTGGCTAAAGAGGAAAAGTAGAGTTTGTATGACACAATATCAATTACAATAATTTTTCAAAAGATATTTATTCTCTTTTGCTTGCTGGCGCATTTGAAATTAAGTCAGTTTAGGACGATTTCTAGAGATGAATGTAATGCAAACAAAAAGTTTAGATTAGCCGAAATATTCAGACCTCCTTGTTTTCTAGCGAAGAATCTCTTGCTCCAAAGAGGTCTACATAACAAGTAGAAGTATGACATCACAATCAGGGCAACATTCCGCTTATGATTTTTTTTTTTGTGAAGCTAAATTGCCTCTAACAATCATGAGCAAAGGGCAGCACAACAGTTTCAATAATAATTAGTGAAGTTACATAATTAAAATCAATAAAATTGGTATTGCTAACAATATTCCTAGCTAAAGTCGTTCGGCCTTTCAAACTCCAATTTTATGAGGAAGTGCCTGAGAAATAGACTCTAACCTGAGATCAATGGCAAATATAAGTGATGATTTCGTTCACAAAGGCTAATATCTCTAAACAATAATCTATTTTTTTGATTGGAAACTTAGTCAAATGAACGATCATGCAACTTCATTACTGTCATTATGCGAAGCGACTGACAACTGCTCATAGGAGGCAAAGAGAATCAGTCCAATTTTGACTCTTAATGCATACATACTATTTAGTTTCAAACTTTATAGAAAAGTTATTTGCTGAAATTGTATTATCGAATAAGACAGAATGCCGCTTACTCATGAATAAGAAAAGTTATTTTGTGCTTATTAACAAGGTCTTTTTTGATTCTGTCAATCGATCCCTTGAAATAATATAGGATCTGGATTTATTTTTTTTCCTTTACCAAACAATTTCTTGGCTTATGAAAGAAAATGTGGTGCCTTCAATATATTTCCGAATAGTGAGCATGTCATTAGTCGTTGGACGTTGAATATTTTTAATTTTGTTTAATCATTCATTCCATTTTTGGAGTTCATTTTTCAATAAAAAGAGTCTGTTAACAGACTCGAGATCATTTTGATAAATTTAAATTTGCACTTCAGAAAACCCTTTGGAGTGAGAATACTTAATGTAGCCACGGTTTCTCTCCAAGGAGACCTTAATCCCAATAAATGGTCTGCAATATGTAATAAACAGGAGCAATCCAATTTAAGATCAAGAAATGTCAAAAGAATTTGCCATTGGAAGAAGAATTTACCAGGTAAAACGACAAAACACCAGCTTTTTATCTCTTTTTGTTTTTGGAAGCCTTGAGATTAGATATTACGACAAGGAATTGTCGAGAATTCATTGTTGGGTGTATGAGTTTGGAATAAATTAGTTTGGAGCTACAGGTTTTCAAGCAGTAATTCACTGCATCAATCAGTAAGTCTAGACCCCATGTTTGGCAGCCTGCTCTGAGTTAAGTCCATTTTATGCATTTATTTCTTGAATACTGCTTTCTGCTGCAAATGTCTTATAGGTAGGATATTGAGAACTACTCAATATACATGAAAACAAAGTATTTGTTGAAAGGCTTTAGAAATTCAAGGCTCACTCAACCAGTAGTTTTTAAATTTTGAAGTTATCTGATGCTAGCAGGAAACTCCTTTCTTTGTCATGCGATCGTAATACTAAAAGCAAGATCTAGTGAAGCGCCACACAATGCTAATTCTTCTGTTTTCAGCAGGAAAGAGAGTGCTTCGAATTTATTACAAAAGATTCCCTCTCGAATTATCTTGCCTTATAACAGCGTCGCTACTTTCATCCCGGAAAATTTAAATTTAACATATTGGCTTTCAGTAAAAAATAGCTTTAATTTTCAAAATTAAGGATTCCAGAAGCCCTCTTTACAAAGGCATTCAGTGATTTCAGTACTTCCAGTACCTTCTCGAGGATTGCAGGATGAGGCACTCAGTATTTAAAGACAATATAACAACGGTATATAATTTGAAAAAACAAATCTGAGTATCACCTCCTATCATATCTCATTTTCTCAAGCAACAACCATGGAAAAAGACACATCCTTGGAACAAGTGTTCAAAAACTTCGCAGGCGGACACGCAGAAATGGATAATCGACAATTCTCTAAAGTAGCCAAAGATTGTGGTCTCATTGACAAGAAGCTTACGATGGGTGAGGTTGATCTGATCTTCACCAAGGTCAAGGGCAATCCTTCGATTAGAAAGATTAAATACCCTCAATTCGAGCAAGCTATTTCTATGTTCGCTACTAAAAAGGGAGTTAAATATGAAGATGTCATGGGTGCTATAGTGAAGCATGGCGGTCCTCACTATGCTGGCACCAAGGCTGACTTTGTTAAATTCCATGACGATAAGAAGACTTACACCGGCACGCATGCCCAAGGCGGACCATCCGTAGTGTGATGGCGGTGGTTTTACAAAAACCCCATATGAGATTTCACTACCCTCACGCTAAAATTAACACTAACTGAATTTATGATCTTTCTATTTTACTATACAGCATCTAAGGAATGGAATTGAGCGTTTTCCTTGGTCTTTTTGTATAAGCTGTAATGACCTTTGCATGAAAGTTATCTAAGAGCCAGAAAGAATAAATGAATTTGTAATTAATGACCAGAATATGTCTGATCGAATTTGGCCTATTTTTCTGCAATGATAGGAGTGTCCTGAGCAGAAGAGTGGAGAAAGAAGTTGCTTCGAAGTGGTTTAGGTTGGAGAGAGCAATATCATTATTTGCAAGAGCGTTCTTACACGAATGTAGTCTTCACACACACATTTCGCCCCCTACAATATGATGCTGATGGCGAAGAGATGAGCAGACCACCTTTCAGAAGAGGGTGGCCCTATGCTTCTTGAATGAGAAGAAATACTTGTCTCAAGTAAATTACATATTTTAGTAGTTGATGAGATCTACTATGTGTAGATACTATTCTATTTATTATTTTAAGTTGCTTTGAATTAACTCGGTATAAATTCATTTGATTTATTATTTCAAATTTTAGTTCAAATTATAATCAATTATTTAATTTCGTTCGAATTGCTGCTGATGTTGAAATTATGATTTCCTGGTATTCTACGAGTAATGGTACAACTAGCTCTGAACAATCTCTACAAACAATGAATTATTTTATGAATCAAAAGAAATCCGAAATGAAAAGGTAACAAAAATCAACAATATTTACAGAGAATATTTTTTGCTAAAAACTGTATTGTATCGGTAAAATTTGCTCCTCTCAATGTGAGAGATTTTCAAAAAAATATCATCATAACAAATCAATAAAACTATCCTTATAATTAAATGCTACAACTAAAACCATCAAATATGAATTTACAGGTTTAAAGCCTAGAGCGTTACATATAAAATAAACTCCAATTTTGATGATGCAGATGGGATAAGCATTCCCTGTTTTGTAGATGCGGTATTCGTCAATAGTGGAATTTTCTACTTTATTGAAAGATAGTTTGGTGTCATTTTTTACCCAGTCCTCTCGTTGCTAATAGCATGAGGCGTTTTGTTGTTATAAGATTTTTAAAGTGACAAGGATTTATAAAAAGCAAAAGAAAAACTAAGCCTACTTCCGCTCAATTTCCTCAAAGAGATATGAAAAATATTTCGTTATTAAACCAGAAACTGATCTTTTATCTTCTTCTTTGCAGAAATTCAGCCTATTCGGACTACCAGCTTTCTCTGACTGAGGATTGAAGAACTCCATTTTATTCAAAATGACCAAATGTTGAGTAAGCTCTTTCAGCTTTGGATAGATCTATAATTTGATTTCATTGTCCTGCCTTGAAAAAACAATAAGTTACCTTTGATGGATGTAAGAGTTCTAATTGAGGAACAAGGCTCTTGAAGAACAGAGCCTTGAAATTTAAGATGGCTTTTTCCAATTCTTGTAATTTGAAACTCTCATCCACAGTGATCTGTTCCGTCTCGCTCTTCTCAGGGCTCTCGGCCTCTTTTGTTTGCTGGTTCCCAGGCTCTTGATTCATCAATCCATTGACATGATTTGATTTTATTGAGTCCAATTTCGATTTTTTAGTAAAAGCATCATATTCTTCACACTTTTTGGAGAATTCTGAAAGTGCAGCTATTCCGAGCCTGTCAAATACTGGGTCAATGTCAGAAAGATGGCGAACTTTACTCTAAGAATTGGATTAAGAAATTATCGCGTTTCTCAGTGTCCGGATGCTCATTGTACTCCTGGAACGTCAGAACTAGCATCGTACTGAAAGCTTCTCTTTCTTGTAAATAGAGACTGATTGGTTCTGACAGAATGTTATTGAAAACTAATTTCTGATGTTAGGTATGACTTCCAGACATTCAATACCTTTTTTCCAAAGGAAATAGCGGAGCTCTAAATTTTCGTTGAACTGCACAGACAAGGCATGTGATTTCGAAAGGCTCTCGATTAGTCTGGCTTTATCCTTTTGCGAGAGTGAGAAAGTATAATATTGCATTTGCTTACATCATCTTCTAAAAATTGATAATATTTTCCAAGAAAGTCTCTGGTCTTTCCGATAACGAGCAAATGAGTCTCGCTCTTCACGAGGCACTGCACAATGGCATCTTGGAACTCTTTTGTTTGCTACGCAGAAAACCAAAAAAAGTTAACTTCGAGTCTTTTTATTGGTAAATCGTACTTCTTTTTCTTCGATCACAGCTTTCTTAGTTTCTTCATATATAAACTACCGTCGGGCCAAATAAGCAAAGAGATAATGATTATCATTATTACTCTTTCAGGAAGCGTTTTCAGTAGCAACTTCTCGAAGGTAGCAACCAAGTAGTTCCATTCTGTTGGATGGTAGTACTCATGACTAGAGCCAATATAATCCCAAAGGCCCTCAACAAAATGCTGTATAATTTTCGAATTTTTATCCTTCTAAAACAAAAACTAATTACATTCGAAGAGTTTTCAATCGCTCCGCTAAACAACTCAAGCATTTGTTGGTTCAGATGCGCTAATTTTCCATGATGAACATTGAATAGCTTTGATACTCCGCTAAATGCTTCTTTTCGTAGCTCTTGTTTCGTGTCTTTGGGAACATGCTCTAGTTTCACCAACGTTGAAGTTACGACTTGAAGTGCTTCAAACATTGGCTTTATTGCCGCTCGAATAACTAGCTGCCAAAACTCGAGATCGAATTTATCTCCATTTCGTAGCAATGACTCCAACAAAACTTGAAGACATTTTCGATTTAAAATCACGTTATTCGAGGTCGCTATCTGCGCGAGTTTTCCCAACACTTGAGCCCAGCCATCTATATTTCAGGCACAGGGTTAGAGTTTTTCGTCAGTTATTGAAAACAATGTACGTTCTGAGACTCCAAAATAAAACAATGTGTCTTTTCTCACTGGACTTCTTTCATTCGGAACATCAGTTTCATCTTCGGTCTCTTTCGATTCCTTTCGCCCGAAAATTTGCTGGGAGGTTTGCTGCTGCGGAGTGTATGTCTTCACAATCCATTCAATTGAACTCTGGAGGTAGTCCAACGACAGCAAGCTGATATCGTCTGAACCAAAGACAATGAAAGTAAGGAGTAAGTCTAAGTGAGCTTCCATAAACATCCGAATCTCGCTTAAATCTTCACTGTAATACTTTTGCACAGTCTATTTCATCAATTTGATGTTTGTTTGCCCTCATAGCATAAAAATACCTTGAAAGCTATATCAATGAGCGTCTTGCTCTTCGAAGAAGCACTGTATTGAAGCACATCGAATATCGTTCTTGTAGAAAAGCGGTAAGGGAATGTGTTTACAAGAAATGTTACTTCCAGCCAGAGTGGAGGCTTTTGGAGGAATGTGTGACAATGCTGTCGATGCAATTGAGAATCAGCTCTTTTATTTCAAGGTGCTCGTTTGGAACTTTTGGGAAAATAATCTCGAAGGGCTTGAGGAATTCCCTTTGAAAATCAAAACTTGCGAATTCTTCTTTCTAGATGTCGGAAATAAGATAATGGTATAAGATATCGAATTTCAGATCAAATAATTGAACCTTCAAGAATTTCATTGCCATTTGTCTGAGCGAGTCGATTGCGAACATACTAATATGCAGATTGTTGTGGCAACCAACGTTTCCTAAGTGCGTTTTCATGACGTTCCAGATTTTCATCCAGACGAATTTAACGCGGTCCATATTGTATTCTGTTACCTCCACGAGCTTCTGGAGACAGAACATTCTAGGCTTTGGCTCCTTAAACTCTTCTCTGTTCGTAAGTGATGTGTAAGTGGATCTGTCAGGAAATGCATTTTGTTTTACGTTGAAATTTGGCACAGGAAAGTGATAAATTCGACGATTTCATCAGCTCCGAATAAATTCGACTTCGAGAATATGAGATCGACAGCGGTGCTATCAACGGCGGCCTTGACAAGTTCGCTGATTTGACTGTCAGTCTGCTTGGTCTCCGAAGATAGTTTTAGAGCGGTGGATTCGCTTTTAAGACTGTCTCTTCTCTGGTTAATATCGAAATGCAAATAGTAGTCAATCCTACTGATACACTCTAGCACCACCCTCCAAGAGCTACGTAACATATTTCCTTGGGTCGCTCCGATCTCAAGGAGCGTGTGGACTGCTCGGAGGTTTTTTTCTTTGATCTCACGCGTGATAAAACTATATCAAAAGGTAAGCCTTTCATCCAACAGTGATGGCATTACTTGCGCTTGAAACCTGTAATGTTATAGAGACTATTAATGAATGTATCTTTTTCGATTTCCATTTGGAATCTGCCACACAAATTCGAGGCTAATTGATATCCTTCAAGGCACATTTGGAAGATCTTCGCATCATCGCTTTGCTCACTTAGCACGCCAAACACAGCCAACAAAGGACTCCAAATCACTCCAACCAGCGCTTTAATAGACTCCTTCGACTGAACCCTAATGAAGCGACTGTCTCTTTGCCCTTTGAGTTTTTCAAGACTCTTTTGCACCATTTTCTCGGATTCTAAAATAAACATGGCCTGTCGCTTCGTTAAACTCGCCTGAGAGCTCTCCAGCCTAATTTATTATATCATTGCTGTTGTTTTCGGAAGGTATTCTTACAAATTTTGCTTCAAACGCTCTGAATCTGGAATTGCCAGTGGAACTTTCCAAATCCTTGTATAAAGTCCTTGCAACAGCTCCTGTGAAAGGTTCTCTCCGTCATTGATCCCTTTTGCTAAATTACAAAATTGCTGCATTGTCATTCTATCCTTTTCCTGGACTTGAGGGTTGTGAGCAGACGTTTGGAGCATCATCATCAGGTAGGAGAGGGTGTAAGCAGCCGTCGCTGACTTGTAGGGAGAGTTGGGATTGTCATTAATGTACTTTCGCGCAAAAATTTGCATGATACGGTCGACTTTTTGCCCTTCGCCTGGCAGGTCGAAAAACGTTAGATAGTGTCTCATCGCATCATCGATTTCTAAATTCTCCATGGGAACCAACTCAGTGAACGCATCAAGTACCTTGTTACAATCGCAGTTATAGTTCACAGAATGTAATAATAGTAATATTGTTACATCTATATTCATTTTATGTTCTTCACCGAAATATTCTCCGAGGACAACTTTTGAAATGTTTGCGTTGTATGTCATAAGGAACTGAGCTATTTCTTTCGGCCTTTAACACGCCATTGAATCAGAAAAGCTTATTTGTGAATTATAATGTACTCTTCTTTGATGAATCTGAGATTAAATAGGTACTTCAACCCGAGTTTTGGCTTGAAGTTAAATTTGGCAATCGCCTTCGAGATCTCTGTTTTTAAGGCTTTTGACTTCTCAATCCTAATACCGAAATTAATAAGTGTATTAGTGTCCCACAGTCTTACATGTCCAAATCAATCTCGCTTTCTCTCATCGCGTCCTCACTCATTGCTATGGTGGCTTCATCTTCTTCGGTGTGCAGAGTCGAGCTCTCGGACTCTTTTAGCAGATTGTTTTTCATTTGCTGGAGCTTCCGCTCTTGATTATCGAATTCATCTGCAAATTTCACAAGCGATCTGCATATTGAAATCATGGAGTCCAAAGCCAGCGTCTTAAGTGTGTATTCTTGACCTGGCTGAATGAGCGTAGAAAATTCTGACTTTGAGTATTTTCCTTGCGCAATTTTGCCTGGGCGCGATAAAACGATAAGAATTTACTTTGCGAAGAGCTTACATAAAAATTCGACTATTTTCTCGACGATATTCGTGTATGTGACATCGCAGTCATAATTGAGATAGAACTCAAGGATTCCCCTTGCATTTTGTGAAATTTTGTAGATGACTTGCAACGCCAGCAGCCGATGGTAGTAGCTGCTGTTCCCGCTTTCCAGCATTTTGAGGAAAATATTATCGATGAAGATAGCGATCTCTTGTTTTAAGTGTTCGCGGAAATGGTTAAACTGGAAAGCACGAAGTCAGTAAAATCATCGGATTTGCGGAATAATTACCAAACAAACAAAAATCCCCAAGCTTAAAGTGACAATCGGGCGATCAGGCGACACAGAGTGCTTTAAAATCGCATCACAGAGATGCTCTTTCACAATGTCAGAGAATTCTTTTCTGCAAAGGAAAGTTGGTCCAGGATTGTCGAGTAAATTCCTGAGCAATTCAAACACTAGCTGTCTTCCTCGAAGCTGCGCTGAACTAAAAGGTACGTTGATTAAGGTTAATAATTTCCTTTGCAGATGAAGAGAAGCTTACCTATTATCGGTTTGGGTGGCCAGCACGCAAAGATGTTTAAATATATCAATTGCATCTTGCAGAGTTTGAGTTATTCGTTTGCTCACAGCTTGAGGATCAGTTCCTTGAATGGCTTTAATGGCATCCAAATCATCCAAATGCTTCATTTTGCAATAAACAGAGCAAATCGGCACTTTCGTGTCTTTGCAATACACATTAGCTGTATTTCTACACATGAAGCACCTAGAGTATAAACATTAAACATGACTTTTCGCGTTTTTGTTACCATCCGAACAGTCCTGCCGGTTTTCCGATTTCATTTTGAATGTTAACTTCAGTGATCTTGCTATACTTCGGGTCATTTACTTCTGCCAGGTCCAAAGGCACAACCCTGAGCGGTATATTTTCAGTTTCAACTTTTATCATCTCTGGGTCCCCAGACTGCTTTTTCACCATTTCAACTTTTTCGTTGTATAAGCAAACATCGTCTATCATCGACGTCAAAGATTTGTGAATGTAATCTTGAATAAACACAGGATTAAGCGAGTCTTCATTCTGAGCATAATCGTTGTTTTTTTGTATTATAGTGGCTCTGCGATCATTAGGATGTGGAATTCCAAATTCAGAAGTAAAGTTTTTGCGGATGAACACCGAGTCCCTATGGGCAGTAGGTGTCGAACCTTCCATCGAGCGCTTGGGAGTGCCAACTGACTCTCTCGACAGCTCGGTTGGGCTGTTTAATTCACCGGAGATTGTCGGCGAATCGGCTTTGAGCCCGATGACAGAGACTCTAGGAATTCTCTTGCCGGCATCGAAGCTTCCTTCGCTCAGGTTGGTCGGACTTGATTGGTGAAGATCCAATCTGCCTTTAGACATTCTTCCTCCCAAAGTACTATCTTCCATTGCTTGCAACACAGAACTGACAAGCTGAGTGAGTGTTGTTCTGGCGCTGTTCTGGTTCATGCTGGTTTTGCTTACTATAAATATTATCCTTTTTGCATTATTTTGAAGCTGTGCTTACTATTATTGATCTGATAAAGCGTATTAAACATGAGTAGAAGGGATTGGCCGTGAGGTTCAAGGTTCGGACTGGTAACTATCGCGAGTAAGTTCTAATAGACGAACATGGATTGCTTTGGTGAATATTTTGAATGTAAACAGTACCTTGATAACAAGTAGCTGAATGGCATCTTCCTTTTCATAAGGGACTAAGCAGATCACTTCAATGATCGCATCAATGAGTTTCCTGCTTGTTTGCAGTCCGACAGTTTCAGCTTTATATGCCACCATGTCGTTTTCCAGAGCGATATTCGCGGTGTCGTCCTTGCCGTCGCCATCGAGGTATCCATAGACGAGGAGTTTCTACAAGCACATGCTGATGTCGACGATTCAGAATGTTTAAATATTACCTGAAGGTAAGTGAGGGAGGTTTCGATCATTTTCGGCAATTTGGTTTGGTTGACTAGTTTAAAGATAGTAAAGTACGGGTTTGCGTCCATCTGGTCTGAAGTTTCTGTCTTGATTTGCTCTAATGCGCGTTTATTTGATTGATTTTGAATCGATGGGTTACCTATTGATTGCTGGAGCAAACTTTTGAGATCTGTATACTTCTTTGGTAAGATCTTTGTAAGTTTATCAAAAGCCTCGAGCAGGAGGGCCCGCGGAGTATGATTGGGCGGAATTTTGCCTTCCATATTGAATTTAAGCTGATTCTTTATGCAAAGCTCAATAAGTTTATTTTTTTATACTTTATCTTTTTTTCCTGATATCATATCCTTCTCAAGCACTCCTAGCAAGAAAGAAAGCATAATAATTGAAATTTCAGGTGTCGAAGGCACATGCTATGGTTTCGGAACTGCTGCGAGATCTTACAAGTAGGAAATTTTGTAGTAAGGATCAGAACTAGTTCCTAATCCTCCTACATTTTCTTTGTATAGTTATAAGTAGTCAATTTGTTCATATGTAATTGAATTGGTAGTTGAACGTGCTAGATACGAGACTTCGGAGTTTCTCACATTCTTTTAAGATAGATGAGAATTCATAAGTGTCCAAATACATGATTGAATTCCAGGCAATTATTTATCCATCTGCTCCCGAAAATTCGGGTTTGCAAGTTTTATTCAATCTTAAAATGTCGTACTTCGCTTCTAAAATATTCGTATATGCTTGAAACTAGTTTCTGAGTAAAAATGAACGATAAAAGAGTTTATGATATTTCTTTGAAGAGGTGATTAGAGCGAGAATTTCGGCAGTGGCGATGGAATCAATAATAAATTAGAACCTGCTATTAGGGTGATTTTAGGTTATGTGAGACAGTACATTATGCATTGAATAGAATTAATTAGAACGAAACAGAACACTGATAAAAACGGTACGGTTGGTTGACTGTCAGGATATTGTACCACATCTGCTTGGGAGTTGTTTGATGAGAGGGGGAAAAA
>ENA-UOTX01000310-UOTX01000310.1-compost-metagenome-genome-assembly--contig:-NODE-310-length-54765-cov-17.788308_pt1 | contig 54765 bp, 30 predicted proteins | sample MGYA00238143_ERZ746982 | MGnify/ENA primary metagenome ERZ746982 (study PRJEB28758, sample SAMN06268862) | compost metagenome | isolation source: single cell | place: USA: California, Emeryville, Joint... | reverse complement strand
AGACTGCAGTTAGAAGCATGAGTGATCGCGTCTGGAGTCGATTCGTATTGGATTAGGAGTGATTCCACTCCGGTTCCACTAACTATGTGGCCTGGGAATGTTTGAGCCACAGTAAGAGTAGAGGCCAAGAGTGTTATTGTATTAGTGGAATCAACTAAGAAACCGTTAGCGTTGACGAGTGAGGTGATTGCTAATGCCAAGGAAGGGTAGGCGGTGCCACTCACCGCTGTGAGACTCGCATCCACAGTAAGGTCTCTGGCAATGGTGAATGGGAGTCCAGCTAAGCAGAGAAGGAGAATCAATTTTAGCATCGTTGTTATACCGTTTTTTGAAATTTTCATAGTCAATTTTTGTGCGGTATATATAGGGCACAGAATTATTCTTATCGGTAAAAAATTGTTGCTCAAGATCTCAAACTGGCAATACCGATGAAATTCCAAATTTAAATTCTGATGAATTTAAACAACACCACAGTTTCATTAAAAAATTCCTCAAAGACTTCCTGATAAAAATATTTTCAGTGCTAATCGGCTGCTTTGCCGCTCTGTTGAGTTATAACTGGATGTCGAATTGTATTTTTATCCACGAGGAACTCATTTTCAAATTTTCATCGCAAATAACTTCGAGAATCCAATTCATTAGGAAAGTTGAAGAGACGCACTTAAAATGTTCTGCAGAGAAGGACGCAAAAAGCATTCTCAAAGAATAGTACGAAAGGAAGCTTTAAACAGGTTATATTAATTTCTTCAAAGGGAATAATTAATACGACTTGAACCACTGAAAAATAAAATTCTCTATTAACTATTTTTTCGGTAGGACAGGTTTTATCGCATGAAGGTTGTTAAATGGCTTTTGAGAACGGGTTTAAGAAGCGGAGTCATTTCCGATGATTGCGGCTTTTTAAGGAAAAGTTCAATTGATGCTTTGAAAAATTTGACCCGCAAATCTGGCTTCTACTTCTTGCAATTCTTTAGTCCTCGATTCGTCAGCCTTCGTCGTGAGAACAGAGAGGCAAATAAATTCAAAAGAGAGCGTGATAGATATTGAAATATGGAAAAAAGAATCTACTCGAGCTTAGCAGAATAAATTAAATTAAAACGGTTTCCTTCATCTTAACAATGCCAACGGTAAATTGAGCAAGAGAAAGTAAAGGAAGGCCAACATTGTTTTTTGCAAGGAATTCCATTAGTCAAAATCTTTGTTAGACTCTATAATAATGAATGATAAGAAGCAAGATGATTTTTCCAACTGAACGCCGGACATGTTTGTATTTCAAACATAATACAATGGAGCCTCGCTTATCTGAGTTTAACTAAAGATTGATATGAGTCAGAGGCCAAGTTGCTTAGGAATTTCAGCATTTTTCGCAGAAGAAAATACTTTCCTGTCAATGGTTACTATTTTTAGTAACTCCAATGCAATGCAAAGAATTTTTTCGAGTCGTCTTCTACCAAGGCTACAGGGCGAGGTGATAAAGTTGCCAAACCCTTCTTAATCCTCGCTTCTTTGAATGTCCATTTGCCTTTAGCTCTTTGGGTCTTTTTTTTGCCTCGCTTTTTGTATGAGTCTATTCCTTTGAAAATTCAGACCTCGAAGTATCGAAAAAAATTAGAACCGGCAAAAGAAATCGGATGTGAGTGCTTAAAGTAAGCTGCTAGTGGGCAGACCATTATCAAAGTTTTGATTAGCAGAGGAAAAACTCGTGGATGTTCTAATGGATATATATCAGTCAAACTGAAAGTTAAGAAAACATTGCTGATAAGAAGTCATTGGCTTAAGGAGCTCACGAAAGCTTCATTTTGAAAAAGATGGTACAGGTTATTAATTTTAGTACTCCTTTTTTCTTTCGAAATTCATTCACTCTTAACTTCCCAAATTCATTCTTGAAAAACTAACCGAATGCATGGAAAAAAATAGATGAGAATATAGAAACTTCTGATCTCGTTATCAGCGCCCGAGCGCCCTCTTCTTTACCTCAGAATACTTAATTTTCATAGAAAAGAATCCAATTCATCTCCTTTCTGTAGCAGCTCAAACTCAATTGTCTCTCTTATCTTCTGGGATTTCTTTGGAAATCAGGAGAGTTATTTCAAAATCGAGAGGTAATTGTGAGGTTAAGAGCGGAAAGAGCAAAAATCGTATATGATTGAGATACATCGTCAAAAATTTACCAAAAATTGGACTTAACTTTGTGAAAGAAGCTCACTATGAGGTCTTTCTTCTCAAGCCTATGACTATTGGCAACTCTCTCTGATCTTAAGTTGCGTTCCTTTATTTCTTATTTTGCGGTTTTTCAAAGTACAAAATCATTCAAATAAAAGTCAACCTATTTCAAATCGTTAATTTTATTAAAGAACAAAATAAATATGAAAGAAGGAGCACGCTTTCGATTGTATAGAGGGATTTTAGCATTATTAAGTCACCATTAAACTCCAAAGAGGAAATGTTAGCCTGGCTCAAGCTTTGAACTTGTCATTAGCTTGATACTTTGAAATTTTCTCCTTCTAATTCCTGAAATTTCAAAAATCTCATTTTTCTCCGTTCATTTCACGAGAGTTCGTTCTTTAGTCATCGATTGACCTTTTGGATCTATTGAGTAGCTCTTGCAAATAATTGGTGAGCCGACAACAGGACCGGGAATTCAGGAAAAGCTTCCATTTTAGCTGGAAAAAGAAATAATGCCTCGAAATGAGCACAACGAGAAGGAGTTATAGTCTATATCGAGTATCTGCGAGATATCGATGCTTTTCCTTTGCTGTGTTTAAGAAAAATTCTTGGCCGTGTACAACAACACAAAAATACATGTCTACTGCCTAAGATGCAGTAAGACCGCACAATTTACATCGGCAATATTTATTTTTCATGCAAAATCAATATCATAGCAATCGAAGTATCATCGAATCCTTCTTTATCAATGAGGATCTGAATAGGATATACATAAAAGCTAAATCAATATGGTTAATCCTGATTATTTTGAGGTGTCTTATCGCAGCTAACGTGTTATTCTGATCCAACTGAGCCAAATAAGAACAGCTTTGTTCTATAAATGTTGAACATATTTGACTTTTCATTTGCTTGAAATATTTGGCAGGACTTAACAAAACAAATTTCATTTTCCACGAAATTGTACTCTGTAAATTACGCGAATGCAATTCGAAAGAAATTTTTTTATTTTTGAGAATGCATTGCTTAAGCTTACTTAGATGGTGATAAAAAATTGAAAACAAGCTTCTACCTAAGTGGTTGAGGTAATACAAGCCTAGCAACTATCCCTTGGATTTTATTACGAGAGAGTTGGAAAATAAATGCACGATGAGTTTGAATCGAAAAGTAGAGTCTTTCCTCTAATAATTGGAAGGCAACTAAACCTGACTTAAAAAGTGCATACAATTTTGGTCCACTCTAACTAAACACCAATAGATAAAACTATTTCTTACAGGTATAGGATGTTGTAATAGAAATTCGTAGAAAATTTGTTTAAAATTGTATTATAGTCGCTCCCTCTTGTCTTCTTATGAATTTGCGATGGGTTGACATTTGATGAAATCGATTATTTAGATTTGATAAAATAATCGTATTCTTGACTTGCGCCTGAGGTCGGGGCCGAGGCCGAGCTATTTTGCCGTTTATTAAATTGGTCCCTGACAGGTTAGGATCAATTGCTCCATTTGAAAGAGTAGAGATCGAAAGAGACTGACTTTCTAATCTCTGCTGAGATTGGGTTGAGTTTATCTGACTTGAAGAAGATATCTCGATGACCTTTGGTTTTTTCTCCGTTACGTTTTCCTTGTTATTGCTCTTGTTGCTACAAGCCAATTTGATTTTATTGTAGATTTCCAATATCATCAATCCCAATGAAAGGAGGGTATTTATTCCTGTATTTATGCCTATCACTGCAACTATAGCACTCCCAAGTGTTTCAGTTTGCTCAAACTCAAGGGTTCCGGTAGCAGCAAAAGCTTGAGCTAAATTTAAGATTGCTGCAATGAGAACACATCCAAAGTTAAAGAAATGCAAAAAAGCTGGAATTTTGCTCTCGAAAGGTCTGATTCTCGCTGAAAATAGCATAAAACTCACAATTAATAGAGCGATGGATGCACATTGAGGTATGGGAGCAGTCTGAAGACAGAAGATGAGAAGAATATAGGCTGCATTAAAAGCCGTAATCCAATATGCAAAGAAGAATTGATTTTTCTTCGAATGTTTGAAGTCGCCAATCATAAACTCATATTTCTTCTGTAACCATCTCATTTGAATATGTATGTTTTTCGATCTATGTCTCCTTGATGATTCTGTGTCGCCCAAAGTGTTTTGGTAGTTGAATAAGCTTAGCAATTTGACAAAACAAAAAATCAGCATTCCCATCGTGAGAGATGCAATGGAGACACTAATAAAGAGACTCAGAGAGGAGTATACATCCAACAGCAAGTTAAACTTGATTAGTTGCAAGATTGAAAATAGTATCTGACTCTGAATTTTCCCAAGTATGTTTGCCACAAAAAAACCAAACGTTGTTAGATGTGCTTTTTCACCAAAAGAACCAAATGTTTTTGGAGAAATCGTCAAGAGTGTCGAGAGGATAAATAGGCCTAAATATATCATGAGTTCTGTCAAAGCGTCTCCAAAGTTGTCAAGAAATAGAGCGCTGATCTGATTCTTATCGAAAATTCCCCAGTTGAAGATGATTAACTCTCTCTCTAAGGTATTGAAAGAATCAATCCAGTTGGGAATATAGGAGGATGCCATTCCTGCATAGATAGTCGAAGCAATATTGGAGTGATTAATATTGAGATATTGCATGTTTGCAAGTGATTCTGTGGCAACAAGGCAGAGCATCATATTTACTGAGAAGCTTCCTGAAGCAATACTTGAAACTGTGAGAGCGACCGATGTTATAAGAGGAGCTGCTACGAGAGTAGCGGATTGTGCTGGTGAGATATCGACAAGTGAAGTCACACATTTATTTGAGGTATGATCAGGGAGATACCCGGAAGGACAAATTTGGAGACAATAACCGCCTGTGGAGTTGGAATATAGAAAAAATCCTGAGCTACAGTTGGAGCATTCTCCAGCATTAAGTCCATTGCAAGTTTTACATCCGAGTGCACAGCCTTAGTTGCAAAATTAATCAGCATGATGTTTCTCTGTGAGTTACTTACTTTCACATCGTGCGGACATTATAAATTGCCCATCTTCAGTGCATGGTATGCAGACTCCATTGGAAGTATTCTAATAAATCAAGGTTAGAGGGCAATAAGATGAAGAAATTATTAGAAAATAAGAGTATTTTATGGCAGACACGAAAGAGTGCTGCACGATTTGAACTTAATATAACAACTTTATTGATTATTACATAATAAAGTCCGTAGAAACACTCTAATTAAGAAAGATGATGAGAAAGGGAAATAATAACTCTGGATTACTTTGATAGGAGTTAGTTGGTTCATGCAAAAAATAGTTGGTATTTGGAGCAGTCGTGACACAATTGACACTATCCTGCAGATAGTACCCGCTTGCGCATTGTAAACAACTCAATTGGTTCCCCTGAATCAGCCCCTGCACAACACAATTACTACCTTTTTGAAAAATAAGATCATGCATTATCTCGAATTCCTTTACTTGTTGTTGTATCTTGAAAAAGACTTTGGGCACCTTGGAACCATATCAGGTTTAAGACATCGAAATATCCTCCCAAACTTGAACTCACCAAATCAGGACTTGCTGGATCATACACTCCACATATTTCAAAAGCAGCATTATTTCCATCTGACAAAGTTGTATCCCCACTTGCGAAGTTTCCGAAATACAACCATGGAGAGCTTGTTCCATTAACCCATATTCTGACAGAAGAGCATCCCTCTCCAAGTCCTTGGGGTTGTGCTTGCACGATTTCTACAATAATACGATTCCAGTTGCCTAGAAACAAATTTTACTTGCTGGTTAGCAAAAACTTTAATTTACCATTTCTAATGGATACGCTAGTCGTAGTTGCTGTATTGAATACGTAGGAGGGACTCCCAACTGAAGGGTTTGGGTTTATCCAAATATTCAACCTTTCAGAAAACTTGAAATAATCGCAGCGGAGAGAAACGAAATTTGTTGCAGTGTTTCGGATGTTGAATATGGTTTGAATTGATGAGCCATCCAGATAAGGATAGAAATCCATGGCGACGACTAAGCCGGTTTTTGAAATAGATGAATTGAGAGGATATGAAGCAATTTTTCCTGGTCGACACATGAGGATATTATAAGGTCCAAAAGATGGATCTTGATCTGATTGTGATGAAGAATACCCTGAACAAGGCGATGATATAGGATAGTCGTCTTGCTTATTAATTACCTTTAAATCCTACCGTGGTTATCTCTCCTGCGTTTGTTCTTCTGTCAACCGTGAATGTTTGATTATTGTTGATAAGCTGATCGGAAACGAAATAGAAACGATAGAGTTTCCCTATCCCGAAAAGTGAGAATGGTTCTGAATGTAAAAACATACCACCAGGCTCCATTAATGCAAGATTTCGCATTTTATCTTCAGAATCCGCGACATAGTCCCAATATATTCTCAAATACTGAAGATAGCAAGCACTCTGATAACCATGAGGATCTTTGCCACCCCACGTAACAACCGTTGAAGGACCTAATTGATAGCAAGGGCCATTGTTTCTGCTTTGGAAGATCACATTATTTGAATGGCTCGGTTGATCAAGGTAGTGTCTCATCGCATATTGGGTATCTATAGTTTGGTCCACAAACATACTGATAAAGATCCACCGATTTAGCAAAAGAGAGTTAGCTTCATTTTCCTAAGTTTGCTTTTCAAATAATCTCCAAAAACTGACTGCTTACATTTTTCCAGCCGCTCCAATCTCCGGCACTGTCAGTTACGGTAGCCATTAGCGGTAGCTTATCAATTGAACTTGAGCTATAAGTGCAAGCAACGAGTACTCTTCCTTCATGGGAGTTAGCGCTTTCAATGGATGAGACAAGAATTTGGAAATATGTACTCACCCTACGTTGTTTGAGACCCTGAAAAGACAGTTCCAACCAGTGACCCAGTCTACCTTGTAAACCCAGGCACTAATACCGTACTTCGAAGAATTTGAGCACGTCGGACATAAAGCAGAGATTGTTTCGGTTGCGAGTGGAGCAGTTGCTGCTGTTGAGGTTGAGTCTAATTTGGTTTCTTGTAAATAAAGTACATTCACTACGAAGAAAGTTTGAAATTGACGGCAGATCTCATCTGAGTTACTTGAGAGTGCTATTTCTGTCTTCAGGAAGAAGAAGAACATCAAGAAGAATATGAAGATGGCTTTGTAGGACAGACTCTTTCCAGTCATGGCTGTGGATAAAATTGGAAAGTGTTGCTCTATTCAAACTTCAAATTAGACTTTAATTTGAATGAAATAACTGCGTTGTTAATGTCAATGAGGGTTAATTCATGGGAATTAGGGTAAATAAGAGTAAACAATCGTTATTTTGGTTCTTTCGGGATCATATTTGATCGTTGAATCTCAACCTCTTATCCTGACAGAAGAAAAAGATGCTAATTCTGCAAATTTTGTTTTTTTGCTATTATCCTAATCAACAATGATGAAATGAAATACATTCAGGGTGCTAAATGATGAATGCCTCCTGGATGAATTCAAAACAACGTTTAAATTTAGAGGACCTATAGAAAAGTTTTGGTTTTCATCTGATTGAACACTATGCGAGTCCATGGACATACTTTTGTATTCATTATTCTTGAGAATTAATTCAGGATGAACTTTGCTTGAAGAAAAAGAGTGAGGTTAAGTAGAAGAATCTGAGATTCTCATTGAAATCGAATTCATTGGAAAATTCGGATTCTGAATTTCATTGGAAGTAGCATCATCGAGAGCAATCTGTTCTCGCTTTCTGAGTACGACAATAATGTGGTTTTGAAAATTTCAGCGAGCTTCACTCGGTTTTATTGAATAGCTGAGCAATGTTGTATATAGAATAAAAACTTTTTTTTAAAAAAAAAATATTGTAGTTTTAAAGAAGATGCTAAGTTTGTTGCTTATCGAGTAACACGTATACAGAGCTAGCTTTATGAAAGAGGTTCGAATGAGACTTGCATTTTATATTCGCTTTTCTGCATTTCAGAATTTTGGTAACGAAGCTCATTTTTGAAATTTTATCTGTGTATATTTCGAGATGATTAAAACTCTACAGAAATAATAAGCAACACCCTGATAGGAACTATTTTTTTTATAATATTAACATTCTGAAAAGAGCGATTAGTATGAATTCTCAAAGTTTTCTTAACAGCTTTAGAGACGCACTCAAAATTCTCTCAATAGTTTGGCGTAAAAGGATTCTCAAAAGAGTGCTATTAAAGGAATATTTAAACACGATATATTAATTTCTTCAAAATAAATAATTAATACGACTTGAAGTACTGAAAAATAAAATTTTTCGAGATGAGAGGCTTTATAGCATAATGATCGTAAATATCCTATGAGAGCAGGTTTAAGAAGTGACACCAGTCCAAGTACCGGTGGCTTTTTTAGAAAAACTGCCATTGATGTTTGGAAAAAATTTGCTCCGCAATTCTGCCGCCTATTTCGTGCAAATCTCGAGTCCTCGATACGTCAGCCTTCGTCGTGAGAGCAAAGAAGTAATCAATTCAAAAGAACACGTGATTGATAATGAAATATGGTCAAAGGGTGTCCTCGAGTAATATGATAAATTGAATTAGAGAAAGTTCCGATTTGGAATCTTAGCAAGAACTAACAGAAAATTTAGCAGGAGAAAATTAAAGGAAAGCCAACATTGGTCTTTGCAAGGAATTCCATTAGTCAAAACTTTTATTAGACCCCTGACAATAATGATTGATACTCTGCAATATGATGATTGCTACAACTTGTTGCAGGAAATTTTTGTATTTCAACATAAAACGATGCAGTTTTGGTAATTCTTCGATTGTCTGAGCTTAATTTAAATTGAGATGAGCTGAAAGCCAAATCATGTAGAAATTTCAGTATTTTTTACAGAAGAAATGCTTTACGATCAACGGTGACTAATTTTAGTAACTCTAACTCATTGCCAAGAATTTTTTGAAGCCGTCTTCTGCCAAAACTACAGAGCGATGTAAAAAGCTGTCAAACGCTTCTTGATCCTCGCTTTGAATCGCAATTTTCTTTTAGCTCTCTATCAGTAAAACTGGAAGTTAAGTCATATTGTTACTAAACTGTCAGTGGCTTCAGAAGTTCAAGAAAGTTTGTTTTCGAAAAAGGTGATAAAGCTATTTAAATTTTAAGACCCATTTTTGTTGGAAATCCACTCACTATTAACTTAACAAATACATGTTTAAAAAATTAACTGGGAAACAAAAAGATGAGAAAATACATGCCTAAATTATCATTACCAAACACCAGATGATCCCCATCCCCGAGTCAAAATACTAAAATGTTCATAGAAAGAAATCAATTCATCTAATTCTGTGGCAGCTCAAAGTCGACGGTCTTTCTTGTCTTCAGAAAATTCTTTGGAAATCAGGCGAGTTATCCCATAATCGAGGTAATTGTGAGGCTAGAAGCGAAAAGAGCAAAAATTGTATATGATTGAGATACATCGCCAATGATTTACCAAAAATTGAACTTAAATTTGTGTACTAAGCTGACAATGCGGTTCTTATTCTCAAGCCTATCAATATAAAAAAACTTCAATCTCAATTCGCGTTGCCTTTTGCAGCCTTGCTTTCTCACGTAAATCAAAGTCCAAAATCATTCAAATAAATTGAATCTAATTGGAATCGTTAACTTTATTGAAGAACAAAATAAATATAAAGCCAGAGATCCGTTCTCAGTTGGACTTGGGAGATACTTGGGAGATAATAAGGAAGCTTTAACCTCCAATGAAATAATATTACAGTCGCTCAAGCCTTAAACTTGTCAAATGATTGATGAAAGTTTCTCCTTCAAAGTCCTAATTTCAAAAGCTTTATTCTCTAGTCATTTCACAAGAGTTCGCTCTTTGATCAACGGTTGGCCTTTTGGATCTCAGAAACAGCATTTACTCGTTATTTTAGAGCATGACGACCAGGAAGTTGACATCGATATAGTGAATATGCGAGATATTGATGCTTCGCTGGCGCTGTATTTCATAATATTCTTGACTTTGTACACCACAACATGGTCTCTCGAAGACTTCTAGTTGCAATAATGGTGTCATCCATTTACGCCTGCAATATTTATTCCCACGCAAATTCAAAGCCATAACAATAAAAGTATTGTCTCGAACCTCTGTTGCCAATGGGATCTGAGGAAGAATTACGTATAACCTTAAAAAAAGAGGATAATTTCGTTAATTTTGGGATGTCTTATCGCAGCTAGCCTGTTAAAGAACGATTTTGTCAATATAAATTTGGAAAGTCTTTGAACTTCAATTTTCTTGAAATATTTCACAGGGTTTTAGCAAAGCGAATTTCATTTTTCACGAAAATGTACTCTGTAAATACTATCGCTGCTCGTGAAGAGAGATTTCCATTTTTTAGAACGTATTGTTTGAGCTTACTTCGATTAAGCTATAAAAAAATTGAAAAAAACTCCAACCGCGAATATTTGAGGTAATTAGAAACTAAACAACGAAGGCTTGAATTGTATTATTTGTTGATCGGAAAACAAATGTGTGACTAGTATCACAATAGGGTATTGCATTTCATAATTTAAACCTGAAAGTTTCTTGCGTTGCCTAATTCTGACGACTCATCAGTGATATTGATTTTGCTGGATGTGAAGCTCTGGTATTGATTTCATTTGAAAAGAAACATTTGCCGCATACAATTTTCACCCACTTTGAGCACTAAGAAATAAATTATTTTTTATAGGTTTCGATTAATACAACAAAAAATCGTATAGAAAACTTGTTTAATCTGGTTCATTGCCGATCAAGTAGCTTCCTCTGGCCTGTTTCTCAATTTGCGATGATGCGCCATTTGATGAAATTCGAGTACTCCGTTTCTTCAGTAAATTTCAGTAGGAAAAGGAAACACCCATATTTGTTTAAATTTGTTTGTTTGGGCTCACCCACTACGTCCCAAATTACTACACCAAAAAATTTTCAATGTTATTTATGTAATGCCATTAATTTCCAAAAAAATTTGAGAGCTCTTCAATACTCCACGAACTAGTGAGTTAGTGGGAATTGAAGGTGGTGAAAAATACAAGTATTTTGATTTGATAAAATAATTCTGTTTTGCCATGCCTCTGGGGCCGAGCTTTCTTGCCGTTTATTAAATTGGTCCCCGACAGGTTAGGATCAATTGCTCCATTTGAAAGAGCAGAGATCGAAAGAGACTGACTTTCTAATCTCTGCTGAGATTGGGTTGAGTTTATCTGACTTGAAGAAGATATCTCGATGACCTTTGGTTTTTTCTCCGTTACGTTTTCCTTGTTATTGCTCTTGTTGCTACAAGCCAATTTGATTTTATTGTAGATTTCCAATATCATCAATCCCAATGAAAGGAGGGTATTTATTTCTGTATTTATGCCTATCACTGCAACTAGAGCACTCCCAAGTGTTTCAGTGTTCTCAAACTCAAGATTTCTTGTAGCAGCAAAAGCCTGAGCTAAATTTAAAATTGCTGCAATGAGAACACATCCAAAGTTAAAGAAATGCAAAAAGGCTGGGATCTTGCTCTTGATAGGTCTGATTAATGCTGAGAATAGTAGAAAAATCACAATCAATAGAGCGATGGGTGCGCATTGCCATATGGGAGTAGCCTGAAGGCAGAAGATGAGAAGAATATAGACTGCATTAAAAGCCGTAATCCAATACACAAAGAAGAATTGATTTTTCTTCGAATGTTTGAAGTCGCCAATCATAAATTCGTATTTCTTCTGTACCCAACTCATTTGAATATGTATGTTTTTCGACCTGTGTCTCCTTGATGATTCTGTTTCTCCCAAAGTATTTTGGAAGTTGAATCATCTGAGCAATTTGACAAAACAAAAAATCAGCATTCTCATCACGAGAAATGCTGTAGATACCTCAATAAAGAGACTCAAAGAGGAGTATACTTCCAACATTAAGTTAAACTTGATTAGCTGCAAGATTGAAAATAGTATCTGACTCTGAATTTTCCCGAGTATGTTTGCTACAAAAGAGCCAAACGATATGGAAAAATCCTGAGGGACAAATATAGAGACTGTAGCTTCCAGTGGAATTGGGATATAGACAATATCCGGAGATACAGCTGGAACATTCTCCAGTATTAATTCCATAGCAAGTTTTACATCCAAAAGCGCAATCTTTATTGGTTAAAATATTAATCAGCATTATGGATCTATCATTTATTTACTTTTGCATTGTGAGGATATTATAAATTGTCCAACTTCGTTGCATGGCGTACAGACCCTGTTGGAAATATTCTAATTATTTTGCATGAGATTAGATCAAGGAAAAAGAACAGTAGAAGTGGGATATTGTGGGAACCAATCATCAGATTGGCCAGTCAGACAAAGTAAATCAATTCTTACATAGTAATGGCCGTAAAAGCATTCTAAATAATTGGTTGATTAATAATGAATTTACAACTTTAATTTACTTTGATAGGAGTTTGTTAGTTCATGCAACAAGGAGATGTGATTAGGAGCAGTCGCGACACAATTGACACTATCCTGCAGATAAGCAACTCAATTGATTATCCTGACTCAATCCTTGTACAACACAATTACTACCTTTTTGAAAAATTAGATCATTTATTAAATCAAATTCTTTTATATGTTGAATATGGTCTGAATTGATGAGCTATCTGGATACGGATAGAAATCCATGGCGATAACTAATCCGGTTTTTGAGATAGACGAATTGAGAGGGAATGAGGCGATTTTTCCTGGTCGACACATCAGCATATTATAAGGTCCAAAAGACGGATCTTGATCTGATTATGATGAAGAATACCCTGACAGTGAGTCAATGATATAGGATAGTCGTTTCGTTTGCAATTAATTACCTTTAAATCCTATTATACTTTTCTCTCCTGCGTTTGTCATGCTGTCAACCTTGAATGTTTGATTGTTGCTGATAAGCTGATTAGAAGCGAAATAGAAAAGGTAGAGTATTCCTATTCCGAAAAGTGAAAATAGTCCAAAATGTAAAAGCATACATTTTCTCTTCTGAATCTGCAACGCAATCCCAACACATCCTCAGATACTGGATATAGCAACCACTCGGATCATGATAAGGATCCTTCCCACCCCAAGTACTGATTGTTAAAGGACCCAATTGATAGCAAGGGCCATTATTTCTACTTTGAAATATCACATTATTTGAATGGTTCGGTAGGTCAAGGTAATATCTCATCGCATATTGGTTATCTATAGTCTGGTCCACAAACATACTGACAAAGGTCCATTGATTTTCCATGAGAGAATAAGCTTCATTTGCCTAGATTCATATTGCAATAGTTTCTAGCGACTGATTGCTTACATTTTTCCAGCCGTCCCAAGCTCCGTTATCACTTGTTGTAGTGGCCATTAGCGAGAGAAAATCAGTGTAAGTTGTGCTCGCGCAAGCAAAGAGGATTCTTGCGTCGCCGCTGTTCTCCCTTTCAATGAATGAGTACAAATATTGGGATATAGGTGCTAACCCTGCTGTGTTTGAAACTCTGAACAGGCAATTCCAATTCGGCCCCAATTTACCTTGTACGCCCAGACACTAATCCCATACTTAACGGTATTTGAGCACGTGGGACATAAAGCAGATATTGTTTCGGAAGCTGATGGATCAGTTGATGTGATTGAAGTGGCATCTAACCTGGTTTCTTGTAAATAAAACATATTCACTAGGAAGAAAGTTTGAAATTGACGGCAGATTTCATCTGTGTTACTTGAGAGCGCTATTTCTGTCTTCAGGAAGGATAGCATGACAAATATGAACATGGTGTTGTAGTACAGACTCGTTCCAGTCATAGATGTAGATAAAATTAACTAATCAATTATTCGATTAATTCTTCAATTTAGACTTTAATTCGAATTAACCGGCCGCATTGGTTAAGAAGCGGGAAGCCAAAAGTAAGATGAAAACGGCCAATATGATAAATAGGAGAAAAAGATCACTGTTATGGTTCTCTCAGGACCATATATGGTCATTACATTTCAACTTCTGATCTCAAACGAAGAAAAAAACGCTAATGATGCATTTATCTCCTAATAGCCTAATTCGACTATGATGGAATCTATTAAGGGTGCTAAAAAGGTGAATGCTTCTGTATTAATTCAAAGCCGAACATAAATTTAGAAGAGGTATGGAGCAGTTTTGGGTTTTTCCCTTAATGAACGTCGTATAAATCGATGGATAAATGTCACGTTTCTTATTCCCTTAGAATTCATCTGAGTGCGCTTTGCTTGAAGGAAAAAAGTGAGATCAAGCTGAGGAATCTTAGATTCTCAATGAATTCAAGCTCGTTAGAAAACGTAGTTTTGAATTTCCTTGGTTTTGTTTTAAAAACATACTGGAAGTAGCAATGATAGAGAAATGATAGAGAGTGACCTGCTCCGCACTCTCTGAGAACGACTAAAACGTGGTTCTGAAAATTTTCGGCAGTTCAACTCTGATTTCTTGGAGAGTTGAGAACGATCCATATGAGTTAAAAAACTCAAAACCATCGATTAAACTCCAATCGAAAGTAGTTGCCGCCACTTTGATATTTTTGAGTCATTTGTATATCGGTTTCTATCAAAGAGCTAAGGATGAAACTTGTATATTAGTTTGACATTTTCACGTTGTAAAATTTTTGTATACAATTTCATCTAATATTTGAAATTTTATTTTTTGTATCTTTTCAAAGCTGTTTCAAAACAACACCTGATTGAAAATCGGTTTCACAAACAAACTTTGCTTCCGAGGACTAATTCAATTTTCTTGAGTTATCACAGACGCTAATCACATTCTGCACTCTCATTTATTTTGCAGGAAGCATGGTGAAAGATTCTAAATGTAATACACGTTTTATCATCGAAAGTACTCCTAAATTTATTTCACAATAATTAAACTTATTCAAACAAGATGGTAAAATCTCAGAAGAAAATCATACTTATTCTCATCTTATTCCTTCTCGGCAGTTTCAAGAGAGCTGGTAACTACCTTGAAAACTCTGATTCTGACATTCACTAGAGAGTTGGACTGTTGTTGACTTGATTGGCACAAATCCTGTGGATTTTGGCACATTCAGCGCACAATCAGTGAAATTTGAAATAGGATTCCAATCAATCCTCGACAGCAACGCACCCGAACTTACAGGATACAGCATTGGATTTTGGACAAAAAGGATAGGCACGCACAGCACATATCATTTGATCCATTTGTACGATACTGAAGGGTAAGATTAAGCACCTTTCATTGGCCTGACCATTTTCAGTGAATACATTTTATCATTTCTGTTCCAGCTTGCATATAATTCTCCATTCCGTATATACAAAATAGGCTCGACTCCGATTACAATATCTGCCTCGATTGTAAGCATTTCTATTATAAATTGACCATCCTCACGTATTTTCAAAGTCTCCCCAAAATTATTGGGTTGTAGGCGAGTGGTGTTACCTTTTTTTCTCCTATAATACCGCGTCATATGATGTCTTTGGATATGTAGAGTCTCCAACTTCAAACGTTTCATTTGTTGTGAATTATGTCGGAGTCGAATTAAAGCAACCTGACTCTTCGTCGACTATTTCGCTTGGTGGGTCTCGCTCATCAATAGGCTGCAAATGCCAGCTCGCTCAGGTCAGATTTTACCTTAACTTATACATCAATGAGCAAAACCTGATGCCAAAATTTTCTGATTTTGGAACAGGTAAATTTGAAATATTGATAATCTTGAATAACACTGATGAACCTAGAAACCATATACTTCTTCGACTTCGCGTCTGTCTCTGCTGACAATCAAGGCTATCTTGTTAACCAGACTTGGATGGATTTTGCAGTAAATAGTACAGGGATGCTACAGAACGGAAATTCCAATGCGATTATCGGTAGCTATTTGTTAATGCAGCCATATTTATTTTTTAATTCAACCAAATTAGGACTGACTCTCAACAATGAAGCTTCAGATACGTTATTTGGTCCGTATTACCTCAGTTGCAGTGGAAACCAAATATCGACATTCTTAATGGAAAATGGATTAAGCGGTTTAAACACTATTATTATCGCGTTTCGACTGCGGAGTTCAGCAAGCCTGTTTCAAACGATACTATCATTCCAATCTTCAACATCAACAATTTTTCGAATTCAATATGATTCTCATGAAGCAAGCTTAATTTTCATGAGTGACGCAGGTTCTACAAGAACGATCCTCAATACTATACAACCAGGTAAAACAAAATTCTAGTTGAGTGACATTTATTTGTTAAATAGGCATTTGGTACAGACTAATCGTCAGTTCTTATTTTAAAAGTTACTATCAAAATCCTGTGACGTATTTCAAGGTGTTTCTTAATTCTGAAAGCGCACCTCTGTCCATGGTTAATACTGTTCCACAAATTCCGACAATTAGCGACCCGATCACAGTATCGCTTTGTGGAGAAAACGATTTTTCAGGCGGAGTGGTTAATGGTAGTTATGCGGACATCAGTCACTTAAAAATACTCTCTCCAGTTGGCGCAGCATACCCAGAGCTACAAGGTACTACAAGGCTGTTTATTAATAATTCTTGGCTTACATATTAATCAGACACTTCTTGTGCTTTTTGGTTCCATTACGGAAGCGGAATTGCTTATTGCGCAATTTGCTCTTCAGGATACTATTTTTTCAATGGGAACTGCAGTGAGAATTGCCCAATCGGCTACTTCGGACACTCTGACACCTCTACATGTCAAAGTAAATCTTAGCAATTAGGAATATCATAGAGTAACTCTTTAACTGCCGGTTAGGTTGCGGTTCTCCAAGAAATATCCCTAAAACTTCTGATTACGAGGCAATGCTGCCTTTTCCTGGCGCTATCATCGATTTAAACGGTAGTTTTCTAAAATTTTCTCGAGTCTAATTGACCTACTGAATAAATTTGTAATTTAGCTGGTTCAGCTTTTGATCGCTGTACTTACCTTCAGATACCTGTAACTGTTCTCCAGCCTCCGCTACAGAGCTGCGAACCTTATTCAATGGCTTGGGAGATTTCATCGAACAGTTCGAATGCTACGGAACACGCCTTGGTCCAAGACTATGTAGCAAATGCTGCAACTAACACGATATTATTCATACCAGCTGAACTGCTTAGCTTTGGGGTCCACTATAACTTAACAGTTCTATTTTCAAATGTGAATAATGTCTCGAAACCAGTGAACTGGACAAGCTTTACAACTTTTGGAGGATCCTACTGTGAGAGCAAAGCTTCTTTTCCAGACTTTACAATCGAAAGTACGTTCAATCATGCTATTCTATCTCATGTTGATAAATTTTTTAGCAACTCTCGGCAGAGGGAAAACATTAAGTGCATGCGAAAATCTTGGAATATCGGTTACAATAGCTCCTATAGTAGGACCAAGCCGCTCACAATATTATTCATGGACAGTTTCCACTATGCCTGCTAATGACACTGAAAAGCAGATTCAAGAATCCTTTATGAATGAAACACCTGACAAGACTAACTTTACTTTCCTAAGCAATCAGCTGATTGCCGGTTATACCTATACCTTTCAAGCGGATACATATAACGATCATAGAATTTTCGGAAAAACTTATTCCATAAATATTACTGTGACTGATTGCTTGCCCCCTGATTTCGACATTATAGGTAAGATTAATCTGCTAATTTCTTGAAGTCATGGATTTTGCTGTTAGGATCAGACATAGTGAATGTTTGTTCACCAATTTCGATGAATGCAACTGCATTATCACCTGGATCTTTCTCATTTTCCTGGAGTGTTTCAACTGATACTGCCAATACCACAGAGAATAGCAGAGTTGCAAATTATTTGAATGGCCTATCAGACACTTCGAAAGTCGCTATTCCAGTCGGATATCTCTTGTTCAAAGTGAATTACACCTTTAAAGCGACTATCTTAAATAGTGTTGGAATGCCTGGGTCGAATCGTTCGATCTCATATTTAGGGCTAATGTGCCCAATCAGTGGAGGCTGCCTTGCGCCTCTCTTCTACTCAAACGGAGCGTGTATTTCACAGTGTCCCAATTCATCGAAAGTAGTAACTACAAGCGACTCTACTCTCGGAGTAATTCAGTCTTGCATCACTGGAATAGATGTTTCCATGTCTGCTTCCACTTCGAAAATTTTTGATCAAATCACAATAGACTTCGATCAGCCTATTCTTCCATTCCTCCCTGACCCTGAAAGCCAAATCCTCATTACTCTGACTGGATACACTATTACTCGAGGAGATAATTATTCCATATCGGTCACATCTGACTCGAGTATGAAAGTTACTTTCAATTTTTCAGTGAGAATCCCTGCTGGGACTGAAGCACAAGTGTCTTTCTATACAAGTTATCTCCCAACACTTTACCAGAGTCTCGATATGAAGAATTATCATTTGAAGAATGTAAACTGTTCATTAGGATTATTGGAATATTATCCTTTCTCAGCAACAGCAGTGGGAATTATTTCGGTGTCTAGTTCTATGACCACTGTCGGTACAGCTACTGTGAACGCCATGATGGCAGCAAGTCAAGTCGCAAATGCTGGAGGCAATTCTTTTCTGTTAGGTGCTGCCTTTGCAGCTGCGATGATCCAGCTGAATCGATTCGTGAACGTTTCTTACCCACCAAATCTACTCATCCTCTATAATAACTCTCTTCAAACAGTTATTGCGATGGCTTTACCAATCAACCTGGAAGACAGTACGAAGAACACTAAAAGCAGTTCCGATAGCAATTCTCATCTCCGTAACTTGTTTAGCGCTACTGACCAAACGAGCGAGGCAACCAGTAGCAATTCTCATTTCCGTTCGATTAATGACGGCAGCAAATTTGCACTCTACGAAATCAGTCCCTATTTTATCATCAACGGGATATCACCACTTGCTACCATTGGATTACTCGTTGGAATTCTCCTACTTATCAGAGTGCTTAAGAGAGCCAAGAAATGTTCTGTGAAGATTCAGAGAATACTGAGAAAGATTGAAGAGTTTCTCGGCTGGAATTTCATCCTCACAGTCGTAATATCTTCACAACTGAAAATTTCGTTGTACGCAGCCCTGAACTTGATCTACCCTGAATTTCAGACCTGGTTAGGAGTTACAAGTTTCATCTGCTCAGTCATATTCGTGATGTTAAACATCCTCGTGATAAGATATTTAGTGATGGCTATTTATCGAAATCATTCAAGCACCAAGAAGAGGAAAAGAGACCAAACACGCGCTCTTCCTTCTCGAACAGAAACGAACTTCGCCAGAAGTTATAAAATTCTGATTGAAGATTATAAAAGCGAGAGCGTCTGGCAGCCTCTTTACGTGCCATTGCTACTTATTCGATCCATGACGATCAGTGCGGCCCTTGCTTTGTTCAAGTCGTACGGTTTTCCAGCGGCACTTTTCTTATTTTGCTTGTCGATAGTCTTTTTCGCATACATGATAAGGCATCGACCAATCAAAGACAAAATCAATTGTGTGCTTCAGATCATATTTGACGCCATCATTATGATAGTGTCGCTATCAGTGTTTGTTTTATCGATAATGGACTTGAGAAAAGTGTCGGGTGCGGATACAAGGATGAATATTGGATGGGCTATTACAATAATGAATTACCTAATTCAAGGGCTCAGCGTATTAAAAGTATCAGCACTGATAGGAAAGCTGGTTTACGATAAAATTGTAAAATCCAAAAAACGCAGCAGCCCAGCACCCAGACTTCCTACAGTGACCAAGTCTATTTCTGATGTTAACGTCTCAGACGCTTCAATGATAAAAAAGACTCCAAGAGCAAACAACTTTTTCAGAGTTCAGGAACAATCTGTGGCAAGAGAAGCGATCTGATTTTCTTCAAAAAAGCCGCATATTGCAGTCAAATGGCTCAATGCAAACGCACTTTCCTCTAAGTCCATGAGCTTCTCGATTGTGCAATTTATAAATTAATTTTGCTTGCAAAAGAACAACAAGCAGAGAATTTCATTTTAAAATTACATTTCTCTATCAGTTTCCTTATTCATAAATTTGCATAATCAAAAGAGACAGCACCGATTGAATATTAATGATAACAAATGAAAATATTTTGTTTTGAAAAGCGAAAAGTTCCTCGACAGAAATAATTTCATTCAATACCCAACAAGTGCTAACCAATTAAAACTCAATCTAAAGATTGGTCAGACAATGGAATTCAATATATATTCTGGTAAATAATTTTTTCTCAGATTGTAACATCTACTATATGAGATATTTGAATACCCAAGGAATATATAATTCCTTCCTTATTTTATGAAATCTTGACGAAACTTGGGAGGTTTTAGCATTTTTCTTTTTGAAGTGCTATTAGCATAAAGCAATTATATAGTTTGATATAGCAATTCACGTTTAAGAGTAAGTCTTGATTTATTTTATTGATAATTAAGCTTATTCAAAACTCCCAATAATATCATGCATGCCAATCAAAACATCATTCTTCTCATCATAACTGCTCTTGGGCTTTTCCAAAAAGCCGGTATTTATCACTTGAAGATCACACTTTTTATAATCTCTAGAGGGCTGGACTGTAGTTGACCTGCTTGGCACAAATCCCATCGATTTTGGTATCAATGCGATGCCCTCAGTCAGATTTTCAGTTAGCCTTCAATCCATCCTGGGCAGCAACCCTCCCGAGCTTACTAGTTATAGCTTTGGACTTTGGGCACAGAGAATATCTGTGGGTAGTACTCCACAGTATAACGGGTTCGTTAATCTATATGATTCGCAAGAGTAAATTTCAAACCTTTCATGATTTTGACTTTTCCTTTTCAGCAAAAACATCTTCTCAATCATTTTTTCACCGGAACTGGACCAATATCCATTTCGCACTTGGAGGATAGATAATGTAGGATTTATAAAATCCGATGCCTCCTATGTAAATGTTTCTATTGATTTCTCCTCATTTGTTTCAAAGAATTATTACGATTATTGGGTTACGGGTAGCTGGACATTCTTCTTTTTCTCCTATCTCCCAGCTTCAGCAAAGACCTATGGATTTCAGGAGATTCGGCCTTCAATGTTGTCATTGTCAGTTCAGGACTGGCTATCAACTACATACTCTTGGAAGAAACTCGATTCTTCATCGGTTATCTGGCTTGGTGGATCACTTACAGGCCTAGGATGTAGATGTAAACTTGCTCAGACCAGATTTTATACAGAGTTATACATCAACGATGACTCGCTTATGCCCAAATTCTCTGATTATGGAACCGGTAATTCTGAGATAGTGGCGAATGTTTAGTGGCACTCAATTAACCTAGAAATGATATATTTCTTTCACTTCATGGAGCTCTCAAATGACTCTCAGAGTTATTCAGTTGACCAGTTTTTGATGACATTTGCAATAAATAGCACAGGAGTTGTAAGCACTAATAATTTGAATGGAATTATCGGTAAGTGTGGAGCAAAGTGAAACTGTTTAATGCAAACAAACATAGGACTGACTTCAGGCAATGAAGCTTCAGATACTTCGTTCGGACCCTATTTTATCAGGTGCAATGGAGATCAAATATCGGCGTTCCAAATGGAAAATGGTTTAAGCGGGTTAAATTCAATTATTCTTGTGTTTCGGGTGCATAGCATAATAAATCCAGTTCAAACGATACTGTCATTTCAAACATCGACATCGATAATTTACAAAATCCAATATTCCAGCGTCGATAACAACTTAATTTTTATAAATGGTGCTAATTCCATAAGCACGACTCCGAATACTATAATACAAGGTGAAATATATTGTAATTTTATGAAGGTGATAATGAATTTGTAAATAGGGAATTGGTACAATATGGTCCTTAATTCTTTTGTTAAAGGCTACACATCGCCTTCTGTCGTGAATTTCAATATTTACCTTAATTCTGACGTTATACCTCTATCATTGACCGATCTTGTGATGGATATTCCGCTAATTCCAACGACTAGCTCCTTGACTACAGTTTACCTTTGTGGAATATTTGATTCCAAGAACGGAGTAACAAATGGAGGTTACGTTGACATAAGTCGCTTAGAAATACTCTCTTCAACAGGCGCGGCGTATCCAGAACCTGGAGGTATGACTAACGAGCAATTATTTTATATATTATATTTCTAAGACACGGCCTGTGCTCTTTGGTTCCATTATGGAAGCGAGAATGCGTATTGTGCGATCTGCCAGCCAGGGAACTATTTTTTCAATGGGAGTTGCAGTGAGAATTGTCCAAGCGGATACTTCGGACACTCTGACACCTCTACATGTCAAAGTAAATTGTTACCACACTAAACTTAACTCATTAATGCCGGTTAGGTTGTGGGTCTTCAAGAAATATCCCTAAAACCGCTGATTATGAGTCAATATTGCCGTTTCCTGAAGCCACTATCAATTTAAGCAGTAGTTATCGAATGTTTTGATGATAACTCACCTCCTAAATAAATTTTATAATTAGTTGAATCGAATGACCCCCACGACAGCTGCGCCTCCGTAGGAATCCTTGTCGAGCAAGTGACAATCCCAGAATCGGACTGCGGACCTTATACGTTATCATGGAGAGTTTCTTCTAACAGCTCAAATTCTTCTGCAGATTCCTTTGTAGAAGAGTATATGAATAGTGTCCCAAATCCCACGAGTGTGACTATTCCAGCTGGTTTACTTGGATTTGGAATAGCATATAATTTCACGTCCATGCTCACAAATATAAATGGTGTCTCAATTCCAGTCGAATGGAAAAGTTTGACAACTTTCGGAGGATCATCCTGCGTAGCTAATCACACTTTTCCAGATTTTACGATCGAAAGTATCATTTATCATACGATTCTGTTTGCCTAATAACTAAAAATCAGCGACACTTCTCAACGAGGCGTTTGTAAGCTTATGTGATAGTATCGGACTCTCGATAATAACTGACCCTATCATGGGACCAGCTTACTCACAGTATTTTTATCAGTGGACGGTTTCCACTCTGCCTGAAAACAGCACAGAAGCGGCCATTCAGACTACTTTTATGAACTCTGCACCTGATAAGACCGTCATTACTTTCCCAAACAAAACATTTTTGATGGGTTACGCCTATACCTTTCAAGCGACTATTTATAATGACGATGGGTTTCCAGGGACAGCGCGTTCGATTGATATTCAAGTAACAGATTGTCTACCGCCTGATTTCAATCTCACAGGTATCTTTGACTTTTCAATTCCCAATCTATAACAATTTTTTGTGGAATATACAGGATCAAATATGTCTGACGTTTGCTCGCCAATTTCGATGAATACGACTGTATTAGCACCCGGGACTTTCTCATTTTCCTGGAGTGTTTCAACTGATACTGCCAATACCACAGGAGTTGCAAATTATTTGAATGGCCTATCAGACACTTCCAAAGTCTCTATTCCAGTCGGATATCTCTTGTTCAAAGTGAATTACACCTTTACAGCGACTATCTTAAATAGTGCTGGAATGCCTGGATCAAGTCATTCGATCTCATATCTAGGATTGATGTGTCCAATCAATGGAGGTTGTGTCTCACCACTTTATTACTCTAATGGGTCTTGCGTTTCGAAATGCCTAGCTTCATCAAGAATAGTTACAGTGAGCGATCCTACGGTTGGGATGATCCAATCTTGTGTTACTGGAGTAGATGTCTCCATGTCTGCCTCCACTACCAAGACTCCCGAGAAAATCACGATAGACTTTGATCAGCCTATACTATCCCTTTTAAATGATCCAGCAAACCAAATCCTCATTACACTGGCTGGATACACTATTACTCGAGAAGATAACTATTCCATATCAGTTACATCTGACTCGAATATGAAAGTTACTTTCAATTTTTCAGTGAGAATCCCTGCTGGGACTGAAGCACAAGTGTCTTTCTACACAAGTCGCTTACCTACGCTCTACAACGCTCTTGATCTGAGCAATTATCATATGAAGAATGTAAACTGCTCAGTGGGATTATTGGAATACTATCCATTCTCAGAAGTAGAAGCAACAATTATTTCTGCAGCTAACTCGATCACTACTGCCGGAACAGCTGCTATTAATACTGTGATGGCGGCAAGTCAGGCCCTAAACGTGGGTGGTACCTCTTTTCTTTTGGGAGCAGCTCTTGCTGCTGCTATGATACAGATGAATCGCTTTTTGAACGTTTCTTACCCTCCCAACTTAATGGTTCTTTATAATAATTCACTTAAAGAAGTTATTTCGTTGGCATTACCAATCAATCTCATCAACGAAGAGAGTGACCTCAGAGACCTCTCCAGCAGCAAGAATAATCCTTATCTTCGCATCTTACTCGACGCTGATGATCGCGCTCACATCAATCATAATTCCAATAAGATCAATGATGGAAGTAAATTCGCGCTTTATGGAATGAGCTCGTATTTCATTTTGAGCGGGATCTCACCCCTCGCGACTATTGGATTGCTACTTGGAATACTTTTCCTCATCAGGCTGCTTCTGAGAAAAAGTTGGTTCTCAGCAAAGATTAGGAGGCTACTTAGAAAAATAGAAGAGTTTCTCGGCTGGAATTTTATCCTAACGATTGTCATTTCCATGAATCTGAAAATTTCTCTCTATATTGCTCTGAACTTCGCTTATCCCGACCTTCGCACTGGTTTGGGTGTTGTAAGTGTCATCTGCTCGCTTGCAGCTGCAAGCCTAAACCTCCTACTGGTCAGACATTTAGTAAGAGTTATCCAACAATGTCAGCCGAAAATGAAAAGACAAACTGGTCAAGCAAGCTCTCCTCCACTTCGAGTCAAAAGGAAATTAGCAAGGAGCTATAAAATTTTGATCGAAGATTACAAACCCGACACTATTTGGCAGCTCTTGTATGTTCCGTTGCTTCTAATTCGATCAATTGCGGTGGGAGTGGTTATCGTTTTATTCAAGAAGTTTGGGTTTACAGCAGCATTTTCCCTATTCCTCATGTCTATTGCCTTTGTCGTATACATGATAAAGCACCGTCCAATCAAAGACAAGGTAAATCTGGCTATCCAGATCGTTTTCGACATGATCATTATGATTGTGTCGTTATTGATCCTGGTCCTCTCCATAATGGATCTTCGGAAAATGTCGTATGCTGATGCAAGACTCAACATCGGATGGGCTATCACAATAGTGAACTACCTAATCCATGGGTTTGGATTATTAAAAGTGTTTTCATTGATTGTCAAACTGATTTACAAGCAAATTCTCATTAAATTGAGAGAGCGCAAGCTCAAGCATTCTCGTGCTTCTCGAACGACTGCTCTTCCTCCTATCCCTGATATTGGCTTATCGAATTCTTCAAAAATCAAGGAGGGTGCCTCCTCCCATCGTTAATAATTTTTTCAACAAGAAACTAGTATCCGCTGACCAATCGGGCATTACCAATTGAATTGCGTTCTAACACTATTTGGCTAACTTATGCTCTGGAGCATCATGTCGATCAATCCATTACTCGAATTTTTTTGCTTCAGTTCATCTGTAATAAATAGAGATTGGTCCTGTTATTAATATTTCATTCTTTTGTAATAAACTTTCTTTTGAAAGAATTTTGTGAGTAATAAAAGAACTTAACCTCTCAATATTTAGTAATATGATATGAATAATCTTGCTAAGTATCCTCAATGGCTTCTTTCGTATTTTAGTAATATTCGAACTCTCCTCTGGACTCAGAGATTATAATAATGATACAAAAATTCATACAGATAATAGTGCAATTTTCAATTTTTCTTTGGAATTGAGGAGCAAGTTTGAAGAACAATATTCCTCAAAAAAAGTAGAGCATTACCAATAGATTCGGCTTCACACGCTCCATTGAATAGGAAAAATGAAATTGAATCAAGAAAGCAGATCGGTGTTTGTAATTTACTCTTCAAAAGACAGCTCTCACTTCTCAAATTATATGTAAAACTATAAATTTCATCTCTTTCTGCCATATTCTCTTAGCTGTAAAAAAAAACATAGTTACTTGAGGGTGAATTGATAAAATTAGGATTATCTTCATTAGGATAATCTTTGTCTGTTTGAATGAAGAAAAGTCCGTATGTTGTCAGTTAGGACTTTTTTCTCTCAGTTCACGCGTAAATCAATATAAGAAGTATATCAGCTGCTGACAATTCTTGAAAAAATTCTGTCTAATTGAAAAGATCAACACTTCTAACTCTCTCGCTCTCAATTAAGAAGAGCTGAGATCAAATTTATTCATCATAGACATCTTCTTTCAGAAAGCGAATGGTAGCACTGATGAAACTACTGTGCTAAATTTCGTTCAAGACTGAGCAGCGTTTTTGGGATGTATTTAATTTAACAATTCAAAACCCCGAATAATCAGACATTTAATCTAAAATAAACTAAGCTGGATTGGGATAAACTAGTGAAGACCATGAAAAATGCATTTCTCCTCGTTGTCTTCACTCTCGGCCTCATAAACACAGCTGGTAAGTCTACTACTAATAATAAAAGTGATTCTGAATGACTATAGGGAGTTGGACCGTCGTTGACTTAATTGGCTCAAATTCAGTTGATTTTAGCTCTACTTCTTCTTCAGTGAAGTTCAATATAGGATTTCAATCCATCCTTGATCCTAACACACCTGCACTTACTGGTTATAGCTTTGGATTTTGGGCAAAAAGTAATTCCGTTTTACCTCCAAATCTCTTCGCAGCAGCATATAATACAAGAAAGTAAAACTAAATCTAAATCGAAGGAACTGACACTTTACAACGACAGCATCTTTTCGATCGGTTTTCAAGAGACCCTACATGTGTATCCATTCACCTCGACTTTCATAAATTCCACTCAATGGAAATTGTCTGATGCTTCCTACGTAAATTTTCGATGAAAATTAGTAATTCAGGTCTTTTATTCCCAAGTATCCTGACATTTATTGGGGGCAATCGCAGTGGACATACTTTTTTGTCTCTTACAATGATCAATCTTTTGACTTATTTCAACATCAACGCCGCCTAATTCCTGACATAGTTGATAATGTCAATACAAAACTAGGAGCACCCTTACAACAACCAGACTCTGAGTCAGCTCTTTGGCTGGGGGGAAACTCAACCTTAGGTTGCAGATGTCAGCTTGCTTTGACGAGATTTTATCTGAATCTGTTCGTCAATAACTCAGAATTGATGACAAAATTTAGTGGCTATGAGACTGGTAATTTTGAAATGCTTATGAGAATCATCTAACTCAATATGCCTAGAAATGATCTACTTTTTCGATTTCACTTCTCTCACACTGAATAATCAAGCCTATTATGTTAAGCAAGAAACAATGCAATTCGCAGTAAATACCACGGGGACTATTCTCACAGCAGACTATAACGGAAGTCTAGGTAAATTTTGGCTTCTCTGAACAAAGTGGATGATTATTAAAAACAATTAGGATTGTATTCGGACATTGAGGAAGCGGATCCTTTGTTTGGTCCCTATTACATCAGCTGTAGTGGCAACCAAGTATCGAAATTTCAAATGAACACAAGTTTGAATGGGTTAAATGCTATTATTATTGCATTTCGCATTCAGCCCTCAGCCCCACCAGGGATGGATCAATTGATTCTGTCAGTTAGGTCTGCTTCAGTACAACCGTTTGATTACCAGATTACGTATTCTGCCATGAACAAAAATTTGGCATTTATGAATAAAATGGGGAATACTGCAAGTACTCTAACCGGTACAATACTCCCAGGTATACATTAGAATGAATAAACCTTATAACGTAATAATTTCTTTGAAAATAGAGGTCTGGTACAAGTTGGTTCTAATTTCTACCAATCTTCTTTATCAACCTGAAAACCAGATATCCCGTGTCTATCTGAATTCTGATGAGATGTCGGCTACCATGGGTTTTCCGCAAATTCCTTCGACTACTTCTCCAACCACCGCATATCTTTGTGGAACGGAGGATACAACTACGGCACGCAGCTATATTGACATCAGTCGTTTAGATATACTCTCTTCGGTTGGATTTGGTTATCAAGAATCTGAAGGTACAAATCTATAACATCATTAATTAACTCCTAATTACTGTCTGTTAGACACGACTTGCGATTTATGGTTTCACTATGGAAGCGAAATTGCCTATTGTGCAATTTGCCATGAAGGAAACTTTTATTTTAATGGAAGTTGCAGTCAAGGTTGTCCGAGTGGACATTTTGGACATTCAGGAACTTCTACTTGCCAGAGTAAACAATTTAGAAATGTACGAACCGCAATTTAATCAAATGACTCTATTAGGCTGCGGAACTCCACAAGATATTCCCAAGATAACCAATTATGCAGACGAACTGCCATGGCCAGTGCTAGGAATTGAATTGTTACGTAAATTAACAAAAATTTTCCTCATTATAACTAACAAATTAATCCAATTGTGAAATATAGCTGGTTCAAACGGTCCTGTTGACAGTTGCTCCCAAGTGAACATAAATGCGTTTATTTCTTCAGTTCCACAGCAGAACTGTGGACCCTATTCGATCTATTGGCAAATTGAATCAAACAGTTCGAATGCTACTCATGATGACTCATTAAGGAACTATGTGAATAATTCTCCAAACAACACGAATTTAGTAATAGAGCCCAATCAGCTCAACTTTGGAGTCGTTTATACCTTCACAGCCAGCCTCGTTAACGTGAATGGTGTTGCGAGACCCATACAATCGAAGACTTTTACAACTTATGGTGGATCATACTGCATGAAGGGCTACTCGTTTCCAGATTTTACCATTAATAGTAAGCTCTACCATGTTTTTAGTCCTCACAAAATAATTTTAGCCACACTTACCAGTGAAACCTCTGTAAAGGTGTGCGAAAGTTTTGGAATATCAATTATTACTACCCCTGTAGTCGGACCAACATATCAGTTTGATTTTGTGTGGACAGTGTCCACTATGCCTAGCGATAGGGCGGAAGTAGCCCGCCAGTCAGGGTTCATGAACAATATGATTGATACGACACACATCATTTTTGAAAGCAATTCATTACTCGCTAACTATAACTACACTTTCACTGGGGTTATGAAAAACAATTTGGTTTCTGGGATGCCAAGTTCTCAAATGATATCAACAGTTGCTTGTTTTTCGGAGTTTAATCTTACAGGTATAACTTGTTTGCTAACCTCTGGGTTGATTTATTTAACTTTGAAAATCAAGGATCGAGTGTATTTGATGTTTGCTCACCAATTTCAGTTAATGCTACCTCTGTAAGTGAGCCACTGAGTTCTTTCACCTTTTCCTGGAGTGTATCGACAGATATAGACGACACTACCGAAAATATGAGAATTGCGAATTATTTGAACGATCTCCCAGACACTTCCAAAGTCTCCATTCCTTCAGGATACCTCCTATTCAAGGTTAATTACACTTTTACTGCGGCTATTGTCAATAGTGTAGGGGAAGTTGGATCCAACAAGTCGATCTCTTATTTAGGGCTAATGTGTCCAGCTAATGGAGGCTGCCTTGCGCCTCTCTTCTACTCAAACGGAGCGTGTATTTCACAGTGTCCCAATACATCGAAAGTAGTAACTACAAGCGACTCTACTCTCGGAGTAATTCAGTCTTGCATCACTGGAATAGATGTTTCCATGTCTGCTTCCACTTCGAAAATTTTTGATCAAATCACAATAGACTTCGATCAGCCTATTCTTCCATTCCTCCCTGACCCTGAAAGCCAAATCCTCATTACTCTGACTGGATACACTATTACTCGAGGAGATAATTATTCCATATCGGTCACATCTGACTCGAGTATGAAAGTTACTTTCAATTTTTCAGTGAGAATCCCTGCTGGGACTGAAGCACAAGTGTCTTTCTATACAAGTTATCTCCCAACACTTTACCAGAGTCTCGATATGAAGAATTATCATTTGAAGAATGTAAACTGTTCATTAGGATTATTGGAATATTATCCTTTCTCAGCAACAGCAGTGGGAATTATTTCGGTGTCTAGTTCTATGACCACTGTCGGTACAGCTACTGTGAACGCCATGATGGCAGCAAGTCAAGTCGCAAATGCTGGAGGCAATTCTTTTCTGTTAGGTGCTGCCTTTGCAGCTGCGATGATCCAGCTGAATCGATTCGTGAACGTTTCTTACCCACCAAATCTACTCATCCTCTATAATAACTCTCTTCAAACAGTTATTGCGATGGCTTTACCAATCAACCTGGAAGACAGTACGAAGAACACTAAAAGCAGTTCCGATAGCAATTCTCATCTCCGTAACTTGTTTAGCGCTACTGACCAAACGAGCGAGGCAACCAGTAGCAATTCTCATTTCCGTTCGATTAATGACGGCAGCAAATTTGCACTCTACGAAATCAGTCCCTATTTTATCATCAACGGGATATCACCACTTGCTACCATTGGATTACTCGTTGGAATTCTCCTACTTATCAGAGTGCTTAAGAGAGCCAAGAAATGTTCTGTGAAGATTCAGAGAATACTGAGAAAGATTGAAGAGTTTCTCGGCTGGAATTTCATCCTCACAGTCGTAATATCCTCGCATCTGAAGATTTCATTATACATTGCTCTTAACTTGATATACCCAGACTTCCAAACTGCGTTAGGGGTTATCAGTTTCATCTGCTCAGTCATATTCGGAATGATAAACGTGCTCTTGATAAGATATTTAGTGGTGGCCATCCATCGAAATCATTCAAGCACCAAGAAGAAGAAACAAAGCGATCAAACTCGTGCTCTACCTTCTCGAGTAGAAAGGAACTTTGCCAGGAGTTACAAAATTTTGATTGAAGATTATAAAGACGATACTGTCTGGCAACCTCTCTACGTACCATTACTGCTCATTCGATCAACTGCGATAAGTTTTATTCTCGCTTTGTTCAAGGCATACGGTTTTCCAGCGGCACTCTTCTTATGTTGCGTGTCAATTGCCTTTTTAGCGTATATGGGAAGGTATCGACCAATCAGAGACAAAGCCAATTGTGTACTTCAGATCATATTTGACACCACCATCGTGATTGTGTCGTTGCTAGTTCTAGTCCTATCGATAATGGATTTGAGGAAATTGCCAAATGCGGATGTAAGGATGAATATTGGATGGGCTATCACAATCGCGAACTATCTAATTCAGGGACTCAGTGTGTTAAAAGTGCTAGTAATGATCGGAAAGATGGTTTACGATAAAATTACAAAACCAAAAAAAGGCAGCAGCCGCGTAGAACCTCCAACACTTCCTACAGCGTCCAAAACTACTGTCTCTGAAGTTAACCTCTCAGACGCTTCAATAATAAAAAAGACTCCATGGAATGACAATTTTTTCCAAAAATCGTTTGAAATGGGAGTCTGATTTTATTTTTATTTTTTTTTATGAAGGATTTATTATTGTGGATTTGAAATAAATAAATGTACAGAGTATAAGAAGAAGCAATCAATATCCAAATTATATCATTCATACAATTCCTTATATCTCCATCTTATCAAAGAATTATAAGTTTTATTTTTCTTGTTGAATTTCTCTATTTATCGTATGATTTTGAGAATTTCAAATATAATAGCAAGAAAGTAATGGTACAAATTTTGTTCGTGCGAGCTTTTCTTCAGTTATATAAAGCTCGCTTTCGTAAAACTTCGTCAAATATTTAATTGATTTCGATGAGTTTAGAGAAGAGATATCACATAAATTATATATTTTCGATTATGTTAGTTATATTGAGTTGCTGGTACCGAAGTATAAGTGTCTTTCTTCGCAAGCTACTTGTCTGAATTATACCAGACTCTCAAGTTGCACAATTACCACATGCAGAATGTAAACTGCTATGTAGGGTTATTGGAATACTATCCTTTCTCAACGCAAGAAGCGGCGATTATTTCTACTGCTAACTCGATAAATGACGGAACCAAGTTCACAATGTATGAAATGAACTCTTATTTCATTAATAATGCGATATCAATTACTCATTACAGCCACCGGCTTAGTTTTCCTGCTGTCAATTATTAAACTGGCAATGAAGAAGAAGAAACTTTCTGAGAAAATCAAGAAATTGCTTGCTAAAGGAGAGGATTTCCTGGGTTGGAATTTCATTCTTATGGTGATATTGGCTTCGAATTTAAAATTCTCGCTGTATATCGCTCTGAATCTCGCTGCTCCGGACTTTCGTACACCTTTTGGGATAATTTGCTTCATTTCTTCGGTTGACTTTGCCGCCTTGAGCCCCCTATTTCTGAAGTTCTTAATCCAAGGGCTCCTCAAGTATCATGCAGCCAATAAGCGTAACAAACAAGAATTATACACAATTTCAAACTCTTCTGAGAGTGAGTTTACAAGAAAATACAAAATTTTGGTTGAGGACTATAAAGCTGAGCGTATTTGGCAACTCATCTACGTCCCACTATTATAATAATTTTATTAATGAAAAAGAGTAGATCTGTGTTGGTGTAGAGTATACTTTTTATATCTGTTGTTCTGATATGATATTAAAAAATCGGACTTGTGATGTTTAAAATGAGGCTCTGTTTAACTTAATTGTTTGCATACTTTTTATTTCATATTAGATTGAAAACTATATACTGACTGATTTGTCTATAAATCAGAAAATTGCCTTAAGATACAAATTTAGTCGAACTTGACTGAAAATACAGATCGTGAACTTCTTAGTCTGATAGTTTGTTGATATTTTAAGAAAATAAACCTCGTTGCACTGAAAAAAAGCTGAGTTGCATCAAAAGGTATCTCAGCAAAGGTTTTAAAACCAGATGAATTCTCTAGTAGTAAAATTTATCATCGCCCAAACAGCGCTCACAAAGCAGCTCTTGATATGCAGTTTTCACAATCTCCACTAAATTAGTTGAATTGTACCAATTGCCTTATAGACAAGAAAATATTAAACTAGCGAAACTAAGTTAAATGGGTGACAATTGCGATTGTTCTTTTCTTCATGATTTTGAATTTCGATACCTAACAACTCTGAAGAACATTTTGAAGAGAGAAGATATTTGAGAGACTATCGGAACTAATGAGGATGAAAGACTCGCTTAGACTTTTTTTTGTTGTTAGCGGATTGATTCATAAATTTAGCCATTAAGTATACTGTAAATTACTTGTTTGCTAAATTTGGCGGAGTTTCAAGATTTCACTCTAATTCTGACCAGATGGAGGCCTCATCATGAAAAAGAACCTCTTTCATCTTAACTCTAGTATGGAATCAAAAGTGAGTGATATCTGCATTTCTAATAAAGGAGACGAGAAGGAGCACACATCGCCTAGGTAATAACCTGCAAAATTCAAGACACTGAATCTATTCCCAACTGACCCAAATTATCAAAATTGGGTGCTTCACTGAATATAGCGCCACCTTTAAAATTTTAAACCTGAGCAGCATTCAGCTCGGAGAAAGACTGAAGAAGAATAACAATCACCAAAGAAGGCTATTAAAGAGATGCCTATCAATTGTCGGGCAAAATTTCAACAAAAAATAAAGAGAATATTTTGAACCAAAGACTCCGCCAGCGTCAATTTCATCTCAAAAATTACATTCTACCCGAATTTAAGTAAAAAATCCATACAAAACCAAATCATTCTATCTCTGTGTTCATTTCATTTTCCTGTGTTTAATTCCTTGCCTGATAGCATCATAGTATTATTTTAATTAATTCATGCGAGCTAAGATTTCTTCTTAATCCAAGATTCAGTAATAATGAATTTAAAAGAGGCGAATGCGGCAGTAGTAGAAATAAACGAAAATTTGAAAAAGCTATATGGGTGTTTGCTTTAGCAACAATCATCGGAGTAAAAAACTTTCACATGAACCTCACAAAGTCCCAGAGAAGTTGACAAATAATTCTTATGATTGCCAGAAGACACTTGAAACGAACGAATCCTTCGAAATAGATGACATATATGGCGTCGGACACCACCGAGTCAAGTCGAAACGCCTGGAACCAGAATATATCTTCATACCGAACAAATGCCGTGTTCAAAATCCTGTTTCTAATGACGAAATACTCAAAGGATTAGTCGGACTCAAAAATTTGGGCAACACATGCTTTATGAATTCAGCGCTGCAATGTTTACTTCACACCACTCCTCTTGCCGACTATTTTTTACGAGGACTTCATTTCAAAGAGCTGAATTTAACCACACGATTGGGTTCAATGGGCTATGTTACGTTAGCGTTCGCAAGGCTTATGAAACAGTACTGGATGAGTAACAGCGAAGAAATCAACCCTCAAGATTTGCATTCTATAATTCGCAAGTATGCTCCTCGCTTTGGCCGAGGAACGGAGGAGGATTGCCATGAGCTGTTGGCTTATTTGTTGGATATTTTGCACGAAGATCTGAACCTAGTGAAAAATAAGCCTGAGTTTCAAGATGTTGAGTGTGAAAACGATCGCCTGGAAGAATTCGCTCAAGAGTCTTGGAATAATTACCTCATGAGAGATAGATCTATCATTGTAGATCTGTTTCAAGGACAATCGAAAAACACTCTTAAATGCTTACAATGTGGATATACCACTCATAAGTTCGAGCCTTTTATGTACATTAGCCTCCCAGTTCCTTCTGAAAAATCAGACAAGATTCAGTTACTCGATTGCCTAAATGAGTATTCTAAGGAAGAGATGCTTGAAGAAAAGGAAAGATGGACCTGCCCAAAGTGCAAAATGAGGGTAGAAGCCACGAAAAAACTTGATATTTGGAAGCTTCCGAACATCCTTATCATTCATTTGAAGCGATTTAGATATGACAAGAAGTCTAAAGAAAAGCTAACAACATTTGTCGATTTTCCGATTGTAGGCTTGGATTTGTCACCTATCGCGGCAGGCGTGCAGCGCGATAAACCTATTTATGATTTGTTTGCTGTTTCGAATCATAAAGGAAGTTTAGATAAAGGGCATTATTATACATTTGCGAAGAACAGAGAGGATAATTCATGGTATGCTTATAATGACTCTGAAGTAATGACGCTTCTGCCAGATCAGATCGCTTCTTCGACGGCTTATCTTCTATTCTTTTGCAAAACATCGATTCAGAAATTCGAGCGGCAGAGTCTCACGAGGCCAGAGGCCTGGCCTCATGTGATGTCACGCCTGAACTTGGCCAAACCCGTAACTGTTGAAGTACATCGACTGAATGCAACAAGAGGGACCGGATTCTCGACTCCCAACAATGCACGGACATACAAAAACAAGGGTGCTAGAATAGGAGAATTGAAAATTTTACATGATGAGAATAAAATTGAACTTCCCTCAATAGCCACGGCGAGAACAGCTTCCAATGGGAATTCTAATCAAAAAAGGTTTATATTTCCTCAGCAATCGGAAATTAATGATGAGTATGGTGTTTTGAATGTTGTGAGCACGCATACGGGAAGCACCACGGCTTCGAATGACGCCAATCAGAACCAGATTCCAACGACAGAACGATCCGTTTTAGCGAATAGACCAATGAATATGCCCAGAGACGCTTCCAAAGAAAGGAAGAAAGTACCGAAAGTAGAACCAAAGAAAAAAGATTCCACAAAGTACATGGAGTCAAAGAGGCTAAGCAAGCTTCAGACAAGCTTAAGTCAAAAAAGTTTGGAGGTAAAACACCAGCCCATCGCTCGGAAAGGAGCAAATAAAGGTGGAAACATTACAATAGATGAATATCAGTATGGTGAACAAGATTGTTCTATCCAGAGTAAAGAGAAATTTGCGAAGATACTGGAAGCTAATTCCAAGGGCAGGAAGTTTTTAATACCGCTTGAAATGAGCGCAATTAACAACGACAAGTCAGTGCGCCAATCGCAGAGTAGTGATCGAAAGACTTTGAATAGCACTTTCTCGTTAGATTTCGCACAGATCAAAACAGATAGAAGTGATGAAATTCATGATGCTCTTCCTGAATTGGGAGTGAATACAGAAGGACCAACTAGCACAGAGCGTGCAAGTTACATCAAGGTGTGCGAATCAATGGCTGTACTCCCAAAACTAGTTCCGAACCTTCAACGCCAGATCAAGCCTAATAACGCTATCAAAATTACACGCAGAGCCCAGAAAACATTACAAAAGCTCCACTAATTTTTTCTTCAGTTAATGAAGATGTAATCCGTTAAACTCAAAATTAGTTAAGTTGAATTTACATATATTAACAATATCAGCTACAATAAGCATAATGCAGGTTTTAACATCATTTCCATACATAATACCATTAAAACGTTTCATCAGGTACTAAGTAATAGAATTTGAATTATAATCCAATTCAATTTCTCTTAATCGGTGAACAATATGAATTCTGGATAATATTCAAAAAAATTTTTTCTCTCTCTCTCATTTTGGATTGAGAATTGAATATTGATGGATTTGGAGACAGAAGATGTATCATTTGGCTCAGATTCACTAAAACAAATAATAAACACCATTGTCCAACAAAATTTGCTCATTGGTAAAATATTATTTTCATATCAAAATCTCGTCACTTATTCTCATTACCATACCTCCTTATTCACTTTGCATCTTTCGTTCGACTTACTGCGGATGGTCTAAAATCAGCCAGAGTCGTGTTCTGTGTCTTATTAGGAATATCATAAAGAACCTTCATATGCTGAAGCTTCTTCCATAAGTTTTGCTGGAACACCTTTTTCTGCTCAGCCGGTGTCAATCCCTTAGATGGCTTCGCTTGCACGTTCTCCTTATCACCGATGATCTCTTGCAAATTCCTTCTTTTACTATCTTGCACTGTAGACCTATCCGGTGTTTTATGAAGCGCTCCTTCTGACTTATCACCCATTCTTTGACCGCCTCTGGAATGCAAGCTTGTTCTCGAAGCGCCTGAAGTGTTAAGCTTAGGACTAAACGTGCATCCAAGTTCTTCCATCAGTTTCTTTTCTCTTTCTTTCGTTCGCTCCTTCTTCAGCGCGCTATCTTGATACAAACGGTTGTATGTCTCTCGCTTCGGCGTTTCTTGGGTTCTTGGCGCCCTTTCTGGAGATTCTCTATTGATTCGAGGTCTTTTCTCAGCAGATTCTGATTTTCTTTTCTGCTCTTTGCTTTCCTCAAGCTTCCTCACTCTCTCGCGTTCCCAGCTGAGCAGTCTTTCTTCAGTAGGAACGTTAGGATCGAGCTTTACCATGCTTTTTGAGATCAATTCTGGCTTAAAAGTCAGTCTTTTCGACTCCTCTTGGTCAATATCCAAGCGAACTTTCGTTTTGTGTCGTTCTCGTTCAAAGTAATCAGAATATAGCGCCTCGCTCCGTACTCGGCTCATTTCTTTTGAACTTCTTCCATCAGGTGACAGGAAGTAACCTCTTTTGTTAATTTTTGGCGAAAAAGTGCAGCCTATTATCTCGCGTTCCTGTCTTTCTCGCTCATTTGCGATCTTACGACGTATATAGAGGCTTTTCTCACTGTGTAACCTCTCGAAGGTTTGATTAAGCAGCTGCTTTTCAGAGAATTCGAATTGAGTTTTTTGTCTTTCATGGCTTGGAGAGCTCTGGGTAATGTTCGGCTTGAAAGTGCACTCTTTCATCTCAAGCTCCTTTCTCTTTTCTTCATATAAGCTCTGGTTTGTGTTTTTATTGTCACGTGCAAGTCTTTCAAAGACTTGCTCTGGGCTTCGTTCTCTTTTCCCCGGGGATCGCGACCTGTCAGGCTCTGTCACTGTTGGGTGGAACGTGCAACCTTTCAGTTCCTCTTGTTTCTTGACTTCTTCTCTAATGATCTTCATGTTATTCTTCACATATGATTCATTATATAATCTCTCATGAATAGAATCCTTCGATGCGTTATGCGCACGTTGAGAACTCAGCGATTGTTGTATGGACCACATTTGTTCTAGGCTGCCATCCAGGAAATTCACATTACTTCTATGTGTATTTTGATATGGACCAGAGGATCTGGGTTTTTCTTTGCTATCGTTGGCGGTTGCAGGCTGAGTTGACTCAACGATGGTTTGGAGCTTTTGGGCTGCTTCACTCTTCTTTGTGTTCTTAGGGTGGCTCTTGTCTTTTTTTGATTGTTGATACAGCAGGTAGATCCTGAGAGCGAGATCATAGCATTCGGATGGAGTGAGGGAACGGAAGAAATCTGCTAGTTGGAAGATCGTAGCGGACTCGTCCGAAGTTGAGGACGTCTCTGTGGAATAATCTTTTCGTTGCTTAGAATTGAAAATTCCATGAGATTCGAGGAACTGCGGAAAACCGTCAAGGGTTGCGGAAGTCATTCCGTTTTTTTAATGCTTTTTATGAGGGCGTTTGATTATTTAATCTAGCGCAATATAAATTTTAACAGACATATCGGAATTAAATATTTAAAGAAAAGCCCTTAGAAATGCCAACTATTGTTTAAACAAATCTCAGTTCTTTTTTCCTTTCGTGAAGGATTAACCATCTCCCCTTTTAAATCATCTCCCAGCTAATTTTAGATATGCTTGAGATACTTGATACTTAGGAAATTGTGTCAGATTGTTGAATAGTTATATATTTCCGTACAAATTAATGTACAAAACAAAATACGAGATTAATGTGATCTCAAGTGACACCTTATACAAAAAAAACTTATAAATAAAGCAAAAACAGTGGGAAACTGTAATTGAACTTCCGACAAAATTATAATTAAACATTAAACATAAAATTTGAGTCTTGTCAATTTTGGTGAGACAAGGTACTCATAGGATTTACTGAGAGGATTTAGAGAGCTCAAGAAGGATGAGCTTCTTGAGATTTGTAAAATTTATTGGTTTTGTAAGCATGTCTTTCATCCCAGCTTCCTTGCATTTCATGCGATACTTGTCTTCTTGATGTCCTGTGAGGCCATAGATATTGGCAGTTATGCCAGACTCTTCCTGTCTTCGAATTATTTCTTTGGCGGCAGTGAAGCCATTGACGATTGGCATTTCACAGTCCATGAGAACCAACCTAATCTTACTTGCGTTCTGAGAATAAATTTCAATTGCCTCTCTTCCATTTCGTGCTTTGAGATAAGTGACTCCCATCTTCTCCAAAAAATTTCCCAAAAGGTTCAAATTAAAATAATCATCTTCAGCGACGAGCACGACGTGATCTTGAAGCTGCATTCTTTCGATCTCAGCTAGAGCATTCTGAATGCTTTCCAGCGAGATTGGTCTGACGACTGAAACAGTCGCCTGGTTTCCCCTTTTGATTTCAAGAGGATGCGTATTTCTGTGCTTATTCGATTCGTTGCAAATTTCAATTATCATCGTGGGTTTCCAGCCCTTGCTTTCCTCGTACTTGTGTATGAGCTCAACAGTCCTGTCTTCTTCAATAGAAGAAGCAGCGCAACTCACGGTTATCACATGGAAATAATCTCGTCCTTTATTCTTAAAAATTTCAAGGGCTTCTGTGCTGCTTGGGGCAGTTATCACATCTCCAATATGAGACTCATAAAGATATCTGCTTATGGTATCTCGGTCATATGAGCTCGCTGTGACAACGAGCGCTTTTTTGCAAGCTAGACTCGAGAAGGACAGAATTGGCGGCATTTTCACTATCGAAGAGTTTCTAGGTACAACTTCGGTTTCCAGTAAAATAACGAAGCAAGTTCCGAAACCTTGTGCAGAATAGACTTCAATTTTCCCGTTCATCAACTCCACGATTTCTTTGGTAATCCAAAGTCCCAGTCCTGTTCCTAACTGTCTCTTCGTGGCCTCCTCGCTGACTTGTTCAAATTTTTTAAAGAGGTTCATGACCGCTGTTTGTGACATTCCGCTGCCGGAGTCGACGATTTCGAGTCTCAAATACCCTTTTAGCTCATCAGAGTCACTAAGTATCATGCTCCCAGTGTGAGATCGGAATCTTTTTCGAGTCGTATCAAGCAATTCATAGGTAGAGGAGTGTTTCTCATCGATATCGATGAAGCTGGTCTCGGCCTCTTCATTAGGGCAAAATGAAAAATGCTTTGGCTTGAGATCTTGGTCTTGAATTTGAGTTCCACTGACGTAATCAATGTGCCATTTTACGGAGCCTTTCTCAGTGAATTTGGCGGCGTTGGTCGTTAAGTTAAGGATAATTTGCACGAGACGATGAGGATCTACTTTTATATAGGTTGGCAGAGAGTTACTGATGTTCACGGCTCCATAGAGCGATTTCTTTCGCATGATGTCATTTGTGATAAGCCATACTTTTTCAAAGAACTCACGAATATTGCATTCGACGGGTGAAATCTCTAATCGACCAGAGTCGATTTTCGAGCTGTCGAGGATATTATTTAGCAGTTGAAGTAGTATTTCTCCGCTGAGCTTAGCATCGCTGATTATTTCGACGATCTCAGGGTCTTTAATGCTTTCGAGTGCTAGGTCAATGTTCCCAAGAAGACCGTTTAGAGGATTCCTGATTTCGTGAGAAAACTGAAATAGTAACCCTTCAGTTTGTTTGAAAGACTCGACTGGTGCTTGACTTAGCTCTTGAGTAGACCCTGCTGATTTGCTTTCAACTTCCAGCGCCTCAGATTGTTGGGTCGGATGAGGTACCATCGAAGTAATGACGTCGGTTGGCTTCTTTTTCGAAAGTATACTATAGAGGCTGAAAGCGATAGCTCCCAAGAAAAGAGTGAGGAATTGGCTCCAAAAGGGTTCGAAGACTTGGTTTTCATTGCTGATATTCACGAAAACTCTCATAGCAACTGTATAGAAGAGCCATCCGCAGAGGGATGAAGCTAAATATAAAATTTGATGGGATTTACTGAGGTTTAAGCTAGTTATGAGTAGAGGAGTCAAGCAAGCTAGAATCCATGAGAAAACAAACTTCAATGGACATGTAGCCAAAAGAATAGAAGGATAAGCGGCTGCAGTTATCATTAGAAATGAAACAGCGCTACTGCTGAAATCTTTGTAGATTTTCGTGAGGAACATGAGAAGGCCTCCGAGTACAAGATGGAGAACCAAAAAGGGATAATCACTTCGGAACCCTTGGAATCCAAAGATGAGAGCTCCAAGAGCGAAAGCCTTAATATTTCCAGAAGGGCAATCCTTAGCCATCCCTTTCCAATGAGAGATAAATTTTCTCAGCGTAAGAAGATCTCTCATTGTTCTTTCGTGTTCTTTTGTAAACATCCTTGACCACTTTCAAAATTTTACTTATAATTTTTCGATTCTAATTTGGAATTAATCTGAAGGTCAGATAAAGGAGCTTGATTGACATCATGCGGTATTTATTTATTGACTTTGCGAATCAAACCCAAACTAAGGCTTTTGAAGGAAACTGCTTGAATGAAATTGGCTCTGATGTCGTCATAATTCTGAGAGTTAAACAAACTGAATTCTAGAAGGCAGAGACAGCTGCCTGGATCTCAATGATTTATTTCTATTAGAATAGCTCTATTACGAATCTTAATAAAAGCAATAAAATTTATAAAGAAATTCTGACTTTTATTAGAATTAATATGGACTATTAAATTTTTTAATAAGCATAATCATTTTTTCCATAGAAATTAAATTAATAAATGAAATGAAGGTTTTCATAGTGAGAGATCTCCGAACCAATAGGCGCGAAAGAAAACATTTTGATGTAGTAATGAGAAGAACTCGCAAGTTCGAAGCTCACGGTTAACGAGTCTTGATACGGAGGCTGCTAAAGCTTTAAGTTGGAAATATTCAAATATTGAGCGGGCTTGAGATTTTAAATCTTTTTCAGCTGACCAATAAACACAGGAAAATATCTATCTAAGAACTTTTGCTTATTTAAAAATCATTTTTTGGAATAATTCTTAGAAGAAGTTAAATTTTATTGAATTTTTCAAATTCGAGTTGGAACCCTTGCGAAAGGAAGCTCAGTCTGTGGGTGTTTGAACAGATCTCCTAAAATCACACCAATCGGCTGAGTTGCGGTTAGCTTTCTAGCCTACCGTCTGTATTGTATCATGAATTCTTTATTAGTATCTTTTAAGAAAAAACCTGAATGCTTGTAGTTGACTAGAACTCATTCAATTGTGAATTGTACAATCTATTATTTAGTTACATATGTGCCGAAGCAGAAACTTTGTTTTGGCAAAGATCAATAAACTTTGAACAACTAATCAACTTTCAATCTAATTGAGCCTCATGAGAGAGAGAAAAAAAAGAGAAGCAGCCGTAAAAGTATTACTGTTCGTAATTAGGAAATTCAGCACTAGCTTCTGGAATTATCACCTTGCGCTCCGGATACTTCTACCTATTAAGTACTTCATATTGTTCCAATGCGAGAATTCATTTGTTTTTCAATTTATAAACTAATTATTAATCATTGTTTAAGAGAGACCTTTATTTCGATATAGTCAAGGCAGAATTGAATTAGCTTTCTTAAAAATCGGAAGCTTGATAGCTGTTAACAAACAGCAGAGTTGCAGAAGATCAATAAGGCGGTTGTATTGTGTTATGCACAATTGATATAGTGGTGCTACCAAAGTTTAGAACAATTTGGAAATTCAAAGTGCGGTATTTTCAGAATCATGCATATTAAATTTATAAAATAGGTTCGCGACTACTTTCGGATCAGAAAAACCATCAAGCGACGTGACTTGGGATCCATTTTTCTATTTAGGGAAGAGATTATGATTATGCAAGCAGTAACTGATGTGGAGAGCCTTGATCTTTGGTGTTAAACTTCGAAACCTTCTCTCCATAAAGTTTGAATTGTTGAGTGATCCTTCTTTAGGTCATGAGCTGGAGCCCAACAATCTGTGATCAAGTAGTAGGGGGGAAAGGGAGTCTCAAGATACCAATATTGGTAGGTGTGCTTGTATGATAATTTGCTATAGTTCAATTATTTAATAATCACAGCATACCTTTCGAGAAAGGGAGCCTCTAAATTTCAAAAAATTGTTATATAACGAGTTTCGAACTCATTGTTTTTTCTACCTTCCATTTTATTGTTCAGATCCTCATCAATTCTACAATATCTCCTCGATAAATCAAAACCAAAAGTTATCATTTCTTTATTCAGAAATGTCGTGTTCTTAGAAAAAAGGCTTCAAATTTAGTAGTGTGCTCGGATCATAACTCTAAAATTTATCAGATTTTTTCTATATACTGGTATCTATATTTATTATTATTTTGTTATGTATAACGGTACTATCCCCTATTTTCAAAACATCCAGCTCTCACCAAAGGCTGTGCCATATAATTCAAAGCCGCTCAGAGCCATATTATCGCTTCCTCCGGAATTAGGACCAATTTGAGTAATCCTAAAGAATCTAAACCCAGGGAACAATTTTTGCCTTGGACTCTCAATTTTGCTTCGAATCTGAGTAATCTGCTGAGGATCTATCCCCCATGTTGATGTATATCCGCTTGTTTTCAACTCTTCACGTTCTTTTGCATAGAACGCGTTTAATCGCTCATCATGAGATAAATGTATTCTCTTATCGATCCAATACCATTCAGTTCCATTGATTGATCCTTCAAAGACCCAATTCAACATTACATGCTCATTTGAATTTCTATTTCGGATTGAATAGCATGTTGGAACTAGGTAGCGTCCGACACCAAGGTCTACACCCATGTACGAATTAGGCTCATTCAGAGTTCTACAATTCACACATGTTCGACCCACGAAATCATCTAAGGCGCCTTTACCCAATGAAGAGAAGAAGACTTTAACTTGTCCTAATTTGTATGGATTCCGCCAGATTTTCTGCTTACCAAAGCTGCCCAGCCAATACAGCGCTCCATTGTCATCAAAATCATACTCGTATTTGAATTCAATAGGTGTTTTGCCAGGGAAATGTGGATTTTGCTTAAGGTTTGATTTTTTGACTGGTTGTCCACTTTCTTGACTCCAACCGCCTCTGGTAGGATCCATGGATTGAGAAAGAGGTAGTGATGTTGGATGACTCGTGTAAGTGGGTGCCGTTTGATAAGGATACGTCATATTCAAAGCGTGAACATTGCTCATATCTTCCCTGGGATCAAACTGGTTCATGGCGTAGTCTCCTGAGTGTTTCATGCTCGGTTTTTGAGGTTGACCTGACGAATAGACCGGATGGTATGAGCCTGTCATATTGTCAGACCGGCCTGAACTTGGCTGACGGTCGGGATATTCTGAGTGCAAGTGCTCGTTATGAACCTGATTTTTCATAGGATGCCCCTTGCCTTGCTCGTATTTTGAGGGATTACTCAGACTCGAGAGCATTTCCTGCTTTTGTCTCCTTATTCGGCTCTCGTAGCTCAAACGTGGTTTCACTTCCTGCACCGGGTGGTACTTATCATTGGTACCCTCGTAATCAGCGAGTTTCGCGCTGAGAGCTTCCATGAAAATATCTTTGAATGGAGAGAAGATCGGTGACTTTGAAGCATTTATGAGTTGATCATGAGAAACAAAAGGCAATCGAATCAATTTGATGAGCTCTCTTTTCTGATCGTCAGACAACTTCACAATTGCCAATCTCTTTTGGATTGCATTCTCCTCTTCCGACACTGTAGGCAATTTCTCTTGTGGTTTGACAGGCACCTCCTCCACTTTTTTCTCTTCATTTGGCTTTTCCTCAACTTTCTCCTCTATCTTCTCCTCGGCTTTATCCTCTACCTTCTCCTCGGTTTTATCCTCTGCTTGATCCTTACTAATTGGAGTTGCATCCTGCTCTAGAATTTCATCTGCCGTAAAATCGTTTTTAGGAGTGGACATGTTATCTGGAGACCTTTCATCTTGAATCGATTGCGACTCATCTAGTTGCTTTGGACTTCCAAGACTTGTATCTTTCTCTACTTCAGCGAATTTTACATGCCGGTCTTTGCCTTTCGGTGTCACTGAGTTTTGAATGAGTTTAAGCTCGGGTTTTTCAGGGATGTTTTGAGCAGGGTTTCGTATTTCTTGAGTAGTTTCAGGTAGCTCATCCCTCATTTTGATATATTCCGTCACTATCTCGATCATTTTCCTTTCATCTTCCACGTAGAGGTCATCTCTTTCAAGCAATTGCTTCATCACATCAAATGGAAGCGACAACAATGCTTTGTATTGTTTTTCCGTGTGAAGCACTGCTGCAAGCTTCTTTGCTAAATTTGTCACCGCGCTTACCTCTAAACTAGGAGCATTCAATTTGATTGCATGGAATACGAGTTTGACTGGATTTCTTTGATCAGGAATATCTGGATGGATGTAGTTATTGAGAAGGTGAAGCGCATATTCACATTCAAACAGATGGAATAATGAGTAGAAATCCAAGGCAGTCAGGCTGTTTAATCCCAGTTTCTTAAGTCCTTCAAAATCATCCAGAGAATAAAAGAACCTCAAGACTGCTTCCAGAGGGTCTTGACTTAATTCTTCTTCGCTATAGAGAACTGAGTCAGGTATTTTCACGCGAACCGCTTTCTCGCCTGCAGATAAAGGATGCTCTTCGAAGTATTTCTTGAAGAATTTTGACGCGGCTGCGAGAATATTTCGGTGACATTTAAAGGATTTTTTGCCTGACTCAATGATACAGTCGCTGAGAAACTCATTGTCAAACAACCAGACGAGAGAAGGCTTCTCTGGCACAACAGTTAGCTGCTCGTGGACAGGATGCTCGATGTGATGACTCTTCATATAATAAAAATTGTTATATAATTTCACAAGAGTAATGCAAAAACTCTTCAACGATTAAGATCCAATGTGATTGGAAAAAAATTCGCTTTGATATTTCTTTCTCTCACATACACACTCATACTAGCAAAAAAAGGAGCATCTAAGATATCCAGATATCCAACTACCTTCAGAATGATCGCATTAAATTATTTTTTTTCTAGATAAGACACATGTCGTGTTAATTTTCGATAATAGAATAGCCCAAATACAGAATTTGATTTAAAGAGACATTAATTTAGGATATTGCAATGAGACCACCACAACAACAAAGTGCAATGGGAGGCGCAGTAAGATGGTCAGGTTAGCCAGGAATTGACATTTGCCACTATAGGACCAATTGGATGCGAACGAGATGAGGAAAATCAATGAAAGTGCTTTGAAGAATAATGCCTATCAATTAGGAAAAATGTAAAACTGCGCTGATCCCTTCGGTATTTTAAACTTTTGTGTTTGTGGGATGATAGGAGAACTTATTCTGCGTTGAGCAGTGGAGTTTGCGCTGGAGCTCTCGGCCTTGGTATGCTGAATGGAATCTTGTTTTACACGATCATGTTCTTCATCACATCTGTGGTAATTGCTGCGAAGATGAATTTCAAGATAGAAGCTTACTTCATAAAATCCGGAAATGTTATCTTTGATATGTTTGGCAAAGATCTTTTGGTAAGCATTTCTCCCAGAATTCTGAAAATTAATGATTTCTATTAGCTCTATATCGTGATCTGGACGATTTTCCACAACTTGGTTAATATTCTATAATGGAAGTGGTTTTACAGTGCAATGATAGTTTTTATTTTGCGTAATATTTGCTGGGAATCGTAAACAGGAAAGAGATTTTGTAAATAGAGCGGTCATTGCCTACGGAAAAATTTCAAAGAGATTCAATTGCTCATCAATACAACAATACATCCTTTCTAAACTGAATGAAATCTTTAGTTGATTGATATTGTCACGCAACGTAAAGGAATCGCCTTTGGGTAGCCGAGGCTTGGTAATAATGAAGGGCTGAATATTCAAAATTTGGTCGTAGAGCAATCTCAACAAAAAATTTGAGATTAAGGTCATAAAGAATAGAACTTGAGAGGAGGTTTTCTTTCTGCTAATGAGCAATGTAGAATATTGTGGTAGCATTTTTGCTGCAGATGAAAATTAAAAGAAGTGTAGCAGTCAAAAGGTGCAAATAGTACTAAACGTAAACGCGAAGAAAAATATGAAACATAATAGTGTTTTCTGTAGTTAGATAAACAAAAATTTCCAATTCAAAAGAGGTCTGCCATGTACAACATCGCCACAATTATTCTACTTTGATTATAATACGAAAGTTCATTCGATACAAGCCTATCGAGAAAGAGAGAGAGCATTCTCAGTAATAGTAATACAGAAATAGTTAAGCTCTTCAACCTCTGGCTCTAACTGATATACATCGTGATTCATTCCTCCCAACAACAAAATTATTTATATTATAAAGCCTCAATAAATATGGATTATCCAATGCATAGTACCTTTCGCTCAATACAATTTGAAACTAACAAGTCATAGGTCCGCCTCAATTTAACTTGAACTTACCGAAACCAAGGCACTCTCAACAGCAGCTGCAGCCTCAGCCACAGAAATCAATTGATTCAATTGTTATCAGCGTTCCCAAGAAGACAGTGAAGGAAAATCCTTATGACTACTACTACCACAGTGACCAAAAAGCCAAACAAAGAGAGAAGGATCTGGAATATCAGCGCCAGCGACAACTTTTGCTTGATAGAATTAATCAAGGAAATCGGCAGGTAGCAGTTCTCATAGGCTTGCATCTGAATTATTTTCGTACATTACAGGCAAATTCAAATCCGATAATGAGATCTTCATCAGTTCCAAAACTTCCAATGCTAACCAAAAGCGCAGCCGACCCTCTCAATCAATCACATGCTTCAAATCATCAGCATTCAAATAATGCAACAGCTGATATTTCTACGATACTAAGAGAACTACGTCATGAGCAAAATCGGCCAAAGCCTCTAGCTCGCAATAGTGATATCAATGTGTTATTAGAAAGGCAGCAAAAGCTAATGGAGCAGGTGATGAGTAAAATCGACACAATTAGAAAAGGGCCCGATCCTGCCAGATTTTACAGCCCAGCGATAAGCAAAAAAAGTCATCCTATGCCTTTGGCGCCAATGTTGATAAATAATAAAGAATCTGATGAGGAAGAGGACGAGAGACATTTTGATGAGAGAGTTCGAGAGATGCAACGGCATATGGAAATGAAACAATTGATGACACAGCAGCAGGAAAGGATCGAGAAACTAACAATGATGCAGATGATGATGGCTAATAATAGGAGACGAGAACCCGAACTTGACGACGACGATGAAGATCCAACTCCAAGAAATCGCAGCGTAGGGAGCCACAGAAGGACCGATGGACCGGTAAAGAAAAGAAGACCTAGAGGAGGTGAAGAAGAGGAGGCGAAAACTGGAAGGAAAGAACCGAGAAAAAGGCCTGCAGAAAAAAAGACGCATGATATGGCCATACAGCACGAGCCAATCGAGTCTAATGAGCCTCAGAGGAATGCTCCTCAATCAAGGAATAAAAATCGCGCTTCGCAACAAAGTAATACTCCCGGAAGGAACGAGGAACCATCAGTAGAAAAAAAGTATCCGCCAGCGGAAAGTCATCAAGCACCGTCGAACTATCAGAGAGGCGCTCAGCCCAGAGAAAGGAATAGCAGTGCACCAATGAGGCATGAACCAGCAGCTGATCTTCCTCCTGAGAGGAGAGAGCCAAATCGTCCAGTAGAAGGAAGAGCCTCAAATCAAAGTAGCGATAGGAGAGGATCCAATCAAAACATCGACAGGAAAGTAGCTACACAGACTCCCTATGAAGAGAATTATAGCTATAACAATATCGTGCTCCAAGATAGAGATGAACCGAGACTCCGAAGTCATACCGGAGAGAACGCAACAGCTGGAAGACCAAGTCAGAAGCAAATTCTCAGTCAAAATGATCTTGCGAATCCAAAAGAAACCAATAGTCAAAAAATGAATAACAGCCAAGCTGCGACCCCACAGCAAATTCTGAGCCAAAAAAATATCGGCAGCCAACAGGAATTTGACAATCAAAAACAAATTAATAACAGCCAGGCTGCCAATCAAAATCAGTACTCGAGTCAGAAAAATATTGGTAGTCAGAAGGATATGGATAACCAGAAGCAGATTAATAACAGCCAAATCACCAACCAAAATCAGAACATGAGCCAAAAGAATATTGGGAGCCAAAAGGAGTTCGATAATCAAAGGCAGAGTAGCAATCAGAGGGGGATCCAAAGTCAACAGAAAATCGTTAGTCAAAACGATATTATTATTAGTGGAGACGGCACAATATTTGATGACCATGACAACCACCCAAGAACGACCTCCGTCCAACATCAACTGATTCAACTTAGACTAAGGAAGTAACTTTTCAAAATTTTTAGTCCATTTCTTAGTTTTTCGCACCGAAACAGCTCGAGAAGCCGGCTTAGGATCATGCTTTGGACTATCTACTTCCCTGCGATCGTTCAAAATCACTGTAGTAAGGTCATTGAGCCTCACCTAAAGAAAATTGGAACGAATATGACCCTGCTTTTACCTGAACTTGAAAAGGTATTGCTCCTTCTGATCTCTCATGGGTTATTAAGTCTTTTTAATAGCATCTCACTGAAAAATTAAAAGTGCTTCTTCAGCCAGTGCTGGTTGAGGTAGAATAATTTCAGAAAACGTTTGGTTTAACATACAATATCAGTTTATATATGATCCCGAGAGATTTTACGAAAAAACTCAACGCGGTGAGGCCACTAAGGTAGAAACTGACGAAATTATCAAAGAAATAGATGTAACACACTGTTTAAATTATATTTGATTACTAAATTAATAAATAGGAAAGAGTGATGTGGATAATGAGGAAAATTCTTGATAACTCAACGATGGAATTTCTTGGAGAATTGGTCATTTTGTATTTAGGTAAATCAAGTTCTGCTAGGTATCTGACTAACATCCCAACATAAGCGAACATCTCGATGGATAAGGTCATCATCCCTGATCATGTGGTCTCATTATTCGAGTTACGTAGACTGAGGTTCAGTCCGAGATTTCAAAAACTGCTGTAAATATTTTGTTATGGATAATCAGTTAATTCTGGTCGAAAAGTCTTTCTGCAGGTGAGAAAGGGATGACTCAGTCTAAAATGCTGATTTCTGTCCTATTCTTCGTTAAAATCGTCATATTTGAAGTTATATTGGCAGCGAGGGAGCTGTTCGTGGATGTTTATGGGAAAATAAAGGATCAAGAGGAAGCCGATAAAATCGACGAGTATATTTTCTGCACTGTCTTGCGTTATCATTTCCGATATAGCAATTTGAAAGTCGTAGCATCCATGCTCTATAACTGCTGCATGTACTACTTCGCCAATGTGGCTTATGAAGACGTGGTTGACAAGTCACACCTCAAGATCCAGCCCTCTCAACCTGTTTATTTCGGTAATTTCATAATTTGCTGATATAACCAACCTTCAATTTGATTTAATTGTGAATAGATGTCACAGAAGCAACTCCGCTTGATGAAAACGATATAATTCACGGTATGCTCAAGTTCAGCGAACTGAAAAAACTTTTCGGAGTTAGCATGAAGTAGAACTTTTTGTCCATCGGATTATAATGATTCATTTCTCCTAGTACTACACCGTTATTCAAATTATTCTGCAATTGGATCGATGTGATGCATGGATTAGTGTCGAAAGTTTGGAATGAGAAAATTCAGTATATCGCTGGGTTGAAAGCTCAGAACAAAGCGGAAGAGCTTAGAAGAGCAGGTCAAAATCCTCTGCTCACGAACATTATTACTCGGGCGGTGAGTCGACCGCTAGTACTCTGAGAACAATTATAATTTACTTGTCTATTAGTTTGGGTTTTGGTTCGATAGAATGAAAGAAAAAAAGTTTATAAAATAATTCATTTTTCCATTGTTACTTTTCCTTGTATATTGTATCAGATACTCATTCTTTTTATTTTTCTATCAACTACAAAGTAATAATTTTTCTTTGTTAAATGATAACTTGTGAAAATGATCGTTTTGTTCTCCATTACCAGACTGTTATTTTTGGAATAAAAAGTGTTTTGGAAAAAAAAAAGCTGGAGATAAATATAAAACTAAATTTAATAAGCACCTTTCAAACAACCGGCATATGATAAATTAACTCTGAAAGTTTGAATAATAATAAAAAAAAAGTAAGAGCTCCATATGTCCAATTAACACACGTTAGTGGACTCTTGGATTTTCCTATAAAACTGATTAAAAAAAGTTAATAAAATACAATCATTCAAAAAAAAGCAATTCGGTTAATGCTTTTTGTATGCAAAAATTCTCTTCATTGGCGGTGATAATTCGAAGACAGGAGACTTCTTGATAGGGGAAATGACGTCCATGGCTGGAGAATGTGCGAATTTAGACTTGGGAGTCTCCTTTTGGAACATAGAGGCTAGCTTCAACAAAGCACTGTCAGCCTGCTTCTTGTCAGCGGATCGAAGACTCGGGGTAAATTTAGCTGACGAAAGAGCTTCAATAGGGCTGAGGTCAGGGAATTCAATGTTTTTGGCATTGACTGCCATTTGAAGTTTCAATTCGTTCTTTAGGGCTGGATGCTGCTGCTTTCTTCGTTGAAGTAGGTTCAATCGAGGCATTGCTCCTTCGGAAGTAGCTGATGATTGTTCAACTGGGCTGTCAATTGGACCTTGAGAAGGGCTAGTTTGCTGCTGGGCAGGGCTTGTCTGCTCGCTTTGAATCAATGTTGTACTCTTTGATGCTGCGCTCTTTTTCCCTCGGTTGAGGCTGAAGAGACTGGGTTTTAACGTTTTTGTTTGAACCGTTAAGTAGACTGGTGAGCTATTTAGCGTTGAAGGAGAGGCGCTGCTGTTGGAGTAGGCTAGAGTGTCCGAATGAGTTTTTTCAGCAGTGGTAGTTGATTTTGGTTCCGAGAGACTATTCCCCTTGGCTCCGATTCCATGGCCAATATTCTTGACCTTAGAACCTGAGTTGGTCGGACTTCGGCTGATCGATTTTTGAAGCGACTCTATCCGAAGAAGTCCAGGCGAATTTAATTCGTTCGGGTCAAGTACTCTTGAAACCGAACTTTCAAATGAGAATAATAACGGAGTCTCTTCTTTCACCAATGGCGAGCTTGGAATGCTCGGCTCTTTTTGTAATTTTTTCATCTCTCCGAGATTTCTCGTGCTTTGTGCTCCTTTCTTCTTTTTAGCATTAATTCTAAATATGTTTGGAGCGGAATTTCTCTCGGAATGTGGACCTTTTTTCTCTGATCCGTGGTCAGCGCTCTTGAAAATGTTCACATTTTTCATTTTAGGATTGATTTTCGGGGATTCACAGGCTCCAACTACTGAAATGGTCGGGTTGCCGACCTGCTCTTTAAATCTACTAGTTTTAGGTTGGCGCTGATTGAGTCGTTTTGGTGTGGTTTGGCTTGGAGAGCCTGGAGGAAACTCAAATAGATCCACCTTAGGTTGGTAGTGGTGGTGGCTGCGTTCTAGAACCGAATCTGCCTCGTCTATTGAGGAATTGATCATCGGTGATGATGGAGAAGACTCTTTCCTTCGAATCTTCGCTAATGGTCCAAGTCTGTTACTCTGATCGTCAGAGCTGGCTTTTTTTCTACCTGAGTTTGTTTTCTGAATGATAGGCGTTTTGGAAATTGTTTCTTTGCTGGAGCCGGTAGGGCTCACGATGTTTTGAAGACTTTGCGGTGTGTCAATCTTTGGTAAAAAAGAGCTTGATTGCTGCTTTTCTTCCTTCTGTGCGGCAGCTAGTTGCAGTCGTTGTCGGTAGCCTTTCGCGAAAAGAGTCATAGGAGGGTCTTCTCCTTCTTCTGATTTCTCAGTCGGAGAGTTTTTAAGCATACCCATGCGTACTTTCTGACGCTCCAAAGCTCTCTGAACTGCAGAAGTTGCCACTGAACCCACGTCATTAAGCGATTGAGCCTTCGGACTGTTGAAATTGGAGTATTTGCCGGAGAGGTCATTCGTACTGTTGGGCAGCAGAGATTCACAGCTCTTACGGTAAGAATGCGAGTATGACTCAGAGGCTCTTGCCATGGTAGAGTGAGAGTAGTGAGAAAAATCTTAGAGAGTAGTGTTTTTTATATTATTTATTAATCTTGGTCTGAAGAAAATCCGAACTTAAATTGAATTCCCGCTTCTCAATTCAGCGTAATTTCTTCGAGAAGAAATAGACGTTTTGATAATTATTTTGCTCAAATCCGTAACTCAGTGTCAAATTTTCCTTGCCAACAGAGTTTTCTCATCGCTAATCGGAACTCCCAGTAAAATATAAATCCTAACCTATGTTTTAGAATTTAATATTATATTAGAACGGACAGTCTTAATAATAAATATCTACGCTCTAAGGACATAGCAAACGCCTTGGTTAAGCTTTAGAAAGAGGAAAACGTTTTCATTTCTATTGAAAAAAAGTTATTGGCAAATGATCTAATGCTCGAATTCAGATTATATTTATTTAATAACGCGTTTTTACATTGATGTCTGAGTCCGTGGACCCTCCTATTAAATGCGTCATCTTAAGAAACACTGAGAAGCCCCAAGAAGAGCTGGAGTTACTGATCAACCCTCGGCTAACTCGTAAGGAGTTTTTGGATTTTGTTGGAAGCAAGCTGCATATTCGCGTGAGAAAATTTGAAAGTTATGTGAAGTAATAGTGATTTTACCATCCATTAGGCCCGAAGAGCTTTCTTCCCGAACGGTGAGGAGGTCGTAAACCTCTCCTTACTTGCAGATGAAGAGAGAATATACGTCACAGAGGTATCATTCTGCAATTTAAACGAAATTTATTCATAATGAACTGATTTTAGGGTGAAGAACTTAAGAAGGAAATAATAGCCCAATTCATGGAAGAAGAGGCGTCAGATAGTGGTAATCGAGGCGAGTCAGAGTACAATCCGATGCCTCAAGAGGATAGAAATAAAATAAATATCGCGATTTCAGGGCCAGCTGGTGTGGGAAAGTCATCAGTCGTCCTTCAATATGTGTACAAGACATTCTATGGGGATTACGTTCCTACTATCGAGGACCAATATAAAAAAATCGAGTTCATGCAAGGAGAGCAAGTGGAAGTCAACATATTAGATACTTCAGGTACCGACGAGTTTATTCCTCTGAGACATGCCTGGATGGCGAACAAAGACGCTATTATTCTCTGCTACAGTATCGAGAAGGAGAACTTTTTGAAGGAAGTGGAAAAATTCTTCCAGGAGATTTCCTTCGCGAACCAGTTCAAAACAGTGCCAATAGCCTTAGTGGCGAATAAAATTGATATTAAAAAACGTATGATAACGCCTGAGCAAGGGAAAGAGGTGGCGGATAAGAACGGCGCTAAGTTTTTCGAGTGTTCAGCCAAGGAGAACCAAGGAGTTGTGGAGATTTTTCGCAGTTTGATAACGGATGTGAGAAATGAAAGGCGTAAGAAGGAAAATGAGAAACTTCTCCAACAGCAGCAGCTGATGCAAGCCCAGAGAGCAGCGATTAATAATAAGAAACCAGGAAATCCCAACGTCTGTGGGCTGGAATGCAAAATTTTTTAATAGAAGGAACAGAGCATTATTTGTCGTCTGTGTATATGGTTACTCCGTAAACTTTTCATCTCTGAATGTTGAGAGTATATCAAGAGGTAGTGATTGAAATTCACATTAGACTTATTCTAATTTTGACGATGGGAACAGAATGATCCTTTTCTGTAATGTGATATCGTGGATATATTCATACTTAAAATCTACATCAAAGCAACTCGGGAGAATATCTGTATTTTACAAATTGAAATAGGAAATACGTAGATGTCGATCATTTTTCTCGATCGACTCAAATTATTTGGAATTTGTCATTCCCGGCAGTTGGTATTGAAGATTTCCTATTTTATTTTATTTTTTTGTCTTGTGTGTTTCTGGTGAGAAACATTGCTGCTCTTTTTTCAAAGTTGATAAACGTTTCCATTGATAGTTCCAAAAACTGCAACCAAAAAATAACAAAGAAATTCGAAAACCAGGTTAAAAACATAAGTTTAAAAAGACCATTGGGGTTTTGGGGTTTTGGGGTTTTGGGGTTTTGGGGTTTTGGGGTTTTGGGGTTTTGGGGTTTTGGGGTTTTGGG